>Ga0335079_10002819_pt1 | contig 20000 bp, 19 predicted proteins | sample Lox_Sample_33_FD_206719 | JGI IMG/M metagenome (GOLD analysis project Ga0335079, IMG submission 206719) | Soil microbial communities from Loxahatchee National Wildlife Refuge, Florida, United States - Lox_Sample_3.3 | ecosystem: Environmental > Terrestrial > Soil > Wetlands | place: USA... | reverse complement strand
GGCGCGGCGCCGGATGGGTGCTTGCGAGACCACTCCGCATGCCACGCACCGGGAACACGCACGCGACCCCCTGATAAGCCAATCCGCAACCGGCCCTTCCTCGCTCTTAAGGATCTTCCGCCGCTTGCCGGCGTCAAGCTTGTTCGTCCTCGCCGCTGCGCGGCTCAAAGCCGCGAAGTTAAACGATCTGTGATCTTGTCAAGGGGATCGCCTGATGGCGCGGGGGTGGCAGGAGGACGGGACCTCTGGTAGATCGGGATCAATCCATCACGATCGTCCCGTCCACCGGAGGTCCCGTTGCGCACTCAGTCTGCCACGACCACGATCACCCGTGCCGTCACCGTCGCCGCGGGGGCCTTCGCCCCGGGTCATCTGGGCGAGTTAACGCAGTACCTGCCGTTCGAGCTGGTCGATGACGTCCTGGAGCAGACCAAGACGGTGCAGCGGCGGCTGCGCGACCTGCCGTCCCGGGTCGGGGTGTACTTCGTGCTGGCGCTGGGGATGTACCCGCGGCTGGGGTATGCCCGGGTCTGGGCCAAGCTGACCGCCGGGCTGCAGGGCCTGCCGGTGGCCCGCCCGTCGGAGAAGGCGCTGCGGGATCTGCGCCGCCGGCTCGGCCCGGCGCCGGTCAAGGCGCTGTTTGAGGTGGTGGCCGGGCCGCTGGCCCAGCCGGGCACGCCGGGAGTGCGGTTCGCCGGGCTGCGCACGGTCGCCTTCGACGGGTGCAACTCGCTCAAGGTCCCCGACACTGGCCGTAACCGCTGGTGGCTGGGCCGGATCCGGTACCGGATGGGCTTTGCCGGGTATCCGACGCTGCGGCTGATGGCGCTGGCCGAGACCGGCACCCGCGGCCTGCTCGGCGCCGCGCTCGGGTCCGCGGCCGACCGGGACGAGGCCACCGTGGCCCGCCGGCTGCTGCCACTCCTGCACCCGGGCATGCTCATCTTGCTGGACCGGGCCTTCGACGGTAACGCGTTCCTGCGCGCGGTCGCGGCCACCGGGGCGCTGCTGCTGGCGCGGGCCAAGTCCACCCGTCACCCTGTCGTCCTGGGCCACCTGCCGGACGGCTCCTACCTGTCGGACCTGGGCGGGCTGGCGGTCCGGGTCATCGAGGCCAGCGTGACGGTGACCGGCGCCGACGGCAGCCGGGTCCGGGACGGCTGCCGGCTGATCACCACGCTGATGGATCACCGCCGGTTCCCGGCCGCCGCGGTGATCCGGCTTTATCACGAGCGGTGGGAGATCGAGTCGGCGTATTTCGCGCTGCGGCACACCCTGCTCGAAGGCCGCGTGCTGCGCTCGGGGGACCGGCCCGGCCTGGAGCAGGAGATGTGGGCCCTGCTCACCTTGTACCAGCTGCTGCGGATGGCCATGGTGGACGCGGTGGAGACCCGGCCGGGTACTGACCCGGGCCGGGCCAGCTTCACCACCGCGCTGGAAGCCGCCAAAGACCAGCTCACCAACGCCGCCGGGATCTGCCCGGACGGCCCGGCCGACCTGCCCGGCGCCATCGGCCGGGCCGTGCTGGCCACGCTGCTGCCCGCCCGCCGCCTGCGGTTCAGCGCCCGCAAGGTCAAATGCGCCACCTCCCGGTACCTCAACCGCGACGACGGCCGCCCGCCCCACCCCGCCACTATCACCGCGATCGACATCGCCATCAGCACCCCGCCCCTGGACCTCAAGCCCGGCCGGACCCGCCGCGACCGCACGACCCCGGCCCCGCCTCGCCCGCCCACCCGGCAGGAGCGGGTCACCGCGATCATCACCAGCCAGCCCCCGCGCGAGTGGAGCGGCCACGACCTGGCCGTCCTCCTCGGCGTCAAACCCCGGAACATGCTCACTCAGCTCGGCCAGTGGGCACGGCTGGGGTTCTTCACCCGCACCGGCTTCGGCACCTACCGCCTCAACACGCCGTCCTCCGATACCCCCTCGACAAACCCGCCCGATCCTTAACTTCGCGGCTTTGCCGCGCGGCTGCGGGCGCTCCAGCTTGACCCTCCCGGCGTGGTGGCAGACCAGGCAGCTACGAGGAAACCATGACCGCTAAATCGGGCCGTCCTGAGTGACCGAGACGAGCCGTCGCGCCAGATATCATGGCCGCTTGCGGAGTTCGGCTACGACTGACAAGAATATTCATTAATGCGCCAATCCTGTCGCACCTGATTGATGATGACTCTATTGAGGGAGAGATCATGGACCCGGAACTTTTGAGTGTCACTGTCGCAGCGTTGCCGAAGGACGTCTGGGACGTCGTCGCCAACGAGAGCCGGCTAGACGAATGGAGCGGGGAATGGCGTAAGCACGACGTCACATGGACAAGCCACAACAAAGTGCTCTGTGCGCATGGCGATCCCCCCTACTGTCTACGGTGGAGAACAGGGACAAGGATCCCGTTCCGGCGTTCGCGCAAATGGGAGCTGCAAGTGGCCCGGGAGGGAGTGGGAACAAAGATTACCGAGAGGGCGCTCGGGCGGTATCCCGAACGCGCCAGGCCGATGATCCGGGCTGATCTGGCTCGCATCAGGGATATAGTCGAGCCACCCCAACCGGCAGACTTTAGGCAAACGAGTGACAAGCTCACACTGCTCAATGTATATACCGCCCAGTTTGGTTCATACACTACGATGCTATGGCAGGTTCCGGCTCTCGGGCTCACTGCTCAGGCATTTCTGATGACCATCGCTTTGGGCTCTCCTGTCAGCGGTAATGCGCGCATCGCCGCGGCGGCGCTTTCAATAATAATCGCATGGGCGTCACAGAATCTTATGCACAGCCAGCGCGGCCGTGCCATCAACCACGCTGAACTGGCGAAGAGAGTATCTTCGAAGCTCACTCTCAAGTACTATCTCGGAGATGATTTCGCGCTCGAGGATGCCATACCGAGAAAGACCAACGCATATGATGTCTGGGATGTAGATCATCGAATCTATGCGATTTGGAAGATCTGCATGCTAATCTTTGTCGCAGTGGATATAGTCGTCATTATCTCGGTAGAATGGAATTTTAATTTCTTCTGACGCTTAACCTCGATCTTTCGCGTTTATTAGGTGGCGGGCTGACCGCCTCTGGCCGCCAGGCGATATCCAGCAGCGAGACCGCCAGCAGGTCGCTGGCGGTCACCGCGTCGCGGGGATTACTGCCCAGGCAGGTGAACGACAGCCCGGCGAAATCCTCCTCCGGGCTGAAGTAGGCGGCCACCGCTCTGGCCAGCCCGCCGGCCCGCAAGCTGTGCCGCAGCCGACGTACGCCCGCTGCTGCAGGAACCGGTCGCGCAACCGCCGCGACCGGCGACCTTCTGTCGCGACCCATGTGCGCGATAAGCACGCCGACCGTCCGGTGGGTGCGTCCGGACACAGCCCTCGTGACCGCTGGTGCCGCGCTGGTTGCTGAGCGGCCAGCCGTTCGGGTGGTCAGAGGAACCCGGCGAGCCGGTAGAGCACGAGAGATCCTGCCACGGCGACGTTCAGGCTGGCGCCGGTTCCGACCATCGGGATCTCCACAGCCACATCCAGCAGGTCGATGGCTTCAGGAGGGATGCCGATCTGCTCATGGCCGAGCACGGCGATGGTGCGCTGCCGCGCCGCAGGCAGATCCGCCAGCCTGACTGCTTCCTCGGCGAGTTCGATCCCCACGATGCGGGATCCCGCCGATCGCTGCTCAGCCAGCCACTGGCACACGTCCCTGCCGGTCCAGTGCACGCAGGCGGGACGCCGCAGCGTGTTCCCCCGGGCCAGCGCCTCCGGCACCCACGGCAAGCGGGGCACAGCCAGGCAGGCGCCGACCGCATCACACGTGCGCAGGAGCGTACCGAGGTTGGCTCCATGCATCGGCCACAGCGGCGCGGCGATCAGGTGATCCCAGCAGCGATGCCCGCGGGATCTGCGCTGCCGGGCGATATCACGCGGGACCCGGACCCGGATCCGGGGGCTGCTCACCGGCCCGGCAAGCACTCCACGATGGAACGGCAGAATCCGGCACTACTCATTGTCATGGTGCTTTGCGGCGCACCTGGGCCATCGCCGGAAGATCAATTGCACCACCAGTCTAGCCGGGCATTCTCTTCGAGAAACCCAAGGACGAACCCTCTTGCCGCGTTTCGTTCGTTGGCCGGACTGAGGTTGCCATTCCGGGAGTTCGTCAGGGAACTGTTCCGCGAGGTACGACCCATTGCACCGGCGCCCGCCCCGCCACAAGGTGGCCTGCACGTCCAGGGCGCGCCGCCAGTCCTCATCGTGGGTGGCCAGCCACTCATAGCCAGCGTCGCGGTCAGCGTGGCCGGCTACCGCAGCCGGTGTCATCTGTGCGAGGGTACGCGGGTCCCTTACGCCAGCAGACAGGAGGACGGCCATGGCGATGCTTACCGGCAGTTCGACAGCCGAGATCGACGCCCCGCTTGAACAGGTGTGGGCGCTCGTCCAGGACGTGGAGCGGGCGCCGCAGTGGCAGGGCGGGCTGAAGGCGGTGCACGCCCTGGAGCGCGATGACGACGGGCACGCGATCGTGTGCCAGACCGAATCCGATGCCAGGGTCCGGACGATCAAGTCCACCGTCCGGTTCACCTACAACGGTCCCGCGACCTTGACATGGAGGCAGGAGAAGGGCGAGCTCAAGTCGGTTGAGGGTCGCTGGGAACTGGAGGACCTGGGCGGGAACCGAACGCGGGCGACCTACTCGCTGGAGGTTGACCTGGGCCGCGTGCTCAGCCTGGTGATCCGCGGCCCGCTGGTGGACCTGCTGCGGGGAATGCTCGTGAGCGCCCGGGCGGGCGAGCTCAAGCGGGCGATCGAGTCCGGCTGAGACCGGACGATTCGGGGGCGCGTTCGTGCAACGCCTCCTGCGGTCGACACCGGGTCGGACTCAAGTGGCCAATATCTGCATCTGCCGCCGACCGGGCCAGGCCGTCACTTCGGCGTCTCCCGGTCGCATGCTGCTCTGGTGCCTTCGTCAGGTGCCAGGTCCCGGCTGTGATCAGGAAGGGACTGTGGCACACTGCCGGGTATGCACGCTGGTCTGCGGGTACGCCAGGGCGGCAGCGGGGAGCCCGTCCTGCTGTTGTTGCACGGCCTGGGCGCGACCGGCGACGTGTGGCTGGGGTGGCGGCCGTTGCTGGCCCGGCGGTGGCCGGGGCGCTGGCTGGCGCCGGACCTGCCCGGTCACGGCGGGTCGCCGCCGCTGCCGGGATACACCTTTGAGTCCCTGGCCGCCGCGGTCGCCGGCACCGTCGGCGCCGGTACCCGCACCGTGGTGCTGGGCCACTCGCTGGGCGGGGTGGTCGGCCTTGCCCTGGCCGGCGGCGGGTTCGACGTGCCGGTCCAGGCGGTCATCGGCCTGGGGATCAAGGTCGCCTGGGCCGAAGACGAGCTGGACCGCGCGCGAGCCCTGGCGCGCCGGTCACCGGCCTGGTTCGCCTCGCGGGATGAGGCAGCCGCCCGCTACCTGCGCATTTCGGGCCTGGCCGGGCTGCTGGACGCCGCCGGGCCAGCCGTGGAGGCCGGCCTGCAGGAGCAGGACGGCCGGTGGCGGCTGGCCATGGATCCAGGCGCGTTCGCCGTCGGGGCACCCGATATGCCGCGACTGCTGGCACGATCCCGGGCTCCGGTCACCCTGGCCCGCGGCGAGCACGACGCCATGAACACCGGCGAGCAGCTCATCCGGCTGGGCGTCCCTGCGGTCACGCTGCCAGGCCTGGGCCACAACGCACATGTGGAGAACCCGCACCTGGCGAGCACCCTCGTGGACCCGCATCGACACGCGATCGACCAGCCTGCATAGCGTGCAGGCTAGTCCTGCCTGACTGCCCGCATCTGCCGCTAGGTAGGCGCTGTCCCCCCTCCCGGCGGAGGGGACCACACGGCAACCGCCGCGCGGGTTACCGCCCGGGCGCTCGCGACGCGCGCCGCAGCCCGGTTGGCCGGGAGCACAGTCCCGGTTCAGCACCGTGCCAGCCGGTTGCAGTGCCGTTTCAGGCGGCGCTCGTAGCTTCCGGTTGTCCAGTCCGGAGCGGACGTGCACCAAATCGGAGGATGCAGCATGAACCGTCGCTTCACGAAGGCCGCAGCCGGGCTCGCCGCCGCGGCGCTCGCGGCCGGACTCGGCATGTCCGCGGCCGGCGCCGCGCACGCGGACCCGGTCGTGCCCGCCACGTGGGCGGAGATCTACAACCCGTACCTGAACGCGGCCGGGAACACGCTGTGCGTCGATGACCCCTCCGGGTCGACCGCGCAGTTCCAGAAGCTGCAGTTGTGGCGCTGCCACGGGTATGCCTCCAACGGCAGCCCGCAGCGCTGGGTGTTCACCCACGTGGGCAGCGACGCGCTCGGCGCCTACGGCACGTACCAGATACGGAACACCGGCTCAGGCTGGTGCATCGGCGTGTCGCCGTCCGTGCCCGGCAGCCAGCTTGAGGGCACCGACCTCATCCAGGAGAGCTGCGCGGACACCGCTCACACCGAGTGGGACATCGCGCCGCCGAACCGGGCGGACAGCACCAGCCCGTTCGAGCTCGAGCTCGCGCCCGGCCCCGCGACGTCGGCCGGGTGGTGCTTCTCGGCGAGCACCTTCCTGGACACCAGCGGGACCAGGCTGGTGGCCTCCGCATGTAACTTCCAGGACACCAGGCGGCTGTTCAACTTCGGCTAGCGCCTCCCCTGGCGGCCGCCGGCGGGCGGCCGCCAGGGTGCCGATGGGCGTACTGGCCGACGGCTTCGTAGCGGACGGCGAGCTTGTCGTATCGGGTGGCGACGGCGCGGTTGCGCTTGAGCCGGCTGATGGCGCATTCCACGGCGTGCCGATGCTTGTACTTCTCCTGGTCGAAGGCGCGGGGCCTGCCGCCTGAGCTGCCTTTCCTTTTCCGGGCGGCAACCAGTCCTTCTGCCCGGGATGGTGCAGCGGATCCGTGCCTGGGTGCACGGTCAGCTGGCCAGCCCTATCACCAGCCACATGAAGCCCGCGCCGACGATGGTGCAGGCGAGTGTGAGCCGGGTGGGATGGCTGGCATGCGCCTCGGGGAGGATGTCAGAGGTGGCCAGGTAGAGCAGGATCCCGGCGAAGAACCCGAGATACAGGCCGAGGACGCGAGGCGGGATGGTGAAGGCCACGGTGATAGCGGCCCCGGTGACCGGTGCCACGGCGTCGAAGGCCAGCAGGGTCAGCGCCCGGCGGCGGTTGTTCCCGTACAACGAGGTGATCGTGTAGGTGTTGAAGCCATCGGCGAAGTCGTGGCTGATGACCGCGATGGCCACGACCGCTGCTACAGTGCTGCCGGCCTGGAACGCGGCGCCGATGGCGAAGCCGTCCATGAGGCTGTGCCCGACCAGGCCGGAGGCGGCGAGTATCCCGACGCCCGGATGGTGCTGGTGGCCGGCGTATTCGGCCTCGTGGCCGCGGTGTACCGGGGCGGAGCGCTCGATCACGTGCAGCGCCAGGAAGCCGGCCATGGCTGCGAGCATGACCACTGGCACGCCGAACAGGTGCTCTGGCTGCTCGCCGAGAGCCTCGGGCAGCAAATCGAACAGCACCACGCCGAGCATCAGCCCCGCAGCCAGGCCCAGCACCAGGTGCCTGCGATCACCGATACGCAGCGCGGCCACGCCGCCAAGCAGCGTAGTAACGAACGACCCGAGAGCGACCAGGACGGGCATCGGGGCAGTTCCCTCCTGATTAGCAGCGTTACGGGCCGCAGCGCCGCCCGCGGGCTGGTCTGGATGTCCCAATGTCCCATCTGACCACCTCCCGCCGCATCGCCGGGAACGACACCGGAACCACCAGGTACCCAATGACGGCCTCTCCTGGGCGGAACAACTCCGCCGCCACGGCCAGCGACTCGTCGGGCGCGGCCTCCCGGACTCCGGCCAGCTCCCCGGCGGTCAGGTCGTCGTGATCCCAGTACTCGTCCTCACGGGCCGGCGGTCTCGTCTCCTGTAGCCGGAGCAGCGGCCGGCAGCGCAACGCCGCCGCCGGGCCGGTTCTCGGTGATCCACTCGTCGATCCGCTCCCACCAGGCATACAGCCACTGGACCCGGGCCTCGTGGCTGGCCGAGCGGGGTATGGCCTCACTCGCCACCCGCCACCAGCGAGCCCGGATGACCTGGTCGATCGGGAACTTCGCCCACACGTCGCCGACCGTGACGATATTGTCGAGCCCGGCGTGCGCCACGAAGATCACGTCGGCGTCCGGGCAGGCCGCGATGGCGGCCAGCGCCCCGCCGGGGCGCGGGGGGAGCAGGTTGGGCATATCCCTGGCCCGTTCGGCCAGATCCGGGCGCCCCGCGTGCTCCAGCCGCCGGATCCCGCGGCGCCGCCGGCCCGGGGTCCAGTTCCCGCCCTCGGGGAAGATGACCAGCGCGCCGCGCTCGTCGAGCCCCCGGGCCAGCCGCGCGATCTGCTCGGTGAAGATGTGCTCGCCGGCCTGGCGTGACCTGATCCACACGTTCGGCAGCCGGTTGCCCATGATGTCCACGCTGGGGTCGAACTGCAGAGCGGCCTTCATCACCACCCGCGGCCGCCGCTGGTAGACGCTGAGCAGCTGGTGCACCAGCAGGAAGGAGTCGCCAGGCCCGGCGTGCCTGCTGAGCACGATGACCGGCCGGGTCAGCCGCGCGGCCAGCTCATCGCCGGTGAGCTCGGGCTCGTCCACCTCGACCCGCAGGCCGTAGGTCCGTTCGGCCCCCTCGTAGAGCGTGTCAAGGAACCAGCGCATGACCGCGTAGTGGCGGCTCTGGTACGGCTCGGTGCGCAGCCTCCCGCCGAACCCGCTCACCACCCACAGCCCGGCCAGCACCACCAGCGCCAGCGCCTCGGCCACGAACCAGACCAGCACGAAGCCGACCAGCCGCAGGCTGCGCAGGTGCCCGGCCCGTGCCCGCGCCAGCAGGCCGAACACCAGGGCCAGCAGCGCCAGGAACGGCGAGAGCACAATGAAGCCGAACGCGATGACGATCACCAGCGGCGCCAGCACGAGCCGCCGGATCACCCTGGGTGGGAGCATCCGCCCCTCCCGTCAAAGGCCAGGGCCAGGCCGTTTCCTGGTCAGCGTCACCGTAGCTCTTACCCTCGCAGCGCGACTACCCACCAGTCAGCTGAGGACCCGCCGGGTCAGCGCGGCCAGCTCGCGGTTGAAGCGCCCGGGCTCCTCCAGGTGCGGTACGTGACCGACCCCGTCGTACCAGGAGGCCTCGGCCGTCGGGCAGGTGGCCAGGACGTGTTCGGCCATGGCCGGGAGCACCACCGTGTCCGAACGCCCGTGGCTGACCAGCAACGGCACCTGCAGGCCACGCAGCACGTCGTCGCCGTCGATCTCGCGCGCGGCGAGGCTGGCGCGGACCTGCGGAGCCACCGCCATGTTCCAGCACAGCGCGGCCTCGAAGTCCTCGGCGGCGACCGGCTTGGCCACGCAGGCCCGCAGGAAGGACCGCAGGCCGCGGATGTTCGCCGGCAGGTCGTCGGCCACCAGGTCGACGAAGTGGTCGAGGAAGCCGGGGCCGATCAGCGTGCCGAACGCCGCCTCTCCCAGCTTGACCGCGCCCGCGGCGAAGTTGACCGCGGCCACCCGGTCCTGACCGAACGCGCGCAGGTAGTCGCTGATCACGAACGCGCCGTAGGACCAGCCGACCAGCACCGCGCGCTCCAGGCCCAGCCGGCCGATGACCGCCGCCAGGTCGTCGGCCCAGAGCTTGCCGTCGGTGTACGGCCCGGGCCCGGCCGGGGCCTCGGACATGCCATGGCCGCGCAGGTCGTAGGCCACCAGCCGGAACTCGTCCCGGAGCGGGCTCTCGTACTGCCTCTCCCAGCAGAGGTGGTTCTGCGACCAGCCGTGGATGAACACGACCGGCGGCCCGTCCGCCTTGCCCCACTCGCGCACGTGCAGCCGCACTCCGCCGCCGCCCTCGACGTCGTGGATCTTCATCCGCCCGGTCGGCTCCGCTATCGCCGTCATTTCTGACCTCCTGGCCTTGGCCGTACCGGCTCGTCTTGGCCGTACCGGCTCGTCTTGGCCGTACCGGCTCGTCTTGGTCGTACCGACGCAGCGATCCTCGCCGCCGGCCGTCCCGCGGCGCGTCGGGCACGGCGCCTTATCTTCCGCGGCCGGGCGCCCTATCTCGCGGCGGCCGCGTGCTTACCCGCCCCGTCCGCCGTGGCGCCCTTGAACGCTGTGGCGCCCTTGAACGCCGTGGCGCGATACTGGCCGCGTGGAGCCTCGCGCCCAGGCGTTCGCGGGCCGCGCCGCCGAGCTCGGGACGCTCGACCGGGCGCTCGCCGCCGCGTGGGCCGGCCGCGGTGCGACCATCCTGGTGGCCGGCGAAGCCGGCATCGGCAAGACCCGGCTCGCCGCCGAGGTCGCCCACCGCGCCCGCGAGGCCGGCTGGCAGACCCTGCTCGGCCGGTCCATCGATCTCGTCGGCACCGAACTGCCCTACCAGCCGTTCGCCGACGCCCTGCACGCGATCGGCGGCCCGCGGCCCGCCGCCTCTTCCGCGGGTTCCCGGCTCCGCGTCTTCGAGGAGACGCTGGCCCTGCTCACCCGCCACGCGGCCGCCGCGCCGGTGCTGCTCGTGCTCGAGGACCTGCACTGGGCCGACGCCTCAACGCTCGACCTCGTCGTCTTCCTCGCCCACCACCTGGCCGAACGCCCCGTCCTGCTGCTCGCCACCTACCGCGCCGACGAGCCCGCCTCGAAAGAACGCATGGCCCGGCTGGCCGACGGCGTGCGGCGTTCGGGTGCGGGCCTCGTGCTCGACCTCGGCCCGCTCCCGCCCGAGGAGCTGACCGCGCTGCTCGCCGCCCGCGCGCCCGTGGCCGCCGCGCTCTCACCCCCGCTGGCCGACGCCATCGTGGCCCGCTCCGAAGGCAACCCCTTCTTCGCCGAAGAACTCCTCGCCGTCGGCGGCACCGGCGAGCTGCCGCGCCGCCTGCGCGACCTGCTGTTGCAGCGGGTCGCCCGGCTCGACCCCGCGACCCAGGGCCTGCTGCGGCTGGCCGCCGCGGCCGGGCGCGACGTCGGTTACCCGCTGCTCCGCGCGCTCGCCTCGGTTCCCGAACCCGACGTGCGCGACTGTTTGCGCCAGGCCGTCGAGCACGAGGTCCTCGTCGCCGACCAGGCCGCGGGCACCTTCCGGTTCCGCCACCCGCTGCTGGCCGAAGCCGTCTACTCCACGATCCTGCCCGGCGAGCGCGAGGACCTGCACGCCCGGCTGGCCGGGGAGCTGTCCCGCACCGCGGCCGCCTCGCCGGCCGAGCTCGCCCCGCACTGGGCGGCCGCGGGCCGGGCCGCGCAGGCGCTGACCGCCTCGGTCGAGGCGGCGCGCCAGGCGGAGGCCGTGTTCGGCCTGGCCGAGGCGGCTGCCCATCTGGAGCGGGCGCTCGCGCTCTGGCCCGATGTCCCCGACGCGGCCGCCAAGGCCGGCCTCGACCTAGCCGGGCTCTGCTCCTGGGCGGCCGGGCTCGCCAGCCAGACCGGCGCCTCGCCCCGCGCCGCCGAACTCGCCCGGCGCGCCATCGAGCTCACACCGGACCAGGACCCGGCCGGCGCCGCCCTGCGGCACGTGGACCTCGGGGTGTATCAGTACGCGAACGGAAGCAACGACGCCGGGCTGGCCGCGTTCGAGCGCGCGGTCGAGCTCACCCCGTCGTCGTCGGCGGAGCGGGCGCAGGCCCTCGCGGCGCTGGGCACCGGGCTGCAGCTGGCCTGGCGGCACCGGGAGTCACTCGCGGTCTGCGAGCAGGCGCTCGCGCTCGCGCGCGCCACCGGAGCGCGGGAGGCCGAGCTGCGGGCGCTGACCGTGCTCGGCAGCGACCTCGCCTACCTCGGCCGCGGCGCCGACGGCCTGGACCGGCTCGGTGAGGCCGTTCGGCTGGCCGGACAGACCGGCGACCCGATGGGCGTGCAGCGCGCGTACATCACCCTGACCGACGTGCTCACCATGCTCGGCCGGCCGGGGGAGTCGGCCCGGGTGGCCGCCGAGGGGCTCGCGGCCGTCCGCGGCTACGGCGCCGATACCACCGTGCTGGTGGCCAACCAGGTCGAGGCGCTGCTGGCCGTCGGCGACTGGGATGGAGCCGAACGGGCCAGCGTGGCTGCCCTCCGCACGCTCGGCGCCAGCTATCCGTACATGGCCCTCATCATCCGCGCCGACGTCGAGATCGGCCGGGGTCAGTTCGACGCCGGCCGCGCCCACCTCGAGGCCGCGCGCGCCACCCTGCGCGAGGACCGCGGGCTCGGCCTGTACGACGCCTACCTGGCCGAACTCGCCCTCTGGGAGCGCCGCTGGGCCGACGCCGCCGGGGCCATCGACGTCGGGCTGACCCAGGCGCAGTCCGCCGAGGCGGCGCAGATCCGGGTCCAGCTCTGCGCCAAGGGCCTGCGCGCCCAGGCCGAACTGGCCGCGCTCGCCCGCGCCCGCCGCGACGACGCCGCGCTCCGCGCCCACCTCGGCCGCGCCCGCGACCTGCTTGCCCTCGCCCGCCGCGCCGCCGCCGACGCCGCCCCCATCACCCCCAACGCCGCCGCCTGGCACCTGCAAGCCCGCGCCGAACACACCCGCGCCGCCAGCACCCTCCCCGAATCCGCCCGCCTGTCCGGTGGCGACGCCCGGCCGCGGGCGTGGGCGGACGCGGCCGCGGCCTGGGACCGGCTCGAACGCCCGCCGCTGGCCGCCTACTGCCGCTGGCGCCAGGCCGAGGCGCTGGTCGCCGCGGACGCGTCCCGCGCCGAGGCGAGCGTTCCGCTGCGGGACGCGCACGCGGTCGCGGCCCGGATCGGCGCCCGCCCCCTGGCCACCGAGCTCGAGCTGCTCGCCCGGCGCGCCCGCCTCGACCTCACCCCGCCGTCCGCCGAGCCACCCCCGGGGAAACGCGCCCTGGAAGAATCCCTCGGCCTGACCCCGCGCGAAGCCGACGTCCTGGCCCTGATCGCCCGCGGCTACACCAACCGCGAGATCGCCGGCACGCTCGTGATCAGCGTCAAGACCGCCGGCGTCCACGTCTCCCACATCCTGCGCAAGCTCGACGCCCCCAACCGCCAGCAAGCCGCCGCCATCGCCCACCGCCTCACCCCGGACCCGAACGATGACGCGTGACCGCCAGCTCCTGCCCGGCGAGAAGCGCACCGTACTGCTCGCCCGGCGGGAGGTCGAGCAGTACGGCCGGGACAGCTTCGCCGATCCGGAGCCCGGCTCGCTGTAGCCGTGCCCGCCGTTCCCGCAGAACCACGACGATTTCCCATCGTGGTGCACCCGACCACGACGATGTCCCATCGTCGTGGTTGCCCTGCTCCTCCTAGGCGCCGGAGGCGAGGCTAGCGTGATGTAGGGGATGTGTGGTGCGCACGGTACAGCGGAAGTCCCGCGGCAGCGGGCTTCTATCGGCGCTAGCGCGGCGCGGAAGCCGGCCCGGCTGTGGTACGGGCGGCTGATGCTGGCACCTGCACTGCGATATGACCGTTATATCCCTTATATCCCGGGTGGAGGCATTCCCGGCGCGGACCATGATCATGGACAGTTCCGGGTGCTATTTGCCCATTTTTACCCGCGATCATGAAACAGCCTGCCGCGAGGGGCGCCCGCTACCGCCGGGGGCGGGCTAGCCGTTCCGCTGCGGTCACCACGCTGGCGCGGCGCCGGGCGTGCTCGGCCGGGTCGCTGTCGTCGGCGCCGGTGAGCATGCGGGCGAGTTGCGGTGCGGAGATCCACCACGCGGCCAGCCCGATGATCATGAACACGAGGTGCTCGGGAGACAGCTCGTCGTCGAGCACGCCGTCCCGCTGCGCCAGCGCGTAGGCCTGCGCCTTCTTCTTATAGTGCGCGGTGCGGTTCGCCTCGTCGGCCACGCCGCCGGACAATCCCTCCCACAGCAGCAGCCGAACGAGCTGGGGATGGGCCGCCTGATAGTCGAAGGTGCGCCCGGCGAACTCGCCGATCTCCTCGAAGCCCGACGGGACCGGCGCCACCGAGACGGCGAGCTTGTCGAGCTCGTCGGTGAGCACGGTCTCGAACAGGGCCTGCTTGTCGCCGAAGTACTTGTAGAGCCGCTCCTTGTTGATCCCGGCCCGTTCGGCGATCTGGGCCATCGTGGTGCCGTCGGGCCCGTGCTCGGCGAACTCCGCCGTGGCCGCCTCCTTGAGGCGCCGGCGGGTTCCCTCGGTATCCCAGGCCATGCGGCTATTCTACGTCGAACCAACTACAACGTTGCGGTTGGGTAATCACCCGCGCTATGATGAGACTGCAACTGCAACGTTGGAGATGGAGTTTTTGAACATGGCTAACAGCGTTCCCGGCGCCGGCCAGGTTTCCGGCGGCATCCGCACCGCTCCCGGCGGTATCCGCACCGCTCCCGGCGGCATCCTCAGGCTCGCCGATGATCTCGTCATCAGCCGCATGGGCTTCGGCGCCATGCAGCTGAGCGGGCCCGGGGTCTTCGGCCCGCCCAGGGACCGCGACCAGGCCCTCGCGGTCCTGCGCGAAGCCGTCGACCGCGGCGTCACCCACATCGACACCAGCGACTTCTATGGTCCGGTCACCGTCAACGAGCTGATCCGGGAGGCGCTCCACCCCTACCCGGCGGACCTGCGCATCGTCACCAAGGTGGGCGCGCGCCGCGGCGAGGACGGCAGCTGGCGCTCCTCGCTGGAGCCCGGCGACCTCAAGGCCCAGGTCAGGGAGAACCTCGCGCACCTCGGCGTGGACGCCCTCGACGCCGTCAACCTGCGGCTCCGGGCCGAAGGCGCCGGCCGGGAGTCCATCGCCGAGCCGTTCGGCGCCCTGGCCGAACTCCAGAAGGAGGGCCTGGTCCGCCACCTCGGCCTCAGCGAGGCGTCGGACGCCCAGCTCACCGAGGCGCAGGCCATCGCACCCGTCGTCACCGTGCAGAACCTCTACAACCTCGCCACCCGGCGCGACGACGCCCTGGTCGACCGGTGCGCGGCCGAGGGCATCGCCTACGCGGCCTATTTCCCGCTCGGCGGCTTCACCCCGCTCCAGTCGGCCACCCTGGACCGCGTGGCCGCCCGCCTCGGCGCGTCCCCGCCGCAGGTCGCGCTGGCCTGGCTGCTGCGGCGCTCGCCCACGATGGTCCTCATCCCCGGCACCTCCTCGGTGGCGCACCTCCGCGAGAACATCGCAGCGGCCGGCCTGGTCCTGCCGCCCGAGGCGGTCGCCGAACTCGACACCATCGGCCGCTGAGGAAGCCGCGCCTGGCAGAATCGCCAGGTGGTCCCCGACAACATCCATGATTTCTTCGTCGCCTCCGCCAGCGTCGCGGGCGCGCTGATCGGGCTGCTGTTCGTGGCGATCTCGGTGGCCGGCGGGCGGCTCGCCCGGGGGAAGGCCGAGACGCAGATCCACCGCATCCGCGCGTCGGCGGCGCTGACGGCGTTCACCAACTCGCTGTCGGTGTCGCTGTTCGCGCTGGTCCCCGGGCACACGATCGGGCCGGCCTCGGTGTCCGTGGCCGCCGTCGGGCTGGCGTTCGTCGCGGCCTCGCTGCTGTCGCTGGTCCGGATGGGCCTGCTGCGCCGGGGCCAGATGCTGTGGAGCACGGTGCGTGACGCGTTTTTCCTGCTCGGGCTGGTGGTCATATTCGTCTTCCAGCTGGTCGAAGGCCTGGCGATTATCGCCCATGCGGACGACGCCGGCGCGGTGAACACGATCGCGATCCTGGTGATCGTCTGCTTCCTGGGCGGGATCGGCCGGTCCTGGGAGCTGATCGGCGGCCCGCAGTTCGGCATCGGGCACGAGGTCACCGCGCTGGTCCGCGGCCAGCGGGACGAGCAGGCCGACGAGGACACGCCGGCCTGACAAGCTGTCCTTCATGGCCGACTCCTACCTGACCTTCGCCGCCTACTACGACTGGCTGTTCGACGACGACGGGCTGACGGGCGGCGGCGCGATCAACCAGCCGGCCACGGCCCGCCTGCTCGAGCGGACCCGCCACGGCGGCACCGTGCTCGACGCGTCCTGCGGCACCGGGATCAACGCGGCGGTGCTCGCCCGCCGCGGGTTCGGGGTCTGGGCGGCCGACGGGAGCGAGGCGATGATCACCGAGGCGGCCGCCCGCTTCCGGCGCGAGCACCTGGCGATCCCGGTGCGGCACAGCCTGTGGGCCGACCTGCCCGCCACCGTGGCCGAACGCTTCGACGTCGTGCTCTGCGTCGGGAACTCGCTGGTCCACGCCGCGGGCCGGGACGCCATGGTGGCGGCCCTCACCGGCCTGAGGCGGATGGCCAGGCCCGGCGGGTACGTGGCGATCGACTCCCGTAACTGGGAGAAGCTGCACGCCGAACGCCGGATCGTCCGCGTCGCGCCCCGGGTGCTCGCCCGGGACGGCCGCAGGTGCCTGAGCTTCTACGCCTGGGAGATACCCGACCGCCTGCACGACGAGCACGTCGCGCACATCGTGCTCGTCTTCGAGGACGGCGACCGGGCCGAGACGCGCGAGTACCCGGTCTCGTTCCGCCCCTTCACCGTCGCCGAGCTGCGTGAGCGGCTCGAGCTCGCCGGGCTGAGGGAAGTCGACACCGACTTCGACGAGTCCCGCGACCGGTACTGCGTGATCGCAGCGCCGAACGAGGGGGCGAGCCGGCCATGACGGAGCTGCGCACCGCTCACACCGCTGACCTCCGGGCCGGGGAGAAGGCCGCGATCCGGGCCCTGATGGACGCCGTCTTCGACGGCGTCTCGGACGACACCTTCGACAACGCGCTCGGCGGCGTGCACGCGCTGCTCCTTGAGGAAGGGGAGCTAATCGGCCACGGCAGCGTCGTCCAGCGCCGCATGCTGCACGCCGGCCGGGCGCTGCGCACCGGCTATGTCGAGGGCGTCGCGGTCCGCGCCGACCGGCGCCGCCAGGGCCATGGCGCGCGGCTCATGGCGCCGCTCGAGCGCATCGTGCGATCCGGCTACGATCTCGGCGCGCTCGGCGCCAGTCCCGACGGTGCCCGCCTCTACGCCTCGCGCGGCTGGCAGCTGTGGCGCGGGCCATCCTCGGTCATGGCGCCGGACGGCATCAGGCCCACCCCGGGCTCGGACGGATTCATCTATGTCCTGCCGGTGTCGGTCCCGGTCGACGTGACCAGCGAGCTCACCTGCGACTTCCGCCCGGCCTCGGTGTGGTGACCTAACCGGGCTGGCCCGGCCCGTCGGTGCGGGCCAGTTGCGCGGCACGCAGCCCGGCGTGCATCTCCCACGGCGCGCGCGGCAGCACGTGGCCGGTCTCCAGCAGCGACTTGAGGTTGGCGAACACGGCGGGCCAGCCGGCCGAGACGGCGTCCAGCGCGCTGGAGTCGGCCAGGTTCTCGTGCGTGACGGTGAGCCGGACGATCTCGTGGTACGGCTTGATGTCGAAAGTCACCCGGGTGGGACCCTGCGGGGGGGCCGCGCCGGGGGCGTCGAACGTCATCGCGAGCCGCCGCGGCGGCTCGGACTCCAGCACGGTGCCGGCCACGTCGGCGATGCCGGAGCCGTCGACGCGGCGGTGCTCCCACGGCGAGCCGGCCTGCCAGTCGGAGACGTTGCTGTGACCCCAGTACTTCGCGGTCAGCTCCGCGTCGGTGAGCGCGTCCCACACCCGCTCCGGGGTGCTCTCGATGTAGGTGACGTACACGTAGTCGGGCCGTTCGGCCATGATGTCCTCCTCCTCGGCCCGGCGCCTGATGGCGCTCAGCGCGCGCAGGCGGGGGCGTTCGAACTTCTCGATCCAGCGTTCGGCGATGTCCCAGAGCGGGACCGGGTTGAGGTAGTGCAGTTTCTCCCGGCCCCGGCGGATGGTGGTGACGAGGTTGGCCGCCTCCAGCAGGCCCAGGTGCTGGGTCGCCGACTGCCGCGCCATGTCGAGCGGCTCGCACAGCTCCCCGAGGGTCTGCCCGTTGCGTTCGCGCAGCCGGTCCAGCAGCGCCCGCCGGGTCGGATCGGCCAGCGCCTTGAACACCGCGTCATCCTCGGCCACCCCGACATTATGCAGGTATTTACCTGCATAAGTCAAAGGCGGCCCCAGTGGACAACGCGCCCAGCCGCCGCGTCCTGGAAAAGGCGGGCTTCGCCTACGCGGGCCTGGACGAAGGCGAGGCCCTCTACCAGCGCGATTAGCCGGACGGCGGCAGTTCGAGGCCGTGGTCGGGCAGGGCGGGGGAGAGCACCCAGAGCACCTGGGCCCGGCCCGCGCGCGGCGGCACCACGAACGTGTGCTCCATGTCGGCGGTGAACGTGAGCGCGTCGCCCTCTTCCAGAGTGACCTGCGTGCTCGGCATCTGGTTCGGCACGCTGTTCATGGCGTTCCACGCCACCCAGGGCCCGGTGTTCGGCCTGCCCCAGATGATCCAGACCCGGGCCCAGCTCGGCTACCGCGGCGTCGTGGTCGCGCTGTTCGCCGTGCTGTTCACCTACATGGCCTTCAACGTGGCCGACCAGGTGCTGCTGGCCAGCGGGCTGCACGGGGCGTTCGGCTGGAATCCCACGCTGGTCGCCATCGTCACCGCGATCCTGGCCGCGGCGCTGGCCATCTTCGGCTACGACTGGGTGCACCGGGTGTTCCGGTTCCTGCTGGTCATCTCGTTCCCGTGCTACGCGATCATCTCGGTCGCCATCCTGGTCGGCCACGCCGGCGGGCAGCCGGCCAGGCCTGCCCATTTCGTCTTCGCCGCGTTCATGTCCCAGTTCTCGGTGGCCGCCGCGTACAACATCACGTACGCGCCGTACGTCTCGGACTACTCCCGCTACATGCCGCGCGAAACCCGGCCGCGGAGCATCATCGCCGCGGTGTTCTTCGGCGCCTCCGGCTCGGCCATCTGGCTGATCGCGCTGGGCGCCTGGCTGGCCACCCGGCTGAACATCAGCGACGGCCTGGTCGGGCTGCAGAAGTCCGGCGACAACGTGGCCGCCCCGCTCGGCTCGATCACCGCGTTCCTGTCCGCGACCGCCCTGATGGCGACCATGGGCATGAACGCGTACGGGGGCATGCTGACCGTCCTCACCGGCATAGATTCGTTCAAGACGATCCGAACGAGCCGGGTCTGGCGCGCCGCCACCGTCCTCGTGCTCGCCGCGATCTGGTACGGCATCGGCCAGAGCATCTCCACCAGCGGCTCGGATACCGCGGTCAGCGCGGTGCTGAACTCGCTCACGCTGATGCTGTACCTGCTGGTGCCGTGGACCGCGCTGAACCTGGTGGACTTCTTCTTCGTCCGCCGGGGGCACTACGCGATCACTGACATCTTCCGGCCGGACGGGGTCTACGGCGCCTGGGGCTGGCGCGGCCTGACCGCGTACTTCGCCGGCTTCGCGGCCGAGATCCCGTTCATGGTGCTGCCGCCGATCGCCGGCTTCTCCTACACCGGGTTCTTCCCGAACCACGTGACCAACGGCGTGGACTACTCCTGGGTGGTCGGGCTGCTCGTCTCCGGCCTGGTATACCTGGTCCTGTCCCGCTCCCTGGACCTGGCGTCGGAGCAGGCTGCCATCAACGCGTCCGAGCAGGAGCTGCTGACCATCGACGAGGGGACGAGTTGACCGAGCCCGTTCGGCGGATTATCACCGGTGACACCGTCGGGCCGGTGGACGCCACCGCGGTGCCCCGCTACGGCGGGGAGGCCACCTTCGCCCGCCTGCCGCGGCTGCAGGACGTGGCACGGGCCGACGTGGCCATCGTCGGCGTGCCGTTCGACAGCGGGGTCAGCTACCGGCCCGGCGCCCGGTTCGGCCCGTCCCACATCAGGGAGTCCTCCCGGCTGCTCCGGCCGTACAACCCCGCGCTGCAGGTCCCGGTGTTCGCCCGTCAGCAGGTGGCCGACGCGGGCGACCTGGCCGTCAACCCGTTCAGCATCGACGAGGCGATCGGCACCGTCGAGCGGGGCGCGCGGGCGCTGCTGGAACGCGCCCCGTTCGTGCTGACGCTGGGCGGCGACCACACGATCGCGCTGCCCGTGCTCCGCGCGGTGTCCGCGGTGCACGGCCCGGTGGCCGTGATCCACTTCGACGCGCACCTGGACACCTGGGACACGTACTTCGGCGCCGCGT
>Ga0335079_10002818_pt1 | contig 20000 bp, 19 predicted proteins | sample Lox_Sample_33_FD_206719 | JGI IMG/M metagenome (GOLD analysis project Ga0335079, IMG submission 206719) | Soil microbial communities from Loxahatchee National Wildlife Refuge, Florida, United States - Lox_Sample_3.3 | ecosystem: Environmental > Terrestrial > Soil > Wetlands | place: USA... | reverse complement strand
CTCCTGCGCCAGGGATCGACACCGGCTGCGAACCGTGGATCGGACTGCGTCGAGTCGATGAGTCGCCTGATCGCTAGCTCCTCGGCGCGGTCTATCCTGACCCGCAGCGGGGTCACGTTGCTTGGGGCGGGAACGCTGACCTCGGCCGGCGCCTTGGCGACGCCGAGTCCCCGCAGCAGGCGCGAGACTCCCTCGGCCGAGCGCAGCTCCTCCAAGTCGAAATGGTGGACCACGATCCCCTGCGGTTCGGCCACGCGCTCCTCGTAGTACGCGGCGCGCGCGCGAATCTCGAGGATGTACCAGAGGCAGAACCCGTTGATGCCCGCAGCCAGGAGGTCACGCGAAGGGACGAGGTTCCTCGGATATTCCGGATCGAGATACCACAGCCAGACGTTGCCCTTGTTCAGGAAATCGAGGCGGTTACGAAAGCTCAGGATCGTCGCGTAAGGGTCGCGCTCGAGGGTGATCAAATGAACTTGCCCCTCGGATTTGAGCCAAGCAAGATTCTCGACGAGCCCCGCCTTCATCAGCAGGTGGGAGGTCTCCACGTAATATCGACTCGCCGTCTGCGCGACGCGACGAAGCTTGGAACACCAGAAGGATTGTACTTTTTTCACGTTCCCCTCCGAGTTGAAGAGGGTCATGTGAGAAAGGTCGGGCGTATCGACGCCGAAGCGATCCCAGCCGATGATCTCGTGGTGGCACGTGGAGTCCGGGAGATTGTCCTGCAGTAGCCGCGAAAGGTACGAAGTGCCACTGCGCCCAGTGGTCATCGTGAAGACGAAATCCTTCATTTGCGTCGAGAATTGCTCGCTGTGCGACCCTCAACTCAATTCGATCGCGTCACGCGTCCAATGTTCTCGACGGCGAAAAATTTTTCTTGCCGGTGCACCCACCCGGTGCCGGCAGCTTCGAGACGTGGTCGCGAGGGTCTCGCAAAGCTTCGGGGTCGCGCCTCCGCGCCCCGGAGCGAATCACGCGCGGCGCAGGGGGATGAAGCGCAGGGCAACGCCGTTGTTGCAGTAGCGCAGCCCCGTCGGCGGCGGCCCGTCGTCGAACACGTGCCCCTGGTGGCCCCCACAACGCACGCAGTGGTACTCGGTGCGCTCGACGATGATCTTGTAGTCGGACTTCGTGCCCAGATGCTCGGGGATCAGGGTGAAGAAGCTCGGCCAGCCCGTTCCGCTGTCGAATTTCATCGCCGACGTGAACAGCGGCAACGTGCATCCGGCGCAAACGAAGACCCCGGGCCGCTTCTCGTCGTTGAGCGGGCTGCTGAATGGCCGCTCGGTTCCCTCCTGCCGCAGCACGTTGAACTGCGCCGGGTCGAGAAGCTGCTTCCATTCGGCCTCGCTCTTCTTGATCGGGTCGAGCGCGAGCGTCACGTTGGCACCCGGTGCGAGCAGGCTCTGCCAGTCGCGCTGCAACTGCGCGACGGGGGCTGCGTTCTTGCTTCCGGCGGCGATGCTGCGGACTGCAAAGGGCAAGGAAAAAGCTACTGCGGGCAACGTTGCGAGAAACACGCGGCGGCGCACGTTCATCTCCTTCTCTCGGACGAGAGCGCTTTGCTGCGCCCGCTGCTGAGTCGAACCGGCGGGCGAAAAGCTTACGTTAATGCGCTTTCGCGCAGAGTCGACACAACGTTCTGATTTTCACAGCCTTTCTCCGCGAACGCAACAGTGGCGGGCGAAGCAGGTCCGATCATTCCTGTAACTTTCTACAGTTGACAGAATTCGCCGTGCCTCTAGAGTCCGTCCATGCGCTCGCCGCTCGGCGCGCATCTTCATCTCGTCTCGGGGGGGAATGATGAAGATTCTCGTCATCGACGATCACCCGCTCATACAGGAAGCACTCAGGCACGTTCTCGTCGCGCTCGATCCGGCGCTCGAGCTGATCCAGGCACGCGACGCCTCGGAGACGCATGCTGCGCTTTCGCGCGAGCCCGACACCGACCTCATCGTCCTGGATCTGACCCTGCCGGGAAGCGATGGGTTCCAGCTGTTGCCCGAGCTGCGCGCGGAATGGCCCGGCATGCCGGTGCTCGTGCTCTCCGCGACGCATGATCGCGTCACCGTCGAGCGTGCGCTCGACCTGGGCGCGATGGGTTTCATTCCCAAGACTGCGAACACGCGGGTGTTGCTCGACGCGCTGCGCCTAGTGCTGTCGGGCGGCGTGTACGTTCCGACCGATGCCCCCGGCCTCGGTGGCGCGGTGCGCCCGAAAGCGGTGACGAAGCCCGAGCAGCTCGGCCTCACCGTGCGGCAAGCGGACGTTCTCCGTCTCCTCGTCGAAGGCAAGCCGAACAAGCTCATCTGCCGTGATCTGCGCCTGTCGGAGGGCACGGTCAAGGTTCACGTCAGCGCGATCCTGCGCGCCTTGAACGTACGCAACCGGACACAGGTGGTCATCGAGCTCGCCCGCCGCGGCGTGCGCTTCGGCCCGCCGCCGCCCACGATGCGTTGAAGCGGCGTCGCCGCGCGCGCGACTATGACTCCGGCCGCTGCGCTCGATCGGCGTCTCCTGGTGCGCGCGCGCGCGGAGCAAGTCGCCACGCTGTACACGTATTGGGGCCGGACGACCGCTTCGATGGCTCTCGGCGGGCTGATCCTCGCAGTGGTCATGTGGCGCAGTGCTCCGCACGCGCAGCTGGGGGCGTGGCTCCTCGCGATTCTCGCGAACCAGGGATGGCGCTACGAACTCACGCGCCGCTATTGGGCTGCCGCTCCTGCGCCCGAAGCGCGAGCGCCGTGGGGATACGCATGGGCGGCGGGCTCGACCGTCGCCGGAACGCTATGGGGTATCGCCGGGGTGCTATGGTTCACTCCGGGAGATCCCGGGCACCAGGCGCTGCTCATCGTGTGCCTGTTCGGTGTGATCCTGGGCGGGCTCAATCTCACCACGGTTCTCAAGCCCGCGTTCTACGGCTTCGTGCTGCCCGCTCTGCTGCCGCCGATCGCCCGGGTGGCGATCGAAGGCGATGAGGTACACGTCTTCATCGCTGCCGTTCTGCTCGTCGTACTCGCGTTCACGCTGCGCTTCGGGCACGCCCTGAACGACATGTTCACCGCGTCGCTCGCGATACGCTACGAAAACGTCGATCTCATCGGCGAGTTGCAGGCACAGTCGGCTGTCGCCGAGCGGGCGCGCGCCGAGGCCGAGGCGGCCAATCGCAGCAAGACGCAATTCCTCGCCGCGGCGAGTCACGATCTGCGCCAGCCGCTCCACGCCATGGGATTGTTCGCTGCCACGCTGCAGGAGAAAGTGCAGGACCGCGATGTACGCGGCCTCGTCTCGAGCATCAACGCCTCGGTCGAAGCGCTCGAGCAGTTGTTCAACTCGCTGCTCGACATCTCCAAGCTCGATAGCGGAGCTGTGGTCCCGGACCGTAGCGCTTTTCCGCTGGAGCCGGTCCTCTGCCGCGTGAGGCAGGAGTTTGCGCCGCTGGCGACCGGCAAGGGCCTGCGTTTCAGTGTCATGCCCACGCAAGCGTGGGTCGAAAGCGATCCGGTCCTGCTCCAGCGCATCGTCGCCAACCTCGTTTCCAACGCCATCCGCTACACGAAGTGCGGCGGCGTCATCGTGGGTGCGCGTCGGCGCGGTGAACACATCGCGCTCGAGGTATGGGATTCCGGTGTGGGGATTGCGGAAGCGGAGCGCGAGCGCATCTTCGAGGAGTTCTATCAGATCGGCAACGTAGAGCGGCACAGCAGCAAGGGAAGCGGACTCGGGCTGGCCATCACTCGTCGGCTCGCCCGGTTGCTCGGGCATGCGCTCGAGCTGGATTCGCTTCCCGGGCGGGGCTCCCGATTCGTCTTGCAGCTGACGCGTGTCGCGGCGGTTCCGACGTCGCAACCATCGGCGCCCGTCGTGGCGCAGCGAACGCTCGCCGGCGCGCGGGTCGCGGTGATCGATGACGAGCGCGCCGTCGTGGACGGACTGCGCGCTTTGTACTCGGCCTGGGGCGCCGAAGTCATTGCCGCGACAACGGGGGACGATCTGCTCGCGGCCCTTGGTAACGCGAGCGGTTATCCCGACCTTGTCGTGGCCGACTATCGCCTAGCTCGCGGGGAGCTGGGCACCGAGGTGATCGCCAGGCTGCGCCGCGAGATCGGATCGCCCGTGCCGGCCTTGTTGATCACCGGCGACTCGACGGCGGTCTTGGGCGCTGCTTCCGAATGCGCCTGTGAAGTGCTGATCAAACCTGTCCTCCCGGGCGAGCTCAAGGCTACGTCGAGTCGCATATTGGCTTCACAGAGCGTCTTAGCATGAAAAACGATCTGTGAGTAACGCTATAATTTCTTATCTTATTGTTCTTGATATATTAATATACGATTAACAATCACCAATAGCCCGCTCGTCAGGAGCCTTTTACGCTAAACAGTAATAAAAAAAGCGCCCAGCAAGCTGGGCGCTTGAATACAGGCCGAGTTCGGGATGACCGATTAGGGTCGGGGGGTAAACCCGGCCTGTGATGAACCTGAGTTTCGCCGAGGTCGCGGGGGGTGGATTATGCCCATGACGAGAGCATGGAGACCACGCCCAATGTACATATTGTTTATGACATTAGAATTATAGCGCTTCCGCGGGAGAGCGCAACTGCGAAAAAAACCCGGTGTAGCGCTAGCCACACCGGGTTGGACCGTCGGCCGCGGAACCGGCCGAGGACGATTGCTCTTAGTTCTGTGCCGGTGCTCCGCGCATGCCGCGATGCGCTTGCATGCGCTCGATTCCTGTTTTCAGCGTGTCGCGAACGACCGCTTTCTGATCCGGGGTGAAGGTCGCGTAGAGAGCGAGCCATGCATCGCGTGCACTCTTGCGCAATGCTTCGTTCTGCTGACGCAGGTTATCCGCGAGCGCGGACACCGAGGCAAGATCGGGCTCCGCCTTGCCGAGCTCGGTCTGGAGAGCCGCACCCACCTGCTCAAAGTTTGCGCGCATGGCTGCGTGGGCAGCCTTGGCTTGTGCCGCCGCGTTGTCCCACTGTAGCTGCTGTGATGTATTCAAGTTCAGGTTTGCCTTTGCGGCGGAGAGCATCGGGAGCGGCGAGTCAAGATCGTGTCCGGGCCGCGCCTGACAGGGAATGCCCAGAGCAAGGAACGCAGCAGTCGTGGCCGCGCAGAGCAGAGACTTCATTGCCATAGCCTTCCTTTCGTTGAGCCTTTGCGGTCCCGGCGGATGCCGAGTCCCGTAGACGAGGCGCAGCATAGCGGCCTCCCGTTGCGCAACCGTTGCGCGCCGCGCCAGTTTGGTAACGCAATGTTGCCAGAAGTACGCGCGGTCGGCATGCGCCGCGTGCCCAGGTCGCGCTTCCTCTGTAACGAGTCGTTGCCCGTCAGGACGAGCGTTACAATTCGTGACAACCGCCGCGAAGTCGCCCCTGCGCGAAGTCGTAGGATGGACCCGCGATGAAGCAACCGAATTCGAAGATCCTCGTAATCGACGACGATCCGCGCCTGCGCGATCTGCTCGTGCGCTATCTTACCGAGCAGGGATTTCAGGCGAGCGCATTGCCCGATGGGCGCGATCTCGACAAGAAGCTCCAGCGCGATCCACCTCATCTGCTGGTGCTCGATCTGATGTTGCCGGGGGAAGACGGCCTCGCGCTGTGCCGGCGGCTTCGGGGTTCAGGAGAGAGCGTGCCGATCATCATGCTCACCGCCAAGGGCGAGGATGTCGACCGCATCGTGGGCCTCGAGATGGGTGCCGACGACTACCTGCCCAAGCCGTTCAATCCGCGCGAGCTCGTCGCGCGCATCCATGCGGTGTTGCGCCGGCACACGGAGCGCTTCGCTCCGGGCGCGCCCGAGGCCGGCGGCAGGGTAACCTTTGGCCCCTATGCGCTCGATCTATCCACGCGCACACTGCACCGCGGTGACACGCCTATCGCCCTGACCACGGGGGAGTTCGGTCTGCTCAAGGTGTTCGCCACCCATCCGCGGCAGCCTCTGGCACGGGAGAAGCTCATGCTGCTCGCCCGCGGTCGTGATCACGATGTGTTCGACCGGGCGATCGACGTCCAGGTGTCGCGCCTGCGCAAACTGGTCGAGCCCGACCCCGCTTCGCCGCGTTACATCCAGACCGTTTGGGGATTCGGCTACGTGTTCATTCCTGACGACGCGAAGGACGACGCGGCCGCCGGCGAGGCAGGGGCTTGAGCTTCAGGCCAAGACTGTGGCCGCGCTCGCTGTTTGGCCGTCTCGCGCTGCTGCTGCTCGCGGTGATCGTCATCAGTCAGCTCGCGGCGATCTACCTGTTCCGCCAGGATCGAGTGGCGCTGCTCGCCCGGCAGTTCGGCGATACGAAGCTCGTCGAGTTGCGCGCTCTGCGCACGATGCTTGCATCGGCCGACCCGCGTGCCAACGACGCGACGCTCGCCCGCTACGGTGAGGCCTACCACGCCCGCATCGTGGCCGATGAGGAGCGCCAGTTCGTCGGTGGCCCGCCGCAGAATCCCCTGCTGACCGACCTCCAGGAGCGACTTCGCACCGAGCTCGGGCCCGACACGGAGCTGCGCATCCAGCCGCGACTACAGTTGCTGTGGATCAAGCTGGTCGCCAACGACCGTGCCTACTGGGCCGGGTTCCAGATGCCGCCCCGGGGCGAAGACAACCCCGGCAAAGCGCTCGAGTTGAGCCTCATAGTTCTCGCCGTGCTTCTGGTCAGCGCTTATCTGTTCGCACGCTACCTCGCGCGCCCGCTGCGCCAGCTGAACGACGCGGTGAGCAGCCTCGGCCGGGGACGTGCTCCGTCGCCGCTGCCGGAGAGCGGGCCCTCGGAAATCGTGAACCTCAATCGCGGCTTCAACCAAATGCTCGCGAGCCTCGTGCAGAACGAGCAGGACCGCGCTGTACTTCTGGCCGGGGTCTCCCACGATCTGCGCACGCCGCTCGCCAGGCTGCGCCTGGGGCTCGAGGTGGGCACGCAGGACGAGCACGCGCGCCAGGCAATGATCGACGACATCGAGGAGATCGACAGGATCATCGATCAATTTCTCGATTTCGCGCGTGACGGGCATGAGACTCAGGTGAAGCCGGTCGATCTGAGCACGCTGATCGCTGCTCTGGTCGAGCGCTATGCGCGCAGCAATCAGATGGTCGAGTTCAGGCGCGCGGAGCTGCCTCTCGTGCCATTACGCGGCACGGCGATTTCGCGTCTGGTGGCCAATCTCATCGACAATGCGCTGCGTCACGGCGCTCCGCCGGTCGAAGTGGAGGCACGCCTCGAAAGCGGAAGTGTCGTGATCGAGGTACGCGACCGCGGCCCCGGGATTCCGCCCGAGCAGGTCGATCGACTCAAGAGGCCGTTCGCCCGGGGCAACCCGGCGCGCAGCGGCATCCCCGGCGCAGGGCTCGGGCTCGCCATCGTCGAGCGCATCGCGCGCCTGCATTCCGGGACGCTGGAGCTGGTGCCTCGTCCCGGGGGTGGCACGGTGGCGCGGGTGACTCTCCCCGTGCCTGCCCAGCGCGCAAAGCTGCCGCTTTAGGACCCGCGGACCGATAGGAGGAGGACGGTCGCCATCGCGGCGATGCCCTCCCCTCGCCCAGTAAAGCCCATGTTCTCCGTCGTTGTCGCCTTGACGTTTACCTGGTCGCGCGTCGCACCGAGATCGGCAGCAAGGTTGCTCGCCATCGCCTGCAGATGAGGAGCAAGCCTCGGCGCCTGCGCGATCAGCGTGGCGTCGAGGTTGCCGAGGGCGTATCCGGCGCTTCGCGCCATGCGCCACACCCGGCGCAGCAGCTCGCGACTGTCGGCATCCCTGTAGGCCGGATCTGTGTCGGGAAAATGCGATCCGATGTCGCCGGCTCCGAGCGCGCCGAGCACGGCATCACAGACGGCGTGCGCGAGGACATCGGCATCCGAGTGACCGTCGAGGCCCCGCTCGAACGGTATCGTCACGCCGCCGAGGACGAGGCGGCGCCCCGCCACGAGCCGGTGAGCATCGAACCCGTTGCCGACGCGGATCGCAGCCACCGCTCAGGTCCGCGAGCGCGCAGCCAGGATGGCCTCGGCCAAGGCGATATCTTCAGGGTAGGTGACCTTGATGTTCGCGCTACTGCCCTGGATCAGCCTCGGCTTTACGCCGAGAGCTTCGATCGCCTGGGCTTCATCGGTCACCTTCGCAGGATCGGCCTTGCGCAGGGCGTGCTGCAGTATGGCGAAGCGGAACATCTGCGGAGTCTGCGCGCACCACAAGCCCTCGCGCGCCTCGGTCGAGGTAGCGCGCAACCCGGCGCCCGTTTCCGCTCGCTTCAGCGTATCGGCGAGCGGCACGGCAAGAAGCCCACCCACCGGCTCGTCCTCCAGCTCGTGCAGCAGGCGATGCAGCGTCGCGAGGTCTAGACAGGGACGTGCCGCGTCGTGGACGATGACCCAGTCCTCCGCCTGCGCATGGCCGCTCAGCGCGGCCAACCCATTGCGCACCGATTCGGTCCGAGTCGCGCCGCCGCAGTAGAGGGGCTCCACGCCCTGGATCGAGCCGATGCGCTCGCCGTAGTCCTTGTCGTCTTTCGCCAGCACGACGAATACGCCGTCGAGCACGACGGCGCCGTGCAACGAATCGATCGTGCGCTTGAGCAGCGGCACGCCGGCGATCGGGACGTACTGCTTGCGCAGCCGATCGCCGAATCGAATGCCCGTTCCCGCCGCGGGAATGAGCGCGAACCGACTGTGCGCGGCCATGGCTATTTTTCACTCGCGAGCGAGGCTCTTGTGCAGCACACCGCCAGCAACTGCCCGGGCGGCTCCACAGCGAGAGCTGCTAGTCTAGCAGGAGTGCGCCCCGCTGGTCGCCGTAGCCATAAGCAAGGACTGCAACGCCGCGCGTATCCGGGCGGGGATCGCCGCCGGACGGCGGCTCGCCCGGTCGACCCACACATGGACGAAGCGGCCGCTGGCGGAAGGGTCAGCCTCGCCCTGCCGGAACAATCCGATCTCGTAGCACACCGACGAATTGCCGAGCCTCGCGACGCGCAGCCCGGCGTCGATCACCTCCGGGAAAGTGAGCGACTTGTAAAACCGGCACGCGGTCTCGACCACGATGCCGATCGTCGGAGAAGCGTGGATGTCGAGCCCGCCGGCGCGGATGAGGTGCTCGTTCACGACGGTGTCGAAATACGAATAGTAGGTCACGTTGTTCACGTGTCCGTACGCGTCGTTGTCCATCCATCGGGTCGGTATGGAGAGGAAACTGAGGTAGCTCGCTCGATCATTCATGCGCTGCGCAGCCGCGCATCGAGCAGCTCGACCCAATGCCGGACCGGCCGCTCCGTTCCCGAGGCAAGGTGCATCATGCAGCCGATGTTTGCGGTGGCGATAACCTCGGGGTCGCCCGCTTCCAGCGCGCGGAGCTTGGCCGCCCGCAGCTCGTGCGAGAGCTCGGGCTGCAGGATCGAATAGGTGCCCGCGGAGCCGCAGCAAAGATGCGCGTCGGCGACTCGCGCGAGCTCCAGACCGATTGCCTCCAGGATCTCTTCGATGCGTCCCTTGAGCTTCTGCCCGTGCTGCAGCGAGCAGGGCGTCTGCACCGCGACGCATAGCGGGCCGCGATCCATCGCGACCTGAGGAGCAAGGCGCTTCCACTCCGCGCCGACGATCTCGACCGGGTCGCGAGCGAGCTCCGCGATCCGCTTGGCCCGCTCGGCGTAGGCGGGGTCGTCCTTGAGGAGCACAGCGTAATCCTTGACGGTGACCCCGCAGCCGCTCGCGGTGACGACGATCGCTTCGGCGTCCCGATCGACCTCGGGCCACCACGCATCGACGTTGGCGCGAGCGCGCTGCAGAGCTTCCGCGTGCGCGCCGAGGTGAAGGCTGAGCGCGCCGCAGCAACCGGACCCGGCGGCGCGGACGAGCGAGATGCCCACGCGGTCGAGAACGCGGGCCATCGCGGCATCGATCGACGGCGCGAGCGCCGGTTGCACGCAGCCGACGAGCACCAGCATTCGGCGCGAATGTCTTGGCCTGGGCCATGTTCCAGCGCGCTCTACCTTGGGCACGCTGCGCGCGAGCGCCGCCGGGAGCAGCGGTCGCAGCGCCCGTCCCGTCGCGACGGCGGCCGCGAACAGCGGGCCCGAGGTCAGGGCGCGACGCAGGACCCAGCGCCGCGCCGCGTCCAGGCGCCGGCGCGGAACACGCTGCTCGACCACGCGGCGTCCGATCTCCACGAGCCGTCCATAGCGGACCCCGGAGGGACAGGTGGTTTCGCAGCCAAGGCAGGTGAGGCAGCGGTCGAGATGCAGACGGGTGCTCTCGGTGACTTCAGCTCCCTCGAGCATCTGCTTCATGAGGTAGATTCGGCCCCGCGGGCTGTCGAGCTCATCGCCGAGCAGCTGGTAGGTTGGACAGGTGGCCGTGCAGAAACCGCAGTGCACGCAGCTGCGCAAAATGGCGTCAGCCTCGCGGCCGTCCGCGCTTTCGCGAATGAAGTCGGCGAGATGCGTTTCCAAAATCTCAGATGCCGGTGTAAAGACGCCCCGGATTGAAGATGCCCGCCGGGTCGAACACGGCCTTGAGCTTGCGATGGATGGCCAGCATGGGTGGCGGAAGCGGCTGGAAGACGCCGGCCGACTTGTCGGCGCAACGAAAGAGCGTCGCGTGGCCGCCGTGGCCGTGCGCCCACTCGCGCAGCTGCTGCGCGTGCACTGGGCCGCAGCCCGAGTCGCTCGTTCGCTTTGCTGGTCTCAGCCAGCGCAGCGCTCCTCCCCACTCGAGCAACTGCTCGCCGTCGAGGTCGGCATACGGAGCGGTCGACTTCACGGATAGCCGCCAGAGCGGCGCCTCGGCGGCGTCGCGGCCGAAGAACGGATGCCCCTGCTCGCGCACCGAGACCCAGAATGCGTCGGCATCATCGAGCGCCGTACCGCCCAGCCGGCGCACCGCACCCTCGACCGCCGCCTTCGCGCCGGAGAAACGTGCGTACAGGCGCCCATCGTAGTAGCAGCTCGCCGACAGAGACAGCGCTTGCGCGCCCCATTCGTTGCTGCGCTGCAGGGCGAGCTGCGGCGTGAGCTCGTAGACGCGCGTCGCTTCGGCTTTCGGCAAGGGCACGCATTTCAGCGATGCCTCCAGGATGATCCCCAGCGTTCCGAGCGAGCCGGCGACGAGCCTCGATACGTCGAATCCGGCGACATTCTTCATCACGCGTCCGCCGAACGCGAGGTCGTCGCCCTGGCCGTCGAGCAGACGCACGCCGAGCACTGCGTCGCGCACGGCCGCCGCGTAGGCGCGCCGGGGGCCGGAAAGACCGGCGGCCACGCAGCCGCCGAGCGTGGCCGTCGCCCCGAACGCCGGGGGCTCGAAAGCGAGCATCTGCCCCTCGCCGCGCAGCATCAAATCGACCTCGGCGAGGCGCGTCCCGCAACGGGCCGTGATCACCAGCTCGGTCGGATCGTAGTCGACGACCCCGGCGTAGGCGGTCGTGTCGAAGACCTCGCCGACGAGCTCTTGCCCATAGAAATCCTTGCTGCCGCCGCCGACGAGGCGCAGTGGCGTTTTCGCGGCGCTGGCGCTCCGCACGCGGCCGCGCCAATCCTCGAGCACTTCACTGGAGCCGGTCCACGGCTGCGTCATTATTGCTGCGCCTGCGCTCCGGCCGGCTCGAGGCTCGCGATGCGCTCGGACTCCTGCACAGCATCGGCCGCCCATTCGCGCATCGCCGGCAGGCCAAGCAGGGTCCGCTGGTAGCTATCGGCCACACCGTCGAGCACGACGCCGTAGGTCTGGAAGCGAAACGCGACCGGGCACCAGAAAGCATCGACGATGCCGAAAGCTCCGCATAGGAAATCCCCGGAAGCCCCGAAGCGCGATCGACCCTCGGTCCACAGGGCAACGATGCGCTCGATGTCGGCCGCAGCTGCAGGCGAAGGCGTCTTCCTCAAGCGCAAGCGCACGTTCATGCTCAACTCTTCGCGCAGCCGCGGGAAGCCGGAGTGCATCTCTGCGCTTACGCTCCGCGCCCAGGCGCGGGCAATCGCAGCACCGGGCCACAGTCCCGGGTGCCGCTCCGCGAGGTACTCGGCGATCGCCAGCGAGTCCCAGACCACCGTTTCGCTGTCGCGCAGGAGCGGAACGCGGCCCGACGGCGAGATCGCTCGCAGTCGCTCCTCCGACCCCGGCTGATAGAGGCCGATTCGCTCCTCCCGAAACGCGATGCCCGCCGTCTTCATGACGACCCACGGGCGCAGCGACCAGGATGAGTAATTCTTGTTTCCGATATAGAGCGTATACACCCCGATCCTCGCTACAGAGGCACGGTCTTCCCCGGATTCATGATGTTGTGCGGGTCGAGCGCGCGCTTGATGGCGCGCATGAGGTCCACGGCATCGCCGTGCTCGCGCACCAGTGCATCGAGCTTGTGCCATCCGATACCGTGCTCGCCGGTGCACGTGCCGCCCATGGCGATCGCCCGCAACGAGACGTTGCGGGCCAGCGCTTCGGCGCGCTCGCGCTCCGCCTTGTCGTCGGCATGGAACAGAACGATGAGGTGGAAGTTGCCGTCGCCGACGTGACCGACGATGGGCGCCGTGAGGCCGCTCCTGTCGACCTCCGCCCGTGTTTCGAGAATGCAGTCGGCGAGGCGCGAGATCGGAACGCAGGCGTCCGTTGCGAGCGAGGTAGTCCCCGGCCGGTACGCAAGCGCCGCGTAATAGGCTGCGTGCCGCGCCTTCCACAACCGCGAGCGATCCTCCGCTTGCGTAGCCCAATCGAAGGCGCTGCCTTCGTGGTCGGCGCAAATCGCCTGCATCGCTTCGGCCTGCTCCCGCACCGAGGCGGGCGAGCCGTGAAACTCGAAGAACAAGGTCGGCTTCGCGGCCAAGCCCTCGAGCTTCGAGTAGCGAATGCAGGCATCCATCTGGACTTCGTCGAGCAGCTCGATGCGAGCCACAGGGATCCCGGTCTGCATCGCCTGGATCACGGTGTGGACCGCCGCAGCAAGGCTCGGAAACTGGCAGACCGCTGCCGAGATTGCTTCCGGCACGCCGTACAGCCGGAGCTGGATTTCGGTGATGACGCCGAGCGTTCCCTCGGCGCCCACGAACAGGCGCGTGAGGTCGTAGCCCGCGCTCGACTTGCGCGCGCGACCGCCCGTGCGCACGATGCGGCCGTCGGCTGCCACCACCGTGAGGCCCAGCACGTTCTCGCGCATCGTCCCGTAGCGAACGGCGTTCGTTCCCGACGCCCGCGTGGCGGTCATGCCGCCGATCGTCGCATTGGCGCCGGGATCGATGGGAAAGAATAGGCCCGTGCCTTTCAGCTCGGCGTTGAGCTGCTCGCGAGTAACACCGGCCTCGACGCGGCAATCGAGATCTTCCGCATTCACCTCCAGCACGCGATTCATCTGCGACAAGTCGAGGCACACGCCGCCATAGAGCGCGGCCACGTGCCCTTCGAGCGAAGTGCCCACGCCGAAGGCGATGACCGGGACCCGGGCCATGCTGCACAGGTGAACGATCGAGGCAACCTCCTCGTTCGAACGGGGAAACACGACGACGTCTGGCAGCGCCGCATCGGCGAGCCCCTCGCCGTGGCTGTGGTGCTCGCGCACGGCTTGCGCGGTGACGGCGCGCTCGCCGTACTCGCCACAGAGCTTGGTCACCAGCGCGGCGACCTTCGTCGGATCGGGACGAACCAATGCCGGCGTTTCCATGAGCGGCCTCGCCTAGAAGCGCGGGAGCTCGGGATGTCGCAGCTCGCCACGATGGATATGCATCCGCCCCATCTCGGCGCAGCGATGCAAGGTCGGCACAGCCTTGCCGGGGTTGAGCAGCGCATCCTGATCGAAAGCCCGCTTGACGGCGTGGAATCGCTCGAGCTCGGCCGGCGCGAACTGCACGCACATGTCGCCGAGCTTTTCCACGCCGACTCCATGTTCTCCCGTTATCGTGCCACCGACCTCGATACAGAGCTCGAGGATGCGCCTGCCGAACTCCTGCGTCTTCGCGGCGTCTCCCGGTCGGTTAGCGTCGTAAAGGATCAGCGGGTGCAGATTGCCATCGCCGGCATGAAAGACGTTCATGCAGCGAAGTCCGTATTCGCGCGACAGCTCGGCGATTCGCGTAAGCACGCCACCCAAGGCGCGCCGCGGTATCGTGCCGTCGCTGCAGTAATAGTCGGGCGAGATGCGGCCCGCCGCGGGGAAGGCGGCCTTGCGCCCCGACCAGAAGCGCTCCCGCTGCGCAGTGCTGCGCGAGACCTCCACGCGGATCGCCCCGCTCTGGGTGAGCAGCGCCTGGATCAGCGCCGCTTCCTCCTCGACCTCGGCGTTGACGCCATCTGTCTCGCACAGCAGGATCGCCGCGGCGTCCTGCGGGTAGCCCGCATGCACGAACGGTTCGACCGCGGCGATCGTGAGGTGGTCCATCATCTCCAGGCCCGACGGCACGATGCCGGCGCCGATGACTGCCGCCACGGCGTCGCCGGCCTTGGCGATGTCGTCGAACGCCGCCATCACGCATTTCGCGTCTTGCGGCTTGGGCGTCAGCTTCACCGTGACCTCGGTGATGACCGCCAGCAGCCCCTCGGAGCCGGTGATCAGTGCGAGCAGATCGTAACCCGGCGCATCGAGCGCGTCGCCTCCGAGCTCGACCACCTCGCCGGTGATCAACACGGCGCGAACCCGCCGCAGGTTGTGCACCGTCAGCCCGTACTTCAGGCAGTGCACGCCGCCCGCGTTCTCGGCTACGTTCCCGCCGATCGTGCAGGCGATCTGCGACGACGGGTCCGGCGCGTAGTACAGGCCGTGAGGAGCTGCCGCCTCCGAGATCGCCAGGTTGCGCACGCCGGGCTGGACGGTCGCCGTGCGCGCCAGCGGATCGATCGCGAGAATGCGCTTGAATTTCGCGAGCGACAGAACCACGCCCTCGCGATCGGGAACCGCACCACCCGAGAGGCCGGTCCCGGCGCCGCGCGCCACCACGGGTACACGTGCGGCGTGGCATAGCTTGAGGATCTGCACGACCTGCGTCTCGTTTTCCGGCAGCAGCACGGCCGGGGGCAGCTCGCGGAAGAGCGTGAGGCCGTCGCATTCGTAGGGCCGCGTATCCTCGGCAGCGGTGAGGATCGCGTCGGCCGGAAGAACTTCGCCGAGCGCTGCGAGCAAGGCTGGATTGAGCATGGAGGACTGCGGCGTTTCCTGCCGTGCATTATTTCACAAAGCCCCTGCGCAGACCACGGAGTAAACGCCGGGCGGGCCTGGAGTAGAATGCGCCTCCCCGGTGCGCTCCAATTCGAAGGCGAAAGCATGAATCAGACCCGATGCCGGTGTTGTGCGATCGTGCTGCCGCTCGTCCTTGCCACGGCCATCGCAACGACCACGCATGCCGTTGCGCAGACCACGCTCAGGATCAACATCGCCATCGCCCAGAACTCGCATTACGGCGTGGCGATCGACACCTTCGCACGCGAAGTCGAGAAGCGAACCAACGGACGCTACAAGATCCAGACCTTTTACTCCGGCGCGCTCGGTGCCGAACGCGAATCGGTCGAGGGCGTGCAGTTGGGGACGCTCGACCTCACGCTCACCTCGACGGGTCCGCTGCCCAACTTCGTGCCCGAGGTCGCGATCCTGGACATCCCGTTCCTGTTCCGCGACTACGCGCACGCGCGCGCCGTCCTCGACGGGCCGATCGGGCAGGAATTGCTGGCGAAGTTCCCGCCGAAGGGCATGGTCGGCCTCGCGTGGGCGGAGAACGGATTCCGGCACATGACCAACAGCAAGCACCCCGTCAACCAGCCTGACGATCTCAAGGGGCTGAAGATGCGGACGATGGAGAATCCGATTCACATCGAGGCCTATCGCCAGTTCGGGATTCAACCCACGCCGATGGCGTTCACCGAGGTGTTCACGGCGTTGCAGCAAGGCACCGTCGACGGTCAGGAGAATCCGCTTTCGGTGATCACTTCGGCGAAGCTCGATCAGGTGCAGAAGTACCTCTCGCTGACCGGGCACGTCTATTCGCCGGCGATCTTCCTCATGAACAAGGCGCAGTGGGACCGGCTCTCGGAGGCCGACAAGCAGGCTTTCCTCGAAGCTGCGAAGGAAGGGGTCAAGGCGAACCGCGCCCGCGTTGACGAGGACGAGCGCAAGGCGGTGGCGGACCTTCGCGCCAAGGGGATGAACGTCGTCGAGAACCTGGACAAGGCGAAGTTCCAGGCAGTGCTCGTCCCGGTCTATGCCGACTTCGGCAAGCGCTTCGGTCAGGCGAACATCGATCGGATCAAGAACTACCGCCCGCAGTAAGCCGCCCGGGCTTCACCGATAGCCGAAGATCCCGGGCAAGAACGTGCTGACCCAGGGAAAGAGCGACAGCAGCACCAGCACCCCGATCTGCGCCCAGAGGAACGGCCACAACTCGCCGACGAGCCTGGCGAGCGGCACGCGCGCAACCACCGAGGTGACGAAGAGCAGGCCGCCGACCGGCGGCGTAATCATTCCCATCGTCAGGTTGACGATCACGATGATACCGAACTGAAGATCGGAAATGCCCAGCGCGTGGGCGATCGGCGCGAGAATGGGCACCAGCACGACTATGCCCGGCAGCGGCTCGATGAAGATGCCGAAGACGAGCAGGAAGGCGTTGACGGCGAAGAGAAAGGCGAGCGGGTGGAGGCGCAGCGCGACGATCGCCGCCGTGAGCTCCTGCGGGACGCGTGATATCGTGAGCACCCAGGCGAAGGCGGCCGACATCGCCACGATGATCAGTACGGACGCCGTCATCAGCGCGGAACGGGCCAGGATCGCGGGCAGCGCGCGCCACTCGAGCGAGCGATAGATCACGCGCCCTGCAAACAGCGCGTAGAACACGGCGATGACCGAGGCCTCCGTCGGCGTGAACGCGCCAGAGGCGATCCCGCCGAGGATGAGCACCGGTAGCGCCAGCGCCGGCAGCGCGCGCCAGGTGTTTGCGACGTACTCGCGCCAGCCGTAGCGCGCGGTCGAGCCGCGATAGTGCCGCCGAAGCGAGATCACGTGGTTGATCGCGGCCATGGCGAGCGCGATCAGGATGCCGGGCAGCACGCCAGCGATCAGCAAACCGACGAGGCTCACCTCGGGGTAGGCAAGCGCATAGATGATCATGCTGATCGACGGGGGGATGATCGGACCGAGGATGGACGTGGCCGCCGTCAACGCAGCCGCATACTCGGGCCGATAGCCGTCGTCGCGCATCATGCGGATCATGATCGCCCCGGGCCCCGCGGCGTCGGCCAGCGCCGAGCCCGAGATTCCGGAGAAAAAGGTCAGCGCCAGGATATTGGTGTGGCCCATGCCGCCACGGAAGCGCCCGACGAACTGCGATGCGAAACGCAGTAGCACTTCCGAGAGCGCCCCGCCCGTCATCAGCTCCGCAGTGAGGATGAAGAACGGCACGGCCTCCAGTGCGAAGATGTCGATGCCCGAGAACACATATTTCGGCAGGGCGAGCAGCGGCAATCCTCCGTCGAAGAGCATTGCCGCAAGCGTGGCCCCGCCGAGGGCGAACGCGACCGGAAGGCCGAGCGCCAGGAGCAGACTGCAGGCGATGAACAGCGTCGCGACCATCGTCGTTCACATCTTCGCCGCCTCGCCGTCGAACTCTCCGTCCGCGAGCAGGCGGCGCTCCCTGACATACGCCCGGGCCATGAGTAGCAGGTGGGCCGTGAGCAGCGCAAAGCCCACCGGGATTGCGAGATAGACGGCGCCGACGGGTATCTGCAGCACCGGCGTGGTCTGCGCCCAGGTAAGCGCGGCATAGCGCGCACCGACGACCACCATGAAGGCGAAGAACGCGAGCAGCAGGACGACGATGACCGCACGAATGCCCGCCGCGCGGCGCGGCGGCAGGGTCTCCTGCAGGGTCTCGATCCCGACGTGGCCGCCGTAGCGAAGAACCAGTCCGCTGCCGATGAACGTCAGCCAGATCATCAGATACCTCGATACCTCTTCGGCCCAGAGGATCGAAACGCCGGTCGTATAGCGCAGCACGACATTGGCAAAGACGATCGTGGCCATCGCGGCGAGCATCGCGATTACCGCCCAGCGGTTGGCCGCGCGCAGTGCGCGGTCGAGGTCGTCGATCATGCTTGCCCGGACGTCGCGCGCCGCGTCTTTCGCGGCGCGAGCGCGAATTGTCGCATGCGTGGTGATGCGCCCGGGCGGGCATCGTCCTGTCTATAATGGCGGCCACTGCCTCCGTTGCCTTTGCTTGGGGCTCAAGGCGAACGATGCACCCTGGGGAAATCTACGCGAAGACCGAAGCGGGCACGCTCGAGCTCAAGGAGCGCAAGCTCAATCTGCCCATCGCGCTGCGCAGCCTGCTCATCATGATCGATGGCAACCGGACTGTCGGCGAGTTGCTGGAGCGCGCGCAGGCGCTCGGAGTCGACGCCGGCGCGCTCGCCACCCTCGAGCGCTCGGGCCTGATTGCGCGGCGCTTCGCCGCTCCGTCCGCCACGCGTGCGGGGCCGGCGCCCGAAACCGTCAGCGAGAACGACGCCGAGCGCTTCGTCGTCGCACAGCGGAAGCTGAGCGACATCATCAACGAGCATCTTGGCTTTCGCGGCTACCTGCTGATGATGCGCCTGCAGCGGGCCGAGAATCTGCGGGACCTCCACGACTTCCTGCCCGATTTCGCGCAGGCGCTGGTCAAGCGCGTCGGCGTCGACGCCGCGGCGCCTATCGTGGCGGAGCTCGAGCGAATGATCGTCGCGCCGCGCTGAACAGCGGCGTCAGCGACGGATGAGCGTCCGATAGGCGCCAAAAGTAAGCACGGATGCTACGGCGATTGCGGTTGCCATCGGCCTCTGCGTGCCGTCGAAGGTCATCCCGACGAGCAGCGCGGCGGTCGAGGCGAGCAGAAGCTGGCAGAACGACAGCAGCGAGGACGCGCTGCCCGCCATCTCGGGAAACGGCGTCAACGCGCCCGCGGTAGCCTGCGGCATGGTCGTCATGAAGGCCACCATGAACGCGAACATCGGCACGACGATCGCGAGCGGATGCGTCACCCGCGCCCACGCGAGCAGCGCTACCGCGAGTCCCGATACCAGCATGAGAGCGGTGGAATACTGGAGCATGCGATCGATGCCGAGCCGCGCGACAAGGCGGCTGCCGATAGTCGAGCCGGTAATGTTGCCGGCCATCACGATGCCGAAGAGCAGGCCGAAGCCTTCCTCCCCCGTCCCGATCACGCTCACGAACACGAACGAGCTTCCCGCCAGGAAGGCGAATAGCCCGCTCGTCGCGAACGCCGCGATGAGCAGGTAACCAAGATAAGCTCGCGAGCGCAGCAGGCGCGCGTAGTTGCCGAGCATGACTCCGACTTTCATCGCCTGGGGGCTGCGGCTCCGGATCGTTTCGGGCAGCGCGAAAATCACGCCGGCGAGCGCCGCCACACCGTACACGGCGACAAAGATGAAGTTCGCCTGCCAGCCGAACCACACATGCAGGTGGCTGCCGATGATCGGCGCGACGACCGGGGCGATGCCGAGAACGACGCCCATCAGCGAGAGCATCCTCGCCGCCTGCTCGCCGGCATAGAGATCGCGCACGACCGCGCGCGGGACGACGGCGACGCTGGCCATGGCCACGGCCTGAACGACGCGGGCGGCGATCAGGGTGTCGATACTGCGTGCCGCCGCGCACACGGCCGACGCTGCGATGAAAAGACCGAGCCCGCCCATCAGCGCCGGGCGGCGGCCGAAGCGATCGGTGAGTGGTCCCACGACGATCTGCGCCGCGCCCCAAGCGTACATGTAGAGAGAAAGCGTGAGCTGGACCTTCTCGTCGCTCGCCGCCAGGGCCCCGGCCATCGAGGGCATCGACGCAAGGTAGATGTCCATCGCGAGTGGCGCGACTGCGATCAGCCCGCCCAGCAGCAACGTCATGCCGTGCCGATCCGGCCTCAGCATGCGTCGCCCGGCGCAGCCGCGCGCCGCCTCAGATGCATCGTCCGCCGTCGACTTCCAGGCAGGCGCCGGTGATGAAGCCGGCTTCGTCGGAAGCGAGGAACACTGCCGCGCTCGCCACGTCG
>Ga0335079_10002815_pt1 | contig 20012 bp, 20 predicted proteins | sample Lox_Sample_33_FD_206719 | JGI IMG/M metagenome (GOLD analysis project Ga0335079, IMG submission 206719) | Soil microbial communities from Loxahatchee National Wildlife Refuge, Florida, United States - Lox_Sample_3.3 | ecosystem: Environmental > Terrestrial > Soil > Wetlands | place: USA... | reverse complement strand
CCGCAGCAACACCCGGCTCCAAAGACGAAGAGCGCCGAGCACCCGCGCAGCGAATCGCGGGACGAGAGTCCGAAGGCGGACCGGTCGCGGGATAGGGTGGATAGGTAGGGAGCGCGGGGCAGGTCTGGAACGTACGCCACTGGGCTGTCACTCAGTCCGCCTCGTACTGCAGGGCATCGCGTTCCAACTCCCTGACGAAATCGCGCACCTCTTCGCGCGTGCACATCTTTCCCTCGAGCAGCGCATGCAAGAGTCCCTCGAGGTGCACGCGCAGTGCCACCGCCAGTACCGTCGGTGAATAACGGTCCAAAGACGCCACAAAATCGTTGAGTTCGTCGAGGCACTCTTCGACCGACCCATCATCCCGCGCGCTATTCGTGAATGACATGAGCATGCTCCGATGATCGAGGGCGCAACGATACACGACTCCTAAGAGGCGCGCGGTGCGCGCCTGAGCGCGCAGTGTGTTTCTGAACGAACAGACACACAAACGCAATTCCAAACACGCGCGCGCTCACTAGACTGTGCCTCCACGCCGCCAAGCCAAACATCACGCGGCGAGGAGCACACGATGAACAGTTTTACCCTGACCGCAGTTGGCAATCTCGCTCGTAACCCGGAGCTCGTGTCCAAGGGCGAGCGCAGCTACACCAAGCTTTGCCTGGTGGGCAACGACTACGCGGGCAAGGACGAGGAGGGCGCGGCCAAGGAAGTCGTGACCAGCCTGTGGTTCGTGGCCTTCGGTCCCATGGGGGAATCGATCGCGCGCCACGCCCGCAAAGGCGATCAGCTCATCCTCGAGGCGAAGATTCGCGCCAGCAATTGGACGGACGAGAAGGGCGAAAGGCAGTACGACCATTCTTTCATCGTGCAGGGCTTCCGCCTGGGGGCGCCCGGGAAGCTGAAGAGAGAAGAGCTCGATGCGCGCCGTGACGATGACGGCCGTAGTGCCAGCGCACACGCTTGAGCGACGCTGACGGTCCTTGGCTTAGTGGCGGAGACCTGTATGGACGTAAGTCGGTCGAGGTCTGCGGTGAGGGTGGCGCGCGGTTACTGCGTCTTGCTGCTGGCGGTTTTCCCGACGCTGGCATTGGCCCAGGCCGCCTCCCCCTTTATGACCGGGGCGACCGCCCTGCAAACCAACATCCTCGCGTGGTTGACCCCGATAGCCATCATTCTGGTCATGGCGCTTGGAGCCATGGCTATGGCGGGCCGAATGTCGTGGGGGTGGTGCCTGGGCGCCGTGCTCGGAATCGCGATGGCCTTTGGTGCGCCGCAGATCGTCACGTGGGTGCGGGGCATGTTCGGCGTGTGAGCTTGGGACCATGCGAAACCGCAACCCCGGACTCGTCGCCGATCCCCTGTTCGTGGGCGCCACGCGTCCGCCGATGCGCTGGGGAGTCACTTACGCCGCTCTGATGTTCAACCTCGTGTTTACGCTCGAGGCCTTTCTGGTTACCAAGAATCTGCTCACGTTCCTCATCTGTGTCCCGATTCATGGAGTCTGCGCGCTGTTGTGCGCGCGAGACGCGCGCTTCTTCGATCTGCTCCTGCTCTGGGGCCGGACGCGACTGCCGGCCGCCCTCGGAAATCTGCGCTGCTGGAGTGCCAGCAGCTACAGTCCGCTGGTGCTCGATCTGCCGCGCCGTGACGGGCGGCGAGCAGCGACGCCCGGCGGCGGGGGCGGCCGGTTCGGGATGCGCAGGGAGGATGCGTGATCCACGCACGGCGCGCGGTGGCGTTGCAGAGGGAGCGCAACGCCGCCGAGCACATCCCCTATACCGCACATGTCGCCGAACGCGTCGTGCGCACGGAGTCCGGAGACTACCTGCAGGCGTTTCGCCTTGGAGGGGCGAGCTTCGAGAGTGCGGACGACGAGCAGCTCAACAACTGGCACGAGCGACTCAACGTCCTGTGGCGCAATCTCGCGAGCCCCGACCTTGCGCTCTGGACTCACGTGATCCGCCGGCGCGAGCGCGCGGCGCCGCGGCTGGCCATGCACGCCTCACGTTTCGCGCAGGCGCTCGCGGCCCGCTACGCGACTCGCCTGGCCGGTGAGACGCTCATGGTCAACGAGCTCTATCTCGCGGTACTGTTTCGGCCCGCCGCGGGGCTCGCTGCCGGGCTGGTCTCGAGCGTTCTTGCGCGGACGCGCCGCCGTGATCGGCCGCTGGAGCTCAACCAGGCGCTCGAGACCTGCGCGAAGCTCGCGCAGATCGTGCGCGCCTCGCTCGCACGCTACGATCCGGAGCCCCTCGGGGCCTACCTCTGTGGCAACACCTGGTGCTCGACGCTTCTCGAGTACCTGGCCGTGCTCGTGAACGGCGAGGCTCGCCGGGTGCCATTGCCCCGGGGCCCGCTCAATCAGGCGCTGGCCACCACGCGGCTGCTCTTCGGTACCGAGGCCATCGAGTACCGCATGCCGGCTGCCACCCGGGTCGGCGCGATGTTGGGTATAAAGGAGTACCCGACGCCCAGCCTGGTAGGAATGTTCAACCGGCTGCTGTCGGCCCCCTTCGCGCTCGTCCTCACGCACTCCTTCACTTTCCTGACCAAGGCCTCGGGTCAGGCCTTGCTGCAGCGGCAGTTCAATCGCATGGCGAACGCCGGTGACTTCGCGATCTCGCAGGCGGTGCAGCTCAAGGACGCGCTCGATGGCCTCACCAGCAATGAGTTCGTGATGGGAGATCATCATTTCTCGCTGCAGGTACTCGCGGATCCGGAGGAGGCCGCGGCTGATGAGCACGAGGGGCGCCGGCTGCGCACCTTGAACGACTGCGTAGCGCTTGCCCGGAGCCTGCTCGCTGATACCGGGATGACGGTAGCGCGCGAGGACCTGGCGCTGGAAGCGGCTTTCTGGGCGCAGCTGCCGGGCAACTTCTCCGTGCGCCCCCGCAAGGCTCCGATCACCTCGCGGAACTTTGCGGCCATGGCGCCGTTTCATAACTATCCGACCGGGCGGGCAAGCGGCAATCATTGGGGCGAGGCGCTGACGCTGCTCTCGACCCGCGCTCAATCACCGTATCACTTCTCGCTGCACGCGAGCGATCCTGCGGACCCGGATGGCGGCAGCCGCAAGGACACAGGACACACGTTCATCTGCGGGCCGACCGGCTCAGGCAAGACTGTGTTCATCGGCTTCCTGGTCGCCATGCTCGAGCGGCAGGGCGCCACGCAGATCATCTTCGACAAGGACCGAGGTCTCGAGATCCTGGTGCGCGCGCTGCGCGGCGAGTATCTCGCCCTGAAGCACGGAGCTCCGACCGGCTTCAATCCGCTGCAGCTTCCGCCGACCCCTGGTCACACGGAGTTCCTCAAGACCTGGCTGCAGCTGCTGGTGCGCTCGCCGGATGGCCGGGTGCTGACGGCTCGCGAGGACCGCGATCTCGAGCAGGCACTACGCGGCACGCTTTCACTGGCCGCCCCGGCGCGGCGTCTCTCACGCCTGCTCGAGCATCTCGACCCGACGGACGCCGAGGGCCTGCACGCCCGGCTTTCGCGCTGGTGCGAAGTGAGCCGCGGAGACTACGCCTGGGTCTTCGACAATCCGCAGGACTCGATCGTCGCCCGTCTCGCTGGCCGGCCGGTGGTGGGCTTCGATGCGAGCGAGTTCCTCGATCATGCGCTGACGCGCGCGCCGGTGACGCTCTACATGTTTCACCTGGTGCGCCAGCTCCTCGACGGCCGGCGCCTGGTCTGCTGGATGGACGAGTTCTGGCGGCTGCTCGCCGATCCCGCGTTCGAGACCTTTGCCCGCGAGGGTCCCAAGACCTGGCGCAAGCTGAACGGCGTCATGTGCCTGGCGACCCAGAGCACGAGCGACGTGCTCGACAGCGCGATCAGCCGCACGATCATCGAGCAGACCGCCACCAAGGTGTTCTTTCCGAACGCCGATGCCAGCGCCGATGAATACTGCGGCGGTTTCGGGCTGAGCGAGCGCGAGTTCAGGCTGATCAAGGAGCAGCTCGAGCCGGGCTCCCGCGCCTTCCTCGTGAAGCAGGGGCATCGCAGCATCGTGTGCCGGCTCGATCTTCAGGGCTTCGACGGCGAGCTGGCGGTCATCTCCGGCCGCGCCCGCCATCTCGAGCGTCTGCACAAGCTGCTCGAGGAGCACGGCTCCGACCCGGAGCGCTGGCTGCCAGTCTTCATGACTACCTCTCAGAAGGAGTGAGCCTCGGATCCCGTCTCGCACGTAATACAAGGAGTCGTCATGCGCACGAAACAGGTCCGCTTCGTTCTCTCGGTTTCGGTTGTTCTCGCCCTGGTCGCACCGGTGGCGCACGCGCAATTCGCCGTGATCGATGTCGCGGCCTTGAACCAGCTCATCGCCCAGGCCCAGCAGCTCGAGCAGCAGCTCGCCACCGCACGCAGTCAGCTCATGCAGGCACAGGCGCAGTTTCAATCCATGACCGGCAATCGCGGCATGCAGTCGCTGCTGAGTGGCACCGTGCGCAATTACCTCCCCCCTGACTGGACGACTTTGCAGGGTGTCGTGCAGGGCAACGGCACGGGAGCCGGCGCCTACCCGGCGCTCTTCGCCGACCTGACACGGGCCACCAATGCCAATGCGGTGCTGACCGCGCAGCAGCTGAGTGCGTTGCCGGCCGCGGCCGGGCAATCATTGCAGGCCGGGAGGCAGTCTGCGGCGCTGCTCCAGTCGCTCGCGCACGAGGCGCTCGCCAACAGCAGTGAACGCTTCTCCGCGTTGCAGCAGCTGATCGACACGATCGGGTCCGCCAACGATCAGAAATCGATTCTCGAGCTCGAGGCCCGTATCGCAGCCGAAGGAGGCATGCTCGAGAACGAGCGCACCAAACTCGGGGATCTCTATCAGAGCACCCAAGCCGACCAGTGGGTGAACGCGCAGCGGGCGCGCGAGCTGATCGTGGCCGGGCACGGGCAGTTCGCGGGGCGTTTTCAGCCGCACCCCTGAGGGTGCGGACGGAGAGCGGTGGTGGGTTTCTTTGAGACCTTCTGGACCTGGCTCGAGGGACAGCTCGCCGCCTACATCGGCGCGAATACCGCGCTGGTGGCGGCGGCCCTCGAGCCAGCAGTGGTGACGCTCGCGATCGTCTACGTCATGGTCTGGGGTTACCTGCACCTGAGTGGCCGCATCGAGGAACCGATCGTTGCGGGCCTGAAGCGCCTGATACTGCTGGCGGTGGTGCTCGGCGGCTCCCTGCACCTGTGGCTCTATAACGCGGTCATCGTCGACACTTTCTATCGGGCGCCGGCGGAGCTCGCGAGCTCGGTCGTCGGCGCTCCCGATCCGGTCGCCACCATCGACACCATCTGGAACCAGGGAGGAGCCGTGGCCGGTTACCTCTGGAACAACGGCGGAGTCTTCAACGGCGACTTCGGCTACTACGTCGCCGGAGCGATCGTCTGGGTGTTGATGGGGCTCGTCTGCGTCTACACGATGTTCCTCATCGCGCTCTCGAGCATCGCGCTCGCCGTGCTGCTGGCGCTCGGGCCGCTGTTCATCGCGCTGCTGCTCTTCGATGCGACTCGCAGGTTCTTCGAGGCGTGGCTGGCGCAGCTCGCCAACTATGCGCTCATTACCATCCTCACTGTGCTGGTTGCGGCGCTGCTGCTGCAGATCGTCGCCTCCTACGCGGCCCAGACCGCCGCCCGCGGCGCGGCGATCGTGACGGTCGATGCGCTCAACATGGTGCTGGTCGCGGTGCTGGTCTTCCTGCTGATGCGTCAGGTCATGCCGATCGCTGCGGCGCTCGCTGCCGGCGTGAGCCTGAATAGCTTCGGCATCGTAAGCCGACTGGTGGGCTGGGGTGTGCAACGCGGCGCAAGCGTGGGAGGCAGCGCAGCGGTGCTCGCGGCCAAATCGTTGCTGAGCCGGCCTGCGAAAGCCGCGCAGCCCGTGACGGTGCCGGCTCCCTGGCGCGACAACTGAGGCCGGCCGACGCGTACCGAGTCGCAAGGCCAGGGAGGTCATAGTGAAAATGCTCCTGCTCGTCTGCCTGCTGCAGCTGGGCTGCGCCTGCACCCCGCACGGGGTGCGCTGCGACGGCCGTCTCGAGCCCATCAATACCGCCGCCGCGAGTCACCCCGGCAGATCGGGCGCGAACGCGGATTCAGGGTCGGGGGTTCCATGAGCGCCACGGCACCGCTCGCCGGCTATTTCCGCGAGGCGGCTGCGTGGGACGCGGATCGGATTCGCGCGGCGCATCGCAGCGCGCGCATCGCCTGGCGGGTAGCGGCGAGCGGCTGGCTTTGCGCGCTGGCCGGCAGCGTGGCGCTCGCCGTGCTCATGCCGCTGAAGCGGGTCGATCCTTTTGTGGTGCGCGTGGACAACGCCACCGGAATCGTCGACGTGGTCCCGGTCTACGACGGCACCGCGAAGGCCGACCAGGCGGTCACGCGCTACTTTCTCACGCACTACATCACGATCTGCGAGCGCTTCAACTTCGCGACCGCGGAAAGCGACTACGAGGAGTGCGGAGCCTTTCATGCCGCACAGCGCAACCAGGCCTGGTATGCGCTGTGGAACCCGACCAATCCTGCCTCACCGCTCAATGTGCACAAGGACGGCAGTACCGTGCGGGTGCAGGTGGAGTCGGTGAGCTTCTTCCAGCGAGGGAGCGGAGTGACCGACCTGGCCCAGGTCCGCTACCTCAAGGCCGAGCGGGCCGGGGCGGGCGCCGATGAGCGTTTCACGCACTGGATCGCGACCATCCAGTACGCCTACGCCGCGCCCTCGAAGGATCCCAAGGTGCGGCGCTGGAACCCTCTCGGTTTCAAGATCATCGAGCTGACCTCGGAGCCCGAGGTGCTGCCCCAGCCGCAACCCAGGGCGGGCTGACAGATGGTCAGGGTCATTCCTCCTAGATCGATACCCGCGCGCCGCACGCGCTGCGCCGCGCTAGTCGTGCTCTTCGCACCGTGCGCCCTCGCTGGCACGGCGCCCGAGCGCGGCGCGATCGACAGCCGCATCCGCGTGGCGCCCTATGTGGCGGACGAGGTCTACCGGCTGCGCGGCTTCGTCGGCTATCAGATCGATCTCGAGTTCGAGACGGGCGAGAGCTTCGTGGGACTCGGGGCGGGCGACCTCGACAGCCTGACCTTTGCGGCTCAGGCGAATCATCTGTTCCTGAAGCCGAGAGCCGCCGGCATCGATACCAATCTCACCGTGCTGACGAGCCGACGGGCGTATCACTTCGACTACAGCGCCAGCGCCCGTCGGCCGGACCCCGACGTCGAGGACATCATCTACGTCCTGCGATTCACTTACCCGCCGCCTGCCGCGTCGCTCAAGGAATCCGCTGCACTCGAGCGCGCGTTGGATAGTGCAGGTGCGGCACCGCGCAACCTCGATTACTGGTATTGCGGGAGTCCCGAGCTCAGGCCGCTCGCAGCCACGGACGATGGTGTGCAGACGCGCCTGAGGTTCGGCTCGCTGCAGGAGCTGCCGGCGATCTTCCTGCGCAATGACGACGGCAGCGAGTCACTGGTGAACTTCACGGTCGACGGCGCCGATCTGATCGTGCACCGCGTGAGCCGCCGGCTGATCGTACGCCGCGGCGCCTTGACAGGCTGCATCGTCAATGCGGCGTTTGGAGGAGCGGGCGGGCACGTGTCAACTGGAACCGTTACGCCGGCGGTCGAGCGCATCACGCGGAGCCCACATCCGTGAGTGAAGCAGGCAATTCACTCCCGGGCGAAGTCGCCGAGGAGGCCGTGCGCGGTGAGCGCACCACGGCCATCGTCCACGCCGCACGCAGCGCCCAGTCGCGGGTCAGCAGTCTGCTCGCGGCGGGTCTCATGATCACGCTCGGGCTGGCGGCGCTCGGCTGGTATTACGGGCACGCGCTCACCCGCGTGACGCGCGCACGCCAACAGGCGCAGTCGGTCGCGACGACCCGCGCGCAGGGCGAGATGTCGCTCCCCTCCCTCGGCCGTATCGAGCCGCCAGAGCTGATCGCGCCAGCTGCCGCGGGGGCGCTTACGGATCGCCCGCTGGAGCCGGCCCCGCCGGAAGCAGCTACGGACCTGGTGCCTCGAGGCTCGACGGGCGCGATGCTCGCAGCTCCCGCCGGGATGACCGAGGTGCACCCCGCACCCCCGAGCCGCGCCCAGCTCGCCCTGACCCGTCGCCTCTCTGGGGCAGTGCTTGCGCGCGCTCCCGACTCGGAGGGGAGCGGGCAGGTGACGCCGTCTTCGGTGACGCCTGCTGCCTCAGGATTTGCCGCGGGTGCCGCAGCCGCGGCGGCGGGTGCGGGCACGCCCGGGGCGGGTGAGCGCGGCGAGGGAAGCCTCGCGGCGCTCCTGCATGCCGAGATGAGCCCCGCGGTGCCCGCGACGCTCCTGCCGACGCAGCGGCTGTTATTGCCACAAGGCAGTTTCATCGACTGCACGCTCGAGACCGCGATCGACTCGACGCTCCCCGGGATGACAACCTGCATCACCGCCGCGGACACCTTTGGCGCCGACGGCAAGGTCGTGCTGCTCGAACGCGGCACGAAGCTCGTCGGGGAGACGCGCGCTCAGGTCCGCCAGGGGCAGGCGCGAGTGTTTGTGCTCTGGACACAGGCACGCACGCCAACCGGCGTCGTAGTGCCGCTCGCATCTCCCGGCACCGACGAGCTCGGACGTGCGGGATTGCCGGGCGAGGTAGACCGTCACTTCTGGCAGCGCTTCGGCGCGGCAATGATGATCACCCTCATCGACGGCGCGGTGCAGGCGGGCGTGCAGGCCTCCGCCGCGCGCACCGGCGGCACGGTGATCTACGCGCCCTCGGCTTCGCAGGATGTCCTCACCGAAGTGCTGAAAGACACCGTGGCCATTCCTCCCACTGTCCTCAAACACAACGGCGACCGCATTCAGGTGCTGGTGGCCCGCGATCTCGATTTCAGGCCCGTGTATGAGCTGCGAGCCGTCGGTGCCACCCCCTGACGCGCACTGTGGGCCTGGGCCGCCGGCGGCTCCGGGTACACAGGCCGTGTGCGGCCAATCCGCCCTCGATCTCACACTCGAGGCGCTGCGCCCGCTGCTCGCCGATCCGGAGGTAACCGAGCTCTGCATCAATCGGCCGCGCGAGATCTTCCTCGAGACACGCTCCGGCTGGCGCTGCGTCGCGGCTCCGTTTGCGGATTTCGACTGGTGTCATCGCTTCGCGAAGCTCGTAGCCAACGCCACCCGCCAGCGTGTCGACGAGTCCGCACCGCTTCTGTCCGCATCGCTCCCCACGGGCGAACGGGTGCAGATCGTGCTGCCGCCGGCGACGACGCTCGGATGCGTGGCCATCAACATCCGCCGTCCATCGGGCGAAGTGTGGTCGCTCGCCGAGCTCGGCCGCCGCGGAGCGCTGCACGCGGTCCGTCGTCCCGGTGAGTCGAGCGATGACAGTGAGACGGAGCTCAAGCGGCTGCAGGCCGCCGGCGACCACCAGGCGTTTCTCGCCCTTGCGGTACGCAGCCGCCGCAACATCCTGGTGTCGGGGCCTACGGGCTCCGGCAAGACGACCTGGACCAAGGCGCTCATCCAGGAGGTGCCGGCCCATGAGCGGCTCGTCACGATCGAGGACGCGCGCGAGCTCGTCCTCGACCGCCATCCCAACCACGTGCGCCTCTACTACAGCAAGGACGATCAGGGACTCGCGCGTGTGACCCCGAAGCAGCTGCTCGAGTGCTGCCTGCGAATGCGGCCGGACCGGATCCTGCTGGCGGAGCTGCGCGCCGAGGAGGCGTTCGACTATCTGCGCAACGTGAACTCCGGGCATCCGGGCTCGATCACGAGCGTGCACGCCGCGAGCGCCGAGCTCGCGTTCGAGCAACTGGTGCTGCTGGTCAAGCAGAGTCCCGGCGGGCGCACGCTCGCCCGGCGTGACATCAGGAGACTCCTTTATCTCCTGGTCGACGTGGTCATTCAGTGCGCTCTCGAGCAGCACCGGCGCGTCATCCGCGAGATCTGGTACCAGCCCGAGCGCAAACGCGATCGCGCGCGCGCCGCGCCCGGTTCTTCACGCTCAGATTCCGAGTCGACCCGATGGAGCCCGCCGCACTGATGCAGGGGTGGCCGGGCCTGCTCGCGGCCTACGCGGCGGTGCAGGGACCGTTGCTCGCGGGGATGATCCGAGCGCGCGCACCGTGGCCGCGACTGCTGCTGGCACCGGTGATTTCTGCCCCCTTGACCGTCGCCTCCGGCTTGGGTCTCGCGCTTCTGTCCCCGCTGCTCTCGAATCTCGGCATCGTGCACGGGAGCTTGCTGCAACTGTCGGCCGGTGTGGCGGTGAGTGGCGCTCTCGGCTACCTCACCGGGCGCGCCTTAGGTCCCGACCGCGCAGCACGGACGGTGCACGTGCGCGGGGCGATCGTGTCAGCCGCGCCGATGGCGCCCGATCGCGGCGCTAGCTCTTGCGGCGCCGCTCGCACGCGAGTGCACTCCGGGGGCGCGCTCACGCTCGCCGGGGTCACTCTCGATGCGGAAGATGAGACCAAGCACGTCAAGGTCATCGGCACGACCGGCACGGGTAAGAGCACCGCGATCCGCGAGCTCCTCGGCGGCGCCCTGGCACGTGGCGATCGCGCCGTCATCGCCGATCCCGATGGCGGCTATCTCAGGTACTTTTATGACGCGGCCCGCGGCGACGTCGTTCTCAATCCATTCGAGCCCGCCTCGGTCAGATGGGACCTGTTCGCCGAGCTTTCGGAGGCGCATGACGTCGAGCAGCTGGCCCGCTCGCTGATCCCTGACCACGAAGGGCCGGATCGCAGCTGGCGTGGCTACGCGCGCACCTTCTTCAGCGCGGTGACAGACCAGGCGCGCGCCGCGGGGGTGAGCGATGTGCGCGAGCTCTACCGGCTGCTGGTGGTCGCGGGAACCGCCGAGCTCAAAACGCTGGTGGCGGGAACGCCTGCCCAGCCCTTCCTCGAAGAGCACAACGGCCGCATGTTCGACTCGATCCGTTCGGTCACGAGCTCCGCGGTCGCGGCCCTCGCGTACGTCTCACGGCAGGAGGGCGGAGTTCCCTTTTCGGTGCGGCGTTGGACACGAGAAGCCGTGGAGACCGAGCAGGGGACACCGGGACGAGGCGTGCTCTTCATTCCCTATCGTGCCGGGCAGATCGCGGCGCTGCGATCGGTCATCTCCGCGTGGATGAGGCTCGCGATCTTCGAAGCCATGAATCGCGTGGAAGGGGCGCAGCAGCGCCTCTGGTTCGTGGTCGATGAGCTCGATGCATTGGGTCAGATCGACGGATTGAAGGATGCACTGGCGCGACTGCGAAAATTCGGCGGGCGCTGCGTCCTGGGGTTCCAGTCGGTTGCGCAAGCCTCGGCGACCTATGGAACCTCCGAAGCGCAGACGATCGTAGAAAATTGCGCGACCACCTTGATCCTTCGCTGCGCCGGCAGCGAGCACGGCGGGACATCGCAGTTCGCCTCGCGCCTCATCGGTGAGCGCGAAGTGCTGCGCACGTCCCTGTCGCGCTCGGAGCGGCCCTTCGAGCTGCTGCCGGTGATCAATCGCTCGGAGAATTCCGCAGTCGAAACGGCAGTGATGGCCTCCGAGATCGAGCAGCTGCCGGATCTGGCTGGTTATCTGAAGATCGCGTCGCGCCCGCAGTGGCTGCGGGTGGTGCTGCCTCGTCCGGTTCCGCTGCGGACGGTCGAGTACCCGCGTTCGCCGCCAGCCCCGCAACGAGGACTGCTCGCCGCCGATGCGGCGGACCGTGCGCACGAAGGACTCGGAATGGAGTGAGAGAAGACGTGGACGACAGCGCGATGAAGCTCGGACTGCTGCTGGAGAGCGCGCAGGCGCACCAGACGCTCGCGGAAACCGTGCTCGAGAAGCTGAAATCCCAGGTAAGTGAGCTCGGAAGCGTCGCGCGCGACGAGATCCGGGCCACGATGTTGGAGGAGCTGAATGCGCTGGGGGAGGACAGCCAGCGGGCGGCCGAGACGCTGCGCCGACTTCGTTACGTGGCGGACCTGCGGGTAGCCATCTGGACGCTGGCGATGGCGGCGCTCGCGTGCGCCGTTCCGATGGGCATCGCCTGGTGGGTGCTGCCATCGCGCGGCGAGGTCGCGGCGCTCAGTGCCCAACGCGACGCGCTGGAGACGACGGTCGCGCGGCTCAAGGCCGAGGGCGGAAAGATGGAATGGCGCCACTGCGGGACTGCTCAGCGGCTCTGTGTACGCGTCGACCGTAAGGCAGGGTCCTTTGGTGATGCGGCAGATTTCCTGATCGTCAAGGGCTATTGAGTCATGGACCTCGCTGAATGGTCCGCATGGACGCAGCGCAGCCCGGCCATCGTGCCGGTGCTATCCATGCTAGCGGCCGCAGGATGTTTCGCCATGCGCAGGGCGCAGGCGGACCGTCAACGGCGCGGCGCTCGAGTGATGGACGGAAGCCGCGCCCAGCGCCGCGCGCAACGTCTGCGCAGACGCTATGCCGAGGCGCCGCTCATGCTCGCGGGCGTCGCAATTCCGCCGCGCGATGAAACCAAACACTTCAAGCTCATCGGTACCACCGGCACGGGGAAGTCGACTGCCATCGCGGGCCTGATGGCAGGGGCGTTGGGCCGAGGTGACCGGGCCGTGATCACCGACCCCGATGGGGGATACCGCGCGCGTTTCTACCAGCGCCGGCGCGGGGACGTGATCCTCAATCCGTTTGAGCCCGACTCGGTGAAGTGGGATCCCTTCGCGGAGCTCGGGGAGCGCTGGGACGTCGACCAACTCGCGAGCGGCCTCATTCCCTCGAGTGACGATGCCTCCGGCCGCGAGTGGCGCGGCTACGCGCGCACCTTCGTGACCGCCGTCACCCGCCGCTGCCACGAGTACGGCGAGCGCGATCCGGCGGAGCTCTGGCGGCTGCTCACGGCTGCGAGCAGCAACGAGCTTCGTCCGATCGTGGCCGGAACCCCGGCGCAACCTTTTGTCGAGCCCGAGAACGCGCGCATGTTCGGCTCGATCCGCGCCGTGACGGCATCAGCCGTCGCGGCCTTCGAGCACCTCGCGGCACAACAGGGCCGGCCATTTTCCGTCCGGCGCTGGGTGCGCGAGGGCAGGGGAGTGCTGTTCATGCCCTACCACGCCTCGCAGATAGCAGCGTTGCGCTCGATTCTCGCGACCTGGATGCGGCTGGCAATCTTCGAAGCGATGCGGGCACCCGGCGAGGACCAGCGGCTGTGGTTCGTAGTGGACGAGCTGGATTCGCTCGGGGCAATAGACGGACTGAAGGATGCGCTAGCCCGACTGCGGAAATTCGGCGGGCGGTGCGTACTCGGCTTTCAATCGGCTGCGCAGGCCTCCGCGACTTACGGTGCTGCCGAAGCGCAGACGATTATCGAAAATTGCGCAACCACGCTCATTCTTCGTTCCGCCGGGAGCGAGCACGGGGGCACCTCGCAGTTCGCATCGCGTCTGATCGGTGAGCGGGAGGTATTGCGCCGACAAACTTCGCGCGGTCGCGACCGTGAGGGCTGGTTTGGCGGCCGCGGCCACCGCCGCTCGACGCAGGTGAGCGAGCAGTGGATCACCGAGACGGCCGTCATGGCCTCCGAGCTCGAGCAGCTGCCGGATCTGACGGGGTTCCTCAAGACCCCGTCGTCGCAGGCATGGTTGCGGGTGCGCTTTCGGCCCTGAGATGTACCCTTGGCGACCTTCCGTCTGCAGATAAGCCCAGTCGGGCGCAGCGCCGGGCGTCGCGCCACGGCCGCAGCGGCCTACCGCGCAGGCGAGCGCCTGCGCGATGAGCGCAGCGGCAAGCTCTACAACTATTCGCATCGCCAGGACGTGGTCCACGCCGAGATCTTGCTTCCCGCCCACCTGGCGGGAGCAGCCGACGCCTGGGCAGGAAACCGAGAGAGACTCTGGAACGCGGCGGAGCGTGCCGAGAAGAGAGCCGATTCGCGTGTGGCGCGCGAGTACCAGGTCTCTCTTCCGCACGAGTTGAGTCGCAGCCAACAGGTGGCACTCGCGCGCGCTTTTTCGCGCGAGCTCTCCGAGCGCTATAAGGTCGCCGTGGATCTGGCCGTTCACCTGCCGCGTCCTGACGGGGATCCACGGAATTTCCACGCCCACCTGCTGACCACTACCCGTGAGGTAAAGCCAAACGGTCTCGGTGCCAAGACGGGTCTGGACATGCAATGGAGCGAGCGCCGAAGGCGCGAGCTTCCTGACACGCGTGAGGAGTTCCGGACGTTGCGCGAGCGTTGGGCAACCCTCACCAACGAGGCGTTACGGGAAGCGAATGTCAACGCGCGGGTGGATCATCGCAGTCTTGCCGCACAGGGGATCGACCGCGAGCCCATGCCGCAGTTTCCGAGGGCGTCACTCAAGATGGAGCAACGTGGTGTCCGAAGTGAGGTGGCGGAGTGGCTCCGTGAGGACTATCGCCGGCGGGTGGCCGTGCGCCTCGAGCGTGCCGCGCAAGCGACACCGGCCCCGGAGTCTACGGCGCGCTCAAACGCAGGACACGCGGCGGCGCAGCCTGAGGATCTCGAGGAGATTCGTCGACAGGCGCGCGAGGCGTGGCGGCAGCTCCGTGCGAGGGAGGCAGATGGGCACGGCGAGCAGCGGCAGGCCGGGCGCGCGCTCGCAGGGGAGGGCCGCGAGCGTGAACCCGCGGTTGCCACTCGCGACGACGACGATCTGGCACTCTAGCTCAGAGAACGTCCTCGCCGATGACTGGCCAGATGCAGTCCCGGCGCTGCGCTGCAGCCTCTCGTTTGCAGCCTTTTACGTTTATGCGCCCCGAGGAGAGGGCTTCACCTCAGCGGCGGCGCGGCTGCTGTGTCAGCGTGTGAAGGCGAGCGACCCGCGCTGGGTCCCTCAATACGCTCGTCAGGTGGCGAACCTTTGCTCGCGGGAGCGGCGGCTTGCACAGCTGTTCGCGCGCGATGGCTGGCTCGTTCCGGTGCCGGGATGCACGCCCGCAGGCGCGAGGCCCACGTCCGCGTGTCAGCTCGCGGTCGCCCTGCATGAGCTCGGCCTTGGTTGTGACGTATGGGCCGGAATCACCCGGCGCACCGCGGTGACCAGATCGGCGACGGCGCTGCCCGGACAGCGGCCCACGGTGCGGGAGCACTACGAATCGTTTGCGGTAGCTGCGGCACCGCGAGGTGTGCCGGTACGCAGGATCGTTTTGATCGACGACGTCATCACCAAGGGCCGCACTTTGTTCGCTGCCGCCGCAAGGCTGCGGTGTGCTTTCCCTCACGCGGATATCAGGGCAGCTGCGTTGGTGCGCACTACGGGCTTCCTGAGCCGACTCGACCGCTTGCTCGCGCCCTGCGAGGGGGTGGTGTACTGGGCAGGCGGCGATGCGCGGAGAGAGCCGTAACGAATCGGAAATCGTACCGACATGCCCGCGTGATTTTCAGGCAGCGGCCGTCTCCACCTTTCCGGGCAGCTTGCTCAGGACCAGACGCTTGAGCTCGACTTTGACGCTCGCATTGTCAATGTCGATACCCACAAGATTGCCTCGATCATCGTAGTCGAGCACGACACCTTCCGAGATCTCGCGACTCTCGACGCTCGGCTGCTCCGAGAGATCGATGTAGAGTGAATCGGTATCCGGGTAGTAGTTGAGCTTCACGGCCTGAATCCTCGGTCCGGAAAGGCGTTGTGAATGGTCACCTTATCCTCGAGCGTAATGACTCGCAAGTAACGTCCACTGAGCTGTGGAACGGCTGCCCAGAAACGAAACCGTGTGGCCCCCTGCGGCTCGCATCGCAAAGGAGCACTCACAACGGCGATACACCACTCCTTCCGCAAGTAGGGGCGCTTGCGAAGCACCTGGTTTTCAAAGTATTCCGTAAAGCGAAACTCCACGCTCCGATTCTAGCGACCGCCGTTCGCGGGGCGATCCTCTATAACGGACCACCTTAACGAATAAGAGCAGTCGGCTGGGGCGATGGCGGCTAAGAGCGCCTCAACGGCGCCGGTACCACGCCACGCCGGCAGGATCGAGCTCGCGTACTATCAGGCCGCGAACCATGAGGCAGTTGAGGTGCGCCACGCTCTCGCCGGTCGCCATGCTGAGCATGTCGACGCCGACACGGCGCCGGAAGAGGAGACCAAACACATCCACTGCTCTCTTAGGCGTCGCGAGCTCCGCTGCCAGCTGCGCGAGCCGGTCCTCGTGCCCTGCAATCAGGGCGTCGAGGCGTGCGTGCAGTCCGCGGAAGGGCTCGTTGTGCGAGGGCAGGACCAGCACGTCATCGCTCACGCGCTCCCTGATCGATGCGAGTGAGGCGAGCCACTCGGACAGCGGATCGGCATCGGGCTCGGTAGGAAAGACCGAGACGTTGGAGGTGATCCTCGGCAGCACCTGGTCACCCGAGATCAGCACCCGCAGCTCCGGACAATGCAGACACAGATGCTCGGGCGAATGCCCGCGCCCGACAACCGCGCGCCAGCTGCGGCCGGAGATCTCGAGCTCTTCGCCGTCCACCACGCGCCGATAGCTGTCGGGCAGAGCGTAGACCGCCTTGCCGAAGCCGCCGAAGCGCACACGGTAATGCTCGAGTGCGGCCTCGTCCCAGCCGGCGGCGTGATAAAAGCGCACGCCATCGGCTGGGGCCTCGCGCCCGGTATCCGCGACCAGCATGCGACAGGTGACGTACTCCAGCCGTGTCGTCCAGAGCCGACAGTCGTGCTGCCGGGTGAGCCAGCCCGCCATTCCGATGTGGTCGGGGTGCATGTGAGTACAGATGACGCGCGCCACGGGCCGGGCGCCGAGCGGACCCGAGAACGCGCTCTGCCAGTTCGATACGGTGTCCGGCAGGTCCATGCCGGTGTCGACCAGCGTCCAGCCCGGGCCGTCCTCGAGCGCCCAGACATTGATGTGGTTGAGCGCCGGCATGGGCAGGCGCATGCGCAGCCAGCGCACGCCCGGCGCCACTTCGAGCGCCTGCCCCGGCTCAGGCGTCGCTGCGAACGGGTAGGTCAGCGCCTCGCGGCCAGCGATGGCAGAGTCGGTAGAGTCCTCGCGCATGGAGTCAATGTAGGCTATAGCGCCCATCCGGCATAGGCTTGTGCACCGGCGAGCCCCTCGGGCGTTAAGGAGCGAAGCGGCGGAGGCCCACGCATGATGCGAAAAATCCCGATCATCCTCATCTCGCTTGCCGGCACACTCGTGGCGCTCACCCTCGCGGGCTGCAACGGCAGTCTCTACGGCGGGATGAGCAACCCGATGCCGACGAACGCGTCGGCCACCGGCATCTGGGGCGGCACCGACTCGGTGACGGGCCTCAACGTCGCCGGATACATCGACTCGGCGGGGGAGGCGGTCTTCATCCGCGCCGACGGTGTGCAGTTCGCCGGCACGACACAGGTCTCGGGCAGTACGCTCGTCGCCGCCGTGGTCGCCTACACGAACTTCGGCACCACGTTCAATGACGGCTCGACCTACGGTCTGGGGACTTTGAACGGCACGGTCGCGAGCGGCAGCATGCTCACGCTCAACCTGAGCTTCACCACCAACGGCGGCACTGCGGAGACCGGCTCGTGGTCGCTCACCTTCAGCACTCTCACCAACAGCGGCTCGTCCCTGAATACGATCAGCGCCAACTACACCGATACGGCCAGCGGCTCCGTGATCTCGATCTCGGGCGACGGTGTCATGACCGGCCAGAACCCCGCCAACAGCTGCGTGGTGAACGGCACGATCACCGTCATCAATAGCAGCTACGACATTTACCAGGTGTCCCTGACGTACGAGAACTGCACCGGAAGTTATGCCGTGCTGAACGGCTTACAGCTCACGGGCCTTGCGGTCTTCGATCCCAACACCTCGCCTACGCAGATGACGATCAGCATCGAGGGCGCTTCTACCAGCAGCAAGTTCGGAATCGTCCTGTATCTCCAGGGCAGCTGACGGCGGCGCGCGCGCAGCTGTCGTAGCGCGCCTCTCGAAGGCCGGATCAGGCTTTTGTGCCGAAACGGGTTGGCACACCCGCGGTGGTAGGTTACGATCGCCCGCCAAGGGGTCCTGTCGGAGCGCCGCGGACGTGGCAGAGGTCTTAGAGACAGCGTCAGCCGTCGACCTGCCGCCGGGCACCCGCCTCCATCTTTCTTTCTCGCATCGCGCCACTCGACCGCGATGGGCCGTCACACGCCGCCCCTAGGGACGCTGGCTGGCCTGATGCTGCTCGCCCTCGGCTGCAGCGCGCCGGCTGTCCTTGCAAGCACGGCCAACTGGAGCATCCAGCCACCGGCGCAGGCCGCGGTGTCGCCCACCAGCTCACTCACGCTGAGCATTCCCGCCGACCTGTCGGCGGCGCAGCTCGCGAGCCTCGCGATCGAGATCGATCAGATCGACGTCACCGCGATCGCGCGCATCGCGAGCGGCAGCATCGTGTACGCGCCCCCGCAGGCGCTCACTCCCGGGACGCACGAGCTGCGGGTCGTCGAATACGCCGGCGGGCGCATCGTTCCGCGTGGCCAGTGGAGCTTCACCGTAAAGACGCCCGGCGAGGCGGCACCGCCACGTGGCTGGTCGGTCCGCGGCAGCGTCGATGCCACTTTGAGCGAGCGGATCGCCGAATCCAACCTCACACCCCCGACGCCCCCGGCGTTTACCGCCAACGGTACGTTCGACGTCAAGGCCGTGCGCACCATGTCCGAGTGGACCGCGCAGGCGAGCGTCGAAGGACTCTACGGCACCGACAACGGTACCTCGGCGATTTCCGGGCAGGGGCTGCAACCGGCGCAGATGCAGGCCTCCCTCGAGCGCAACAAGGATGGGATCGTAGTCGGCGACCAGACGCTGCCGTTCGACAATCTGGTGATCTCGGGGCTGTCACGCCGCGGGGTGTCCGGGCACCTCGTCAACCTGCCCGGTGACACGGACCTCACCGGCTTCTCGGTGCGCGACAGCACGCTCGCCGGCTTCTACGGCGGCCTCGGCGTCGGCGACTCGGACGATCTGGTTTCCGGCGGCGTCGTGCAGAGCCACCCGATCACGGGAGAACCGCAGGCGCTGACGCTGCAGGCGGCGCTGGTAGGCGGCTCGACACCCGGAGGCTTGAGCACCGTCGTGCCTTACCCGGGTGGCAACAGCACCTTTCCCCCGAACACGCCGCTGGGCTCGGTAACCTCGGTGCAGCCGGGTTCGGGAAGCGCCTGGGTCGTGGGGGTCGGGAGCGAGATTCCCGGCACGACGCTCAAGCTCAACGGGCAGTATGCCCGCTCGAGTTTCGATTTCACGGCGGGCTCGGGTCAGCCAGCCACTCACGCCGACGACAGTGCGTACATGGTCGGCGCGAGCTACGGGCTGCCGCTGCCGGCGCAGTGGACACTGGCGGCGAATGCAAGCTATCAGTTCGTCGGCACTTACTTCACCAGCCTCGCCAATCAGACTCTTCCGCCCGACCGCCGTGCGGCGACCGCGAGCGCCACGCTGAGCGGCCACGGACTCGCGCTCTCGGGGAGCGGCGGCTTCACGGAAGACAACACGGACGACAACGCGAGCCTGACCACCGTGCGCAGCCTCCCGCGCACCCTCAACCTGAGCTATTCGCCGCCGGTGCCCGTCAGCGTCACCGCGTGGCTCGGCACGCCGAGCGCCAACCTCAGCTGGCAGGATGCGCGTACCCATAACATCACGCTGCCGGCGGGCGCCCAGGCGACCGACAGCGACGTGGTGAACGACAGCGCCAGTTTCAACTTCGCCTACCCGCACGTCTCGTGGCAGATCGGGGTCACCGCCGGGCAGTTTCGCGATTACACCGGGCAGCAGGACAACACCGATACCTTCGGGCCTATGGGCGGCATCAACCTGACGTTCGGGGCTTCCGGGTTCGCCGGCTTCAACCTGCAACTGCTCGACTCGCACGATCTCCAGCAGGACACGCACACGCTCGACAAGAATTATGCGCTCACGGGGGGCGATTCCTTCTGGGCGAACCGGCTGACCGCGCAGCTCACCCTCGCGATCAACCACAACACCCAACAGGTGATCCCCGGCACGCTGCCGCCGCAGCTGGTGGGCAATGACGTGGTGCTGAAGACCGCGACGGCACAGCTAACCTGGCACGCGATTGCGGC
>Ga0335079_10002814_pt1 | contig 20015 bp, 19 predicted proteins | sample Lox_Sample_33_FD_206719 | JGI IMG/M metagenome (GOLD analysis project Ga0335079, IMG submission 206719) | Soil microbial communities from Loxahatchee National Wildlife Refuge, Florida, United States - Lox_Sample_3.3 | ecosystem: Environmental > Terrestrial > Soil > Wetlands | place: USA... | reverse complement strand
CGACCATGCGGCCGAGCTTGAGATCCTCGGCCTTGTAGACCACACCCATGCCGCCGCCGCCGAGCTTCTCCAGCACGCGATAGTGCGCTACCGTGCGGCCGATCAAGGATTCCCCCCTGGGCGGCCATGTTAGGTTGTGGGTAGAAGCAAGTCAAACGATGAGAGGGGTTAGTGTGTATGTGATGCTTATGTGGAGTGGGCCGTCCGTTGCTACCAGTGCCAGACCTGGTCGTATTGGGGAGAAATCGCCTTAGCGTAAGTTACGCACCTTGCACCATCGGCAGTGCAAATTCCACAAACGCTGCAATCCACCCCGCCGACATGAAGGGGCAAGAAAAGGTGGCCGGTCGGGTTGGGGATGGGGATTAGCCGCTCGCCGAATTTTTTTTGAGGTCCTCGGCCTTATAGACCACACCCATGCCACCACCGCCGAGCTTCTCCAGCACGCGATAGTGCGCCACGGTGCGGCCGATCAAGGATTCCCCCTGGGCGGCCATCTTAAGGTTGCGGATGCGGGCAAGTCAACGCCACCCGCCACCTGTGTATAATGCGCGGCTCGATGCCCAAGGGCTATCGAGGTGAAGCAAACGGCAGATGAAGCGGACGCGGCCGGCGGGGAAGGAGACAGTCTGGAGGGCATGCCGATGCGCCATCGCTAAGTTATTCTCCGGCAAGGGCTCGTTGCCTGGCGGACATGTCCTTTTGCTTTGCGTGGGTACCAAAGAGCCCCTTTCTAGTTACTAGTGCCCCGCTACAATCCGAAGTGTAGCGGCGAAGTTCGATGCAGTGAGGGATCTGGTCGTGGATTGGCAACGGTACGTACGGAAAATGCGGTCGGTGGTTTTTATCCTGATCTCGCTGACGGTGGCGTGTGTGCAGGCTTTCGGCGCGAACGCGGCTTTGCCGCGCATCACCCCGCGCAAGGGCCGCCATAACGCCCGCCCCCGGCGCGTGGTCTGGAACCCGGTCTTGCGCGGCTCCTATGAGTCCATGCTGCGCCAGAACGAGGAAATCGACCGGCTGGAGCTTCCCCGTATCGCTGACGAGGTGGAGCTGGCGGAGCTGGAAGCGCGGCATGATCTGGTAGCCATCGAAGAGACCGACGGGGTACACATTGCCATCCGCGAGGCCTCCCACCGCTATTGCCGTCCTTGGACGCACACCTTCCTGCAGGACCTGGGCGCGGCCTACTACAACGAATTCGGCCAGCCCATCCAGGTGAACTCTGCTGTGCGCACCGTCGAGTACCAGCGCAAGCTGCGCCGCCACAATGGCAACGCTGCCCCTGAGGCGGGCGACACCGCTTCTTCCCACCTGGGTGGCCTTACCGTGGACATCAACAAACGAGGCCTCAGCCGCAAGCAGCACGACTTCATCGTCGACTACCTCTTCAACCTGCGCGAAGAAGGCATCATCGAGGTCGCCGAAGAACGCCGCCAACCGGTCTTCCACATCATGATCTCCGACCGGTATACTGAATGGCGCGAGATCAACCGGCCGGACGCTGAGCAATCCGGCGGTCAATAGTCCTTTCTAGCTATCCTGATGCCTTTGCGAAGCGCGATTTTCTGCACGCTCGTGTGCCTTGCCGTCTCTGCGCAGAATCCCCCTAAGAAGCCTGCTTCTGACTGGCGCGCTATTCATCAATCAGCCATCATTGTTGACGGCCATGCCGACACGCCGCAGCGTTTCGTCGACGAAGGCTTCGATATGGGCTCCGACGCCGGAGTCGGCCACATGGACCTGGCCAAAGTACGCGCCGGCAATCTGGGAGCGCAGTTCTTCTCCATCTGGCCGGACTTGGAGCGCTATCGCGGCCACTATCCCCGGCGCACGCTGGAACTGATCGACTCCGTCTACCAGCAGGTAGCGCGGCATCCCGACCGCATGATGATGGCCTTCACCGCCGACGACATTCTGCGCGCGCACCGCGAGCACAAGCTGGCGGCGCTGATGGGCATCGAGGGCGGACACGCTATCGACAACAACCTCGGCCTGCTCCGCGATTATTACCGCCTGGGTGTCCGCTACATGACGCTGACCCATTTTGAGTCCACCGACTGGGCCGATTCTTCCGGGGACATCGACAATCCCAACGTCAAGCATCACAACGGCCTCACCGATTTCGGCGTGGAGGTGGTCCGGGAGATGAACCGCCTGGGCATGCTGGTGGACATCTCGCACGTCAGCGACCGCACGTTTTATCGTACCCTAGTGGTTTCGCGCGCGCCGGTGATCGCTTCGCATTCGTCATCACGCGCTCTCACCAACCATCCCCGCAACATGACCGACGACATGCTGCGCGCGCTGGCTCGCAACGGCGGCGTCGCCATGGTCAACTACAATGCTCCCTTTGTGGGCGAGGATTACCGCCGCGCTTGGGAGGCGCAGAAGCAGGAGCGCGAGCAGGCCATCGAAGACGCCCGCGAAAAAGACAAAGCCGAAGGTAAGCCGTTCACCTTCGAAGAAGAAGCGAAACTGGAGAAGGAGTGGGCGGCAAAGATCCCGCGCCCTCCGTTCCAGTCGCTCATCGACCACATCGATCACATGGCCAAGGTAGCGGGCGTCGATCACGTGGGGCTGGGCTCGGATTTCGACGGCGTCGCGGCCCTGCCCGAGGGCATGAACTCCGTCGCTGATCTGCCCAAGATCACCCAGGCGCTGGTGGAGCGCGGTTACACCGCCGAGCAGATCCACAAGATCCTCGGTGGCAACCTGCTGCGGGTCATGCGCGCGTGCGAGCAGGCAGCACGCGAGTTGCAGAAAGAGAAACCGCTGGGCGCCCAGCCGCTTTCCGGCCCCGGAGCGGTCAAACCCAGATAGAATGCTGGGCGGTTGGGAGGGCACGGCTTTAGCCGCGCCGGAAGAACCAACAGTAATTGTCATCCTGAGCGCACCCCGAACGAACCCGATGCCGCGGGCGGGCGAGGGCAAGCGAAGGACTTGCTTTCAAGAGACGGAACCTTAAGGAGCCATTCCAAAATGCGCCATATCCTGTTTGCGTTGCTGTTTGCCGTTCTCGCCCTTCCCGTCCTCGCGCAAGAAAAATCGGCGGCTGAGCCCACCGCCGTCTTCGAAACCACCATGGGCACGCTGCGCTGCAAGCTGTTCTCCAAGGAAGCGCCCAAGACAGTGGCCAACTTCATCGGCCTCGCCGACGGTACCAAGGACTGGAAAGATCCGGCGACCGGGCAAACCAAACACGGCGTGCCGCTCTACAGCGGCACCATCTTCCACCGCGTGATTCCGGGTTTCATGATCCAAGGCGGCGACCCGCTGGGCAGCGGCTTTGGCGATCCAGGCTACAAGTTTGCCGATGAGATCGTGCCCTCGCTCACCTTCGACCGTCCCGGACGCCTGGCCATGGCCAATTCCGGGCCCAACACCAACGGCTCGCAGTTCTTCATCACCGATGTGCCCACCCCGCACCTGAACGGACACCACACCATCTTCGGCCAGTGCGATGAAGCCAGCGTCGAACTCGTCAAGAAGATTGCGCGCGTGCCCAAGGACTCCAGAGATAAGCCGCTGACGCCGGTGCGCATCAATAAGATCGTGATCGAAAGAAAATAACGAGGGGAAAGGAATTCTGATGCCACGCCAGCCTGGAACCTACGCCACCTTCGACACCACCGAGGGCACCATCGTCTGCCGCCTGTTCGAGAGGGAAGCGCCCAAAACGGTTGCCAACTTCGTCGAACTCGCCGAGGGCAAGCGCGAGTGGACGCATCCCGTTTCGCGCAAGAAGTCCAGCGATCGGCTCTACGACGGCACCGTCTTCCACCGCGTCATTCCCAATTTCATGATCCAAGGCGGTGATCCGGCCGGCACGGGCATGGGCGGCCCCGGCTATAAGTTCGAGGACGAGACCAAGGGCTCGCCGCACAAGTTCGATAAGGCCGGCAAGCTGGCCATGGCCAACGCCGGTCCCAACACGAACGGCAGCCAGTTCTTCATCACCGTAGCGCCGACGACGTGGCTTACTGGCAATCACACGATCTTCGGCGAGGTGGTGGAGGGGCAGAACGTTGCCGATAAGATCGCTAACCTGCCACGCGGCGCCCAGGACCGTCCAAAACAGGAAGTGAGGCTGAAGGCGGTGACGATAGAGCGGGTGTGATTTCTCGGGCCGTCATCGCAGGGCTTCCACCCTGCTCTCTTGGTTGGTTGTGTGAAGGTCCTCACGCTCGTGCCTATGGCACTGCGCTCAGGATGACAATTCTCGGTACTCGATACTTGGTACTCGGTACTATCTTTCCCCCCACTTCAGCTTCATGCGCAGCACGTCGAAGAAGGTGCGGTCGGCGTGGCGCAGCAGGCGCACCTCCCGGGCGGATTTCCTGCAGGTGATGTGGTCGCCTTCGAAGACGGGGATGCCGACTTGGCCATCGACGGTGAGGAACGCCTCTTCCGGCGTGCCGATCACCAGCACGGTCACGACGCGAGTGTCCTTCACCACCACCGGCCGATGGGTGAGCATGTGGGGAGAGATGGGGGTGATGATGAACGCCCCGACCTCGGGGGAAACCACGGGCCCGCCGGCGGCCAGCGAATAGGCGGTGGAACCGGTGGGCGTGGCCACGATGAGGCCGTCGGCGCGGTAGCTGGCGACGAAGCGGTCGTCCACCCGAATCTCGACTTCCAGGATGCGCGCCATGGCGCTCTTGTGGATGACGGCGTCGTTGAGCGCGTCGAAGTGCGCGACCCGCTCGCCCTTCCGCATGAGATGGCAGTGCAGCATGCTGCGCACTTCCACCGCACAGCGGTTCTCTGCCAGCGCTTCCAGCGTGGGGTAAAGTTCGGAGAGCGAAACCTCGGTCAGAAAACCGAGCGTGCCCAGGTTAACGCCCAGCACCGGGATTTTCGCTTCCGCCAGGGCGCGTGCCGCGGCCAGCAAGGTGCCGTCGCCGCCCAGAACCAGCACGAACTCCGGTTTCCGGGCGGCCAGTTCGTCGCGCGGCACGGGCGGATGCCCGGGCAGGTACGCGCCGGTCTCCTGATCGATCAGGACTTCGTAGCCGTGCTGCTTCAGCCAGTCCACCACCTCGGGCGCCACGCGCACCAGCTCCGGCTGCGACGGCTTCGACATGATGGCGACGGTCTTCATCGCATTTGTGATTTCTGATTTGTGATTGGTTCTGCGATCATTCGGCCCTAGCGGCATAAGTCGCAAATCACCAATCGCAAATCACAAATCCACAAAGACGGCGTGCAGCAGAAATTCCCGGTTCCCTTCAGCTCCCAGGATTGGCGAATCGATGGACTCGATCTGTGAGGCGCCGAGTTCCACAACCGCGCGTCGAACCCTCTCTACCGCTTCCATTTGCGCCGCAGCATCGCGCACGATCCCGCCCTTGCCCACTGCCTGCCTGCCCGCCTCGAACTGCGGTTTTACCAGCACCACCAGCTCGAGCCGGCGATGCTCTTGGCCGCGAGCCGCGCGGACGATCGCAGGCAGCACGAGTGTAGCAGAGATGAATGACACGTCCACGGCAGCGAAGTCCACCGGCTCGCTCACCTCTTCCGGCTTGAGATAGCGCGCATTGGTGCGCTCGAGCAGGCGCACGCGCGGGTTCTGGCGCAGTTGGTGAGCGATCTGTCCGTAACCGGTGTCGATGGCGATCACGTGCGCTGCGCCGTGCTGCAGCAGGCAGTCGGTGAAGCCGCCGGTCGAGGTGCCCACGTCCATGCACACCCGACCGCGCACCTCGACGCGCCAATGTGCGAGTGCCCGCTCCAGCTTCACCCCGCCACGGCTGACGTACTTGAGATCCTCGCCCAGGATGCGGACGTTTGCGGCGGCATCGACCGTGGCGCCAGCCTTCTCCACTTTCTGCTGATTCACCACGACTTTGCCGGCCAGTATGAGCGCCTGGGCGCGCTCACGCGAGCTGACCAGGCCCCGCTCTAGCAGCAGCTTATCGAGGCGAATCTTCCGAGGCTCCTGTGGCATTTCAACCGCCGCGATCCGCACCCGCCATTGTGCAAACAGATGAATCTGCAGTAGTTACGCTAGGTTTAAAAGTTGCAAACAGAATTTTCCACAGAGTTTTCCACAGGCACTGTGGAAAACTCTAAGGCTCTCCAAGCCAACCCCCGATGATTACGATTCCAATCCCAGCCCGCCGTCCACCCCTAGCACCTGGCCGGTGATGAAGTGCGGGCCGGATGCAAAGAACATAACAGCGGCGGCGACTTCAGCGGGAGTGCCTGCGCGCTTCATCGGCGTCTTTTGGGCGACATGGCGCAGGAAGGCGGTGGGCTGCGAGCTGCCGGTCGAGATCATGCCTGGCGAAACGCAGTTAACGGAGATCTCCGAGGCCAGTGCCTTCGCCATCACCTGGGTCAGCATGATGAGAGCCGCCTTTGATCCGCAGTAGTGAGCATGGCTGGCCCAGGGACGCAGTCCGCCCAGCGACGCGATATTGATGATGCGTCCCTTGCGCTCGCGGAGCAAAGGAGCAGCCAGGCGCGACATCAGGAATGGACCGCGGGTATTGGTAGCGAACATGTCGTCCCACTGACGGGCGGTAATCTTTTCGAAGTCGAGGGTGTCATAGGCGCCCGCATTGTTGACCAGAACATCGAGTCCGCCAAACTTGGCACGCACGCGGCGGAGCGCCCCGGCGATGCTCTTTTCGTAGCGAACGTCGCAGCGCAATGCCAGCGCTTGCACGCCGCGCGCTTTCAGGTCGGCCAGCGTCTGGCGCGCATCCTCAGTCGAGGAAAGATAGGTGAAGGCGACGTCGGCGCCGGCAGCGGCCATGGCCAGAGCGATGGCGCGTCCGATGCGGCGCGCGCCTCCGGTAACCAGAACCGACTTGCCCTTCATGGGCATCGTGGGGGATTGTAACAGTCGCCGTCGCGAACGGTCAGCGCGCCCCGGACTTTGCTACACTCTCACCTCATGACGGAAGCCCACCAGGTGGTCGTCTATTCGCGCAAAGGTTGCCACCTGTGCCAGATCGTGAAAGAGACGCTGGCCAAGCTGGAACGGCGGGGTAGCTTTACCTGGCGGGAAGTGGATGTGGACTCCGACGAACAACTGCGCCGCCAGTTTACGGATGAAGTCCCGGTGGTCTTCATCGACGGAAAGAAGGCCTTCAAATACCGTATGGCGGAGCGTGATTTCCTGCGCCGGCTGGAAGCGTAAGGAAAAGATCAAGGGCGCAAAAAAAAGGCACGGCCGCAGCCGTGCTCTTTAAGACTCCGAACCCTTCAGCAGCGCACGATCTTGGGCGAGTCGATCCCTTTCAACGCGTTGCGCGTGTCTACCACCAATTGCGCACCCCGCACGATCTGCGGGTAGTCGTAGGTCGAGTGGTCGGTTACGATCAGTACGCAGTCGTACTGTTCCAGGTTCTCCACCGGTGTGCACTTCATCTGCAGGTCGTAATGGCGTCCCTTGCCCACGAAGGGGAAATAGGGGTCGTTGTAGCTGACCTCAGCGCCTTCCTTCTGCAGCAACTCGATGATGGTGAGCGCGGGCGACTCACGCAGGTCGTCGACATCCTTCTTGTAGGCGACACCCAGCACCAGCACCTTTGACCCATTCATCGCCTTACGCTCGCGGTTCAGCGCCTTGCTCACCGCCTGCACCACATGATAGGGCATGGCGGTGTTCACCTCGCCAGCCAGCTCGATGAAGCGGGTGTGGAAGTCGTACTCCTTGGCCTTCCACGAGAGATAGAACGGATCGACCGGGATGCAGTGTCCGCCCAGCCCTGGCCCGGGATAGAACGCGTGGAAACCGAAGGGCTTGGTGGAGGCCGCCGCGATTACTTCCCAGATGTCGATGCCCATGCGCAGGCACAGCATCTTCAGCTCGTTCACCAGGGCGATGTTGACGCAGCGATAGATGTTTTCCAGCAGCTTGCACATCTCCGCCGCGGCGGGCCCGGAAACTTTAACCGTTTTCTTGAATATTGAATTGTAAAGTGCTGATGCAGCTTCTGTTGCGACAACGCTGCATCCGCCAACAACTTTGGGGATATCGCGCCGCGCCACGGTTTCGTTGCCTGGGTCTTCGCGTTCCGGGGAGAAAGCAACGTAGAACTCCTGGGGCGACGAGGGCATGTTGTCGCGGGCCAGTTGCAGTTCGGCGCGGTTGTGTCTCTCGAGGATCGGGATCAGCACTTCTTCCGTCGTGCCGGGATAGGTGGTGCTCTCCAGGATGATGAGTTGCCCGGCGCGCAAGTAAGGCGCAATGGCCTGCCCGGTCGCGGTGATGAAGCTGAGATCGGGCTCCATGTATTCGTTCAGCGGCGTGGGGACGCAAATGATGACCGCGTCCATCTCCGCGATGCGGGCGTACTCCGAAGTCGCACGGAATCCCTGCCGCAACGCGCCCTGAATCTGCTCCGCCGGGATGCGGAAGATGTAGGATCCGCCTTCTCCCAGCGTCTTTACCTTGCGGCTGTCGATATCGAAACCGGTAACCGAGAAGGTCTCTTCCGTGAACAGCAGGGCCAGCGGCAGGCCCACGTAGCCCAAGCCGATCACCCCGATTTTGGCGCTGCGGGTGGCGATCTTGGTCTTTAGGTCTTCAGCGAGAGAAACAGCGGTGTTTGGTTGCATGGCGATTTTTCGGAGTCTACCATTTTTTCCCTTCCGGCACCGGTTACCGTGGTTATTCCCAGTGGTGACGATTGGGAGCGCGCGGTTGCGTGGGCAGGGTCATGTTACAACGCCCGAACCTGCACGCCTGCTGCCTTGAGCTTTTCCGATACTGCGCGAGCGATAGCCGGTGCCCCCGGAGTATCGGAGTGGATGCAGATGGTCTGGGCAACCACCGGCAGTCCCGAGCCGTCACCGGTGACAACTTTGTGGTTGAGAGCGATCCCCAGCGCCTGCTGTGCCGCGCGCTCGGGAGTGTCGAGCAGGGCGCCGGCCAGAGTCCGCTTACGCAGCGTGCCGTCGGATTCGTAGGCGCGGTCGGCGAAGGCTTCGGACGCACAGCGCAGTCCCATCTTGCGCCAGACTTCGAGTGCCGGCGCTCCCGCCTGGCCAACCATAATCAGTTGCGGATCGATTTCCTGGACAGCGCGCCCCACGGCCAGCGCGATCTCCCTGTCCTTATTCGTCGCATGGTAAAGGGCGCCGTGCGGCTTCACGTGAATGAGCCGCACGCCGAACCGCCCCGCCACCCTGACCAGCGACGCGATCTGCTGCCGCACCGAGCTTTCTAGCGCCGCCGGCGGCAGGGGCGATTCCAGCCGCCCGAAGTTTTCGCGGTCGGGATAACTGGGGTGCGCGCCAACGGCGACATTCAGTCTCTTCGCTGCCTCGACGGTTTGCCGCATCGTGTTCTCGTCGCCGGCGTGGCCGCCGCAAGCCACATTGGCCGAAGTGATGTAGCGCATCAGTTCGAAGTCGGCGCCGCTGGCCAGCGCTTCGTACGACTCTCCCATGTCGGAATTGATGTCGATGAAGATTTCCATGTCTGGACCTCTGCGCTCATGCAACGAACGCATTCTGCAGCCAGCGCTCCTGCTCTTGCAACAGCGCGATCGCCTGCGCGATCGTGACCTCCTGGAAGCGTACCTGCTCGTGGGGCCGAAGCTGGCCGACGTGGTGCATGTCCGCCATGATGACATTCGCAATCTTGGGATAACCACCGGTGGTTTGCTGATCGACGAAAAGGACGATCGGCTGCCCATCCTGTGGGACCTGCATAGCGCCCAGCGGAATGCCATCAGTGAGCAGTTGCGATTGTTCGCGCGGCCGTAGCGCTTCGCCCTTCAACCGCAGCCCGGTTCGATCCGACTGATCGCTTATCGAGTAAGGGCTGGAGAATAGAAGCTCGAAGGTCTCGGGAGCGAACCACTCCTGCTGCGCGCCCCGGGTGACGCGAACCGTATCGTGGCGCGACACCGCATCGAGAGCGCCCGGCTTCAACCCCTGAGCACGAATGTTGTGCGCATCCCGCACTGGGAGGATGTCTCCGGCTTTGAGCCTGCGGCCCTCCAGTCCGCCGAAGCGGCCACGGACATCGGTGGCCGTGCTCCCCATCACCGCAGGCACATCAAAGCCGCCTTGCACCGCCAGATACGAGCGCGCTCCGGTTTTCATGCCGCCGCACTTCAGCACGCCGCCGGCTGGTACTTCCACCGCCTCGCCTAATCGAACGGGGCTGGTTGCAACCTTCGCACCGCAATCGGCGCCGGTAAGCGCTACGATCCGCCGCTCTTCGAATTCGAGGGTTGCGCCGAGCAGTGTCATTTCCAGCGCGGATACATTGTCCGGATTGCCGACCAGCAGGTTGGCGATGCGCAACGACAACCGATCGGCAGCGCCCGCGGGCGAGATGCCGAGGTGGGTGTAGCCGTAGCGGCCCAGATCCTGGATAGTGGAAAACATGCCCGGATTCTTGATGCGTATCGGCATATCTCAGGACTGTGCCATGGCTGTGAATGTGGCGCGGTCGATGGCCGAGAACTGTACCTGGTCGCCGGGTTGCAACCGGGTTGGCGGCTCAGCGCCGGAATCGAACATACGCCAGGGAGTGCGGCCGATCAGGCGCCAGCCTCCGGCGGAGTCCACCGGGTAGATTCCGGTCTGGCTGCCAGCAATTCCGACCGTGCCGCCGGCGACGTGTCCACGTGGCGTAGCCAGCCGCGGCATGTGCAGTTTCTCGGGCAGTCCACCCATGTAGGCGAATCCGGGCGAGAAGCCCAGGAAATAAACCAGGTACGTCGCCGAGGTATGGATGTGGATTACCTCTTCTGGAGGGATTTGCGCGTGGCTTGCCAGGTCGACAAGATCGGGGCCAAATTCCGGATCGTAGCAGACGGGAACGCGCACCAGGTTGGGCTGCCGCTCGGGTTGCGTGCCCTCCGCCGAGACTGCGTGCTCAACGATCGCGGACAACTCCTCATGGCTGATCTGCCGCGCATCGAAATCGACCAGCAGGGAGGTGTATCCGGGATGCAGGTTGCGGATCCTGGGGTCGTGCCTGCCGCGCAAGGCCTGAAACAGTCCAATTACGCGAGCGTGGAGCTCGGGTGAGATAGCATCGCCTAGAACCAGCAGCAGAGCCGAGTCACTGGCTGGAATGACCTTCATGTCGTATTCCGCCGGACATAATATAGGATCAGGCGCCGGCGAACGGCAGAAATGCGGGCAAGGTGTCCCTGGCGCGCGACGCCATCGGGGTTAATCCACGATGGCGCCGCTGCCGGGAATGGCTGGCGTTATTGGGGGTAGGTGACCCAGGTCAGCCGTTGTGGCTGCGAAGGCGTAACCAGCGGCGCCTGCGCGTTAATGATGTCCGACTGGGGCAGCGTGGTGGAGGGGAACCAGGGCGGAGCAAATCCCGCCCGTGACGTGAACCTGCGGTCGAAATAGGTGTTGGCGGCATTCAGGCTAACGGAGTGAGCGTTGGATTCGATACGTCCGCCCACGATGGTCAAAGTATTGACGCTTCCGCTGGTGGCAAAACCGCAGATACTCGACGAGGAACTTGCGGTGCAACTGGAATTGATGGCGGCCAGGCTGCCATCGATTTCCAGATTATTGTTGGAGTAGCTGCTACTCTCCACAATGTCCCCGTTGGCGGTGAACAGGCCCAGCACCTGGTTGTAATCGTTGCCCGCGACCAGGGTATCGCTGGTGTTGAGGGTGACCGGCTCGTGCTTGTAGATCAGATCCCCGGTCACGTCGATACTGCCGTTGGCAGCGATGGTGGTGGCGTAATAATCCTGGAGGGACGCTTGGCCCTGGCCGGGCCCGGTCAGACCGGTGATGGTCCCGTTCACATAGACCATGGCCGCCTCCGAGGGCGAGGCTCCGCTGCGATTCGTGGGCACACCGGCCAAGGTCAGGGTGGTGCCGCCGGACACGACCTTGGTGGTATTGGCATTGATGTTGAGGGTGACCGTGGTTGTGGTGCCGTTGTTGGTGATGGCGTAGGTCTGGGTGGGATTGCCGAGCGCATCGTTTCCTAGTGACAATGCAATGGAGGCATTACCTACGACATAGACGCCGCCACCCGTCACTGTGTTGGGGGTGGCGCAGCCAACTCCTCCCGTGCAATACGGCAGATAAACCCCAGAAGTTGTGCCAGCACTCGGGTACGAGGTTCCGCTAATGTTCTTGAGGTAGCTATTCAGATTGGCGTTGGTGGGGGCGGGTGGGCTGGAGACGCCGCAGGTGCTGCCGCCTTCTCCGCAGCCTATGCCGTCCAACACCGCCCATTGCTGGCTGAAGTCGTTGGAGGGCAGGGCCACCGCGGGCTGGCTACGATTGAAGCCTGACTGGAAAGTCGGAGCGATGGTCTGGCCGCTGTGGCTGTCACTGGAGGCGTTCTTGCAATCACACCCCGACACACCACCGCATGACACGCCGGAACCGCCGAAAATGAAATCGGCGTTGGCACTGACTTGACCGACCGGGTCGGTAAAGATGTAAGAGCCGCCGCTGCCAAAATTCCACTGGGTGTTGGTGAAGAAGGGACCGGTGTTGGTGCCATAAACCAGCGGATTTGAGCACTGAGCGAAGTTGTTAATGTAACCACCGAAGGCGGAGAAGCTCACGGTGACCGACTGTGAGGTTGACGTCTGGGCCTGGATGTTAATGGTTACACTGCCGTTTTCCTGAGTGGCCACCTGCTGCAGGGCCTGCGCCCGGCCTACCGAGCACAGCGTGTAGTTGTACACGTAGGTGTAGGAGTTGTTCTGTCCCTGTGCGTTCTGGGTGGTGGTGGGATAGCCGGCTGCCAGAGCCACGCTGTTGGCGCAGCTTCCGTTGTTGGCAATCACGAAGTTACCGGCCCAGGAATTGGTAGCCTGTCCGGAATTTAACGAGGTAAAGCTGCCGTACGTAGTGGTGAGGTAGGTGAGGGTAGTGCCGGCCGCGGTAGTGGGCATGGGCGCCGAGGTGCAACCCGAGGCCGGACTGCCGGTAACCCATCCCGTGCACGGCGTCATGACCACTTGGCCGGCGAGATTGTTCACCAGTTGCGCGCGCGCAATGTTGAGCCCGGAATCGGCAGCATAGAATGAGCCACGATAGCTGCCATAGTAGCTGTTGATCATCATGTCCGAGTTGGTGGTGACCGCCATAGCCAGGCCCAGGATGCTGACCAGAATAAGTAGCATCAGGGTGGTGAGCAGGGCGATTCCACTTTCGTTACCGGCTCGGCGCGCAGCCGGGCCGAATTTGCGTGCGCGGGTGATACGGGTGCGGAATGGCGATGATTGATTGGTCATAACAGCCCTCAGTCGTTCATGCTCATGTCGCGTGGGTTCACCACTATGGCCGTGCCTTGAACCTGGTAGGCACCGTTATCAAAGGCATTGCGGAACTTGTAGTTAGGATCGGTGCTGGGGGTGGTGCGCCCGATCAGGGAAACCCGTACCGAGCGCACCAGGGTAAAGTTGTAAGCCATGTCGTTGGCAGTGACGTTGGTATAACTGGAAGCCTGGTAGTTGTAGCTGGTGGCATCGGTGCCCGAGGTCGCGTTCCAGATGGCCGCCCCCACCTTGAATCCGATCACCTGCTCCATCACCGTCGTCGTGCTGCCGCTCTGAGTGCGGGTCAGCTTGGGATTGCTGGGCGTGCTCAGATCGACCTGGTAGGTGATAGGCGCCAGCTTCAGGATCCAGTCGGTGCCGCAAAACTGCTCGCCCAACTTGCTGCCCGGCTGGCCCTGGGCCGCGGTCGAGCAGGTACTGAGGCCGTCGCAGGCGGTGATGTCCAGGGGGTCGTGGGCCAGGGTGTTATAGCCTTTGTAGTTGATGCCGCTGACCGTCTGATCCAGCGTCGCATTAAAGGCGAATTTGACGGCTGAGCCGACCACGGTCGGAGCACCGGTCAGCACCACCGAGGTAATGTAGTTGCCGGTGCTGGTGAGGAACAGCAGTTGGTCTCCGGAACTGAACTTGGCGGCGGTCGCCGCCAGGGTCAATCCGCTGGCCGCCTGGCCATAGGCGATGCCGCTGTTGGTGTTGGAGCAATTGCCCACCCCCGCAGCCCCCGTACTGTCGGTGGCATGGGTGGGCGGATAGGTGGTGGGATTCGCCGCTGCGATGATGTTGACCGTGTCAAAGCAGGAGGTACCGTAGGTTTGGGTGGTGGAGTTATAGCAAGACGTTCCTGGGGTCACCCAATTGTTGACGATGGTCACCCCCACCGGCCAACTGGGAACGTTCAACCCCTGAAAGTAGCCGCTGCCGGCGTTGGCGAGATCAATCTGCAGTTGGGTGGCGGAGTTGCGCAGCGCGATATTCAGTCCCACCTGCCCCTGCACGATTTCGGAGGAGAGTTCCTGCTTGGCGAACAAGGTGAAGGCCGCTCCCGCGACCAGCAGAAACACTGCCGATGCCACCAGCAGTTCCACCAGGGTGAATCCCTGTGCTTTGGCTGCGCGGCCGGGCTGAACCGTTGCTTTGATTGTCTTCTTCATGGCCGTACCAGACTCATCTGGAAAGTGGGATTAAAGGGTGCAATGTTGCTGCTGGTGATCGTCACCAGGACCGTGATCCGCCGCACTCCGGTCACCGGGGTGTCGGCCTCGATGATCCAGCGCCGGTGAAATGTCATGTTGCTCGGCGCGGTGGTGTTGGTGGTGGCGGTGATGGTGCCATCCGGCGAGTGATAGGTGGTGGTGTACTCGGTGGTGCCGCTGACCACGCTGGCCACTGTTTCATCGAAACAGCCTCCCAGTGAACTAACGCAGTCGGTGCTGCCGTTGGAGAAGTTGATGTTGACATCGTCGTAGTAAGCGACGCTGGCCGTAGCCCCTAGCGGACAGGTTGTGGTCTGCAGCACGTTGGAGCTCAGGCTGCCCACCGAGGTGCTTCCGGTCGGCACGCAAACCTGCGTTGACTTGGCCGAAAAGTGGTTCAAGTCTTCCAGCTTCTCCGAAGCCAGGGTGGCCTCCAGCGACATGTACTTGGAACGGTTGCCGGTGGTCATCATGGTTCCCGCCAGCGCCGCCACGGCGACCACGCCCACGGTCAGGACGAAAATCGCCACCGCCACCTCGAGCAGGGTGAATCCGGCTTGGCTACGGGCTCGTGACTTTGACATTCCCCACTCCTGAAACCGAAATCGTTCGTGTCGAACCCTGACTATTGGAGATCTGAAAGCTGCACGGCATGGCACAGTTGCTCCCGCCCTGGGTAGCAGCGACGATGCCGTTGGCCGTAAACGTAAACGTGGTGGAGGTGTTCAGGCTGATGCCCCCGCCGCTGGTCCAGGGAATTGCCGATCCCACGTTGGTATAGGTGCCGGCGCATACGGGAGGAGTGCCGGAGATAGCTTCGGTCTGCACCTGATAGGTGGTCGAGCCGGAGGTAAAGGCGATCGTGTAAGGGCAGCCAATCATCACCGACTGATAGCGGTTCTGCTGGATGGCCCCGGACACCGAGGAGGCTGCCGCACTCAGACGGTATGCCAGGATCGTGTTCTGGATGGTGGGCAGGGAGATCCTGATGAACACGCCTATAAGCGCTATCACTATCAGCATCTCCGTCAGCGTCCATCCCCGGGCGGAGCAGCGGCGGCTCAGGGTCGGAGCTGAAGCTTCGGGTGCCGCACCCAGAGCGTGCCTGCGCCAACCTGTGACAGTCTTGCTTGGCATCTGTTGCGCCTCTTACGAATCGTAGTATGAAAAGGGGGGACCGAGATCGTTACCAGAGGACAAGTCGAGCCCTAACCAACGTAATGAGGCCCAACGTCTTGACGGACGGTGGCATGCCGGCCGTCGCCGGCGGTTACGCTGGTAACCAGGCAGCGTTCACTCCGCGAACAGGTAACCTGAATTGTATCCACCCGAGTGCATCGGCACCCTTCTGGCTTTGCCTAAGGCGAGTACGTTAAGATCACTGCGGGTCGTGACCGGAGTCACTGCCGGGCGTAGCTGAACCGGACAAGAATTGACGGCGAGCATGAACTTGGACGGCTGGTTGAAATCCGGCATTGAATACGGCTGGGACTTGCTGTGCTCGGCGGCAGAAGGCGTACGCTCGGCCGAGGAGCAGATTCGCGAGGAGGAATCTCCCGCTGCGGTGCTGCGGCGCTCGGCGCGCAACTCCATAGGCCCAAGTGTGGCCGTAGCGTCTCTAGGACTCGCGGCCGGTTACCTGGTGAGTCGGCGCAAGTCGGGCCATCGCATGGCCGCAGCTTTTGGCATCGCTGGAGCGCTGATCGGGTTTGCCGGAGGAATGGCCTGGAGTACACGGAACATGACGGGAGACATGGCCCGCGGCGCAAAAAAGAAGATCGACGCCACCCGCAACGCTCACTGGCTGAGCAAGCATCCCGTCGATTACGCCTAGCTCGCCGCGTTGCAGCAGGTTTGTCGCGGTGGTAACCTTGCAGCTCGCTGTGAGCGGGAGTAGTTCAGCGGTAGAACGCCAGCTTCCCAAGCTGGATGTCGCGGGTTCGATCCCCGTCTCCCGCTCCACCTTGTCCAGTACCCGCAAGGAGCCCCGGACTTGACCAAGGACGAGGTTCGCACACGGATTCAAGAGATTGGCATCATTCCAGCGGCGCGGGTAGCGTCCGCGGAAGAAGCCCGCTTCGCCGCCGCCGCGGTCTTCCAGGGTGGAATCCCCATCGTGGAAATTCCCCTGACCGTCCCTGACGCTGTGGGCGTGATTGCGCAAGTGTCACGCCACACTCCGGAGATGATCGTGGGCGCGGGCAGCGTAGATGACGCCAAGTCCGCACGCCTCTGCCTGGAGGCGGGGGCGCGTTTTCTGACCACGGACGCGCTCGATTTGGCGATCGTGGATTTCGCCGTGAACCAGAACATCGTGATGCTGGCCGCGGCCATGACCCCTACCGAGGTGGTCTCGGCGTGGAAGGCCAGGTCGGATTTCGTCAAAGTGTTTCCCTGCGGACCGCTGGGCGGCGAGCATTACATCCGGGCGTTGAAGGCGCCTTTTCCCAACATTCCCCTGGTCGCAGCCGGAGGGGTGAATCAGAAAACGGCAGTGGGCTTCATTCTCGCCGGAGCCGTTGCCCTGGGCGTCGGCAAGGAGCTGATCCCGAGAGAAGCCGTCGAGGGGCGCAACGCCAATCAGATCCGGGAACTGGCGCGCCGGTTCCTAGGCTTCGTGCAGGAGGCGCGCGCCCGCATGGCGCCGCGGCGGGCGAGCGTCACTCCCTCGAAATGACTCCTATTCCTCCTCCTCCGGTGTGGGCAGCACGTCATCGGGACCCGCGATCAGCACGTAAAGAGTAGGCAGCAAGATCACGCTGAGAACCAGATCGGTGATCAAGCCGCCCACGATCACGATAGCGAACGGGCGCTGCGAATCTGAACCGATATCGTGCGAGAGCGCCGCTGGCAGCAGTCCCAGCGTTGCCACCAGCATCACCATCATCACCGGCCGCAGCGTGCGCACCGCGCCCTCGGTGGCGGCGTCGAAGGCGGGCGCGCCCTTGGCGCGCAGTTGATTGATGTACTCCAGCATGATGACGCCAGTCTGTACCGAAACCCCGAATAGCGCCAGGAAGCCAACTCCCGACGACACGCTGAAGTGGGTTCCAGTCACCAACAGCGCCAGCAGTCCGCCGATTGGAGCGATGGCGAGGGTCAGCAGAATCAGTCCCGCCCACTTGAGCGAGTGGAAGGCGCTGTAGAGGATCAGGGTGATCACCAGAATGGTGACGGGCACGATCACCGCCAGCCGGTGGCTGGCCCGCTTCTGGCTTTCGTACTCACCGGTCCAGTCCAACGTGAAGCCAGTGGGCAGTTGGACCTTGTCATGAACCTCGCGGATGGCCTCCTCCACAGCGCTTCCCTGATCACGCCCGCGCACGCTGTACTTGATGGCGATGTAGCGGGAGTTGCCTTCGCGGTAGATCATGGAAGCGCCGTCCTGCACTTCGATGCTGGCCAGTTGCGCGAGCGAGACCCGCTCGCCGCTGGGCGCGAGTATGCGAATGTTGGCGATATCCTGCACGGTGCGGCGATATGGTTCCTGGTAGCGCACCACCAGGTCAAAGCGCTGTTCGCCCTTCAAGATCTGGCTCACCGCCTTGCCCCCGACGGCCGTCTCTATGGCGTCCTGCACGTCGGCAACATTGATGCCGTAGCGATCCGCCTTGACGCGGTCCACGGTCAGGTTCACATTCGGCTGCCCCAGCACGCGGAAGATGCCCAGGTCCTGAATTCCCCGCACCCCGGACATCACCGACATGATCTCGTCAGCCTTGCCCTCGAGTTGCTTCAGGTCGGGGCCGATGATCTTGACTGCCAACTCCCCTTTTACGCCGCTGACCGCTTCCTCAACGTTATCGGAAATGGGTTGCGAAAAGCCCCAGATCACGCCCGGGATCTTTTCAACTTCGTCGTCGAGGGCCGAGATCAGTTCGTCTTTGTGTCCGTGGAACTGTGCCCGCCATTCCGTGCGAGGCTTGAGATCGATGAAGTATTCGGTGTTGAAGAATCCGGTGGGGTCGGTGCCATCGTCAGAACGGCCGACCTGTGATACCACCTGCATGACTTCGGGAAAACGCGCGAAGGCGACCCGGGCCTGGTCCATGAGGCGAATGCCTTCGCTCGGTCCGGTGCTGGGCGGCAGCGTGCCGCGCGCCCAGATGGCGCCCTCGTCGAGGTGGGGCAGGAACTCTGAACCGATGACGCCGCTGAACGCCAGAAACAGCGTCAAGGCCAGCACGGCCACGCCGCCGCCGAGGGTGATGCTGCGATGCTGTATCGCCCACCGCACATCAGTGCGGTAATGGTTCGTCAGCCAGACCAGCACCGGGTTACGCCACTCACTGGCTCGTTCACGGAACAAAAAGCTCGCCAGCACCGGGGCCAGCAGGATGGAAAACACCAGCGCGCCCAGAAGCGCGAAAGCTACGGTCCACGCCATGGGTCGGAACAGCCGGCCTTCCACCCGCTGCAGGGTGAAGATCGGCATGTATGCCGTAATAATGATGATGATGGCGTAAAACACCGGCCGCTGGACTTCATGCGCCGCAGTGCGGATGGTCTCGGCGATGGTACGGTGGTTGTCGTGGTCACTTTCGAGATGGCGCAGGATGTTTTCAATCATCACCACGCAGCCATCCACCACCATGCCGAAATCCAGCGCTCCCAGAGAAAGCAAGTTGGCCGGGATATGGCGCAGGTCGAGCAGGATGGAGGCGAACAGCAGCGAAAACGGGATCGTCAGGGCGACGATGAACGCGCTGCGAGCATTGCCCAGGAAAAGAATCAGAACGATGACAACCAGAATGATGCCTTCGGTCAGGTTGTGCAGGACGGTGTGGGTGGTGTAGCGGATCAGGTCGCTGCGGTCGAGGTGAGGAACAATCCTGACCCCGCGCGGCAGCACGTGTTCGTTGATGTCCTGAACTTTGGCATGCAACGCCCGCAGGACGGAGTCTGATTCCGCGCCTTTGCGGATCTGCACGATGCCTTCCACCACGTCGTCGTAATCGATGACCTTGCCGTCTTCGCGGTGGATGGACCTGCCCAGCTTCCCGAGCCGGATCTTGGGCCCCTGGGTGACTACCGCCACGTCGCGCACTCGTACTGGGGTCCCACCTTGCGTCTTGAGAAAAGTGGCTCCGATGTCTTCCACGTTGCGCATCAGTCCCATGGCGCGCACGTTGAGCGCCTGTTGTCCCTGCTCGATGAAGCTACCGCCGGCGTTCACGTTGTTGGCGGCCAGCGCCTGCTCCACCTGGCCGATGCTAAGGCCGTAAGACACCAGTTTTTCCGGGTCCACTTGCACCTGGTATTCGCGCGTCTCGCCGCCGAAAATGGAGACCGCAGCTACGTCCGGCACCGACATCAACTGCTTGAACACCACCCAGTCCTGCAGCCGCTTCAGTTCCATGGTGTCGTACAGCGGATTGGTGCTCTCCAGGGTGTAGAAGTAGAGCTGTCCTGTAGGGCTGAAATCGGGGCCAAGCTGCGGGTTAAGGTTCGCCGGCAGGTTGACCTGCGACAACCGCTCAAACACCTGCTCGCGATTCACCAGATTTTCGGATTCGTCGTCAAACAGGACGGTGACGAAGGAGAGTCCGGAAAGCGAGATCGAACGCAG
>Ga0335079_10002813_pt1 | contig 20016 bp, 16 predicted proteins | sample Lox_Sample_33_FD_206719 | JGI IMG/M metagenome (GOLD analysis project Ga0335079, IMG submission 206719) | Soil microbial communities from Loxahatchee National Wildlife Refuge, Florida, United States - Lox_Sample_3.3 | ecosystem: Environmental > Terrestrial > Soil > Wetlands | place: USA... | reverse complement strand
GCCGAGACCAGAAGTCCGACAAAGACCACGAAACCGGTGATGCCCAATTCCGCGGCCGTCTGCACGTAGGCATTGCAGGCCATGCCGGCAATCTGCTGCGGTGTGTAGGCAGCCAGTTCCTTGTATTGGGACAGGGTCTTGTTGTCCATGTAGGTGGTGCTTGCCACCGCGAAGTTGCCAAGGCCCACGCCGAACACAGGATGGTCGGCGATCATGTGCATCCCGGCTTTCCACAGCACCAGGCGCACTTCCGATCCGATGCGCTCGGAGTAGCCGGGGTCGAGCAATCGCTGCAGCGGAGACGAAGGCGCGAGCAGCACAATGGGAACAACCAGCAGTGTCATCACGGCAAAATTGCGGATTCGCGCTTTAGATCTCCAGACGATCAGCAGCAGGCCGACCAGCAGGCCCAGGAATCCGCCGCGTGAGGCCGTCAACATGACCGCAAACAGGGTTAACGCAAACGCTGCCAGGCAAAACCTGCCCTCCCAGCGACGGGGTGCCATGCGGAAGAAGTAATAAGCTATGGGCAAAGCGATCAGCGCCGAAGCGGCAAAGTAGTTGGAGTCTCCCGCGATCCAGCCGGCGCGAAATCCTGGATAAAGGTTGTGATACTTGTACCACTCGCGCAGCACGTACGCGGAAGCTACCGCCATCGAGGCAACCACGGAGATAAGCACCAGGCGCAAGTGGCGCAGAGAGTCCACCACGATCACCGTTACAAAAAACAGCAACAAGACGGAGGCATAGATCAGGCCGAACTGGGCCGACATGTAGAACCCGTGGTCCTTGGCGACGAACGACACTCCGGCCAGGACAATGAAGGCTACAAACCAGCGCGCCTGCCGGGTGCGGAAGAAATGAGGACGTGGGTGGTACAACAGGAGGTATCCCAGGGCGTAGAGAACATTGAGCAGCCCGAGGATCTTGATGGGCGTCACGCCGGCAATGGACATGGTCCAAAGCGGATGATTTGCCAGCGGCAGCAGAAGAATCAGGAAGTAGAAGATGATCACAGAAACCTGACGAACTTCAGATCTGGGGTTGAGCCTTGTGCCGTGCGAGCCGGAACATCAGCCCTGGACGCCAGCGCTCCATTTCCGCGATGTAATCCAGGGTCGCGGATTTGACTGGAGTGCGGTCGGCGTACACCTTGCGCAGTCCTTTCAGACCATGCCACACGCCTCGCAGGAAAGCCCGCTTGCAGCCGGTGCGCAGCGCAAAGTAGGCCATCATTGCCACTTTGGGAAGCAGGAACTGCAAACCCGGCAACAGCCGGTAGTCTTTGCAGGCTACCCAGAAATAATTGCGCGTATAGAAGAAATAGGGCCGTTCCGAGGTGCGGGTCTCGGACGACATCAGGTGTGTCACACGGATACTGGGAGCATAGAGAATGCGGAAGCCGCGGTCGAGCGCCCGCAGCGCCAGATCATGGCCTTCGTTGCCGATGAATAGCGGGGCATAATAAAGACCCGCCTGCTCGAAGACCTCCCGTCGGCAGGCCGAGCCTCCTTCGACGAAGTAGAAGGTCTCGAACTCGGTCTGGCCGTACTCTTTCCAGTTGCGCGCGTGGCACCACTCCCGCACGCGCAACTCCCCGCTTCCGGCTTCACACATCTGCAAGGCGAGAATTCCGATCTCCGGCCGCTCCTGGAATTTGGCCACGAGCTTGGTGAGTTCGAAGGGCGATGCAAACTGCACATCGTTGTCCAGGGTAACGATAATGTCTCCCTGGGCCTCACGAATGCCGGCATTGCGGCCGCCGCAGGTCCCAAGGTTCTCAGGCAGTTCGATCAAGCGCGCTTCCGGGGCAAGACCCCGCACGAGACTTTTGACATCCTCTTCGGAGTGGTTGTCTACCACAATGATTTCGCGGTTGGCATAGTTCTGCGTGACCGCGGAGCGGACCGCCTGCTCGAGCGCAGACAAGCGCTTGTAGTTCAGAATGACCACGCTAACCCGTGGCGTCTCGGATAATTTGGGCAGGAGATTGGGTTGCATCATGAATCGCGACCGTTTGGCGCTGATCAGGTCCGCGTGGTTTCGAGAAAGCGGTGGTAATTCAAGGCAACGGCGGCAGCCAGACTGCGCCAGCCCTGACTTGCTGAATTCGTAAGCGGCTTGACCGGAAGCAGCGCCTCAAGCCGGGAAAGATCAGCGTGTCCGTTGCACGCGGAGACTCGCTGCAGGTCTGGCAGGCAAAAGAAAAGCTGACAACTGGCGGCATAGACCGCGTGCCGCGGAGTCCAGCGGCCCCCGAGAAGCACCCAGCGAATACCGTTCCTCCAACGCTCTTGCCAAGAGGCATCGCGAAGCACGCGCGCCCAGCCGCGCGCGCGCGAAGATCCGCTCTGTGACTTAGCCCAAAGCGCAAAAAGAGTGTGGTCGGGCGTTTCCGAGTCGACCGCCAGCAACTGCATCAACTCCCAGCGCCAAAGATCGTGTGCGTCCCGGACGGCGGCCTTCAGCAAGCCCTGATCCTCGGAGCTCGAGTGTCTAATTGTGTCGGCGGACAACTTGACGTGAGTGGCCCAGTCAAGTTTCTGAGAAAAGTCCTCTTTGGCAAACGGCCAGGATTGTTCCTGCGACGATTGTTCCTGCGGTGATTGCCGTGCGAGTTTCCGGACTTGTTCCAGACGCTCCCGATAACTAGGCCTGTATGCGCCGCGGAAAACCAGAAATGACGTTGCCATGTCCAGGTAGAGCTTCGCCAGGGCATATTGCAATTGCCGCGGCTCCACTGGAAGGCCGCAGGCTACTTCGAGGCACTCCAGTATGCGGTTACAAAGAATCCGCAACGCATCCTCGCGAGGAATATCGTGAGCGGTAAAGTGTGGAATCAGGGCGAGAACATCGGGGTCGCCCCAGATCACCTTGCCGCAGCAGCGCAGCTCGTAGCCAAAGATATGGGGCGTGATGCGGCGCAAATATCCGGTGCTCACCGCCGACAGGCAAATTCGGCAACTGATCTTTACTTCGGCCAGTTCCCGATTAATCTGCTCCCCCAAATGCGACATGAAGGCAGGCGCAGGCAGTTTCTTTGCGTCATCGCAGATCACCAAAAACTCGGCGTCGCCCCGGACCCGGTTCCAGGCGTCTGCTTCCACAATTGTCGCCTCTCCCCGCGCCATACTGCCGGTCAATACCACGGCCCGAACGTCTGCGCCCGCTAAAGCTGCAAACTGCTCCCTCACGACGCGGCAGATGGTTTCGTCCACCCATCGGCTGGAAGCATTCGCCTCCGTCTCGGATCGCGCCGGACGTGGACCGACATCGGCCACAGCTTCAGTGCGAAGCTTCATGCAAGCTCCATTGATGGCCGTGAGAGACCAGCAACTGCTGGAAGGTGCCAACCGGAAAATCGTCCAGAATACGGTGCAGCTTGGCTTCCGTCTGGTGAAGGTTTACATACGATTTGAAACGCCGCGGCAAACTCATGGGCAGGCGCGGGTGCGCAGGATCGATCTCGCGCGGGTGAATATAGAACACCACCGGCGACCCCGACTTCAGAACCCTGTGGGCCATGCGGCGCACCAGCCAATAGGGGAAGAATCGCAGATACCCTCCACCGAAGAAGCAGAATTCCCGCGCTCCCAGCTCGGTCACGGTCATAGGAAATTCGATGATGCGGCTGCCGTTGTTGCCCACCGCATAGGGCAAACGCGGCGCGTGCGGCAGTCCGCCGTGGCCGCGCGTGGCCGGAAAAACAGAGGAATCGTAGGTGTAACCCGCGGCCGCCAATTCCGAGAAGAACCAAGGGGTGGCAGAGGTAAGAGAAAAACCGGCGGAGCGGTAGCCGAGTACCCGATCCCCACCGATATCTTCGAGGAGCAGGCGGGAACGCAGGGCATCCTCGCGAAATTCCTTCGCCGTCATCTGGTAAAGCAGGCGATGGGAATATCCGTGCGAGGCGATCTCGTGGCCGCGACTGGCGGCCTCGCGCACCAGATGGGGGAACTTAGCGGCCACCCATCCCAGGAAAAAACAGGTAACCTGCACCCGCTTGGCGCTGAACAGGTCGAGCAGGCGGTGGAAATTGGCTTCTACCCGGGAGGGCAATGCATCCCAAGCGGAGATAGCGGGCGCCGAGGGGACATCGAGGATGTGAAACCAGTCCTCCACATCGACGGAAAAAACACATCGCGCGGCGCCGTTGCTGTTTGCCTGGTCATGGGTAGCCAGGCCGCGGGATTCAACCTGCAAGTGGCTGGTGGACATAGGCGATCCGTGACAACCGGAATTTGGGGGAAGGCGAAGCCGACGGGTCTTGTGTCAGACGCCGGGCACGAACTTGATCAACTGCGGGCCGAGAACCTTGGTTAGCGACAGGGGAAGCCGCTGCCAGGTCCAGCGAACCAACCGGACCTTGGCGCTGTGGCCATTCACCTGGGGCACTCCGCTTCCCTGCCCCAGCCAGTAATTCCAATACAGCGGCACGGGCTTCGCGCTCCACTGCATCTTGAAGTTATAGGTGCCAGAACCAACCGAGGAACGTCCGAAGTCGAATTCGTCATAACCGCGCTCGGCGGCGAAGCGAAACAGGTTCCAGTACATAAACATGTTCGGCTTAAGCGCTCTGTACTGGGAGAGTGACGACGCCCAGATGGCTTCGACGCTATGGCGAAAACCGTGGAGAAATGCCGCGGCGATCGCTTTTCCCTGGTGCCGCACAACGCAGATGTGGGTGCTCTCAGGGAATGCCCGCCGGATCGCCTGGAAGAACCCGCGAGCGTAGACCGGAGACCCAAGCTCGCGCATGTTGCAACAGAAGATTTCGTAGAAATCGTCGAGAGCCCGCTCCTGGTTGAACTCTGCGGTCAGACCGAAGCTGAGGGACTTCTTCACCATGTTGCGGGTCTTCTTGTCCAGCGCTTGCAGCCTCTCCTTTTCGTCTTTCAGCAGCGGCAGGACGAATGCCACTTTGTCGGTACGCGCCGTCTCCGCCTGTGCCTGACTGGAGTTGTGCCGCAGTTCGAGAGTCGAGGCCTGTAGTTCTTTTGCCAGTCTTCTGGCCTCGGCCAGCAAGCGTGCCTCAATTTCCGGGGTCTCGGCGACGATGCCGCCGCCTTTCAGGTGCGGCACAGAGGACAGCACCGCGGTGAGCGGCCAGTTCTTTTGCCATACCAGCGGCAGGATTCCCCGGATACTGCCTTCTTCCTCCGCCATCAGGTAGAACGTCCGCCACCCGAAGCTTTCTTCGAATACACCTTTCCAATTCCAGCGGTGCGCGCTGTTGCAGTGGGAGTTGCGGGAGACGAAGTGTTCCCAGAGCTGCGCGTCCGGTCCGGCTTGGGCCTGGCGGATGCTGACTTCCTGCTGCGTCTCGACCATGAGGCTCGGATTCATGCCACCCTTTCTTTTCCGCGGGAAAGCGAAGCAATTTCCCAGACCGCAAACCGGCGTCCGAGCAGGGCTTGCACGATGCCCACCACCGCCGCCAGATTCACCAGCAGGAAATAGAAAGGCAGAGAGATGAGGGCGCTGGTCGGCTTGCCGCGCAGCGTGGCGCGCCATCCCAGCAAGGCGAAGATCAGAAAGGCGATCTGCGGGGCGAGCAGCGCAGCAAACCAGGGATTCCGGGCTTGCGCCACCGAGGCCACAAAGATGAGACAACAAGGAACCAGCGAGAACCAGCGCAGCAGCTTGCGGGAAAAGAATTGCCAGGCGCGAAGCCCGCGCAGGTGGCGCCGCAGCGACCACATCCCGAGGATACCCTGGCCGCAAATACGTTTGCGCCGCGAGAACTCCTCGCGGAACGAATGGGTGGCGTGCTCGAGAGAGCGCGCGCTGGGTTCATAGAGCACCCAAAGTCCGTTGTAGCCAATGCGGATGGGCAGCTCAAGGTCGTTGGCCAGTTCCGGCTTGACTGACCCGTAGAGGCAACGGCGCATGAGGAAGATCGAGCCATCGCAGACCAGCACCGATCCCATCCGGCTTTCGAGCTGATTGACCACCGACTCATAGTTCAGGTACGTGCGTCCTCCGGTTGAAAGCGCGGCAGCTTTCTTTTCTCCCGGATTCTCTTCCACCCCGGTGACGCAACCGACGCGCGAGTCGGCAAAGTGCCGCACCATGCGCCGCAGGCACTGGGCATCGATGTCGGAGTTGGCATCGGTGAAAAACAGCAGGTCGCCGGCGGCCAATTGCACCAACCGGTTCAACGCCGCGTTCTTGCCCACGCGCTCAGTCATGCGCACGAAGGAGAAGCGTTCGTCCTTAATGGCTTCCAGGATGCGGTCGGTGCCATCCTCGGAAGCGTCGGAGGCGACCAGGACTCGCAAGCGGTCGGCGGGATAGTCCCAAGCCAGGGTTTGCCGGATTTTCCAGGCAATGTCCTTTTCTTCGTTGCGGGCCGCGATCAGGACCGAAACCGAGGGCAGAGGACCGGAATCGCTGGCAGGGTGAACCCGGCGGACCAGGCCCAGCAGCCACAAGAAACAAGGATAGCCAGCGTAAACGTAGGCGAGCCATACGACTCCGACCCAGAACACAAGCTTGATAGACACGAGCAAAGGAAAGGTCACAGATTCTTCCAATTCAGTTAAACAGTCGGAGCGGATACTTCCGGGGAAGAGGGCGCGGGCACGCAGGAGCCGGCTTTGCGATCGAAGGATTGCAGGTAGAGTTGTTCGGTTCGCCGAACCTGCTGCTCTTCGTTGAATTCTTCGAGTACCCATTTCCTGCCGGCGGCCCCGAATTGCCGCCGCAGTTCCGGCGAGCGCAGGAGCAGACAGATCGCTTGGGCAAGAGCCTTCGGATCACCAGGCGCGACCGTCAGTCCGGTCTTGCCGTGCACGACAATCTCCGGCGTACCGTCGACTGCGGTCGCAACTACAGGCGTACCAGCTGCCAGCGATTCGATGGCAACCAAGGGGAGTCCTTCATAAAAAGACGGCAGTACGCTGATTTCGGCCAGGGCGTACCAATCCTCGACATTCGACTGCACGCCGACAAAGCGCACCGTGTCCTGCAGGCCAAGCGCGACGGTTTTTGAGAGCAGATCCGATTTCAGTACCCCATCGCCCACGCAGACGACGCGCACACCGGGAAACTCCTGGCGGATCGCGGGAACCGCCTCAAGCAGCACACCGTGCCCTTTCTGGGGTTCCAGCCGGGCCACCACAACCAGCACCGGATCCTCGCTGCCAAAACCCAGGCTGGCGCGAAGTGAGGGCGGCGCGCTATATGCCGGGTCGAAACGGCGCACATCGGAGCCGTTGCGAATCACGGTTACTTTTGTGGCAGGCAGGTGCTTGTCTCCGATCAGGTAACGGGCATTGGCTTCAGAAACCGCAATGTAGCGGTTTACGCACGAGCCGGCCAGGCGGTCGATCCAGAAACTCGATTTCAGCCCTTTGCGCCACAGTTCGCGCACATGCTGGGTCTCGATGACCAGGGGCACGCCGGAGAAACGTCCTACCGGCGAGGCAAACAGACTGCTCCAGAATAAATGGGAATGCAGGATGTCCACTTTGCGCTCGCGCAGAATCCGCCGCAGCTGCAGACCGGCGCGCAGGTGCGAGGGCGCACGGAAACGCAGGCTGATCAATTCCACATCGCCGGGTACGTCCGGCCGCATTTTCTCGGTGATCTCGGGATCGCAGACCAGATGAAGACGAAAGTATCTTCGGTCGAGCCCGCGCAGCAGCGTGAGGATATGTTCCTCGGCTCCGGCCCGGGCCGTGGAGTTGGTGAAGTGCAGAATTGTTATGGTTTGCGAATTCATCGGTTCCTGGCGGGGACGATGGCTTGCTGCAGGCAGTGATACACATCGGCCACAGTGCGTACCGGCGCGGGCGGCCGATGGCTGCTGAGCAGAACTCCGTCGGAATAGGGATCATCGGGGTGATATCCGTGCATGCCGATTGGATCCCAACCTTTGCCATTGAAATCGCTATGCGCGATGAGGCATCCCGGTTCCAGCAGAAATACCATCTCCCCATATCGCCGGTCGGGGAAGAAGACGCCGAGTTTCTGGAGTTCGGCATCCGGCAGAATCCGGCCGCACGTCAGCGACTTCAGCTTCCCCGTGATTCCCGCTCTGGCCTGAGCACTGAAAAACCAGAAGCGCGCCATGGTGGAATCGTAAACTGCCAGGTAATCACCAGGCATTGAAAACCCCAGTTGCTCGATCTCCCGCACCAGGTCGAATCGGCTGCTTACCGGCGTCATGCCGTGATCGGAAAACAGGGTCATCTGCGCCTGCGGATCGATCTGCCGGGCGGCGCGGAGGATCTGCGTCAAACCCGTGGCATACCAGTCCAGGCGAGCCTTGAGCTTTTCCTGGTCTCCGATATTGTTGTGCAGAACCGAATCAAATTCGCAGAGGTAAACAAAATAGAAGCTGGCGGCCTGCGCTTCAATGTCGCGCTGCGCCTGCCGCAGGATGTCTTCGTCCTTGGCATGATGGTAGGAGTACACCCGATACGGCAGCTTGCGCTCGGCCAGCTGATCGAAGATGGATGGCGCTCCCGAGATTCCACCCGGACCGTAGATATTCCGCTTCTCCACCCAGTTGAACCAGGGCAGCAGGCGCGGGGTCACACAGCACTCAAACAGCGGTCCCATGCCGAGCACATGACGGCCCAGCTCCTTGATGAGTTTCTGGCTCACGCGGTGATTAAGCACCGAATCCGGCAGGAACCCAAACCATTTCAGCCAGCGAAAAGGCGAATGCTTGGGATCGTAATAGAAAAGATTCCAATGCCCGTTCAGCGCGGGCGGAACTCCGGTCAGAATCGTGGGGATGGCGCCGGAACTGAAGCCCAGAACGGTGCGCACCGGCTGCCGGAAAGGCAGCGCATCATTGAGGAATTGCTGTCCCTCGAGTACCGCCCAGCCTAGAGCATCAATCAGCACGAAAACATGCAGGTTGCCCGAGGGAGCATTCTGCTCCAAGGCCAAGTCTCTGACTTCCAGGTCAACTTTCACCGCGAACCTCGCCCCAGGAGCACTGTTTTGACGGTCTGGAACAGAATCAGCAGATCCAGCCCAATGGACATGTGCTTGATGTAGTAGAGATCGTAAGCTGCCTTGTCGATATTGTCCTCAATCGTGGCGCAGTAGCCGCGATTGATCTGCGCCCAGCCGGTCACCCCCGGCTTGACCTCCCAGCGCTGGCGATAGAAAGGAATCTCGCGAACGCATTCTTCTTCCTGGTTGGGCACGAAGGGACGGGGCCCGACGTAGTGCATGTCGCCCATCAGAATGTTGTAGAGCTGCGGCAGCTCATCAATACGGGTCCGCCGCAACCAGGCACCGACGCGGGTAAAGCGGTCGTCGTCTTTCTGGGCGGGACGATGATCTCCGTCCTTGTCGGCGCGGTCGATCATGGTGCGGAATTTATAGAGATTGAATATCTTGCCGTCTTTTCCCACCCGCTGCTGGCGGAAAATGACCGGCCCCTTGGAGTCCAGCTTGATGGCAATCGCCACCACCACGAGCAGCGGAAAGGCTACGATCAGGCTCAGCGACGCCAGAACGAACGACACGCAGCGCTTGTAAAGGAAAAACTTGCGCGACCCGTGGAAGCTTGAGGAAAACAGCAGCCAGCCGGAGCGCAGCGAATGCAGAGGAATCTTGCCGGTCACGGTTTCGTAGAGATCGGTGCCATCCTGCACGATGGCGCCTTCTGAGCGCAGCGTGAGCAGCTCGTCGATGGGCAATTTGCCTCGCCGGTCCTCCATGGCAAGAATGATGCGGCTGACCCGGTACTGACGGACTACCTCCGACAGCTGGTCCAGCTCTCCCATGTACGGAATCCCGCTCATGGCCGAACCATTTCTGGAAACATCCACCCAGCCAACCAGGTCGAGGCCAAGCTCCGGACGCTTCTGAATTTCGTGGTTCAGCTCCTGCGCCAGCGAGCTGTGTCCTATGATCAGCGCCCTTTCGCACAATCGCGAAGAGCTGACCAGGTGCAGAAACAGTTCTCGCCACCCCATCAGGGCGGGAATGACCAGCAGCAGCCCCAGAACAAAAACGCCTTTCCCCAGCTGAGCATTGGGATAGGCGTAATAGAGCAGAGCGACCAGAACGCTTCCCAGGCCGACCACCTGCAGCAAGCGGGTCAGCACTTCCGCGCGGTTGCTCAGAATGGTGGAGTCGTAAAGATCGAGGTAATACATGCAGAGCAGGTAGATCGCCGCCAGCACCACGATCTTCAGAATGCCGTAGTTGTCAGCGAACAGCAGGTCTGCGTCCCGGCCCATGCGCAACACGGCTGCCAGCGAGAATGCCAGGCACACCAGAACTACTTCCGACACCCCCAACAAAAGGGTGCGAGCCGGGAAATAGACATTGAGGAAACGAATCACGCTTTATTGTCCGTTTGCGCTGGCCTCAGGCGGGTTGTTCAACACCCGCGATCCGCGGTCATAATATTTGTAGTAATAGCTGTGTTCGGCGCCGGGAGCATCGTTCAGCACCACCCCCAGCAGGCTGGTCCCATCGAGCGTTTCCAGGCCCTTTTGCAGGACAGTTTTCGGGGTACGTCCCTGGCGCACCACCAGCAGTACGCCGTCGGCGTGCCGGGACCAGAAATGGGCATCGGCTACCGGAGCGAGCGGCGGAGTATCGATGATGATCCAGTCGAACGAGCCCGCGATCTGAGCGAGGGCTTCGAGGAAGCGGCTGGAGTGCAGAATCTTCAGAGCATCGTCGGCCGGCTTGCCCGCAGTGAGAAGAAACAGACCGGAATTTTCCAGGCGATAGATGAAGTCGCTGAGGGGCGCTTCTTCCTGGGCCCATTCCGAAATTCCTTTCAGGTCCTTCAAGCCAAATTGGGTGCCTACGGTCGGTTTGCGCAAGTCCCCTTCGAGGAGAAGCACTTTCTCTGCATTGTGGCTGGCGAGACTCACGGCCAGGTTGCAGGCGACCAGCGTCTTGCCGTCATCCGGCACGCCGCTGGTAATGGCTACGCGATTGAGCTGGCGCTTCTCCCGCAGATGGCGCAAGCGGGCGCGCAGCAGCCGAAATTTTTCCGCACCGAGCGTATCTCCTCCAGTGAGCGCGATCAGCCGGCTATCCGCGGCGGGCGCAGCCGTGACCACGGCGGTTTCATCCAGCCAGGTCCGGTCGGTCGGAATCTCCTGTTCCTGCAGAAGTCCCGTGGCCAGTTCGCCTAGCTCCACTGCTTCCGGCGCTTTTCCTCCGCGCTCCAATTCCGCCTGTTTCAAGGCTTCAAAGACGTGGCTCATTCCTGATTCCTGCCTTCCCTTTCGAAATTCTTGCGATCTCTGTGCTTATGACCTGTCCGCGGCAGCGGCGTTGCCTACCTTGGCAGATCCCATCTTCTCGAGCGTTTCGACTAACGTGGTAAATGCCCTGAGGAGTGCCTCCGGTTCTACCTTGGCAGACCCCGAGGGGGGCGTCGGCGGGGCAGCCAGCCGGAATTCGGCCGAGACTTCTTCCACTGTCTTCGGGGTCACCGAGTCCGCCCGTTGAGCATAGGAGGCGATCAACGCGTTCTCACAGATCGTGTTAATCAGGCGCGGAATACCTCGAGAGTGCTGGTGAATCAGCGCCACTGCGGGACGAGGGAAGATTTTGTCGGCGCGACCGTTCGCGCCTGCCAGCTCCAGGCGGCGCATGATGTAGCCCCGGGTTTCTTCCAGCTCCAGCGGCTCCAGCCGGCAGCGGAGGGCGATGCGTTGCTTCAGTTGCCGTAGTTCGTAGGAATCCAGCTTCGGCTCCAGTTCCGGCTGGCCGACCAGTAGGATTTGCAACAACTTATGCTGCGTGGTTTCCAGGTTGGAGAGTAGCCGGATTTCCTCGAGCACCTCGGAGGAAAGATGCTGCGCCTCATCGACGATCAAGGCCGTGATCTCGCCTTTACGATAGCGCGCGATGAGGTAGTTGTTCAGCTCGAGCAAAATGCCGCTTTTCGACTGATCGGCTGGCTTCAGCCCCAGGTCGCCAACGATGTACCGCAGAAAGTCCAACGCCGACAGCCGGGAATTAAATACATTGGCGAATGCGATCTGGCGGCGGCTCAGAAGTTCGAGCAGGCAGCGCACCAGCAGAGTCTTCCCCGTGCCCACTTCCCCACTCATGACGATGAACCCCTTGCGCCGGCACACCCCGTAATAAACCGAGGCCAGGGCCTCGTTATGTCGAGACGTGGGAAAGAGAAAGTAGGGGTCGGGCGAGATCTCGAACGGGTTGCGCTTCAGGGAATAGAAATTCTTGTACATGGTTTATCCGTAGTAGTACGAGGCCAGAAAACCGGCCGCGGCCAGCAAAATCATGGCAGCTGCCGCGAACCACTCCAGCCAGCGCTGGCGCTCCTGCGCGGCTTCCTCGGTGGGTGTGCGAAGAGGCGGAATCTCCGCCAGCAGCGGGGCTGATACCAAACCCTGCAGTTCTTTTTCGCTGTGTATGCGATCGTCCTTCAGTTCGCTGGCCGCCGCGGCAGCAAACGCCACCACGATGCCGGTTGCGAGTCCAGCGCAGCTCAGCAACAGGCGGTTGGGGCTGTAAGGCTTCTGCGGCAGGCTGGCGGGATCGAGAATGCGGAACTGCTCGCCCTGCTGACGTTCCTCCAGGTTGGTCGCGAGTTCTGACTGATTGCGCTTGGCCAGCAGCGACTCGTAATTCGAACGCGACTGATCGTAGTCTCGGGTCAGATCGGCGAGTTCCTGCTCGCGGGCGGGAGCATCGTTGATGCGCCTCTGATAATCGTCGATCTGTGCTTCGATGGTCTTGATCTGTTGCTGCCGGTTGGCGATCTCGAGTTCGTTGGCTTTCAACTGGCTCTGGATCTGCAGCATGGCCGGCATGTCTTTGGAATCGCTGTAATCGGTGACCGCAGTATCTCCGGAGCCGTCTGGATTTGCTGGAGTCTTGACCTCAGCCGCGATTTGCTGCTTCATCTGCTCGGCCTTGGCGATCTGTTCTTTCAGCTTGCGATAGTCGGGATGCTTTTCGGTGTAGCGGGACGCCACCTCGGCGAGCTGCGCCTTGAGCCGGGCAATCTCCTCGTCGATGGCCGGAGGCATTTCCGCGCCGGCGCTGCCTTTGCGCAATTGATCGTGCACGGTGCGGTATTGCGCCAGCAGCGACTCCAGATAAGTCTTCTGCTGCCGTGACTGGTTGAGCGCATCCATCTCCCCCTGCAGGCGGGCTTGCAGTCCTTGCAGGATTTGCACATTGCTCTGCATCTGGGTGGGAAGTTCTCCCAGGTAACGGCTCTTGAAATCGCGCACCCGGGCTTCCTGGCTGCTGAGTTTCTCGCGGGCGCCTTCCAGCTGGCTTTCGAGGAAACCCGTCGTGCTCTCCGACTGCTGGCGCCGCGCCTGCAGATTGTCTTCAATGAACAAAGAGGTCAGTTCATTAGTGACTTGTTGCGCCATGTGTGGATCGCGGGAGGAGTAGCTGACCTTGAAGGCCGAAAGATCGCTCTTGCGGCCAGGCGCTGCCACCAGTTCGATCTCGATGTCCTTGCGCATGCGCTCGACCAGTTCATCGGGACTGAGGCGCGGGCGACTCGTGGCATAGAGATTGAACTGCTCGATGATGTGCAGCAGGCGGGTGCGGCTCATGATCTGCTGCGTCATGCTCTGCAGCCGGTCCTGCAGATCGCTCGCCACGTTGGGCACCACGTACTGCTCCGGCACCTTCTGCTGCTCGATCAGGATGAGGGTCTCAGAGCGGTAAGAGGCGGGCAGGAACCAACTGCCCATCCAGACGGCTGCCCAGATGCCAAACAGAGGCAGCGCCAGCCACCAGCGGCGGCGGCAGAGCAACGCCCAGTATTCCTGTACGCTCCGGTGGGGAGACGGTTGTTCGCCGAATTCATCTACCATGTTTATTTTCCTAGGGGGCGGCTGAAGAAGTAACTGATGCTCAGCAACGCCCGGTTGTGGTCGGGGAAAAGTTGTGCGGCGCTCACGATGCCGTAATCCTGATGCACGCGGGAGTAGTTCAGCCCAACGGTCCAGTTCTGCCCCACTTGCCGTTGCACCCCGGCGGTAGCCGAAAGCGTGCGGAACGTGCCTTCGCTGGTGAGGTCGATGGGATGGTCATCGTCATAGAGGAGGCCAATCGTGCCCATCCATCGCGGGGCGAACTGGCGGCGGACCTCGAAGCTGCCGTTATACCGGTCGACGGTTCCGAGCAGCCCACCTCCGCCATCCACGCGGCGGCTGAAGGTAGCGCTCACGCCGGTGCGAATCCCTTGCCAGCCGACGATCACACCTGCGCTCGGCAGCCATTGCTGGGTTGAGGCGGTAAGCGGAAGCGTCGAGATCACTGCCACCTGGCCAGTGGTCTGACTGTAGCTGGCTCCTCCGAACAACGACAGAGTGAGATGAGCCCGCGGAGTAATGGTGTAAAACAGCAGCGCGCTGTTGCTGTCGGTCTGTTCCACGCCTCCGTTGAAGTCGAGTCTCTGGAAGCTGTAAGTCAGGCCGATCCACTGGTTGGGCACGAGGCGATGGCTGTAAAACGCGTCGCCGCCGCTGATCCGCGTGTCGATCAACGCGATTCCCGGGCCGCCTCCCAGATTGTCGTAATTCAACAGGTATGAAGAACCGCTGCCTCCGATGATTGTGCCTTCGCCGGCGCGGTAGATCAGGTCCACGCCGCCCAGGTTGCTGACGCGCCGGGCAAACGGTGTAAGCACGGAGGCATCCGCGGGATGCAGCACGCTGCCCGGAGCCGAATCGGCTTCCGTGGTGGGGTCGCTGAAGGGGCTGTTAGTGAAGGAAAAATTGTCGTGGGCCCGAAACGTCAGGTACTGGCTGAAGCGATACTGGAAATTCAGACCTGCCGCTTGCGTATTGGAATTGAGCTCGGAAACTCGCTGGTTCACCACGAAGCCGGGGTTGTAGCTCAAGTCCCACAGCGCCCGGGCCTGCGATTGTTGCAGCGAGATGCTGGGGGCAAAGCTGTAGCTGACGTTATCGACCGCCTTGCCATTTTCCAGGGCGGCGTTGTCGTCGTAGCCGCTGCTGAAGGACATGCCTCCTCGCAGCGTGTTGCCGCGTTCCAGTTCGCCCGAGAACGCAGGAATCGGCGATTCGCCGTTGATCATCACGGGCAGCCAGGGTGTACTGGGATCGGAAGGCGTCGCAGGCGACTCGCTTTGAGGGTTGTCTTGCGCGGCAATGTAGCCGGAGTCCGAGCTCGCCTGCCCGGCGGCAGGCGGATTCGAGCCCGTCTGCGACTGGGCATGCAGCAGAACTGCTGTGAAAACTGCAACTAATGTGAATAGAAACCGTGATCGCATGTGTGGCACCTTACGGGACGTAGATTGTGTCGCGCGGCTCCAGCTCGATGTTCTGAGCCGGGTTCGCGCCCTTGATCGCTTCCTTGTAGTTGAAGGCGAAGCTGGCTTGCTTGCCGTCAGGCTGCTGCCGCAACACCTTGATATTTTTTGTTTTGGCGAAATCGCGGAATCCACCGGCCATGGCAATGGCATCGAGCACCGTGGTCGGCCGGTTCAGGAGGTATGAGCCCGGACGCAGCACCTGCCCGAGAACGTTGAAGCGCTGGCTTTTCTGTTCCTGGACGATAACGGTGACCTCGGGCTCCGAAATGTAGCTGCGCAGCCCCTTGCTGATGTCACTTTGCAACTCGTTCGGTGTCTTCCCCGAGGCCTGGATCTCGCCGATCAACGGCAGCGAAATTTTTCCGTCCGAACGGACGGGCAGGCTGCGGGAAATGTCCGGCTCTTTCCACACATTGATGGTGAGGACGTCGTCATTGCCAATGACATACTCGGGCTTGCCGGGAGTGGTTTCGGTCGTAGCCGCCGGCTGTGCAGCCGCGTTTTCAGCGGCCATGGTTGTTGCCGGCGCGGTCGAAGCAGTATTGTCCTGCTGCGCCCAGGCCAGGCCCAGGGTCAGGCACAACAGTGTCACGGCCAGATAGCGGATATTCAGAATACGAATGTTCACAATTCCCTCCTTACAGCTCACCTGACCGGCAGGCCCGCGTCACTGCCGGTAACTTCCATTGGGGGTATACGACGAGACTTCCGTACCGGAAGCCCGGGTAATGCCATGCTGCCGAATCTTGTACAGCAGGCCGCGGTAGCTGATGTTCAGCAGCCGGGCCGCCCGTTTGCGATTCCATCGCGTTTCTCGCAAGGCCTGCGTGATCGCCTGTATCTCGGTTTCGTCTTTCAGGCTGCGGACCATGGACTTCAGGTTGCGCGAAGACGAATGTCCGTTAGCCGGTGCCGGCTCGGATTTGCCGTTGGCGCTCTCGATCGATGGTTGCGCCAGTGCGATGGTCTGCTTGCGGCCGGCCTCCGGAAGCAGCTCGGCGATTGCCGTGGTTTCTTCCCCCATCACCAGGTAGCGCTTGACGAAGTTTTCGAGCTCACGCAGATTTCCCGGCCAGGCGTAATGCAGACACGCATCGATGAGCGATCGGGAGAACGCCACCGGCCGGCGCGCGTACTGCGCCGCCATGCGCTCCATAAAGTGATTCAACAGGGTCGGGATTTCTTCCTGCCGCTCGCGCAGCGGCGGCAGGCAGATGGTGAAGGCGCTCATGCGATAGTAGAGATCCTCGCGTACGCGCCGTTCCGCAATGGCTTCTTCCAGATTCACGTTGGTGGCGGCCAGAATCCTCACGTCGACGTCAATCGTCGCTTCGCCTCCCAGGCGGAAGAACTGTTTGTCCTGCAGCACGTGCAATAACTTCGCCTGCAAACCCGTGGGCATTTCCGCCAGTTCATCCAGCAGGATGGTGCCCTTGTCACACTGCTCGAACTTTCCCGGCTTGGTGCGCTGCGCCCCTGTAAATGCGCCGCGTTCATAGCCAAACAGCTCACTCTCGAGCAGGTCCGCCGGCAGCGCCGCGCAATTTACCTTGAGGAACCGGCAATTGGAACGTGAAGAGAGCCGGTGCACCAGACGGGCTGCGATTTCTTTCCCCGTTCCGCTCTCGCCCAGGATCAACACGGGCACATCCACGTTGGCCAGAAGCGAAAGCTGGACACGCACTTTGCGCATCGCAGGACTGGCCGCCACGAAAAACTTGTCGTCTCCCAGGTCCTCAATCACGTCCGGCGAGTTGGCAGCTTCTTCGAGCACGGACGGATCGTTCAGGTGCCGCAACAAGACCTGTTCCAAATCCGAATCCTGCACGGGAGTGGTCAAGTAATCCAGCGCGCCCAGACGTACCGCTTCGACGATGCGGCGAGTGTCTTCCGGCACCGAAATCACGACGACGCTGAGGTCCGGACGGACATGACGAAGATCTTGCAGCGTGCGCAGATCGCAGTTGCCACCGTCCAGCTCGAGCAATACCAGGTCCGGTGTGGGCTCGTGACGAACCCTCAGCATCGCTGCCGCGGTACTGGTTGCAACCTCTGGGCTGCAGAGGCGCTCAGCCAGCAGATCCCGCAGGCTCTTGACGGTCGCGGGCTTTTCGCTGACCACCAGGATGTTGGGTGAACTCATTGTGTGCGCTTGTCAGGGCTGGCGCCGCAGGTAAACATCTTGGGTTGCGGCAGAATTACAAGAGCTGGTTACAGCTTCGCCCTCTGAGTCCCATGACGCATCGGGCCCACTTCTTTGGAGGAGGTTGTCCGTGGTTTACGGGCAGAGGGGAGAAGAGCTGTTATAGGGGTGCCCGTCGAAGTTGCAGACTAGTGGCACATGCAAGTGGCTGCAAGAGGTACAAACACTCGACGAAACTCTTCCCCGTCTCGGGTGAGGCAACGCTCTCGCCCGAATTGGAACTGCGACCCAGAGAAGGCTTTCTCAAGGAATACGGAAAAGGGTCTTAGCGGTCGCTGCCTGCCACCGTGCGTGCTTAGCAACATGGTCTTGCATATTATTGAAAACACAATATTTAGATCCGCCCATGATTGGAATCAGGCCAGGCCCGCCTGGATGGCCTGCCTAAAGACATAAAGCTCTGAAACGTGTTGCAGTTCCGTTCACCCCAGTCCATGTAGGACCCTGCACACATGCGCAAGGTACTGGCAACAATTGCTTGATTTTCGGAGGTGGTTGAAGTAAAGTGACACTGGCTGGCTGAGGCGAGTCCCCCCTGTTCTCAGCATTCCTCCCCCTCTTTGTGGTGACGAGCCCTTTTTCCCCTGGTTGTGGTTCTTTCTAGGTGCAGAGCAGATCCGCCTCTGAGCGGGGCCGGTTGTATTGGCAGTGGCCCCCTTTCTGAGCGGTTGGGGAGGAATTGATGGTTGCTGGCCCAAATAGCGGCGAGAGCCGGATTCGGGTGCTGGTTGCGGATAGCACGCCGATTCACACGCAGTTGCTTGCTGACGCCCTCGAGCGTGGACACTTTCAAGTCGTAGCAGCTCCATCCGACCCGCAAGAGCTGTTGAGAATTGCTACGACACAACGTTTCGATGTCCTCATCCTCAGCTCAATTCTGGGCGAAGACCCGGCGCGCGGCTGTGAGGTGTTACGCGAGTTGCGGTCATCCCAACCGGACCTGCGCGGCGTCGTGCTCCTTGATTCTTCCAAGCGGGAAGCCGTGGTGGAAGCCTTTCGCGCTGGCGCCAGAGGCGTCTTCAGCCGCTACGAGTCGGTAGAAACGCTCTGCAAGTGTGTTCGCAGCGTCCACGAAGGACAAATCTGGGCGAACAACCAGCAGATGGCGTTTGCCGTGGAGGCGCTCTCATCCGCTCCCAGCGTACGCGCGGTCGACTCGAACGGATTCAATCTGCTGTCGAAACGTGAACTCGAAGTCGTTCGTTGTCTGGCCGAAGGTCTGACCAACCGGGAGATTGCCGAACACCTGGGTTTGAGTCAGCACACAATCAAGAATTATCTATTCCGGGTTTTCGACAAGCTGGGAGTTTCCAGCCGCGTGGAGTTGTTGTTCATGACGTTGAGCCAGGCCGGCGTCGCACGTGCTGCCTGTCTGCCTTCCGGCGAAGGCGACACCGCGGAGAATGACAATTTCACGAACAAGAGCCTGGTCCTCTGTCAAAAAGCAGCCGAGGAAGGACTGCCCAGCGCCCAGCTCGCACTTGCCGAGATGTACCTCAACGGCCGGGGGGTCCCGCGCGACGGAATCTCAGCTTACATGTGGTACGTGGTCTCGGAAAAAAGCACGACTGCCGTGACGGGAGAAATCGCCAGGGCCAAAGAGGAGCTTGCAGGTGCCTTACGCCCGGAACAGATACGAATGGCAGAAACACGGGCGGCAGAATGGCTCATCCGCAACAAGAAGCCCGCAGACACCGCACCCGCCAAACCACAGCCGGCGCATTCGCTTGCCAAGGTTTCTTCGGCCTCGTAACCAAGGTCAGACGACCGCCCGGAACTGCGAACACCAGGCCATCAATCCAATTGCAGCGGCCATCGATTCCTGCTGTGGACAGGATGCGACGGTTCAGTGACTTCGATCCCGCTGTTGTTATCGGCCAGCAGCGGAATCACATACCGCAGGGCTTCCACTTCCCTGCGTAGACGTGCCAGGCTTAGTTCCTTCTCCCGAAGCACTTCGTAGGCGTTTCTCATCACGAGCCCCAGCGCCATTTTGATGTGGATTCGGCATCAGAATTCTGATACTCCGAACTATTTTTTTCCCGGACCGTGGCGTGCGCGGATTGTATTACAAAGCCAAGCGACTGTCAGCCGATTTTGTCTGTGGAGAAAAAGACCTAGCCGCGATCGCTGGTCATGATGAACAGGGGCTTCATTTCGAAGCTCTTATAGTGGGGCCTTAGCCGTTCAGAGTTGTAGTGCTCATTGACGTTTACGATTTTCTTGCTCGAGGTCACGACATCGATCGGCATGTTGTCATAACGTCCGTTCTTGAGCACCACCAGGCGTCCATGAACGTTTTTCAACAACAGATCCAGGGCGAGATTGCCGTAGGCCATGGGCACGATGGAATCAATCGCATCGGGATCGCCGCAGCGCACCAGGTAGCCGAGCTTCTGGTTGATCGTGTCTATCATTTTGCCGTTGTTGAATTTGGGAGATAGCTCCTTCAGCTTTTCAGAAACCAGGTCGCCGATGCCACCCAACTTCTTATGCCCAAAAGCATCCGTGGTTTCGCGTTCGAATACCATCTCCCCGCCTA
>Ga0335079_10002812_pt1 | contig 20023 bp, 12 predicted proteins | sample Lox_Sample_33_FD_206719 | JGI IMG/M metagenome (GOLD analysis project Ga0335079, IMG submission 206719) | Soil microbial communities from Loxahatchee National Wildlife Refuge, Florida, United States - Lox_Sample_3.3 | ecosystem: Environmental > Terrestrial > Soil > Wetlands | place: USA... | reverse complement strand
CCGTCCGTCTGACCAATGAATTTCTCCATCACGATCCGCCCCGAAAGCTGGAATTGGAACGCCTGCGCGGTTTCGTGGAGCGGGAGATCGGACGCGTGGCCCATCGCATCTCGCGCGCCCGGGTAAAGGCGGTAATCGCGACCTCCGGCACCGCCGCCTCGCTCGCCGAAGCCAGCCATGCCATGTACAAGACCAAGGGCCAGCGTGCCGACCAGGTTTCGCGCGCCCACATGCAGCGCATCGCCAAGCTGCTGGCCCGCCTGCCGCTCGAGAGCCGCAGAAGACAGGCCGGAATCGGGCCGCGCCGCGCCGAGATCATTCCCGCCGGGGCCGCGGTCTATGCGGAATTGCTGGAACGGTGCCAACTGAGCGGCTTCCGCTATTCCCCGCTCGGCTTGCGCGACGGGTTACTGGCGCAGATGTCCGCCGAGTACGACCGCGGGACGCGCTCCAGCCGGCAGATCGAGTCCGAACGCTGGGACTCCATTCGGGCCGCCGTTGAACACTATCGCGTCGATCTGAAGCACGCCTTGCAGGTTCGGGAAACTGCGATGCACCTGTTTAACGCGCTGAAGTCCGTCCATCGCTTACCACCGGAATACCGGGAGTGGCTTTCCGCCGCCGCCATGCTCTACGAAGTCGGAGACTACGTGAACCGCAGCGGGCGTCATCGCCACGCTTACTACATCATTTCCAACTCGGAAATCCTGGGATATACGCCCCAGCAGCGACGAATCATCGGCGCGATCGCGCGTTATCTGGGCAAGTCACGACCTACTCCCGGCGATGGTCCCATGAAGGTCCTGACCCCGGCAGACCGGGTTTCGGCGCGCAAGGCTTCCCTTCTTCTGCGACTGGCGCGGGCCCTGAATCTATCGCGGAGCGGCGCTGTCAAAACCGCGCGGGTGCGGGTGCGGAATCATGCGGTTCAGCTTACCCTGGTTCCAAAACGCAAGTTGGGCGGAGATCTCGAGCTGTGGGCAATCGAAAAGGAGAGGACTTATTTCCGGGAACTCTTCGGCCGGGAACTCTCCGCGACCGCATAGGCTGCCCTCAAGAGCTTCGGAGTCAGACACCAGTGCAGGGATCCGGAGTTCCGCCGCATTTCGACTCGAGCCACCGCTCCTTTTCTAAGTTCAACGGCGGCTTCACAGTCCGGTTCGCTAATCACCCGGCCCAGGAATTCGCTCAGATTCGGATTGTGGCCCACGACCATGATCGCTTCATGTCTCTTGTACTTCTCCAGCAGGCGGCGAAAGTCGGTGAACGAGGCGGCCGGGCGCAAGCCATCTTCCAACTGCATCTTGCCTTCATAGCCCATTTCGTTACCTACCAGTACGGCGGTCTGAGTGGAACGCTTCAGCGGGCTGGAAATGATGACATCCACTTGTACGTCGAGCGCAGCCAAGGCTCGGCCCACGTCGCCGCATTGCTGAATTCCGGTCTCATCCAGCCCACGCTTCTCGTCCTTCTTCGGATTGGCAACGCGCTCACCCGCACTGGCGTGGCGCAGGAAATAAATGTTCATGGCGACGGCTCCTCACCTGCCCGACAGTTTCAGCCTAGCTCCTTCCGGATTGTCCGAACTTCAGCACAGGCGCCCGCCGGCTGCGCGTATTCCGCTCGCGGGCAAGAACGGGAATCGCTTCAATCGGCTGCTTCCCTTCCGCCAGCCCAATCAGAAAATCCTGCACATTAAACGCGGCGGCGCCAGCCGGCACCTTACGTTTGCCTTGCGCCTGCCAGGCGCGAATGTAGCGGCCATCCCGTTGCAGCAGGCGGGCCTTCAGATTATCGGCCAGGTAGGATCCCAGAATTTCGTGGCGCACACGTTCGCGTAGAAGCGCATCCTTGAGCGGAAAAACCACCTCCACCCGTTCGTAGAGGTTGCGTGGCATCCAATCCGCGCTGCCCAGGTAAATCTCCTCCTGACCGCCATTCGCGAAACAGAAGATGCGGCTGTGCTCGAGAAAGCGTCCCACGATGCTGCGCACCCGAATGCGGTCGCTTACTCCCCGCACCCCTGGCCGCAGAGCACACATGCCCCGCACCAGCAGATCGATCTGTACGCCAGCCTGGGAAGCGCGGTAGAGCGCCATCACCACATTCTTGTCGAGCAGAGCGTTCATCTTGGCGATGATTTGCGCCGGCCGGCCGTGCCGCGCGTGCTCGGCTTCGCGGTCGATCAATGACAGGAAGTTTTCCGCCAGATCCAGCGGCGCTACGAATAAAGGCTCGTAATTGGGATGTTCTGCGTACGCCGTCAGGAAGCTGAATACGTCATGCACTGCCCCCGTTATCTCCGCGTCGGAGGTCAGCAGGCTCAGGTCGGTATAGATCCGGGCCGTGGTCGCGTTGTAGTTTCCAGTGCCAAGATGGGCATAGCGGCGGGTAACGCCATCCGGATCGCGTCGCACCAGCAGCGACAGCTTGCAATGCGTCTTCAGCCCCACCAGCCCATGAAAGACCTGCACCCCGGCATCTTCCAAATCGCGCGCCCAGCGGATGTTGGAGTCTTCGTCGAAGCGCGCCTTCAATTCCACCACCGCGGTGACTTCCTTTCTTGCTGCCGCCGAGATCAGCGCCGGCACGATGAGCGAGTGCTCGCTGGTGCGGTACAGCGTTTGCTTGATCGACAGAACTCGCGGGTCCGCCGCCGCCGCCTCGATGAAAGACACCACTGCATCGTAGGAATCAAAGGGATGGTGCAACAAAACATCGTGCCGTCGAAGCTCCTCGAACAAGTCCTGCGATTTGGCGGTCAATCGCATTTCGCGCGGCGCGAACGGCTTGAACTTCAGTTCAGGATGCTCCGTCTGCTCGTAGATGTTGAACAGGCGGAACAGATTCACCGGACCATCAACCGGGAACACCTGCCAGGAATCCAGCTCGAAGTTGGTGCGTAGCCGCTCGACGATTTCGGGATCGGCTTCGGCTTCGATCTCCAACCGCACAGCGTCCCCTTTGCGCCGGTTGTGCAACTCGGTGCGCACCGATTCCAGCAGGCTGCGCGATTCTTCCTCCGCCAGGTATAAGTTGCTGTTGCGGGTCACGCGGAACGCGGCCGACGACACAATGTCATAGCCGTGATACATGCGCGAAGCGTGATAGGCCACCAAGTCCGCCAGGAAAATGAAGTCGGCAGTACCGTCGGACGGCAGTCGTACCAGGCGCGGAAGTGCGCGCGGCACGGTTACCACGCCGGTATAGGTCAAGGACGAGCGCCGGCGCCGTCTCAGAAGAAAAGCCACGCACAGCGCCTTATTGATCACACGCGGAAAGGGATGCGAGGGATCTACCGTCACCGGGGTCAACAGCAGATCCAGTTCGCGCTCGCAATAGTCCTCGATAAAGACCCGCGCGCGCGACTCCAACTCGTGCAATCCCAGCACCCGGATGCCGTGTTCAGCCAGCGAAGGGCGCAGCTCCTCATTCCAGCAGCGATACTGATCCCTGACGAACTGGTGAGTTTCGTGCGCCAGCAACTCGCGTTCTTCTATCAGGGTAAGCCCGTCGGGACCGGCTTCGGTGTACCCATCTTCAATCTGCTGCACCAGTCCGGCCATCCGTACTTCGAAGAATTCATCCAGGTTGTTGGCCGTAATGGAGAGGAACTTCAGCCGCTCGAGCAACGGGTTGCTCTTGTCCTCCGCCTCCTCCAGAACCCGGCGATTGAACGCCAGCCACGAGGCTTCGCGATTGAGGTAATAAGCCGGGCTGTCGAGCGATATGCGAGTCATGAGTCTTACGACGGATTGCGCTGCCGGAATATCGTCAATTCTTGGGAGGCGCTGCCTCCGGAGAAGGGTTCACGGACGCTACACTGTGTTTCACCACGATGAAGTCGATCTCCTGGCCACTGACACCTTTTACGTAGAGGTGCCGCTTCTCCGCTCGGGCCTGGACGTCGGTACCTGCCGCCCAGTCCTCCGGTAAGGCGTCTGCGGCGTGACGCGGGGTGTACTCCCCGACATACAGCGTCCCTTGCAGCTGCACAGTCACTTCATAGTATGGATCATCCTGGGTTACAGGAGTGTTAACCAGATAATACAGAACCCGGGTGCGGGCCTTCTGCTGGACCGAAATGATCTTCCCTGGCTGATATTGCTTTTGAATCGCGCCCGCTTGGGGCATTGCCATTGCGGCCAGGATGAGGAGACAAAGCCATTTCATAGCACAACCTCAAGTATAAGATATCCGCCTTCGTGGGGGCTGACCAGCAGCAAAAAAGCGCCGGCGGATTCGCCGGCGCTTTTTTGTTTTCATACGGTTAGAAGGTGTAAATCAAATCGAACTGCAGCCGGTTCAGGCTGGGTTCGCTCTGCCCCGGAGCCAGCGTGATTCCAGGAGCAAGCACTGCGTGCTGCAGGAAGGGGTTCAGTGTCCGGCCGTGCCACCAGGTAAAGCTGGCGACGGTGTTAGCCCTCAGCTTCCAGAGAGCGTAAAACCGGTTCTGCAGGACGTTAGTCGGCGCTCGCTGATCGCTCTCATCGAACGACGAGATCACTGAGTCTTGTTCCTGCCGCAGCCAGGCATAACCAAACTGCACATCGTTCTTGTTCTTGGTCTGACCGACGCTGACATCCACTAGGTAAGCATGGGCCTGTCGCCCAAGATTCGCGATTACGTTGCCATTAGCATCCAGCGGATGATCCTTGGCGTCCAGGTTGTCCTCGTACTCCAGCAACAGATTCACCGGCAACCGGGAAACGGGAGTCTTGATCTGGTTGTTCAGGATGAAGTCGGCGTAGAAGAACTGCGAGTAGAAGTGGCCTTTCCCGCTGCCGTCAAGATAGGTGGCGTTGGTCATGCCATTGGGAGCAAAGAAGCAAGGCGCTACGCCCGGCCCGCCCTTGGCGCAACCCGGACCTTCCCCCGGCGTTGGGATGCCGGTTCCGCCACTGGTCGCCTGCACTGCGAACGCGCTGGCTTGCAGGATGGCATCGGGCTGATTCCACTTGAGCAGAGTATAGGACGGCGTCGCCGTCCATGGTCCCGCTTGCAGCTTGGTGGCGAATTGCCCGCCGTAGGCCCAGGAATCCACCCCGCCGCTAGACTCGTTGTAAACCAGCTGCATTGGGAGGAAAGTAAAGTTCTTCACCACGGGCAGCTTCAGATCCCAGGAGAACTTCTCGCTGAAGCCCTCGGGATTCAGATCGGGGTCGAAGGTGACAGAGGTGCGTTGCCAGGTATAAGCGAACTTGCCGGCGGTCACCGAAACCCATTTGGCTACCATCGGGTTATAGGTAATGTAGCCGCGGTCAAGACCAATGGTGTGCTTGTCGAAGAAGTTGGAAAGAGTGGTGTTGGTGCTGGTGGGATCGCCCAAGGTACCGGTCGCCAGAGAAATGCCGCCGCTGAAGTCTTCGTTCAGCTTTCCGTCAAAACCGAAACGGACGCGGATACGCGCGCGGTTGCGATCGGCGCACTTTTCGCAGTTCTGAAAGAAACTCTCGCCGCGCACACGGATATCCCCGTTAAACCGGAAGCGTCCGATCAGGCCTTCCAGCGCGGAGAATCGCTTTTGCTCGTCTTGCTCGCTGACCGCGTTGTTGGTGAGTGTAGCTCGTACGTCGGTCATGTCGCCGCTGAGTTTGGCGACCGTATCCTTTTGCTCGTTGGCCGCACTCTCCGCAGCGCTCGCCTTCTGCTGAACGTCGGATGCCGCGGCCTGCAACTGTTGCACCTGTTGCTGTGCCTGCTGGGCCTGCGCTTGCGCCTGCTGCAGGGCCGCATCGCGGCTCTGCATCTGCTGCATGAGTTGCTGGATCTGCTGCTGCTGTGCCGCCAGCGCGTTCTTTAATTCCTGAACGTCCGCGGCGGTCACAGTAGTTCGCGGCTTCGCGGGCGCTGCCTTCTTGGATTTCGCTGCCGTCTGGGCCATAAGGCTTGCCGCGAGCAGCGGAATGACACACCACCTGAGAGCGGACTTCATCTTTTCTCCTTTTGCCTCACACGATTTGTAGAGGCGGGTGTATTGCTGGGATTCCGTACTGCGGTTAATGGACCTGCTTGATCGCGTCCCGAACCTTGCTGGCCACGTTATCGGGGAGGGGCGCATAGGCCAGGTCGGACGTCATCTTCTCGCCGTTGTCCAGCATCCAGTTGAGGAAATCGACAATGATCTTGCCTCGAGCCTGGTCTTTGGACTGCACCGGAATCAGCAACCAGGTGAAGCTGGCGATGGGATAGGCATCTTTTCCCGGAGCGTTGGTGATGGAGACGCGGAAATCCGCCGGCATGGTTTTCACCGTCGCGGCGGCCTGGGTTGCACCATCCAAACTGGCCTTTAACCAGTTCCCCGCAGCATTGCGGATGGCGGCGTAGGGAATTTTGTTCTGTACCGCGTAAATCAGTTCGACATACCCGAAAGAACCATCCATCTGGCGGATCATTCCAGCAACGCCTTCGTTACCCTTGGCGCCCAGCCCGACCGGCCATTTCACCGATGTGCCCTTGCCGACCGAGTTCTTCCATTCATCGCTGATCTTGGAGAGGTAGTCAGTGAAGATATAGTTGGTGCCGCTGCCATCGGAGCGGTGCACGACTATGATGGTTCGATCCGGCAGTTTCACGCCCGGGTTGTCAGCGGCGATCGCCTTGTCGTTCCAGTTGGTGATCTTTCCCAAGCAAATGTTGGCGATGGTTTGCGGAGAGAACCGCAACTCACCCGATAGTCCGGAAACGTTATAGGCTGGCACCACCGCGCCCAGAACCGTGGGAACGTGCAGGATCTTAACCTTGGCCTGGCTCAGTTGCTCGTCCGTCATCGGCCCGTCGCTGGCGCCGAAATCGACGGTCCCGGCCAATACCTGGCGAATGCCGCCGCCGCTGCCAATGGACTGGTAGTTAATTTCAATCTCAGGATGAAGCTTGTTGTACTCGCTAAACCACTTTGAGTACATGGGATAAGGAAAAGTGGCGCCCGCTCCATTCAACGTCGTCTTCTGCCCCAAAGCGGGTAGCGCCAGAGCGACACACAACCACAGCGCGATGCGACGAATCACTCGGTGTTCCTCCTTATTTGGTTGATGCTTGGGTTCTAAATCCCGAGTGTTACAGCAGGGTTACAAAGGGGTGAATTTCTGATGAAAGGCAGTCCGGGAAAAGGGGTTATCGGCTTCCCAGCGGTCGATTCACGGAGCAGATTGAAGCCGCGCAATTTCCTGGGCGAACAGCGGGTTGTTGGGAAATTCCGAACGCAAGCCGGAGAGCACCTCCCGGGCCTGCTCATTGTTCTTTTCACGCACATACGCAATGGCCAGCAGTATCCGGGCAAACGGCGCCAGATACCGCCCGCGCTGAGCGGTCAATTGCAACTCCGCAATGCCCGCATTCTTGTCCCCGGATACTCCGCCTATCCGCAAGATCCAGCGCATCGGCATAGACATGCTTCCGATGATGTACTGACTGATTCCGGTGGCCAAGTGCGCGTCAAAACACTCCGCATCGACCGCCAGTAGCTGGTGGGACCAGGTGGTCGCGTCCTTGGTGAAGTGCAGGGAAGCAAGATTGCGCTTTTCGATCAGCGCTGCATAGTCGGCGCGCAGACCCGAGGAGAGAGTCATGGCGAACAGCGCATTCTCGTCCTTGGGGTTGGCGGCGAGGCGCGCCCGTGCCTGCGACTCCGCGCGGTCCAGGGCGCCATTGAGGCGGTCGCGAAGCGCTGGATCGGGAGAGAGTTTCTTCCTCGCTTCGAACGTAGCATCACTCGCGTAGAACTGCGATTCCAGAATGCCGAGCCGCTGAAACTCCGAAAAAAGTAATCCTGCAGCCTCCGCAACCGGGCCGATTGGGTCTTGTGGATGGTCCTGCTGCCAGGCGGAGAAGACCTGCTGCGCCTGGGGAAACTCGAGGTTATAGAGCAGCCGGAAACCCTGGTCCAGCGGCGCTGTCGTCGCATCTGCCGCCTGGAGCTGCGGGCCGCCCAACACTAACAGCAGCAGGCCTAGAGCAACCCCTCGCGGCATATGTGTGTTACGAACCATGCTGGCGTCATCCCCTCAGCCGTAGCAGGCTGAATCTTACACGTTAGATGCGAAATGGCGAAAAACTTGTCTGGCGAATGCAAAATCCCCGTCAAAATTCTCGCCGTCCGGCTACAGGTTTCACCGGATCACCTCAGACGAGCGATGATTTCTGGCACAATAAGGAACACCTTGCATCAAGAGAGGGCTGGGGTGAGCGAAGAAACCGTTCGATTTGCGCCGGGATGGCCTGGGATTCCGCCGCGCTGGACTTCCAGCGCCAAGAGCGGCATTGGCACTGCGCTGAACCTCCACAGCCGCGTATGGTTCACCTTAAGTCATGGCGTCTTGAACGAGATCTACTACCCTCGCGTGGATCAAGCTTGCACCCGCGATCAGGGATTCATCGTCACCGACGGCAACAGCTATTTCTCCGAAGAGAAGCGCCATTGCACCTTCCTCAATGCGCCCATCGAGCCCGGGATCCCTGTTTACCAACTTAAAAATACCGAGATGCAAGGGCGCTACAGGATTGAAAAGGAAGTGTTGAGCGATCCTCACCGCAACGTAGTGCTGCAGAAAGTCCGGTTCGTGCCCTTGCAGGGAAAGCTCGGGGACTATCGCCTTTACGCGTTGCTGGCTCCCCATCTAGCCAACTTCGGCTACGGAAATACGGGCTGGGTAGGCGATTACAAGGGCGAGCCCATGCTATTCGCCGAGCGCGATGGCCATGCCCTTGCTCTGGCCAGCTCCGCGCCATGCAGGAAGATGTCAGTGGGCTTCGTGGGCATTTCCGACGGTTGGCAGGATCTCTCTCAGCACTACCAGATGACCTGGCAATACCAGCGGGCAGAGAACGGAAACATCGCCCTGACTGCCGAGATCGACCTCGCGGCCTGCGGTGGTGAGTTCGTGCTCGCCATTGGCTTTGGCGGCATCTGGTCGGAGGCAGCCCAACAATGCCGGGCCAGCCTGTTTGATCCCTATGAAGAATTGCTCGAGCAATTCGTGCAGCAGTGGAAGAACTGGCAGAGCAGCGCCCTTAAGCTGGATACGCCAAAACGCGAATCCGATCTTTATCGTGCCAGCCTCGCCGTGCTCCGTTCGCACGAATCCAAGGATTTCCTGGGAGGCGTGATCGCCAGCCTCTCGATTCCCTGGGGCTTCAACAAGGGCGACGAGGACCTTGGCGGCTATCACCTGGTTTGGCCTCGCGACTTGGTGGAGACCGCCTGCGGATTCCTGGCGGCAGGGGCCACCTCCGATGCCTTGCGCGTGCTCCGCTACTTGGAAGCCACTCAGGAAGCCGATGGTCACTGGTCGCAGAACATGTGGCTGGATGGGCGACCCTATTGGAATGGTCTACAGATGGACGAAGCCGCGTTTCCCATCCTGTTGCTCGATATGTTGCGCCGGCAAGCTCCGGCAGCGCTGGGTGACCTGAGCCGTTGGTGGAATCTAGTGCGCCGCGCCGCCGGATTCCTGGTGCGCAACGGTCCCGTGACCATGCAGGATCGCTGGGAAGAAGACGCCGGCTTCTCGCCCTTCACGCTGGCAGTGGAAATCTCCGGACTGCTGGCGGCGGCCGACCTCGCCGAAACCGTCGGTTACTCCGAGGCTGCCATCTATCTTCGCGAAACTGCCGACATTTGGAACGACAACATTGAGCGCTGGACCTACGCCAGCGATACCGATCTGGCTAAGCAACTAGGCGTCGAGGGATACTACATTCGCATCGCACCGCCGGAGTCCGATTGTGCCGCCTCTCCAGCTGAAGGTTTCGTCCCGATCAAGAATCGTCCCGGCGGAGAGAACCTCGCGTCCGCTATTCACGTGGTGAGTCCGGACTCCCTCGCCCTGGTGCGCTTCGGACTGCGTGCCGCCAACGATCCTCGGATTTTGAATACCATCCAGGTGATTGACGCACTGCTGCGGGTTGAGTTGCCGCAAGGCCCATGCTGGTATCGCTACACAGGCGACGGTTACGGCGAGCACGAGGATGGATCGCCGTTCGATGGAACCGGCATTGGAAGGCCGTGGCCCCTCCTGGCAGGTGAACGCGCTCACTATGAACTTGCCGCCGGACGCCCGCTGGCGGCGGAAGCCCTGTTGCACTCGATGGAGGGCTGTGTGGCGGGCTCTCACCTCCTACCGGAGCAGGTTTGGGACGCCGCCGATATCCCGGGCAGAGAACTGTTCCGAGGGAAGGGTTCGGGCTCGGCCTGTCCCCTGGTTTGGGCTCATTCGGAGTACATTAAGCTGCGCCGTTCGCTGCGCGATGGGAAGATCTTCGACCAGCCGCCGCAAACCGTGCGCCGATACCTTGTCGAGAAACGAACCGCCAGGCACTTTTCCTGGAAATTCACCAACAAATGCCGGAGCATGCCGCGCGGCAAACTCCTGCGTCTGGTGCTGCTTTCCCCCGCCACCGTCCACTGGAGCGTGGACAACTGGCAAAGCGCTCACGACGTCCACACTACGGAACATCTCCTGGGTGTGCACACCACAGATTTGCCCACCGAGAAACTCCAGCCCAGCCAGGAGATTGCCTTCACCATCTATTGGCCTGCCGAAGACCGCTGGGAGGGAGTAAACTTTTCTGTAGTGGTGGAGTGAGAGCAAGCCAGGAGTAGGTCATGGCAACACTGGCCGCGATGCCGCGTGATCGTGGCGCAGAGAAATGTCTGCATTTCTTCCAAGAGGTCCTGCGCGACTACCATCCTCGCGATTTTGCCCTGGAACTTTGGGATGGAACCCGCTGGGGCTCTGACCCGGGTCAGGCGGAACGATTGCTCTGGCAGATTCACGATCCTGGATTGGCTCGAACTTTAGTCACCTCTCCCACCCAAGCCAACCTCGGCGAAGCCTATATTCGCGGGGATTTCGACCTCGAGGGAGACGTCGAAGCGGTCTTCCGCCTCGCCGACTACTTTCTTGCCAAGGAATGGACTGCCGTCGAGCGCTGGCAGATTCGCAAGCTGCTGGATGGAGTGCCTGCGGCCGACCCTGCTCGCCAGCGGCTCCCCCTCCATCTGCGCGGGCGCTTGCACTCCAGGGAGCGCGACCGGCAAGCTGTCACTTTTCACTACGATATTTCCAACGCCTTTTACGCTTTGTGGCTCGATCTCAGGATGATCTACTCCTGCGCCTATTTCGCGACTTCTGAGGATGATCTCGACATCGCTCAAGAGCAGAAACTTGACTACCTCTGCGGCAAACTGCGCCTGCGGCCGGGCGAACGCCTGCTCGACATTGGATGTGGCTGGGGCGGCCTCATTCTCTATGCGGCGCAGAACTACGGCGTGAATGCGGTGGGCATAACCCTAAGCCAGCCCCAAGCGGAACTGGCGCGAGAACGCATCCGGGTGGCGGGCTTATCCGAGCGTTGTCGGGTGGAGGTCCGCGACTACCGTGATTTGGACCAACCCGGCGCTTACGACAAACTGATCAGCGTAGGAATGGTGGAGCATGTCGGCGAGAAGATGCTTCCCGAATATTTCCAGCATGCCTTTCGGCTGTTGCGTCCCGGTGGAGTATTCCTGAATCACGGCATCGGCAGGGCTGGCAGCCGCCCGGCTCCCCAAAAGCCCACATTCACCGACATTTACGTCTTCCCTGATAGCGAACTCGTGCCGATCGCGACCACCCTGGAGCACGCCGAACAAGCCGGATTCGAAACCCGCGATGTTGAAAACCTGCGCGAACACTATGCGCTTACCTTGCGACGGTGGCTGCGGCGACTGGAAGCAAACGCTACCGAGGCCCGCCGCCTGGTCGACGCACCGACTTATCGCACTTGGCGGCTTTACTTGGCCGGCTCGGCCTACTACTTCCAGACCGCCCGTCTGGATCTCTACCAGTCACTTCTGCTCAAGGCCGATCGCGGCCAAAGTCACCTGCCGCTGCGGCGCGAGGATTGCTATCACAGCTGACGGCCCTTCGCCTCAGGCTGTACCGTCCAGCCCTGGCGAGAGAGATTCGAATGCAAGCCGACGGCGCACGCGCCTGCTGCCAGTAATAGAAGAATTCCCTTCTCCACCGGCCCGAGCAATAGCAGTCCTACGCCGAACAGCGTGAGGTAGACCATGGCGCAGCCCAGACCCCACGACGCCAGATTGCGCGCCAGATCCCGGGTCGGAGCCACGTCCGGCACCAGCCGCGCGATGGGCTGCCATCCGCTGATCTGCGGCCGCACGCTGCGGTAGAACTTCACCAGCACCGCCTCCGGCTCAGGCGGGGTGACAAGCGTGACCGTGACCCACACCAGGGTGGTTACGATAGTGGTGGTCAATGCGGTCTTGGCAAAGACCACCGGGCCAGTACCCGAGAACGGCGCCACCCACCGCAGCATCACGGATGAAGCCAGGGCCGTCGCCATCGCCGAGATTTCGCTCCAGGCATTGATCCGCCACCAGTACCAGCGCAGCAGGTATACGCCGCCAGTGCCGGCACCCACTTCCAGCACGAACTCCCAGCCGGAGCGAATGGACACCAACTGTGCCGAAACGTAAGCCGAAGCGATGACCAGAATCACCGTCGCCACCCGCGAGGCCAGCACGTAATGCCGTTCGTCGCGATCGCGCCGTATGAATCGCCGGTAGAAATCCGCCACCAGGTACGACGCGCCCCAATTGAGCTGGGTCGCGATGGTCGACATGAACGCTGCCATGAATCCGGCAACCACGATGCCGCGCAGCGCCGGAGGCACATGATGGGTCACGATCAGCATGTAGCCGGTTTCCGGATGTTCCAGATGCGGATAGAGCACAATCGCCGCCATCGCCGTCAGAATCCAGGGCCAGGGGCGCACGGCATAATGCGCGATGTTGAACCACAGTACGGAGAGCAAACCGTGGCGTTCGTCCCGCGCGCTGAAGATGCGCTGCGCGATGTAACCGCCGCCGCCCGGCTCTGCGCCGGGATACCAGAAGGCCCACCACTGCAGACCAAGATTCACCAGAAAGGTGAGCACCGGCAAAGTCCACAACGCTTCCTGTCCGAGCGGCCGGGAGAAATCAGGAAAGAATGCGGTAGCATCGCCAGCGCCCGGGCCCGCGCTGGCACGCATCTCTGCCAGCCTGGCTAATAGCGACGTCATCCCGCCGCTTGCCGAAACCGCGAACCATGCCACGCCGATCACAATCGCCATTTTCAGCGCGAACTGAAACAGGTCCGTCCAAAGCACGCCCCACAAACCGCCGAGCGCCACATACAGGCCCGTAAAAGGAATCAGAAAAAAGACGCAGATGGCCAGCGCATTGCGGTCGCTGGTGCCCAGGGTTGTAGCCACGATGCTGGTCATCGCCTTCGTGACCCAGCCCAGAATCAGGCAGTTCATCAGGAGGCCGAGGTAGATCGCCCGAAAGCCGCGCAGGAAGGCGGCAGGCTTTCCTGAGTAGCGCATCTCGGCAAACTGCACGTCCGTGAGCAGCCCTGATCGCCGCCACAGCCGGGCAAACAGAAACACCGTCATCATGCCCGACAGCAGAAAGCTCCACCACAGCCAGTTGCCAGCAATGCCCTGGGTGTAAACGAGTCCGGTAACGACCAGCGGCGTATCCGCCGCGAAGGTGGTCGCCACCATCGAGGTTCCCGCAAGCCACCATGAAACGTTGCGGCCCGAAACGAAGTAATCATCCACACTACGCCCGGAGCGGCGCCGGAAGTAAAGACCCAGAAAAAGAGTGATTCCGAGATAGGCGACAATGGCCGTCCAATCGAGGAAGGTGAAGTTCATGGGATTTCGGTCAAGACTACACCGAACTTCGCAGAATGGAAGTTGGAGAGGTGGTGCGCGGAGGGCGGAGCACGGCCCCGCCCCGCGGCTATTTATTGAACGCTCAGTATGAAGGTGGCGCGGTTGATGACCGATCCACTGGTTCCGGTCACGGTAATCGAGTAATTGCCCGTCGGCGTGCCGGAACTACCGTGACTGCTGCTGCCTCCGCCCCCGCAGCCGATACCCGCGATGAGGAAGGCGAGCGTCAGCAGGCTTAGTAAAGCCGTGCGCCGCTTACGCTTGAGCGGAATTCCCATCAAGCAGATGGCTATGATCCCGAATCCGCTTGTGGCAGCGGCCCAGAGACTCGTCGATTTGTCCATCGGAACCAGCGTTCCGCTGGTAGAGGCGGTCGTGCTAATCGTGATCGTGGTAGTCCCATGCCCTGCTATCGACGCGGGATTGAAACTGCACGCCGCTCCGCTCGGCAAACCAGAGCAAGCAAGGCTGATCGTGCCACCAAAGCCTTGCAGAGCTCGCACCGTTAACGACAACGTGCCCGATCCGCCGGGAGCGCTAATCGTCACGGTCGAGGCTCCAGGAACAAGGGCGAAGTTGGCAGCCGACTCCGAGGAAGCTGAGTAGTTCGAATCGCCGTTGTAGGTCGCTGTAATGCTGCCAGCGCTGCCCAAGGGCGCCACCAGTGTGGCCGTGGCGGAAGCTGCCGCAAAAGTGCCGGTCTGCAGATTTCCGCTGCCGTCGCTTCCCGAGACAATCACCGGGCTCCCCACCGGCGCTCCGTCGGCGAGGAAGGTCACGGTTCCGGTGGGAGCGTTACCTCCGCTAGTCGTCGTGATAGTTGCCGTCAACGCATCCTGGCCTGTTCCCGGTGTATCGGCAAGCGATGCGGTGGTTGAAGCCTTGGTGACCGTGATGGTGACTGGGCTGGATGTGCTGGGTTTAAAGCTGGCATCACCCGAATAGTCGGCCGTCACAGTGTGGGAACCGGCAGGAATATTCCAAAGCCCCAAGGCCGTATTGGCATAGCCCTCACTGTTGAGGCTGTATGGGTTACCCGTGATTCCTCCGGCAGAGTCCACGAAGCTAGCCGCCCCGGTGGGAAATCCGTCGTCTAAGTTGCCCAGGCTGTCTGTAATATCGGCACGCAGATAAGCCGGGTTTCCATAGGGTTGACTGGTGAAAGGAATGATATTGCCGGATTGATCGAAGCCAAAGATGGAGAGAGCCGTGGAACTGGCCTCGGGCTGCACCGTGACCGAAACCGGGCTGGAGTAGCTCGCCCCGTATGTCTTGTCGCCCGCGTAACGAGCCACGACGTTGTAGTCGCCGCCGGGCAAGAGATTCGTGGAGGAATTTACTGCTCCCGCTGCAAGCGTGAATTTTTGGATTCCCATCCCGTCGCTGTCCTTAGCCAGTGCAACATCCCCCGTGGGCGTTCCCGAGCCGCTGCTGGGAGCGACGGTTACGTTTACGGTTACCGAGGCCCCGTGAGTCAGCGCCGTCGGATTTAGGCTCAGCGTCGTGAGCGTGGGACTGAAGGTCACCGAGCTCCATTTTGTCACCAGGTTCGAAATGTTCACCGAGCCCAGTCCGGTCACCAAATCGAATCCCGCATTGGCGTTGTATCCAGTCAACCCGGGCACACTGTTGTTCCCAACTGTCGTGTCAAGGAATACGCAACTGCTACCGGGTTTTCCCCCTGAACCGTTACACCCCGAATAGGTTTCCGCTGCTGCCAGACGGTAAAGCACGTAAGCGGCCTGACCCTGCCGCGATCCCGTCTTCTGATTGACCATCGCCATGATGCTGGCAAACGAGGGCGTGGAGGCCGACGTCCCGCTGATGATGTAAAGCGAGATATTACCCTGGCCATCCGGAACGCAGGACGCTTCCAGGCACAGCAGATATCCGTCATGACCGGCGGCCGTGAGCGAGACATCAGGTACGAGACGGAAACTGCCGGCTGGAATGCCAGTCACGCCGAGCTGCCAGTTTGGCCTGGGGAAGTACACGCTGGTGCCACCGCCGCTCGACCAGAGGCCGTTGCTGGGACTGCTCTCGTTCCAGGCATTCTCAGGTATATACGACTTGGCAGAACTTTCGTCGCTGCCGTTGCCGGTGTTCCAGTAGTTGCCGCTCTGCGAGCCCTCGTTGAACTGGGTGCCACCCACGGTCAGCGTGAACGGAGAAGAACCCAGAGCATTCACTGAAGGGCCAAACTGTGCCGGCGGGCTGTTAGGATCGTCGCAGCCGGCTGCTCCTGAGTCACCGGACGAAACTAGATACGTGATTCCTTGCGCTGCAGCCTGCTCCGCAAGCGCTGAAACCGCGTCCAGTTCACCGCTGGTAAAGGCAAGCTCGCAGCTGCCGAAGCTCTCGGTCATGATAGGCGCGAGATTGTTATCGATAATGTAGAGTTCGGAAAGATCAACTCCGTCGGCGGTGTTCGTCGACGCCGAAACCACGAAGTCCACGCTTGCGTTGGGCGCGACGGCCCCTGCCCATGTGGCATCGAGTGTCGCCTCGGCCTCTTCCCCGCCGCCAAGATCACCAGGATCGGGGCCATTGAGCATGACGGTGGCGAAACTGCTGCCGCCGAAAACATTGCGGAAGTCGGAAACGTCTTCTCCGGAGTTGTACAGATTGCTGCGTGCCACCACCGCCACGGTGACCCCCGTGCCGTTTATCCCCTGATTCAGCACGGTCTGTGAGCCATAGATGATCGAATAATCCCCGGGCGCCAGAGCGTGCGTCCCGTCCGAAAAGGTAATTTGCGGTGGTTTGCCCTTCTCATACTTCGCGGAGACTTTTTGCGGTGCGACCTTAAGCTGCGGCGCCTTCAGGAAATTGTGCAGGGTCGACACCCCCGCTACCGCCGGCGTCAGCGCTTCGGGAATCTGCGGGTCGCGGTCGTTTGCCCAATGCGATTCCCCGTTGACCACGTACTTGTGAATGTCCGTATGGAACGCCTGCCGAACCAGGTCGGCAGTCCCAGAGAACTCAATGACGGTTCGTCCTTTCGAAACCTGCGTCACCTGAAAACCGTGCGTCTGCAGCCAATTCGCAATGATCTGAATGTCGGAATCGGCGGGACCGAATTGCTGGCCGAATTGCTCGGGCGTGAGCCACTTGTGGTAGCTGGGCGAAGTCTTGTCCTGCTGGTCGTCGAGCAGTTTGCGCAAGGTGGCTTCCTGATCCGGACTGCGCTTCAGCACCAGCCACATGCGCTCCATGGGCAATCCGCCCGGAGCAGCGCCTCGATCAAACTGTGTGCGCGCCATGGGATGCGTATTCCCTTTCAGCGTGACCAGCTTGTTTTCATCGATAGGTTGGGTCAGCAGTGGCGCCACCGGGGTCTGCGCCGCCATCGCGACGGCTAGAGTCAAACACACCAGCAGCAGAAGAGGAACGCGGGGAACGGCAGAAATCGAAGACATACCAAGCCTCTACAGCCGGAGCAAAGCGACGCGAAGCTCTGGATCCAGCGGGATTTGGTCCGCGTCTGCAGCGGACTGACACCCCAGCAAACCCGCGACACTCGAGTGCTTGAAAGGCGTCGCATGAGTATAAACAAGTTGCTGACTTAGAAAGCAAGGACGAAATGCCGGTGAGGCGCCAGTAGTTCCAAAACCGGAGTACTCTGCCGAAGCGAAATGACTTGCTCGCGGGGTTGAAAGCGACTTACTTTGTTTCCCGCAGCATGGCTGCTGCGCTCTCCGCAGTAATATCGCGCTGCGGCGTTCCCAGCATTTCGAATCCCACCATGAATTTTCTAACCGTCGCGGAGCGCAGCAATGGCGGATAAAAATGTCCATGAAAATGCCACTCCGGATGCGGCTGCCCGTCGGTCGGAGTCTGATGAAACCCCATCGAGTATGGAAAAGGTGAATCGAACAGCCGGTCGTAGCGCGAGGTCAGCCACTGCAACGCCCCGGTCAATGCGCTTCGCTCCTCTTCCTTAAGATCGGTTAGCGTGCCCAGGTGTCGCCTCGGAAGAACCATCACCTCGAAGGGCCAAATTGCCCAGTAAGGTACAACTAACAGGAAGGATTCGTTCTCAAAGACAATCCGCTCTCCTGACCTCCGCTCGATCTCCAAATACTGGCAAAGCAGGCAGGCACCGTGTGCCTTCAGGTAGTCGCACTGCGCATTCTGCTCCTTGGCCGGCTCGTTGGGCACGCTGGCGCTGGCCCAGATCTGACAGTGCGGGTGCGGATTGCTGGCGCCCATCATCGCGCCGCGGTTCTCAAAGATCTGCACATACCCGATCCCCGAGCGAGAGCTTAGCTCGCGAAATTGCTCAGCCCATGCGTTCACGACGGAGCCAATCTCTGCCAGTGGCATGGATGCGAGACTGACGCTATGGCTCGGCGAGAAACACATCACGCGGCAAAGGCCAGCCTCACTGCGCGCGACGATTAAACCCTGCTCATTCACGAAACCGTCAGGAAGATCCCCGCACAGTGCCGAAAAATCATTTTCAAAGATGAAGACTCCTTTGTAGCAAGGATTCCTCGCGCCGGTGGCGCGGGTATTCCCCGGGCACATGTAGCATTCAGGATCGTAAGCTGCAACCCGCGCTTCCGATACTCTCTCGACCTGCCCCAGCCAGGGACGCTCGGTGCGATGCGGCGACACCAGCACCCATTCCCGTGTCAGCGGGTTGAAACGCCGGTGTGGACGCTGATGAAGGTCGAGCATCATGATTGCAATCCGGATATCTCCAGTCCTAAATACTCAACCTGCTAGCTCTCCCGCTCCCTCCGCGGCGGAGGTGATGAAGATCTCCGGCCGCAAGCCGGTCGCCTGCTCGTATTCAGTAGCGAGCGCCCGCCGAAAGTGGACGGCATGCTCCGCTTTCACGAGGTTGACAGTGCATCCCCCGAATCCACCCCCCGTCATGCGCGCGCCATACACGCCGGGCTGGCTCCTGGCCAGATCAACCATCAAATCCAGTTCCGGGCAACTGACTTCGTAGTCGAGGCGCAGGCTGGCGTGGGAAGCGTTCATCTGATCGCCGAATTTATCCAGGTTGCCTGACTCCAGCGCGACAGCCGCTTCCGCCACCCGAACATTTTCGCTGATCACATGACGGCAGCGGCGATAGAGCACTTCCGGCAACTGGTTCGCGCTGCGCTCCAGTTCCGTCACGGTGACATCGCGCAAGGCACTGATCGCCGCCAAGGAGCGCGAGAGTATTCTCACAGCTTCCTCACACTCCATCCGCCGCCGGTTGTATTCTCCGCTGGCGTGCTCATGCTTGACCATGGTGTTGCAGATTACCAAGCTTGCTTCCGCGGGAAGCGGGAGCAGACGATATTCGAGTGAACGGCAGTCCAGCAGCAGGGCGTGCGCGGCGCGCCCGCAGCAGGAGATAAATGGGTCCATAATGCCGACGCGAGCGCCGACAAATTCATTCTCAGCCCGCCGGCAAACTTTCGCGAGTTCAACCCGATCTGGAGTTATGTCAGAATTTTCCAACAGCGCATAACCGGCGGCCACTTCGATGGCCGCCGAGGAACTGAGGCCTGAGCCAATCGGCACATCGCCCGCAATCAGCAGATTGGCGCCCCGCAGCCGATGCCCGGCGCGCGCCAGCAGCAACGCCACGCCGTGCACGTAATCGCTCCAACGCTTTGCCGGGCGGGATGCGATCTGAGCAAGATCCAGTTCAATGGACTGGGAGAAATTCTCCGAGTAGATCGCCAGCCTGGAATCCGGGCGCGGACTGATCGCGACCCACACATAGGAATCGATGGCCACCGGCATCACAAAGCCATCGTTGTAGTCGGTGTGTTCACCGATGAGGTTTACCCGGCCCGGAGCGCGGTAGATTCGGCACGATCCACCGTAGAGGTCGCCATGGCGCCGTCGCAATGCATCTGCTTTCGATGACAAGAATTCCTGGCCTGTCACAATTCAGCGATTTACGGACGCGCTTCCCCGCTGGGGTTCGCCTCACCGGTGTAACGCAGTTCAACGACGGTGCAATCGTCATTGAGCGGAGTTCCACCGCAAAAATTGGCCACCGCGGAGAAAATGTCTTCCAGCGAGGAACTCTTGGCGGCCACCTGCTCCAGGCGCTCATTCTCGAAAAAGTCGCCGCGCGCGTTCTCCGCCTCGGTCACCCCGTCGGTCACCAGCACCAGGCGATCTCCGGCCTTCAGATAACAGCGATCGCTTTCAAAAGTTGCGTCGCCGAGCAGCCCCACCGGCAGGTTGCCGTGGGTCGGACGGATCACTTCGTGATTGCACACCAATAACGGAGGAATATGTCCACAATTTACGTATTCAAGCTCGCCATCCCGCCGCAGCC
>Ga0335079_10002811_pt1 | contig 20027 bp, 17 predicted proteins | sample Lox_Sample_33_FD_206719 | JGI IMG/M metagenome (GOLD analysis project Ga0335079, IMG submission 206719) | Soil microbial communities from Loxahatchee National Wildlife Refuge, Florida, United States - Lox_Sample_3.3 | ecosystem: Environmental > Terrestrial > Soil > Wetlands | place: USA... | reverse complement strand
AACTCGGTGCGCTTCGACCCCGCGTCCGGCGCCGGCTCCGGCAATTCCGCCAGCAACACGCTTTCCGCCACCAGTTTCGGCAAGCTGACCACCCAGCTCGGTACGCCGCGCCAGATGCAGTTCGCGCTCCGCTTCGTCTGGTAACAGTGGGGCAGGTTTCCGGCCTGCCCTGCCCGTTCTGCAACGCAGGGATCGTACAGACGCTTGAGCAGCGGTCGCGGGCGCACCCGGATCGGGCCGACTACCTGCGCGACCTGGTCATCTCGCTGTGGCGCGTCGGCACCCGCGAAGCGCTCGAGCGGGCGCTGGCGATTGCCCGCCGCCTGCAAAAAGGAAGGCAAGCTCTCCGCCCGGCAAGCCGATTGCGTGCAGTACCTGGAGCAGTTGCTCGGGTAGGCCCGGCGGCGCCCCCTACCTCAGATTGAACTTCTTCATCTTGTACCGCAGCGTATCCCGCGTGATCCGCAACAGCCGCGCCGCCTGCGTCTGGTTCCCGTGCGTCTTGTCGAGCGCCTTCACCAGCAGGCTCCGCTCGTTGTCCTCCAGCGACAGCCCGTCGTTCGGGATCTCCGCCGGCGCCACCATCGCCGCCGCCACGCTACCGTCCGGCCGCGACACCGAAATCGGCAAACTCGCCGGCGAAATGTACGCGCCTTCCTCCAGGATCATCGCCCGCTCGATCGCATTCCTCAGCTCGCGCACGTTCCCCGGCCAGTCGTGCGCCGCCAGCAGCTTCGCCGCCGCGTCGCTCACGCCCTCGACCTGCCGCTTGAACTTCCGGTTGTAATGGTCGATGAAAAACTTCGTCAGCGGGATGATGTCCTCGGTCCGCTCCCGCAGCGGCGGAATCAGAATCTGGATCACGTTCAGCCGGAAATACAGGTCCTGCCGGAACGCCCCCTCCTTCACCGCCTCGCGCAGATTCTTGTTGGTCGCCGCAATCACCCGCAGGTCCAGCTTGATGTCTTTCAGCCCGCCCAGCCGCCGGAAAGTCTGCTCCTCCAGCACGCGCAGCAGCTTGGCCTGCAGCATCATCGGAATCTCGCCGATCTCGTCCAGAAACAGCGTCCCCTTGTCGGCCAGCTCGAAGATCCCGCGCTTCTGCGCCCGCGCGTCCGTGAACGCGCCCTTCTCGTACCCGAACAGCTCGCTCTCCAGCAGCGTCTCCGGAATCGCCGCGCAGTTGATCGCGATGAACGGCTCCGCCTGCCGCAGGCTCTGGTAGTGCAGCGTCTTGGCGATCAGGTCTTTCCCCGTGCCGTTCTCGCCTTCCAGCAGAATCGTGGTCGCTTCGCTCGCCGAAACCCGCCGCACGAAGTTCATCACGTCGCGCATCGAAGGCGATTCCGCGATCACCTCGCGCTTCTGCGGCGCCGCTTCCTCGGTGATGTCCTTGATTGTGGCCACCACCCCCGTCACCTGTCCCGCGCCGTTCGTCATCTGCGTGGTCTTCATGACCACCAGCCGCTCCAGCCCGTTGTCGCTGTGCAGCCGCACCGTGCTGTTCGGCGTAACCGGAGGATCGCCCAGCCCCACCAGCATCCCGCAGTTCGGCTCGCACACCGAGCAGCGGAAAATGTCCTGGCAGTGCCGGCCGAGCAGTTCTTCGCTCGACATCCCGAAGAGTTTTTCGGCGGCCCGATTCACACCGGTGATGCGAAACTCCGGATCGTACAGCACCAGCGCGTCGGTGAGCTGATCGAATACCTCTTCCAGGACGCTGGTCGTCTGCCAGCCTGGGATGAACTTGGACATTGCCGGAACTTGACTCAAGTATAGCAGCCGCTCTGCGCCAATTGACTCAATAGCTACGGATTTCCGGGGGGAATGGCGCATCGCATTTGCGGGGTAATCAGCCAAAAGAGTCTGAAATACTGTGAGTTACGCGGTTGGCGCTGCAATTGCATCCTTCCCCGGCGGAGGCATCATGTCCCACTTGAAAATCACTTTGCCCGCTGTCATTTTGCTGGGCGGTTTCCTGGTTTGCTCCACGTCCTCGTATGGCAAGCCGGAATATACCAAGGCAACAAAAAAGGCCTGCGCATACTGCCACGTTGACTCGAAGGCCAAGCCGAAAGAACTGACCGACGCCGGCAAATACTATGCCGAGCACAAGAGTCTCGACGGCTACCAGGAAAAGAAGTAGCAGGGTTCGGGTGGAGGCAAGGAGCCGCAGATGATGCAGAAGGTACAGCTCGCCATCGCCGATCCGGCGCTTGCCGCCTCGGTTCGCGAAGCGCTGTGCCACACCTGCGCATGGCACGTCGAATCCGTCGAGCGCCCCGACCCGTCGCGCAACTGTGTGATGGTCCTGGACCAGAACGCCTTCGAGCGGCTGCCCCTCCCCCTCTCCAACCCCGGACGCATCGTCCTCATCAGCCGCAAAGACCCGGAACTGCTGGCCGAAGCCTGGGAAGCCGGCATCCTTTCCGTGGTCAGCCACGAAGATCCCATGAACACCGTCCTGCTCGCCATCATGGCAGCCGGTCTCCGTGTCGAGAAGCCCCATCCCGCCTCGTCTCCCACTGCGCCAGGTGCAATTTCCCCCAACACCGGCGTTACCGCTGCGTCAATACCCCCACAAAACCGCATTGCCGGGACAAAACGTTGCAAAATTCAATAGTTTCAGACCCCTGTATCTTGGACTTCTACGTGCACTGCTCTTAATTCCGAAGGGAGAGTCGATATGGACCGCTCGCTCGCAGAATTGGAAGCTATCGTTCGCAACCGCATCTGCAAGGTGTGCTCGGACCGGACAGTAGATGGGCAGTGCGGTCTGGAAGATCCTTCGACGTGTGCCCTGTTCCGCTTGTTCCCGCAAGTCGCCCAGGCGATTCAGTCCGTCAAAAGCGACGATATTCATCAGTACATCGAGGCCATCCGTGGCAAGGTCTGCGCCGTATGTCAGGACCAGGCCACGGACGGATCCTGTGAAACCCGCCAAATGGTCCGGTGCGCCCTCGATGCCTATTTACTGCTGGTGGTGGACGCCATCGAGGAAGCCACCGGCAAAACCTTCAACAAGAGCGGTCTGCCCGGGCTCGGCGCCGGATCCATGACCAGCCTCGGCCCGCAGATCCGGGTGTGAAAAGAGAGGCGTCAGGCCTCAGGCATCAGGCGTCAGCAAGCCCGTACTCGCTGACGCCTGAAGCCTGATGCCTGATGCCTGCGGAGCAAAATCATGACTTTCAACCTCATTCCCTACGTCGCGGTTTGGAGCGTCATCGCCCTCGCGGTGGTCGTCCTGTTCATCATGCGTAAAATGGTCTCCAGCAAGGAAGACGATAACGTTCATCTCCTCCACGGCACCGTCACTGAGCAGGTCGTCGTGGCCAAAAAGCTGGACGTGATCGATAAGTGGGGCAAAATTCTGACCGTCATCGCGGTCATTATGGGCGCCGCCATCGCAACCGCCTACGTCTACTCCGCCTTCGGCACGAGGGGATTCTAGTCATGAGGAACCGAGCTTCGCACTCTCTGGGCCTGGGGCTCGGTTCCCTGTTTCTTGCAGCCGCGGCCTCAACTTGGGCCGCCGACTGCATCGAGTGCCACGAACAGGGCGGGAAACTCGCCAAAAGCGCGCACGCCTCGCTCACCTGCGACACGTGTCACGAGTCCCACGACAAATACCCCCACCCCGCCAACATCGCCAAACCCGCCTGCGTCACCTGCCACACCGACCAGGCCTCCGATTACGCCCAAAGCGCTCACGGCCAGGCCCGCAAGGGCGGCAATGAAGGCGCGCCCGATTGCGCCCTCTGCCACGGCAGCGCCCACGAGCTCCTGGCTCCGAAATCCGAGGCGTTTCGCACATCGGTCCCGGACACCTGCGCCATGTGCCATGGCGACGTGGTCACCCAATTTCGCGCCAGCGTTCACGGGCAGGCATTGGCACGGGGCATCCCGCAGGCCCCGCTCTGTACCGACTGCCACGGCGAGCACAAAATCCTCAAACCCACGGACCGTGCCAGCCATGTCAACCCGGCCCAGATCCGCGACACCTGCGGAAGCTGCCACGGCGACGTGCGCCTCTCCCGCAAGTTCGGCCTCCCCAGCGACCGCCTGGTGAGCTTCGATTCCTCTTTCCACGGGCTCGCCGCCAAGAGCGGCTCGCAGACCGTCGCTAACTGCGCGAGCTGCCACGGAGTGCACAACATCCTGCCCTCCAGCGATCCCAAATCCACCATCAACCCCAAGAACCTTCCCAAGACCTGCGGCCAGTGCCACACCGGCGCCGGCCAGCGCTTCGCCATCACCCAGGTACACCTCGCCGAGGGCCACTCCGAGCCCTCCGCCGTCGCCTGGGTCCGCGACTTCTACCTGCTGATCATTCCGGTGACCATCGGCCTCATGCTCCTCCACCAGGGCGGCGACTGGGTCCGCAAGCTCCTCCGCATCCGCTTCGCAAACCGTGCCGCGGACGATCGTTTTTCTCCATATGCGCGCGCCGCAGGCGCCATCGCTCATTCCGAAATTCGCATGCTCCCCTTCGAGCGCCTCCAGCACGCCGTCCTTGCACTCTCCTTCCTCACCCTCATCTGGACCGGCTTCGCCCTCAAGTATCCCGATACCTTCTGGGCGCGGCCGCTGCTCCTGATGGAAGGCCGCGTCTCCATCCGCAGCCTCATCCATCGCATCGCCGCCGGCGTCTTCGTCGCCATCTCCGTCACCCACTTCGTCTCCCTCATCGTCAACCGCAAACTCCGCAAGCACTGGCTGGAAATGCTCCCCAACGCCAACGACCCGCGCGAAGCCCTCTCCAATTTCGCGTACAATCTGGGCTTGGGGGAAAAATCGCCGGGACGCAGCCCGCACAGCTATATCGAGAAAGCCGAATATTGGGCCGTCATCTGGGGAGCCGTGGTCATGATCGCTTCCGGAACCCTGCTCTGGGCCAACAATCTGGCCATGCGCTTTCTGCCCAAACTCTGGCTGGACGTCGCCACCTCGGTCCACTTCTACGAAGCCGTGCTCGCCACCCTCGCTATCGTGGTGTGGCACTTCTATTCCGTCATCTTCGATCCCGACGTGTACCCCCTCAACACCGCATTCCTGACCGGGCGTAGCGTAGTAAAGAAAGAGCACTCCAGAGAGCACGACGCGCATCTGAACGTCACTGGCGATTGATTGAGGAACGATGAACATACTCAGAAGGGGATGGCTGTCCCCCCTAGTCCATCTGTCTAACAACTGGATCAGCTTGGCGGGAGTGGTTCTGGTGACTACCGCCACCGTATTCTGGCTATTTCTGCTGCCCACCACCCTGAACGGCGCCCGCGATCCTTATATCGGAATCTTGTCGTACCTGGCGCTTCCCGTGCCGTTCTTCGGTGGCCTGATCCTGATCCCTGTCGGCATCATGCTCAAACGGCGCCGCGAGGGCCGCGCCCCCATCCTGCCCGGCGATCGCCAGTTGAATTGGGCCAATCCCGAGGTTCGCCGCATCGTCTATTTCATCGGCGTTACCACCGTCGTCAATATCGGCATCGCCAGCCAACTCACCTATGGTGCGGTCGATTACATGGACTCGGTCACCTTCTGCGGCCAGACCTGCCACACCGTTATGCAGCCCGAGTTCACCGCCTACCAGAACTCGCCGCACTCGCGCGTCGAATGCGTCAAGTGCCACATCGGTCCCGGCGCCGGATGGTTCGTGCGAAGCAAGCTCTCCGGAGTGGGCCAGGTCATCGCCGTGACCCTACACACATATCCCACCCCTATCCCCACCCCCGTCCATAACCTGCGACCCGCGCGCGAAACCTGCGAAACCTGCCACTGGCCCCAGAAGTACGGCGAAGACCGCGTCCGCATCATCAACAAATTCGCCGACGACGAAACCAACACCCTCAGCAAGACTGTCCTGCTGATGAAAATCGGCGGCGGCAACGGCGGCATCGGCATTCACGGGACGCACCTCGGACCCGGTGTCCACATCCGTTACATCGCCACCGACGAGCAGCGCCAGAACATCCCCTGGGTCGAATACAACGGCGTCGGCCGCAAGACCCTCTATACCACCGCCGACGCCAAAACCGGCGCCGATCCCCAACCGCGCGAAATGGACTGCATGGATTGCCATAACCGCCCGGCCCACAGCTACGATCTGCCGGAGTCCGGCGTCGACAAGGCCATGACCGCCGGGCTGATCTCGCCTAAGCTGCCTTTCGCCAAAAAGAAGGCCGTCGAAATCCTCAAGGCCAACTACCTCAGCCGCGAGGAAGCCGCGCTGAAGATTCCGGCGGCGTTCACTAAGTACTATCAGGAGAGCTATCCGGCCATCTGGGCGCAGCGTCAGGGCGAGGTCGCCTCCGCGGCCAGGGAGGTGCTCGCCGTCTGGGACCGCAATATCTTCCCGGAGATGAAGGTGACCTGGGGCGTCTACCCCATCAACATCGGCCACAACGACTTCCCCGGCTGTTACCGGTGCCACGACGGCAGCCACAACTCGCAAGACGGCAAGAGCATCACCCAGGACTGCAATGCCTGCCACAATCTGCTGGCCATGGATGAGTCGAACCCCAAAGTTCTGACCGAGCTCGGCATCACCGAAGCCAAGCCGCCCGAGACCCGGTAAGCCGCCGAGTCCACCGCCCGGATCGCCTGCAAACGGGAACGGTCAGCCAAGTGGTAATGGGCACACCCGCCTACATGTCGCCCGAGCAAAGTGGCTGGGCTTCCGTGAGCGTGACGGCAATTCGGCGCCGGCAGTGCCCCGCGCTTCAGCCGGTCCGCGATCGTTTCCCCTTCGATCAACTCCATCACCAGCTAGTTCGGGCCTACGTCGTAGAGGGTGCAGATGTTCGGATGGTTCAGCGACGAGATCGCGCGCGCCCGCTCGAAACGGGCGCTAAACTGCTCGCGCGTAGTCTTAATAGCCACCGCGCGGCCCAATCGTGTATGAAGGGGCCGAAAGACGTCGCCCATTCCGCCTTCGCCGAGCTTGCTTTCGATACGGTACGGCCCCGGCATCCGACTTGCCGCAATAGAGACTGCCGTCGAGTCTTCAGAATCCGAGACATTTTCCAACGCAGGGCGCGTCCCTTGTAGCCATCACGTTCCTGCCTGCCGGCGATCCGCACACAAACCCCTTACCTTATCGCGACTCCCGCCCGTCACTTTTCGCCTTCAGCGCATTAGAGGGCTTGCACCGGAACGCGAGGACGGAGCGCGGAACGAATACACTGGTTCTGTGCGAGCCGCAATTGTTGCCATCCTTCTTGCCGCAGGGCTTCGGGCCCAGTACACCCTCTACACCTGCATGGTGCAGTCGAAGGGATACGTGGTGGGAGCGAGGCTGCCGCCCAGCGGCCTTTTCCTGAAGCCGGCGAACGGCGGATGGAGGCACGCTGGCTTCAACCATCCGTTTATCTCGGCGGTGGATTACGACCCGGCCGATCCTGATACGGTGTATGTCGCGGCGGGCAACGGCTTGATCCGGGTGACGGACCGCGGCGAACGCTGGAAGATCCTCACCGGGAACGACGTCACGGAATTGCAGGACGTGGCCGTGGACCGCAACGCTCCGGGCAGCGTGTACTTCGCGCATACGGCCGGGATCCGGGTGAGCCGGGACCGCGGCGCCACCTGGCAAGACGCAAGCGGCGACCTGCAGCGGAGGTATGTGGCGGCGCTGCGCGTCGATTCGAGGCAGAGCGGGCACCTGCTGGCGGGCAACGAGGAGGGCGTCTTCCGAAGCGCCGACGGCGGGAAATCGTGGCGGCTTGCGGGAGCGGCGGGACTTCACGTGCTGCACATCGAGCAATCGCCACACGACCCCTGCTTCTGGCTGGCCGGTACGGAAGGCGGTGGGCTGTTCGCATCCACCGACTGCGGCGCGAGCTTCGAGAGCGCGGGGAATCTTGGAGTGGGGCGCAACCTCTACGACATCGCTTTCGATCCGGGCTCGGCGAACCGCATCGCGGTGGGAGGCTGGGGCGTGGGTGTCGCGGTGACGGAAGACCGCGGCAAGACGTGGGAGCTTCGCAATGCCGGGTTGCCGGCGCCCTCGGTGTGGAGCGTCGCGTTCGACCCGGCGCATCCCGGGAGGCTCTATGCGGATGTGCATGAAGAAGCGCTCTACGTTTCTCCCGATTCGGGCCGCACGTGGACGAAGGACGGGCTGGAAGGCGCCGCGGTGTATCGGATGCGGTTCGTGCCGGAGGCAGCGCGATGAGGGGCGCGGCGTGGCTGGTGCTGCTGTTCGCGCCGGTGGTAGCCGCGCGGACGCCGGAGTACGACGCGCGCGTGCGCAGCGTGATCGCGGCCTACGCGCATCCCAAGGCGGCGGGGCCGCTGGGTTACGCGAACATCGCGGCCAAACTCTGGCTGCACGAGGATGCCCCGCTGTGCTCGCAACGGCTGGAGGAGCTGCTGGCGGCGGGTCCTACGGGCGACATGTTCTGGATGTTCCCGGTGACCGCAATCGCGTATCTGGACCGCGGGCAACTCTCGAAAGAGGCGCGGGCGGCGCTGCGCCAATCGTTCAAGACCTACATGCCGTATCGCGGCGACACGGAGAACCACTGGCTGCTGTATTACACGTCGCTGTACCTGATGGCGCAGATGTGGCCGGATCAGGACGGCGGCCAGTGGTACACCGGGAAATCGTCGGCAGAGAACCAGAGGGAGGCGGCGGAGTGGATCGAGGGCTGGGTGCGGCTCACGACCAGACGCGGGCAAGGGGAATACGACAGCCCGCACTACATGGGGCTGTATTTTCTGTCCATGTCGTACCTGGCGGAGTGGGCCAAGGACCCGGCGATGAAGAAGCGCGCCACCATGATGCTCGACTACCTGATCGCGGATTACGCGGCGGAGAACCTGGACGGAGTTTTCGTGGGTGCGCATTCGCGGGTGTACGACAACCCGGTGGTGGAGAAGTGGAACAACGTGTCGAGCGATTTCGGATGGATGCTGTTCAACCTCGGGCGGCCGCTCGATCCGCCCGACAGCTACGTGATTTGTTACGCGCTGGCGAGCGCGTACGAGCCGCCGGAGATCCTGAAGCGGATTGCCACCGACCGGTCTCAGCCCTACACGCACTACGAACGCAAACGCACGCGCAATCGGTGGCGGTTCAACGACGAGCTGCACGGGCCGGTGTACAAAACCACTTATGTGCGGAAGGAATACGCGGTGGGCTCGGACCAGGGAGGAATTCTGCAGCCGATACAGGAGCACTCGTGGGACGTGACGTGGAGCGTGGCCGATCCGCGCGGGGTGCAGAATACGTTGTTCACGCTGCAACCGTATTCGTCGTTGTACGAGCTGGAAACGTACTTCACCTTCCCGCCCGACACGGGAATCTCGGGGGTGGTGAGCTCGAAAAAGAGCTACGACTCGCCGGACAAGCTGGTGGGCGGTTCGCCATACGAGAAGATTTTCCAGGATCAGGACACGGTGATCGCGCTCTACGACATTGCGCCCGGAACGCGGTTTCCGCATATCAACGGATTCTTTTCGAAGGACCTGGCGGAGGTGGTGGAAGACCAATCGGGCTGGATCTTTGCGCGAGGCGGCGAGGCGCTGATCGCGTTCCGGCCGCTGCAGCCGTATTCCTGGAAGCCGATCGAGGGCGGCGGGCGGCGATTGTTCAGTCCGTATCTCAGGAACGGAGTGGTGGTACAGGTCGCGGCGCGCGCGGAGTTCGGCGATTTGACCGCATTCCGCAAGGCGATTCTGGAGCTGCCATTGGAGTTTCATCTGGAGCCGGCGCCTTGGGTGCGGTTCCGCTCGCTGCGCGGGAAGACGTTGTCCTTCGCCTATGGCGAGAGGCCGCAGGTGGACGGCAAGCCTTTGGACTACGAGGGCTGGCCGCTGTTCGGCGGTCCGTTCGTGGAAGCCGGGGTGGATTCGGAGCAGCTCATTTTGAAGTACGGGACCATGCGGCGCACGCTGGACTTCCGGAAGCTCACGGTCACGGACGCGCCGTGATCAGAGCGTGACAAAGCGGGTCCGAAGGTTTTCGAAGTTCATCGTCCCGAGATGCCGGTCGCCGGCCAGCTTCAGATAAGCCAGCGTATGCCAGTCGAGGTCCCACCAGGCTTTGGCGGCATAGGCGTCCAGCGCCACCGGATCGGTGCCGGCGATCAGGGTTTTTTTCAGTGCCACGTCCGCGGGATTGCCGCCGCCCGGGCCGTTCCGCACGAGCACGCGGAAGGCGTCGATCACCGTGAGGGTGGGGCGCATAAAATCGGCCAGATCGACCAGGCTTTCGTGAATGCGCTGGTGCAGGCGCGGGCGCAGTCCGCCGAGGATGCCGTACCAGTTCTTCATTCCCAGGGTGGCTCCGGTCAGGCTGTGGTGCTTGGCAATCGGAATGTTGATCATCTTGTCGGCGTTGAGAAAAGGCTCCAGCACCGGCCAGGTGTTCAGCACGCCTCCGCGCAGATCGACCTCCCGGAACAGGCGCGTCTCCGGCAGGATCACCTCGGCTCCGGCGCCACGGGCGGCTTCGCCGATGCCGCTTCGGGCAAAGCAGCGCCTGGGTTCATTGATGGTGACGTCGGTGACGATTACCCGGCGCGCGCCCGCTTCCAGGCAAAGCCGGGCGACCTCGCCGACCACGAGGGGATTGGTGTTGGCCGCCTGTTCGGCGGTGCGGTCCCAGGAGACGTTGGGCTTGATCACCACCACGTCGCCGCGCGAGATGAAGCGGCGAATGCCTCCCAGCTCCTGGATCGCGCGGCGCGCCAGGCCGGCGGGATCGCCGCCCTGCACCACGGCCATTTCGGGAAGGACGGGATCCGCGGGAATCTGGAAGTTCGGCCGCGCGTTGGAAACCGGCGGTTCGGAGGGCCGGCGGCTCCGGCCATTCAGCCACACGCCGAGTCCCGCGGTCCCGGCGCCCAACCCGCCGAGCCGAAGCAGCCGGATCATCGCCTCCCGACGTCCTGCCGGACTCTGGTTGGGATCCATCTCGGGCCTCACCTTTGACTCAACCTCAGTTTACGTCTAATCCTGGAGTTGTGAAGCCCGGATTCGGAGTTCGGCTGGTGATTGTCCTGATCGGCTTCACGGCGGCGATCGCGCAGATCGTGCTGCTGCGCGAGCTGATGGTGGTTTTCTACGGCAACGAGATCTCCATCGGCGTGACGCTGGCAAGCTGGCTCGCCTGGACGGGAGCCGGCAGCAGCCTGGCCGGCCGGATCGCCGCACGCGCGGGGAATCCACGGCGGCTGATGGCCGCTATCCAGTTGCTGCTTGCCATCGCGCTGCCATGCACGGTCCTGGCGGTGCGCGCGGCGAAAGGCCTGCTGCAGACGGTGCCGGGCGAAGTGCTCGGCCCGAGTCCGATGCTGCTCACGTCGCTTGCCGTGCTCGCCCCGCTCTGCGCACTCTCCGGCGCTCTGTTCCCGGTGGGCAGCCGTCTCTATCCCGCCGGGTCGGTGTATCTGTGGGAGGCCGCCGGCTCCTCGGTCGGGGGGCTCGCCGCCGGGCTGGTGCTGGTGCGCCACCTCGGCTCGCTCGAAATCGCGTGCATTCTATCGGCGCTCAACCTGGCGGCGGCATCCGCGTTCGGTATCGCGCTCCGCCCGCTGCGCTACGCGGCGATGGCGGCGGCGTTGCTGGCCGCTTTCGCCGCACCTCGAAGGTGGGAGGCCCTCTCGCTGGAGCGCTTCTGGCGCGGCCAGCACCTGATCGCGGCGCGCAACTCCGCGTACGGAAGCCTGGCCATCGTGGGCGCGGAGGGAAGCCGCAGTATGTACGAGAACGGGGTGGTCCTGTTCAATGTGCCCGACCCCGTCGCCGCCGAGGAAGCGGTGCACTACGCATTGCTGGAGCACCCGTCGCCGCGAAGCCTCCTGCTGATCGGCGGAGGCATCAACGGTAGCATCGCCGAGGCGCTCGGGCACGGCTCGCTGGAACGCGTCGATTACGTCGAGCTCGACCCCGCGATTCTCGACCTGGCGCGGGACTATTTTCCCGTCCAGTGGCGCGCGATCGAAACCGACCGGCGGGTGCGCGTGCACGTCACCGATGGGAGGCTGTTCCTCAAGACCACGCACTCCACCTTCGATGTCGTGATCGTCAACCTGCCGGACCCGCAGAACGCGCAGCTCAACCGGTTCTACACGGTCGAGTTTTTCCGCGAGGCGGCGCGCAGGCTGACGCCATCGGGAGTTCTGTCCTTCGAGTTGAGGTCGTCGGAGAACTACATCAGCCCGGAGCTCGGGCAGTTTCTGCGCGCGATCCACAGGAGTCTGCGGGAGGTGTTTCCCGAAGTCACGGCCATCCCCGGCGAGACCGTCCATTTCTTTGCGGCGCTGCGCCCGGGCGTCCTGGTTGCCGGCGCTGATGAGCTTCTGGCGCGCCTCCGCGCGCGCAAACTGCAAACCCGTTATGTGAGCGAATATTTCATCCCGTTCCGCATGACGCCCGACCGCAAGGCAGACCTGGAGGTGCAGATCCGTCCGCTCGCCGCAACGCCCATCAACCGGGATCTCGCGCCCATCGCCTACTACTTCGACGTTGCGCTGTGGAGCAGCCAGTTCCATCAGGGCTATCGCCGGCTTTTTCAGACGCTGGCGGAAATCCGGTTTGTGCCGCTCGCGGTCGTCCTCGCGATCCTGTTGACCGCGTTTGTCGCCGTGGCGGGCAGGCGGCCGCAACTCGCGGCCGCGTCCTGCACGACCGCTACCGGGTTTACGATGCTCGGGCTCGAGATGCTCCTTCTGCTTGCATTTCAGGCGCTCCATGGCTACGTGTACCAGCAGCTCGCCGTGTTGATCGCGGCATTCATGGCGGGCATGGCATTGGGGAGTTGGCTGGCGATGCGCCCGCGCGCACCGGCGGGTCTGCGCGCGCTGGCGGTGACACAGGCGGTCATCGCCGCCGCGCCGCTCGCCCTGCTGGGTCTTATCGGAACGGCGGGCGCCCCGGCGTTTCCGGTGCTGGCTCTGCTTGCCGGCATGCTCGGCGGATTCGAGTTTCCGCTGGCCATCCGGATCTTCGCGCCGGCCCGCGCAGGTACGCTTTATGCGCTCGACCTGGCGGGCTCCTGCCTGGCGGCCGTTCTGTTCAGCCTCTGGCTGGTCCCGGTTTTCGGCTTCCTCAGAACAGCGCTACTGTCGGCTCTAGTGAGCCTTGCGCCGGCTGCCATAGCCGCACGCTCGGCTGCCGGCGCTCGCCGAAAACCAGAGCTGTGAAGCGGAAGAGATCCGATTCGGGGTCCTGCCACGCGCGCGGCGGAAGACCGGCCTTGTAGCAGACCTGTTCCAGGAAGGTCGCCCGGTCCCATTTCTCTTCGCTCGCCACCTGCGGCAGCAGGAGCCCCTCCCGTCCTCCGCCGTGAATGAGCAGGCCGTGCTGCCCCACGCGGATCTCCTGGACGTCCCGGACGTGGTGCAGCGGCGACAAGACCGAGATTTCGTAATGCAGGCCGGCGAGCTCGCTCGCGGTGACCGGGCGGAAGCGCGTGTCGTGGAGCGCGGCGAACATCGCAACGTCGCGCACCGTGACATGAAGCGGCTTGAGCGGAGAGACATAACCGATGCAGCCGCGAAGCTGGCCGTGCTCGGTCAGGGTGACGAACGCGCCGCGCTCCCGCTCGAGCGCGTCCAGCCCGCCGGAGGAACTTTCGTAGGGCTTGCCGTCGCGCACCGCGGTCTCCACCGATTTGCGCGCGATCTTGAGCAACGCGTCCTGCTCGGCCGTGGTGAGAGAGAACGCCGCCTCGTGGTTTGCGGCGCCGCCGGCTGCCCTGGCCAGCGCAACCGCGCCGTAGCCGACGACGCGGCTGCGGTCGCCCGTGGTGTCGCCGCTGTTGGCATAGTGCAGCAGCTTTGCCTGCGTGGCGCCCAACCGCTCGGCGGCGATCATGGTGGCCACGATCGGCCCGCCGCCGCAGGCCTCCCAGACGCGCGACTCCAGGTTGCGGGACAGGTCGAAGTAATCGTACTCTTCGATCGCGTTCAGGGTCTTGTGATCGAGCTTCACGGCCATGTCATAAGGGTGATAGTGGGAGAGGTCGGAGCTGGCCACGATGAGTGTGTTGGTGCCCTGTACAAGTTTGGCGAGCGCGGCGCCGAGCGCGCGGCACGCATCGTAACTCTGGTCGCCCATCACGATGGGGACGAGCTGGAACTGCCCCAGCGTGCGCTGCAGGAAGGGTAGTTGGACCTCGAGGGCATGCTCCGGGTGTTCCGCCGACGGCGTGTGGCCCACGCCGGAAAGGCGAATCAGCGAGCTCATTTTGGCCAGCTTCGCCGCGAAGGCCTGGTCCACCGGGACCTGGCCGAACGGCGTCTGATAGGCTGCGCCGTCATACACCGACGCGAACCCGAAGGCTTCGTAATGTGAGGGCGCGATTACCACCACGCGGTCGTACTTGCGGCCCTTCAATAGCGCGTACGAATACGCGGCCACAGGCCCGGAATAGACGTAACCGGCGTGCGGCGCCACCAGGGCCACCAGGTTCTCGACCGGGGGCGGCGCAGCCTTGGCGAGAAACCCGTCGAGCATCCTGCCCAAGTCATTCGCGTCGGCCGGGTAGAACGACCCGGCCACCGCCGGCGGCCTCACTTTGGGCGCGCCGCCCGCGAACAGTGTCAACGCGAGCAAGCCAACAGTAAAGATCTTCATACGCGAAGCGCTCCATCCCAAACGCCCGGGACAGGCTGGTGGCAGAAGCGGCACTTGCCCCCGTCCAGGTGCATGGCCTGAACGGTGAAGCCGGCGCGTTCCACCACCACGCGGCGGCATTTCGGACACACGGTACTCTCGGCCGGATGGCCGGGAACATTGCCGATGTAGACGTAGTGCAAACCCTCCGCATCGCAGATCGCCTTGGCACGTTCCAGCGTCGCCAGGGGAGTGGGCGGGAGGTTCTTGAGCAGATATTCCGGATGGAAGCGCGAGAAGTGCACCGGCACTTCCACGCCGAGCTCGGTTTTCACCCACCGCGCGAGGCCGCGAAACTCCTCGTCGGAATCGTTCAAGGTGGGGACGACGAGATAGACGATCTCGCTCCACGTGCCCTGTTTGCGGATGGTCGCGAGCGCCTTCAGCACCGGCTTGAGCTCGCCGTTGACGACTTCCTTGTAGTACTTCTCCGAATACGCCTTCAGGTCGATCTTGATGGCGTCCACGCGGCGGCACAGTTCTTTGAGCGGCTCTTCCTGGATGTAACCGCCGCTGATGACCACGCTCTTCACGCCCGCGGCGCGGCCGGCTTCCGCGCAATCGAGCACGTATTCGCAGAAGACCACCGGCTCGCTGTAGGTGTAGGCAATCGAAGGGCACCGGTATTGGCGGGCCACCCCGGTGACATCCCGGGGCGGCAGGTAGTTGCTGGCTACCTGCTCCGGGCGGAACTGCGAGATATCCCAGTTCTGGCACATTTTGCAGTTGACGTTGCAGCCCGCGGTCGCCAGCGAGAACGCAACCGTGCCCGGGAGGAAATGGAACAGCGGCTTCTTCTCGATGGGGTCGACGTGCGCGGCGCAGACGCGCGAATGGACCAGCGAGTAGTACGTGCCGCCGCGGTTTTCGCGCACGCCGCAATAGCCGCGCTCGCGATCGTCGATGACGCACTCACGGGGGCACAGCTTGCACTTGATCTTTTTGTACGGCAGCTTTTCGTAGTAGCGGGCCTCGACGGTGTACCGGGCGTCGGGATCGGCGGCGCGCGCCGCCAGGCAGGGAAGCGCGAGCCCCTGGAGAAACGCTCTGCGATCCATGGCGTCAGACCTCCACCACGTCGATCAGGTTCGGATCGTTGGTCCCGAGGCGGTGCCGCGCGTCCGCGGCGGTGGCGATGTACACCGGCTCGCGGTTCAGCGCGCGCAAGGGCTTCATTCCCTTTTCCGCGCGTTTGCGCTCCAGGATCTGCCAGCCCGTCTGATCCAGCGCTACGGGATCGCGCGCCACGATCAGGCCGTTGTACGGCCACGACCACTGCGGCATGTAGGAAGGCCCGCCTTCGTACTGCGCGGTGATGCCGTCGCAGATGGTGAGCCGCACTTTGCGCCGGATTGCGGGGAACATGTTGACGTCGGCAACGTAGGGGTCGCCGGCGTTCGTGTGATACTTGTTCGGATTGTGGATGGCGCCGAAGAGGTTCTTGAGTGCGAGCGTGACGCCCACGATGCCGTGGTCTTTGAGCACGGGCAGGTTGATGACGGCGTCGCAGGTTTTGGCGAGCGTGTTGGATAGCAGGCTGCCGGCGCTTCCGTAAACGGCGAGGTCGGTGTCGTAGCCGGAGGCGTCGTTGCCCACGCACCGGACGCGATCCTTGCGGGAAGTCACGCGGAAGCCGGCGCTCTCCAGGTCGGAGTTCAGGCGGTCCCAGATGACGATGTCCTGCTGCCGGATGCCGGCCTGCTGGAGGCGCTCGCAGAGGGCGTCCACCAGCACCGTGCTGGTGGCGGCGCCACGGCCGGAGAGGCAGTTGACTTTGAGACCGACGACCTCGCCGGGTCGCGCGACTTTTTTCCAGGCGTCGAGGGGTGAATCGGAGGCGTAGAACGACTGCACGGCCCGATCGAGCAGTTTCAGCACGCGGCCGGAGTCGGCGGAGCCCCCGGCGCCGCGCAAGGAGGCATCGCGCGCGATCACGACTTTCGATTTCTCGGGGGCGGCTCGGGCCGCGAGGGGACCGGCCAATCCGGCCCGCAGGAGATCCCTGCGCGTGAAGCCGGGTTTTGGGCCGTTGCGCAGCAATTCGGGTAATCCGATTCCTTTATAGCACTACACTCATGACGCCGCGAGGGTCAGGCGCGCTTCGATGGCACGCCCCAGACTCACCAGCGCCGCTTCGGTCTGCGGCGAATCCTGATAGGCCGTCAACCTGAGGAAGAACGGCCCGCGCCGGAACGTCACACTCTGACCGTAGCTGCGTCCCTCGTCGCCGAGCGCTATGGTGCGGCTTCCGGCGGACGGCTCGGATTCGAAGAACGCCGTCGCGGCCGCGGGCGATGCCATCAGGTGGACGTCGGCGACGGCCTCGATGCCGTCCCGATGGCGGTAGACCGCCGTGAGCGTGCGGCGGACACCGGCGCGCAGATAACGCTCGGCGTCTCCATCGACGTATTGCCAGAGGTCCGCCGCTTCAAAGGCGCGTGTCTCGCCGGTCTTCTTCCAGCCGGGCGCCTCATCGCTCTCCGGCAGCCAGGACGGCGGCCTGGCGGGGTGCGCGAGCAGGATCTGGTTGGTCTTCGAGCGGCTCTCGCCGACGCTGGTCACGTACACGGCCGGCCGGTCCTTCACGGGACAGGCGTACTCGCACGCGCCGCACCCGACGCACCGCTCGGGATCGAGGTACGGCTGGCGCACCTGCCGGCTATTGCCGGCGGCATCGGTCACTTCGGCAGGGCGCAGGTAGACAGCCTTCGGAGAGGTGGGGCACCATTCCTCGCACACGATGCAGTCGGTGGCCATCGCCCACGGCAGGCACCGGCCGCGATCGTAGAACGCCGTGCCGATACGAATCGGCCGGGCGTCCGGCGTGCCGGAGGGCGGCTCGCTCCAGGCCTTTTCTTTCGAGGTGAACTCCCAGATTGCGCCGGTGGGGCACACCTGGCCGCAGAGCGTGCAACTGGGCTCGCAGTATCCCACGCGCGGCACCACCACGGGAGTCCAAAGGCCTTCCCACCCGGCTTCGGTGACCGCGGGATGCAGGGCGTTGCTCGGGCACACGCGCATACACTCGCCGCAGCGGATGCAGCGCGAGAGGAACTGCTTCTCGTCCAGGGACGCTGGAGGGCGGATCAGCCGCTCGTGCGGCTCGGCGGACAGGCCGGTGTTGGCGCGAAGCATGGGGATGGCGGCAGCGCCGCCGGCCAGGCCGGCCAGCACTTTGCGTCGCTTGAGGTCGGCGCGTTCCACGGTGTCGCGCGGGCGGAGAAGAAAGCGAAATCGGATCCCGTTTTCCGGGCAGTCCGCGACGCAGTTCATGCACAGGTGGCATTCGGCCTTGCGCCAGGGCGCGCCGGGAATCGGATCGTCGCCGCCCTGGCAATGCAGGAGGCAGCGATTGCACTCGTCGCAGTGGCCGGCGTGCTTCTCCAGACCGAGGATCGACCACCGCGACGCCAGTCCCAGCAGCGCTCCCAGCGGGCACAGCGCACGGCACCAGAAGCGCGTGATCCGCAGATTGAGCGCCAGGATGACCACCAGAATCACACCCAGCGGAAAGGCCTGACGGAAATGCGCCGGCTTGACGCTGAGCGGCGCGCCCAGCGCATGGTTGAGGGCGGGTAGAATCGCCAGTGCGAGCGAGCGCACGGCGAGCGCGATGGGGTCGAAGATGCCGGCCAGCGCACTGCGGCACAGGGCCGCCGCCAGCAGCGCGAACAGCAGGTAGTATTTGAATGCCTGCCAGCGCTGGTAGCGATTGGACTCGATACGCCGCCGGCCCGACTTGCTCTCCCAGCGGAGGTTGCTCACTAAGTGGTGCAGCGTTCCCAGCGGGCAGATCCATCCGCAGAAGAACCTGCCCAGGAAGAAGGTGGGGATGAGAATCGCCAGGCTCCAAAGCAGTCCGCGATAGAGTGCGTGGGTGGTGAGCGCGTTGGTGAGGGCAATCAGGGGGTCGATTTCCAGGAACGCGCGGGCGGTGGAATCGGCGAGGCAGAGAAGGACCGCGAACAGCCCGAAGGAAAGGATCTGCGACAGCCGGCGCAGCCTGGGCAGGGTCAACCAACTCGGAGCAATCGAGCGGCCGCTCGCGGGTTGTTCACGGCGACTCCCGCTAAACAAGCGTTCTAACTCGAGTATAAGGCGAAGCGACGCCTTGCCGACGGCATTTCTACCCGGCGACCTTGGCCAACAGAAGGACGAAGGTCAGACAGGCGAGCCCGAGCAGAACGGCGATCATGATCCAAACCTCGATTTCGACTGCGTCCATATGACGGGGAGGTTCGGACGGGTGCGAAGGCTTTGCAACGTTCATTGCAACGTCCTTTCTATAATAGGATATGCACGTCTGATTCCGGTTGTCACGGGCTTGGCCGCGAAGCACTTGCCGTTGTGGCGGCGGGATCCCGGCCTGCGCGCATTGGCGCAGTGCGTGTCATGACTCAGCGGGGCGGCTCAGAACCCGCTGTATCGCGCCTGGAAATCGCGTCAGAATACACTCTGGGAGGAAATCCGATGAAACGCAGCGAGTTTATCGCCCGAGTCGCGGGGGGCGCGTTCGCGGTGTCCACTGCCGGCGCCGTGACGGATGAAGGGCCGTTTGCCAGCACGGAAGTTCAGATCGAGCGCGCCCAGCAGGGGAGTCCGCATGCGGGCAAGGTGCTCGCTGCCATTCAACCGCACGCCGACGACATCCCGATTTTCGCGGCCGGGCTGGTGCTGAAGTTGATTCACGAGGGGTACACGGGCTACCTGATCCGCACGACCAACGATGACCATACCGGGCCGGGCAGCGTAGGCGAAGGCGTGCTCGCCAACGAGCGCGACAATCTCGCCGTGGCCAAGGCGCTGGGGTTGAAACGGTCATACGACCTGTACTACCGCAACCACATGCTGGACGGCGTGGCTCCGCTCGAACTGCGCCTGAGGCTGATCTTCCTGTTTCGCCTGCTGAAGGTGGACACGGTGGTCTGCTACGATCCGTGGGCGCATTACGAGGAGAATCCGGACCACTATGTGACGGCGCGCGCGGTGGAAGCGGCCTGCTGGATGGCCGGCATGGCCAAGGACTATCCGGAACACCTCGACGCCGGCCTGTCTCCGCACCCGGTGCTGGAGAAATATTACTTTGCGCGCGGCCCACAGTATGTGAACCGCGTGGTCGACACCAGCGGCTTCATCGAGCAGAAGATCACCGTCAATCTGTTGAACGCCGCCCAGGGACCGGCCGGCCAGAGCGGCGCGCAACTGCGGCGCCGCCTGGCGCAGCAGGGATTGCGGCTGGCGCTGCTGGGCAGCGATGACGAGACGGCAAACCGGGAGTACACGCGCCAGTTCGTGCTGGACCGGGATGCGGATATCGGCAAGAGGTACGGCCTGAGCTACGCGGAGGCCTACCACTACATCGGGCGGGAGCCGGCCAAAGTGGAAGACTACGTCCGGAAGAACGC
>Ga0335079_10002806_pt1 | contig 20051 bp, 15 predicted proteins | sample Lox_Sample_33_FD_206719 | JGI IMG/M metagenome (GOLD analysis project Ga0335079, IMG submission 206719) | Soil microbial communities from Loxahatchee National Wildlife Refuge, Florida, United States - Lox_Sample_3.3 | ecosystem: Environmental > Terrestrial > Soil > Wetlands | place: USA... | reverse complement strand
ACGCCATGGCGCACCAGCCCGTAGCCAGAAACGAAAGCACGCGTGAGACTTCGCGGTCTTTGGTTACCCGGCGCAGGCCGATGTTTGCCACGTTGGAAAATGGCACCAGAACGGTCATGCTGTTGCATCCAAATCGCAGCAGATAGAACCTTTCGAGTGCGGCGCCGAATGTGCGGCTGGAGATATTCTCGATCGTCCCAACGCCTTGGTTGGGATACACTACTTTGTCACCGATCTGAAACGTCATAGACGGGGTCCCCTCTAACCACCGTTGTTGAGTGCTGTTACAGAATATATGCGACGACCATAAATACTACGCCGTACCGTACACCCTGTCAAGAGGGTTGTGTGTTGAAAACCCGCACAGGATGCGGGTTTTCGAACCAATCCAGTTAGTCGCGAAAGCCATGAGTGCGGAGCGGCAGGGGGCGACACCAAGACCGCGTACACTCTCTCAAGGTGTAATATTGGCCTTGGTAGTACTGCGGGCCTATTCCCCGGCTGCTGCCACCTCCGCGCCTTCCTTGCCCTCCAGCGGCATTCCGCGCTCCGCTAGAAGGAGCCGCCGCAAGGTGCGCAAATCGTTGAGGATTCGGCGGCTGCTGGTGATGTGGAGGTTGAGTTTGGCGAGATTGTAGGAAACCAGAAGTAATGCTTCTTTGCGGCGGTCCGCCTGATCCTGTTCGGCGGTGGCAATTTCAGCCTCGACTTCGCGCCGGGCCTCGTCTACCGCTTCCGCCAGCAATCGCACGTATTCGTGCGAACCCTCGATGTTGTCAAATGGAGTCTCGGGCTGATAGCTCACGCTCTCCCTTTCTGATCCCCCTGCTGGCACAGGTGGTCCTGACAATTGTTGGTGCGTTCCTAATTGTTACACCAAAAGCCGCTCGTTGCAAACCGGTTAAACTTGGATTCTTGGACGGCAACCCCACGCTCAAAGCGGCCATCGTCGACGATGAGGAGCTGGCGCGCGGCTATCTGCGGGAGCTTCTGCGCGCCCATCCCGATATCGAAGTGGTGGCCGACTGCGCCAACGGCTTCGAGGCCGTGAAGGCCATCGCCGAGACCTGCCCCGATCTGCTCTTCCTCGATGTCCAGATGCCCAAGCTCGACGGCTTCGAGGTGCTGGAGCTCATCGACCCGGCGCACCTCCCCGTCGTCGTCTTCGTCACCGCCTACGATCAATATGCGTTGCGGGCCTTCGAAGCGCACGCCGCCGACTATCTTCTGAAGCCCTTCGATGCCGGCCGTTTCGAGCGCGCGCTCGAGCGCGCCCGCTCGCGAATCGGCGACCGCCGACCGCTCGCCGCCCTCACGATGGAGGCGCGAGCCGCGGGCGAGCGGCCGCGTCGACTCGTCGTCCGGGACGGAGTCCGAGTACACGTAATCCCGCTCGCCAAACTCGACTACGTCGAAGCGCAGGACGATTACGTTGCGTTGCACTCCGATGGCAAGAGCTACCTCAAGCAGCAGCCCATCGGCGATTTGGAATCGCTGCTCGACCCGGCCTGTTTCGTCCGCATCCACCGTTCCGCGATCGTCAATCTCGAGCGCGTATCCCGCATCGAGCCCTACGGCAAAGACAGTCGTGTCGTGATCCTGTCCGACGGCACCCGTCTCCCCGTCAGCAGGGCAGGGTATTCGCGGCTAATGGAGGCAATGGGGGAATGAAGGCGTCAGGCGTTAGGCTTCAGGCTTCAGCCGGTCTCTGCTCCGGGTCGGCTGAGCGCCCGCCCCGGAAGACACGCACGCTGACGCCTAATGCCTGAAGCCTGACGCCTGACGCCTGAAGCCTTCTAGCCCCACGGCACTCTCACCTCCACCCGAAACACCCCATCCCGCGCGAGAACATCCACCCTCCCCCTGCCCCCAAACCCCACTTCCACCCGCCGCCGCACGTGCGCCAGACCGACACCCAGCTTGGCAGCAGGCGTGGCATCGGGATCGAAGGCGTTCTCCACTGTGACCACGACCTGCTCGTCCCGGCGCGTGACCGCGATGCGGATCTCGCCGCCTTCGAGCAGTCCCGCGATGCCGTGCTTCACCGCATTCTCCACCAGCGGTTGCAGCAGCAGAGCCGGGATCTCGCAGTCTTCACAGCCGGCATCGATCTCCTCCACCACCCTCAGGCGCGCGCCGAAACGCACCTGCTCCACCGTCAGGTAGCTGCGGGCCAGGGCCAGCTCGTCGCGCAGCGGAATGCTTTCACGCCCGCCCAGCACGAGGCTGCTGCGCAGGAAATCGCTGAGCCGGACGCACATCTCCCGGGCGCGCGCGCCGTCCTGTGTGGCCAGGGCGGCGATCGAGTGCAGGCTGTTGAAGAGGAAGTGAGGGTTGATCTGCATGCGCAGCGCCTGCAGCTCCGCGTCACGCGCCAGCGTTCGCGCTTCGGCGGCGCGCTGCTCCGCCTCGCGCGAGGCCTCGGCCGCAAGGCCGGTATAGTGCAGGCCCGCCGATAGCAGGTAGAGAATCACGCCCAGTGCGAACAGCAGGCTCAGGTTGGGAACAGGCTGCCTGAAGAGGCGCGCCGCTAGCCACGCGCCGCCGGACAGGACACCCGCCGCGCAGGCGCCCGCGGCGGTCCAGGTGCCGGCCAGCCGCGTGACTTCGGAAAGTCGCAGCGGCTGCACCCGGCAGATGTACCACGGCGAGAGACACTCAAAGGCGAAGACCAGGCACGCCGGCAGCAGGGTCGCGGTGGCCGGCAGCAGAGCGCTCCCCTGCGCTCGGGAGAGGAACGCGAGCAGGCCGGCCAGCGGGACCCACGCGGCCAGATAGAGGACGAGCCGGGCTCGTCCGGCGAGGATGGGATGCATGAGGCACCGTCGTGCTAGTTCTTGATATCGACGCCGCCGAAGATAGCCTCACCCTTCACAATGAGCTTCTTCAGGCCGGGTGAGTCGTCGGGCGGCTGCGAGGTAGAGTCCGAAAATCCTCCGAAGATTCCCGTGCCCTGCGAGATCACCAGCCAGTTCTGCGGAACCTTGATCTCAACGCCGCCGAAGATGGCGCTCACCTGCACCACCGCGGAATCGCCGGCCATGCCCGCCTGCCGCAGGTTGAGCTCTCCTCCGCCGAAAAGCGCTGTGATGGATGCGCCGCGAAAATCTCCGTCGGTCACCCGGCGTTTGAACCCGCTGAATACCGCGTTCGCGCTGAACACCCCTTCCCTAACCTGGGCGTTCGGACGCGGCGCCCACAGTTGGGGACCCGAGAGCCGGTTGACCAGCATCAGCAGCCCGACGCCGATCAGGATCAGCGGCCAGAAGTCGTCCCACGAGAGACGAATCAGGTTCATGTTGTCCGCCAGGAACAGTGCGCCGATCCCCACCAGGACGCCGCCGAACACCCGTGGACCCGTCCCCGGTGCGTCCACCAGCCGGGCCAGCCCCGCCGCGATCAGGATCACCGGCCAGTAGCGATACCACTGGTCCATGTACAGCACGTGCAGGTTGTTCAGCAGAAACACCAGTCCGATCGCGATGATCACCAGCGCTGGAAGCAGCCCGCTCGAGGAGCGCCACTGGTGAGGCCTGAAATCGTCGTTTCTCATGAGTTCAGAGTATGGCAGCGCCGTCCGGCAATCACCGCGAAATCGGTGAACGGCGGTGGACTACCGGTGAACCAACGATGCGCGGGCATCGAGTACCGCGCTCATCTGGCGGCGAAACTCCCCTTCGGAAAACCGCTGCGCCCACGATTGGAGCTCCACGGGCCGAAACTGGGGCTCCAGCTCCTCGAAGCGCGCAATGGCTGCCTCCATCGCACCGGCGTCCGGCTCGGAGTAGAAGATACCGCCGAAGGAAGGCACGGTTTCCAGTGCGCCCCCGCGGCCGTAGGCGATCACCGGCTTGCCGCTCGCCATGGCTTCCACGGGCGTGATCCCGAAGTCCTCCTCGCCGGGCAGCAGGAACGCGCGGCACCGGGCATAGAGCTCGCGAAGCTCACCATCGGAGACCCGGCCCGCGAACTCGATATTCGGCGCTGCCATCGCGCGCAGCCGCGCATACTCGGGGCCGGCGCCCGCGATCTTCAGGCGCCGCCCGCTGCGCGCAAAACATCGCACCGCCGAATCGATCCGCTTATAGGGCGCCAGCTCGCTGACGATCAGGAAGTAGTCGTCCGGCGGCCGCCGGTAGAACGAATCGACGTCCACCGGCGGGTGGATCACCATCGATTCGCGGCGATAGGTCTTCCAGATACGCGTCTGCACGTTGCGGCTGTTGGCGATGAATTCGTCGACCCGCGCGGCGGAAGCATAGTCCCACAGGCGCAGATAGTTGGCCAGCGGCGTCATCACCGCGCGCTTCCATCGCGCGCGCGTCCACTCGTTGCGGTAGGCCGGGTAGAGGTCCCAAAGGTATCGCATGGGCGTGTGGCAGTAACAAATGTGCCGCGTATCGCTGGACGCGATCACACCTTTGGCCGGGCCGGATTCGCTGCTGATCACGAGATCGTACCCGCGCAGGTCCAGGCTCTCCAGCGCCATCGGCATCAGCGGCAGCAACGACCGGTGCCAGCGTCGCAGCGGATCGAGAAAGGACGCGGTGATCTTGTGACTGCGCACCTCCGGGCTCAGGTTCGCAGGGTCGCAGAAGAGTGTGAAAATGTCCGCATCGGGCATCAGGCGGCAGAGCGCGTCCAGCACTTTCTCGCCGCCGCGGCGATTGAGCAGCCAGTAGTGGACGATGGCGGTTCTCATCCAGCGCAACTTCAGCATACAGCGCACGTCCCTCTGCCGGGCGGTTTTACGAGATTTTTGCGAGTGTTTTACCCCTGTAACAACGACCGCATGATATCCAGATTTTATGGGGATGCGGGCTGCCGTCTCGGTGAAAAGATTCGATCCGCTGCTGCGCGACATCGACTTGCCGCACACGGCGACATACTTCCCGGCCGGCTTCCCTCTGGAGCTGGCCACCAACTCGCGCGATGTGATCGACGCGGCACAGGAATCGTGGCGCTACTGGGATCGCGAGTTCGATGTCGAGCCGGTTCGCTTCCATGTGATCGTGGAGCCCGAGGGCGAGCTCGCCGGCCCTCCGGCTTGGCGCATGCGCGGCCACCTGGTACAGGCCGTGTCCGATGCCCACAATTTCGCGGCCATGGATTCACGCTCACTGTTCGGGAGCATCCACGTATCCCAGAAAACGGCGGCGGACCACCCGTGGCTCCGCTGGTTCTACGTGGAATCTATGGCGTACATGATGCTCGTGCAGCGCTACGTCGTGGCCGTGCACGCGGCCTGCGTGGCTCGCGATGGGCTGGGGCTGCTCCTCTGCGGTCCGTCGGGAGCGGGCAAGAGTACCCTGGCGTTTGCCTGCGCCCGCGCGGGATGGACCTATGTCGGCGACGATTGCTCCTGGCTGCTGGCCGATTCCGCGGATCGCGTCGTCATCGGCAAGCCGCACCAAGTGCGCTTCCGCGACGATGCGCCGCATCTCTTTCCGGAATTGGAAGGACTGATCGCGCGCGCCAGGCCGAACGGAAAGCTCTCCATTGAAGTCCTGACCTGCGCGCTTCCCGGGATCGCCACGGCGCGGCGCTGCGAGGTGCGGGGCCTGGTCTATTTGCAGCGCGGGAGCGGCGCAGTGCCGCGTCTGGAACCGATGCTATCGCCCGATGCCGTGGCCCGGATGCTGCTTGACATGCCCAGCTACGGCGAGGATGTGAACGCGATGCACGAGCGAACCGTGTGCGGGCTGCTCGGCGTTCCCGCCTGGCGCCTGCATTACGATTCGCTGGCCGACGCCTTGACCCTGCTCTCCGGGATTCAACCAGAATGAAGAAACTCACCTGCCTTGTTTTACTGGCCTCCGCGGCAAGCGCCCAGGTGGCCTCGGGAGTCCTGTCGGGAACCGTTACCGACCCCTCGGGTGCTGCCATTGCGGGCACCCATGTCAGCGCGACCCAGGCCGGCACCGGACTGGTACGCAGCACCATCACCGACCCGCACGGCAACTACGTGTTCGATCCCCTTCCGCCGGGTGCCTACACCATCGCCGCGCAGCACACCGGGTTCCGCGGCTACGAAGCTTCGGGCGTAACCATCGAGCTCAACCAGCGCGCGCGGCACGATATCCGGCTGGCGCTCGGCGCCGCGCAGGACCGCGTCACCGTGAGCGCCGCGGTCTCGCCTCTCGATCCCGAATCGGCCACCGTCGGCTACCGCATGGACCAGTCGAAGATCGCGGGCCTGCCGCTCGCCCAGAGGACTGCCATCGCCCTGGTGACCCTGGGACCGGGAGCCATTCCGCGCCAGCTCGGCGGATTTGTTCACGACGTCAATAACGACGTCCAGGAGGGCTCGCGCGGCAGCGTGGCCTTCAACCCGCCGATCAACGGAGCGCGCTCCACCCAGAACACCTTCCTCCTCGACGGGTCGTATGACACCGACCGCAACACCTTCGCCATCGCCGTGTATCCACCAATGGATTCGGTGGCCGAGTTCCACATCCAATCCTCGCTGGCGCCGGCCGAATTTCCGCAGTCCGGCGGCGGCGCCATCGACCTCGTCACCAAGGGCGGCACGCGCAATTTCCACGGCAGTGCGTTCGAGTACTTCCACAACGAGGCGACCGACGGCCGCAACTACTTCGACGACCCGGCCCTGCCTCGCCCCATCTACCGGCAGAACCAGTTCGGCGGCTCGGCCGGAGGTCCCGTGCCCAGCTTGCGCAACACGTTCTTCTTCGCGGCGTACGAGGGCACGCGGTTGAAATCGGGCACCAGTGCAGCGGCCATCGTGCCCGCGCCCGCGGTGCGCGGCGGCGATTTTGCAGGGCAGAGCGCCATCTCCGATCCACTGACGCTGGCCGCGGGCGCGCGCACGCCGTTCCCCGGAAATGCCATCCCGCAGAACCGCATCGATCCTATCGCCACTCGGTTTCTCACCACCTACGAGCCGCTGCCGAACTCGAATTCCGCCTCGGGCAACTACCTGGATTCGACGCCCAATCGCAACACGGGCGACATCGGATCCGGGCGTGTCGATCGTCAGTTCGGCAGCCGCGGCACGCTCTCGGCGCACTACACCATCAACGACGAAAGTAACGTGGTGGCCGGGAGCTTCCCTCTGCTCCCGTTCAGCGAGCAGGTGCGCGCGCAGCAGGCCGCGGTCGGATACCTGGCCGGCGCGGCTGCCTGGACCAATGAAGCGCGCGCCTCCTTCACGCGGCTGAAGGTCTTCGGCCTGCCGGAGACGGCCTATCACGTGAACGTCGCCGAACAGCTTGGCCTGGCCAATCCCCCCACCGATCCCTTCAGCTACGGATTGCCCTACTTCAACGCACAGAACTACTCGATGGTGACCGATTCTCCGAGCCTGCCGCAGTCGCAGCGCGACAACCTCTGGCAGTTCGGCGACAACCTGGCGCTCGTGCGCGGCCGGCACACGCTGAAGTTTGGCGGCAGCTTCATTCACTACCAGTTGAACTACCTGCAGAGCAACCTGACGCGCGGCCAGTACAACTACACCGGCGTCTTCACCAGCCGGGACGGCACGGCCACGACCGACGGCGATCCGTTCGCCGATTTCCTGCTGGGCTTCCCGCAGACCTCGACGCGCACCGAAGGCTCGGGGCAGGGCTACCTGCGCCAGAACGTCTACGCCGCGTTCGCGCAGGACGATTGGCGCATCTCACCGCGGCTGACCGTCAACCTCGGCCTGCGCTACGAGTACGCGGCGCCGTACACCGAGGCGCGCGGCAACTTCCTCAACCTCGACTATTCCACCTTGCCAGCCCCGCCCCGGCTGATTCCTGTATCGAGCGCCACGCGCCCCGACCGCAACAACTTCGCGCCGCGTATCGGGCTGGCCTGGCAGGTGGCGCCCAAGACAGTCTTCCGCGCCGGCTACGGAATCTACTTCAGTCCGGAGATCGCGGTGGAATCGTACGATCTGCTGCTCAACCGCCTGCTCAACCAGATGAACGAGACGCAGGGCATCAACCCGCCGGTCCTGACCACGTACGACGCGTTCCCCAAGACCGCCTCCACCGGCTTTCCGAGCTACTACGGGATCGACCCCGGAGCGCGCACGCCTTACGTGCAGCAGTGGAACGCCGGCCTGCAGCGCGAGCTTCCCGGGCGGATTCTGCTGGAAGCCGCGTACATCGCCAGTAAGGGCACGGACCTCGGGCGCTACCGGCGCTTCAACACGCCCGCGCACGTGGAGACGGGCGAGGACCTCCCGCCGCGGCCCGGAGACTTGCAGTCGCTGCGCACGTTTCCCTTGCTGGGGCCGATCATTCAGCGGCAGCACATCGCCAACTCGATCTACCAGTCGCTCCAGGTGAAGGCCGAGAAGAGCCTCTCGTCGCGGCTCTCGCTGCTGGCGAGCTTCGTGTGGTCGAAATCCATCGACGACGCGGACAGCGTGATTCCCGGCCTCTTCGAGAGTGCGGGCGCGCAGGACGAGCGCAACCTCCGGCTGGAGCGGGGCCTGTCTTTCGACAACCCGGGACGGCGCATCACCGCGGCCTACGTCTGGCGGATGCCCGACGTGCATGCGGCCGGGCCCCTGCTGCGCAACTGGTCGCTGAGCGGCACCCTGACGCTCCAGGACGGCACGCCGATCAATCCGTTCTACTTCTCCCTGGACTTCGCCAATTCGGGAACGCCCAACCGCCCGAACATTGTGCCGGGACAGAGCGTCACGCTGCCGCGCGACCAGCGCACGGCGGATCACTTCTTCAATACCGCTGCCTTCAGCGCGCCGGCTCCCTACACATTCGGCGACGCCGGCCGCAACACCATCCCCGGGCCGGGCAACAACATCTTCGACTTTGCCCTGCAGCGCCGCTTCCGCTTGCGCGAACACTCGACGATTCAGTTCCGGGCGGAGACCTTCAACACGTTCAATCATCCCAATTGGGGTATTCCCGGCGGCTACCCGGATTTCGGCCCGTTCTTCGGCAAGATCTTCACTTCCGGGGAGCCGCGCCGGATGCAGTTCGCCTTGCGATACGATTTCTGATTGCCGAACCTCTGGCCGAACTGTCCCGGGCTGCCCGCCGGCGCTGCGTCGGCGCTCGCGGCGCTGCACCTGAGCGAGCCGCGCGCGGACCTGCTGGCGCGGCTGAGCGAGCGGGACGCGCACGATGCGCTTGCCTACTGCGATCGCTCGCAAATCACGCTGGCCGTGCACCGGGCAGCCCCGGACTTTCTTCCGGAGGAAATGACAAAGCGTGCGGAAAAGAACCTGGTGCGCCTGCGCGATCTGGAGCAGTTGTACGACTACCTGCGGAGATTGCTGAGCGGCGCGGGGCTGGATTTCGTCGCCCTGAAGGGCACCACACAGTGCGCACTCTCCGGCATGCGGCCTGCAGACCGCGTGCAGTACGACGTCGACCTCTACCTGCCCGCGCCCCAGGCGAAAGCTGCGTGCCGGCGGCTCCTTGCCGATGGATACAAACAGGTGGAGGGCATGGATGCTTTCCCCACCGACCATCTGCCCGCGCTGATCCCGCCGGCCAAATGGGAATGGCGCGGCGACTATTTCGCGGCCGACCTGCCGCTGGCCGTCGAGCTGCACTTTCAGTTTTGGGACGCGGGCGTGGAGAAGCTGCATGCTCCGGGCGGGGAAGAGTTCTGGAGCCGGAGAACCACGCGAGTCGTAGGCGGGCTCGAGATGCCCGTGCTCCGCGCGCCCGACGCGATCGGCTACGCTGCGTTGCACCTCCTCAAACACGTGCTGCGCGGCGACACGCGTCCGTTCCACGTATACGAGCTGGCCTTGTGTCTGCACAACTCGGCGGAGGACGCCGGTTTGTGGCGCGAATGGCAAGCCCTTCACGCGCCGGAGTTGCGCCGGCTGGAAGCCGTCGCGTTCCGGCTATCTGAGGCCTGGTTCGGAGGTGCGATGGCGCCTGCGGTGCGTCAAGAAATCGAGCGTTTGCCCACTGCGACCCTCGCGTGGTTCGACGACTTCTGGGCCGGCCCGGCGAGATCCCCGTTTGTTCCCAACAAAGACGAGCTGTGGCTGCACCTCGGCCTGCTGAACTCTTCCCTCGACCGTTTGACCGTAGCGCGCCGCCGCCTGCTGCCGGGCAACTTGCCGCCGCGCGGATCCGGCGGCGGCCAGGGGCAGTACGCGCGGCGCGTGGCGCGGCGCTTGCGGCACCATGCGATCGCCTTGTTCACGACGGGCGGCAGCGGAGCCCGCTGGTGGCTGAGGACCAGTTCTTTCGGACCGCAATTCTGGGTCTTCCTCGCCGCCGCGGTGGTTTTCAACCTGGCTCTGTTCATCTTCTTTCTGCTGTACAACCTGTTTCTGGCGGACGCCGGTTTCGATGTGCGCGCTCTCGGCGAAATGAACGGCGCCGCGCGTCTGGGCAGTCTCGCCGGGACCCTGCCTGCGGCCTACATCACGCACCGGCTGGGTTTGCGCAAGGCTCTGCTCGGCGCCATCGCCGCTACGGCCGTGCTCACTCTCATGCGCGCCTTCGTGGTGGCTAGCGCTCCCGTTCTCGGGCTCGCCTTCACGGCTAGCGCCGTGTTCTCGCTTTGGGCCGTGGTGATGGCGCCGTCGATCGCGGCCGCAGTCGAGGACAAGCGGCGCACGGCTGCCTTCAGCGTGTTCTTTTCCACCATGTTCGCCACCGGCGTCGTGGGGAACTGGGTGGGCGGCCAACTGCCCGGCTTGCTCCACGGCAAGCGGCCGGCCCTGGTGTTGGCAGCCGCTCTGTGCGGTACCGCACTGCTGCCCGCGTGGCGTCTCAAGCTCGCTTCGGGTGCACCCCCAGGGACGAGAATTTACCCGCGCGGACCGTTCCTGCTTCGCTTTCTGGCGCCCTTCGCCATCTGGCACTTGGCTACCGGAGTCTTCAACCCGTTCAACAACATCTACCTCGCGCGGCTGCGATTCTCGGTAGCAGAGATCGGCACCATCTTTTCGGGTGCACAGGTGGTCCAGGTCTTTGCCGTGCTTGCCGCCCCGCTGGTAACGCGTCGCGCCGGGCTGGTCGGCGGCATCGCCTGCATGATGTGCGCGACCGCTCTGGCCCTGGCGGGTCTCTCCGCGGAGGCCCCGGGAGCGCGGGCGGCAGCCGCGTATGTTGCCTACATGTCCTGTCAATGGATGAGCGAGCCGGGGCTGAACGCGCTGCTGATGCAGAACATCGGGGAACGCGAGCGCGGCGGGGCGTCGGCATTGAATTATCTCGTGGCGTTCTCCGCGCAGACGGTGGCAGCGTTCGCGGCGGGCGCCCTGCTGGAGCAATTCGGATTCGGGCCGGTGCTGATGGGCGCCGCGGCTGCCGCCGGCGTGGCAGCGATCATGTTCCGCACGCTGTTGTAACGCGCAGACTTGTTAAAATGCAGATTTTTCATAGCCATCCCGAGGTATGCGCGCGTACAATCGTGCCGCAAACGTTTGAAAGCACGCGCCTGGCGCTATGGCATGCCATCTGCACAACATCCTTGCGTGGAGGTCTTGATCCAAAATGAAAAATCTTCGACAGTTCTGTTTGTGTTTATTCGGAGGTATCGTCTTAACCGGTACCGCCACTCGCGCCACTGCCGATGAATGGAACAAGAAGACCTACGTAACAACGTCACAATCCATCGAAGTGCCGGGGGCGATCCTGCCGCCCGGTAAGTACGTTTTCAAACTTCTCGATTCGCAATCCGATCGACATATTGTCCAGGTTCTGAACGATCGAGAAAATCACGTGTTCGCGACCGACTTCGCGATTCCGAAGCAGCGCATGGAACCGGTCGGCAAAACGATCCTCACGTTCTACGAGGTGCCGGGCGGCGGACCTGAACCTGTGCGTGCCTGGTTCTACCCAGGCGACACGATAGGGCAGGAGTTCGTATATTCACCCAAGCGAATGGCCGAGATTCGGGCAGCAATGCGCGGTAGTGAAACGACAGTTGCCGAGAATCGCACCCCGGAACCCGCTCCTGTAACGCAGCCGGCGGAACAGCCGGCCGCCGAGACACCGGCTCCTCCGCCTCCGGCGCCCGAGGCGACTGAGTCACAGCCTACGGAAGAGCAGCAGCCGGCGGAGACACCTGCTGCCGCGGCAGCACCCGCTCCAGCACCGGCTGAAACGCCGGCTCCAGAACCCGCAATGCCGCACACGGCTGGGAACACCATCGGAATCGGGTTGCTGGGCCTGACTTGTGTGGGCCTGGCTTCTTCGTTGCGAATCGCCAACCGGCGGATGGGGAGCAGTTCCTAACCATGCGCGTCCGCGTGCTCCTGAAACAAACGGAGTACAGCTTATGGATCGCCGGCGCTTTAGCGACAGGCTTTTGCGCCGGCGTCTTTCTCGAAGCGCACATCTTCCAAGCCGTACAGAACCGGCAACTCGAGGAGGAGTTGCGGATGCAGCGTCCACTGGCTCCGGCGCCGCGCAATGAACCTCGGCCGACGGGCAGCCTCGTGGGCCGTTTGGAGATTCCAAGGCTGAAATTCTCGGCGATGGTGCTCGAGGGCAGCGACAGCGGCACGCTGCGTGTCGCCGTAGGCCGAATCCCCGAAACAGCAGAGCCCGGACAAAGAAGCAACATCGTTCTGGCCGGCCATCGCGACACTTTCTTCCGCCCGCTGCGGGGAATCCGCGACGGGGACACAATCACGCTGGTGACGCCGTCGGGTCGTTATCAGTATGTCGTCGATTGGACTAAGGTTGTAAACCCGGCCGATACGAGTTCTTTGCTGCCGACACCCGGACCGGTGTTGACACTCGTCACCTGTTACCCGTTCCACTATGTGGGTCCGGCGCCCGAACGGTTCGTCGTCCGCGCGAGGCAGGTTGGCTTGGGCCCGTCAGCGTTGTCTTCAATTGACAGGGGATAAAACGATGTTTCGAAAGTTCGTGATTCCGATCATGGTGGTGGCGTTGGCAGGTTGCGGACGTCGGCAGAGTGCGCAGAAGAGCAGCACTGAGGCTCAGGCGCCGCCAGTGCAGACTGCGTCGGCGCCACAGGCGCCAAGCGGAACCGCGAGCCAAGGCGACGTCCCGTTGGTGACTCCTCGGCCCAGTCCGATCGTGTCCGCGGAGCCTGCGGACATTCCTTCGCCTGGGTCCAGGGCAGCCGTGCCGCCGGCAAAGCCGTCTGCCTTTCAGCCGCCGCGGCGCATGGAGCCGGAATATCGCCAGGAAACCATCGCAATACCGGCCGGCACGCGGATCCGGGTGCGGCTGGCCGAGACGCTGGATACGAAACGCACGCCCGCGGGAACGCGCTTTTCCGCTACGCTGGACGACCCGATCGTCATCGGCAGTACGGTCGTTGTGCCCAAAGGCACACCCTTTGAAGGCGCCGTTGTGGCATCGAAACACTCCGGCCGTTTTCGTGGACGCGCGGTGCTGGAAGTGACGCTGCGCTCCTTCCGTCTGCATGACACGACGTATCACATCGCAACCGCGCCGGACACGCGTGCCAGCGGCAGCCACAAAAAGCGCAACCTGGCGTTCATGGGCGGCGGTCCGGCGGCCGGAGCCGGAATCGGAGCATTAGCCGGCGGAGGGGTTGGAGCCTTGATCGGCGCCGGCGTAGGAGCCGCGGCGGGCACCACCACCGCGTTCATCACGGGCCGCAAGGATGTCAAGCTGCCGGCAGAAACCCCGCTAGAGTTTTCACTACGTTCCAGGGTGGAAGTCACGAAGGGATAACTCCCTTTCTTCCAAAGGATGGTCGTGCAAGGGAGGGAACGATGCGATTGACAGCGCGCCTGAGTCTTTCCTTAATTTTCTCGGTGGCCGCGGTGTCGCTGGCTTTCGAGGTCTACCAGACGCGCGCGCAATCGCAGGGGATGAGGCGGGACCTGGACAGGCATGCCTTGATACTCGCGGAGAGCTTGGGACGTGCGGCGGAACCGCTGGTCACGAACCACTCCTACGGCGAATTGCAGCGCCTGGTGGAGCGGTTCAAGGATCGCGAGACGGTGGCGGGAGTCGTGGTGTACTCGGCCGACGGCACGCCTCTGGCGGCGACTCCAGGTATGGACTCGTTGATCGAGCCGAATCCCCCGACCGTGGCGGAGGCGATTCGCAAGGGCTGGGCACGCTCCGCGTTCATACGTTCTCCCAGCGGGCCGCTGCACATTGTCGCCTTGCCCTTGAGGTCGGGCGGCGCGGTGATCGGCATCCTGGCCATTCTGCACGATGCCAGCTATATCGAGTCGCGAACGAGCGCCCTGTGGAAGCGGGAGTTGGAGGGAGTCGCGGTTCAGACGATCGTGATTGTGGCGATCGTGCTGCTCTCGGTGCGATTGAGTATCGGCAGGCCCATTCTGCACATGACCCAATGGCTGCGCGACCTGCGCACGGGGGCGGCGCCTTCCGCTCTTCCGCCGCCGGGGGATTTCGAGCCGCTGGCGAAGGAGGCAACCAAACTGGCCTCCAGCCTGACCGCGGCGCGCGCGGCCGCGGAAGAGGAAGCGCGCCTGCGCAACTCGGCGGAATCGACTTGGACTAACGAGCGCCTGCGCGTCTTTGTAGAGGACAGGTTGGGAGGTACACGCCTCTTTGCCGTGTCCAATCGCGAGCCGTACGAGCACCGGCACGGCAAGAGCGGCATTGAAAGCACGATGCCGGCTAGTGGCCTGGTGACCGGCCTGGAGCCGATCCTGCGCGCTTGCGACGGCGTCTGGGTGGCTCAGGGGACGGGCGACGCCGACCGCGAGACGGTGGACGCGCACGACCACGTGCGTGTGCCCCCGGACTCTCCGCATTACACCCTGCGCCGGGTCTGGCTGACTCCCGAAGAGGAGCGCGGCTTTTATTACGGCTTTGCCAACGAGGGCATCTGGCCGTTGTGCCACATCGCGCACACGCGGCCGATTTTTCGCGGCGACGACTGGCAACGCTACCAGCAGGTCAATCTGCGTTTCGCCAATGTGCTGCTCGATGAGATCGCTTCCGAGTTGAACCCGGTGGTTCTGGTGCAGGACTACCACTTCGCCCTGTTGCCCGCGATGATCAAGGAGCGGCGGCCCGATGCGCGCGTGGCTATCTTCTGGCACATTCCATGGCCCAACCCGGAGGCTTTCGGCATCTGCCCGTGGCAGCGAGAACTGCTCGAAGGCCTGTTAGGCGCCGATTTGATCGGATTCCACATTCAGGCCCACTGCAACAACTTTCTGGAAACCGTGGATGCCGCATTGGAGGCGCGTACCGAGTGGGAGCGCTTCGCGGTGACGCGCGGCGGACATCTGACGCTGGTGCGGCCGTTCCCCATCAGCGTTGCCATGAATGGCAAGGAACACGCCGCCGGGCCGGGCGAGCTGCCCCACATCGAGCGTGGCGAGCTGTTGGCGGCGCAAGGCGTACGCGGGGCGGCGTTCATGGGAGTCGGTGTCGACCGCATCGACTACACCAAGGGCATTCCGGAGCGCTTCCGCGGCATAGAGGCGTTCCTGGAGATGTGTCCGTCCTATCGCGGGCGCTTCACGTTCGTACAGATCGGCTCGCCCAGCCGGACCGAGATCGAGCGGTATCACGACCTGATCGAGGAAGTGGAGCAGGAGGCCGATCGAATCAACCGGCGCTTTCAGACCAGCGATTGGAGGCCGATCGTGCTGCTGAAGCGCCAGCACAGCCACCAGGAGATCCTGCCTTACTACCGAGCGGCCGACCTCTGCATGGTGACGTCGCTGCACGACGGAATGAACCTGGTGGCGAAGGAATTCGTCGCGTCGCGCGAGGACGATCAGGGCGTGCTGATCCTGAGCCGCTTCACCGGCGCGTGCCACGAGCTTTCGGACGCGCTGCTGGTGAACCCCTACGATACCGGGGCACTGGCGGGCTCGATTCGCCGCGCGCTGGAGATGCCGCCGCAGGAACGCGCGGCGCGCATGCGGCGCATGCGGGAAGTGGTCCGGGATCGGAATATCTATCGCTGGGCCGCGAACCTGATCGGCGAGCTGTGCGCGGTGCGCACGGAAAACGATCAACATCAACCCGCGTTGCGCATTCCAGCAGAGGTCGGGTGAATAGATATTAGGACGCGTGCGATCTCGTCGTGAAAGCGCGCGATGGTGAAGCGGCGCTCCCAGGTGTCGCGCGCGGCGCGGGAAATGGCACCGGCAAGAGCGCTGCCGGCGGTCAGCAGGCGGATGGATTCTCGGGCCATCTCTTCCGCGGAGTCCACGAGCAAGCCGTTGATGCCGTGCTCCACGACCTCTGGAATGCCGCCTGAGCGGAAGGCGATCACCGGCAGGCCGGCGGCGAAGGATTCGAGGATTACACGGGTGGTGGCTTCAAGGCGCGCGGATGGGACCAGAAGCAGGTCGAGGGATGCCATGGCGGAGTGGACGTCGGCAGTCCATCCGGCGAACTCGACCGGCAGGCCCGCAGCGGCACGGCGGACTCTGGCTTCGTAGCGTCCGGAGGCCGCGTTGTGGAAGAGGGCAGCGCCGTGAATGACGAAGCGCGCGCCGGGCAGGGCGCGATGGATGAGGGAGGCGGCGGCTACAAAGTCGAGCTGGCCTTTTTCTGGAGCGAGGCGGCCGATGCAGCCGATTCGGGGCGCGTTGCCGGTGGAGCGCTTGGGGGCCTGCGCCGGGCCGGCCACGCCGTTGTAGATCACGCGGATGCGCGCCGCATCGACGTAGCGCCTCCAGGGTTCGGCGACAAAGGCGCACGCCGCGATCACGCGGGCGTTCATCTTGCGGAGTGCGGCTCCCGTGAAGCGGCGCGTTATTCCGTGAGCGAGGTAGCTGTGCGAGTGAAAGACCACCGGATGGTCTAGACCGGCGAGTGCCGCGGCAGGCACCAGGCGCGGTCCGTTGAGGTAGATGATCTGGGCGCCCGCGCGCCGGGCGAGCGCGCGGATCTGATGCGCCAGCCGCGGCGTGCCGGCGACGAAACGGCCAAGATCGGCGGCGGACTTCTGGCCGGACGAGTACGGGCCGCAATCGATGCGCGCGGTCTCGATTCCCAATGCGCGGACGGCCGTGAACAGCGGACCATCGCCCGGCAAGCCGACCAGCGCGTGCCAGCCACGCTGCCTGATCGCCGGCAGAAATTCGAGCAGGACTTGCTGCGCTCCGCCGAGGTCGCTGAACTGATCGAGGAAGAGGATGGTCATGTGCGCGCGAGCGCCAGCACGAAGAAATAGACGGGCAGGACGCGCCAATAAGTGAGCAAATCGCCGGACAGCATTTGCACCATCTGGCCGGACCAGAAGCAGAGCATCCAGGTGCCGAGCAGCGAATCGCGCGCGCGGAGAGCGGTGCGCACGATGGCCACGTTCAGCCAGAGGAGCGCGGCGAGGCCGGCCACGCCCGTTTCCACCAGCAGGCTTAGGTACATGTTGTCTGCCACGACTGGAGCACCAAGGTAATCGGTGTACGGCAGTGTTTTGTAACCGATGCCGGTGAGCGCCTGCCAGGGATTGGCGGCGGTCCAATCGACCAGCGTGCGCCAGCTTGCCACCCGGCCGGAGAGCACGCCCTCCGTTGCGCTGAAGAAATACTCCGCCGAGGCAGAGAGCCGCAGCCAATAGGCCTCGACGAATACCGGGAAGACCAGCCATGTGGCCAATCCGGCGGCCGCCGCCAGCGCCGCCACGCGCCAGAGCGGAACGCGCCGGCGATTGCGCCAGGCCAGCACCGCGAGCGCGACGGTAAGGTTGAGCAGCGATGCACGCGAGTAGGAGAGCACCAGCGCCGCGAGCAGCACCGCCGCGCCCGGCACCAGCCACTTGCGAGCCACCGGCGATTGCTCGCGTGGGCGCGAGAGCGCCACCGTGGCCATCACCAGGAAGAACGCGCAGAAGTTGCCGAGCGTGCTGGCCTCGTAGAACAGGCCCTGCGCGCGCCGGTAGATTCCGGAATCGAGCCAGACGAACTGTGGGCCGTATCCGGCTGGCGCCGGAAACTGAAAGTAGAAATCCACGCAGGCAAAGAGCGCGGCGGCAACGGCGGCGGCGTAGAGCAGGCGCACGCTGCGCGCCGGGTCGATGCCGCGGCCGGGGCCGTGTGCGGTGTAGAAATACACGTATACGGAGATGCCGAACAGCAGTACGCGAGTGAGGCTGCCCGCGGCCGCGATTTCGCCGGAATAGACTGCCGCCGCACCGACGCTGGCGAGCAGTACGCCGAACAGCGCGATGAACGCGTGGTTGAGAGATCCAGGCCGGTAGTGCCACTCGCTGATCCATAGGATTCCTGCGAAGAGCCCGAGAGCGGCGAAGATGACGCTGGGGTGAGGCCCGGAATCGCCGATCGGGATAGGCAGGGGCGGAAGCAAGAGGGCAGAGGCCAGGAAGAGCCCCAGCCAGCGAGTGGAGGTGTGGAGAGTCCACCACACCAGCAGAACGGCTGCGGCAGGCAGGGCGAACAGTGGTTGAAAGGCGATGGCAGCGGCCCAGGCGCCGAAGGCTAGGGCGGCCCAGAGCGGCGCGGGGCGTTGGACTGGCGCCGCGGGGCTCATCCGACGCGTAATGCCGAGCGCCGGGAAGCGGCCCGCTGCTCCTGGAAGCTCATGTCGATGGTGAGGTAGAGAATTGGCAACACCAGCCCGACGAGCAGCGCTCCCACCACATTCAGCGGGAGGTTGGGCGAAGACGGACGCTCAGGCACGATACCCGGGTCGATGATCTTCAGCCGCTCGCCGCGATAGCCGCTTTCGCCGCGGGCTTCGCGCAGCCGGGTTTCGACGGCCAGGAACTCGGCCTGGGCGGACTTGCGCTCGGCCTCGGCACGATCGCGGTGCGACTGTCGCGCGGCCAGGAGCTGCTCGCGAGCGGCGGTCTGGTGGTCGAAGTCCTGCAACTGTTTGCGCATCTCGGCGAGACGCGCGCGTGCGTTGGAGTCCTCCCTGCGAAGTTCGGATTGCTCGGCGCCGGCCTGCTTGAGGCGCTCGCCCAGGTCGGCGATCTCCAATTCCACGCTCTGCACCTGCTGCTCGATCCGGGCGCGCGTGTCGGCGGATTGCTCGATCGCAGCCTGGAGTCCCGCGGTCGGCTCGTTGGCCATCGATTGCGCCCAGGATTTCTCCGTCTCGGCGAGGTGCTCGCGCGCCTGGCGCTCCTGCTCGGCCATGCCGCGGAGCAGGTCCTGATCGCTCTCCGCGACCGACGCGCGATTCAGATCCACGGTGGCTTCGGCCAGAAAGGCCGCCATGGCCTGTGCCTTTTTGGGATCCGGAAGCGTGACGGCAATCTCCAGGATTCGGGTGTTGCGAACGATCTGTACTTTTAGCACGCGCCGCTGGAGCGATTCGATGGAGGAGCCGTGAAGCGCGAACCGGTCCACGGCCTTCTGGAAGAGGCTGTCGCTGCCTGCAAAGTGCTCGTAGGTCTTGAGCGACTCGAGGTAGATCGGGCTCACCGCCATGGCGGCGCGCAGATCTGTGCCGGCGGGAGGATCAATCACGATCCGCGCGGTGGCGGTGTATTGGTTGGGGAGCAGCAGACTGATCGCAATAGCGAGCGCCACGGCGACGCCCGCGCAGGATGCGATCCAGCGCCAGCGCGAGCGCAGGTAACTTATGTAACGAACTGCGTCGAACGGCTCGCTCATCGCGTTTCCTGAGTTAGTGTACCTGATATGGCTCTTGTGCAGGCCGCTGCGATCGCAATGATCGCGCTGATCCTCACACCCGGCTTTTCTTTTTACTTTGATGTCACGCCGAAGCTTGTGATTCTGCTGCTTGCCGCGGCGGTGAGCTGCGTAGGCGCGCGTCCGGCGAGGTGGTCGATCTTCAATCGGCTGATTCTGCTCTCGCTGGCGTCGCTTGCCGTCAGCACGGCTCTGAGCGGGACGCCGGCGATCTCCGCGTTTGGATCCAACTGGCGGCGTTTCGGCGCGGTCCCGCAGGCGGCGATCCTGCTGCTGGCCTGGTTTGTCTCGGCGCAGGCCGGACGTGCGATAGCGATTCTGCGGATCGTCGTGGCGGCGGGCGCGGTGACGGCGCTTTACGGGATCGCACAGTATTTTGGATGGGACCCGATCCTGCCTGCGGCGGCATATCACGTCGGCGAAGGCGTGTGGACCATCGTGCGGCCGCCGGGAACCCTCGGGTACGCGAGTTATTTCGCCACCTGGCTGCTGTTTGTAACATTCTTGAGTCTCGCGATCCCCGGTCGTA
>Ga0335079_10002804_pt1 | contig 20062 bp, 21 predicted proteins | sample Lox_Sample_33_FD_206719 | JGI IMG/M metagenome (GOLD analysis project Ga0335079, IMG submission 206719) | Soil microbial communities from Loxahatchee National Wildlife Refuge, Florida, United States - Lox_Sample_3.3 | ecosystem: Environmental > Terrestrial > Soil > Wetlands | place: USA... | reverse complement strand
CTCCAAGACGCCCAACGGCGAAAATCCGCTGGTGCATGGTGCGACCCCGATCCTCGGCTGCGACGTCTGGGAGCACTCCTACTACATCGACTACCGCAATCGGCGCCCCGACTATCTGAAGGCGTTCATCGAGAACCTGATCAACTGGGACTATGTCGATCAGTTGTTCGGCAAGGCGACCTGACCGCCAGCGGTCATTCCGGGGCGGTCCGTTAGGACCGAACCCGGAATCTCGAGATTCCGGGTTCGCTCGCTTCACTCGCGCCCCGGAATGACGGTGAAGAAAGATTTCACGTGGGCGGTGGCGTAAGCTGCCGCCCTTTGTCCTTGCCGCCCTTTGTCTTTGACGACGCTGCGGTCGCGCATGGGCCTCTCAAGCGCGTGCATGGGTCCTGCGGGACTTCCGTTTGCATCGTGCCGCCAGCGCGACTAATCAGGTCGCAACAAGCGTACTCGCGCCAGACCAATATCCTTGTCAGACGATTTTTCCAAAGACCCGGCGCAAACCTCCGGCATTGCGGACGCCGAGACGCGCGCACCGCGCGCCCGCAAACCCGTAGGCTGGTCGATGATCGCGATCGGCGTACTGGTTGCGGTCAGTGCGACGCTGGTGTGGCGGCGCGACGGTCTCTCGGGCCTTCTCGATATTCTCGGGCATGATGTCTCACTGTTCGCCGGCATCCTGCCGCGCGTGCTCGCCGGCTGCCTGCTCGGCGCATTCATCGCCGAAATCCTGCCGCACGAGAAGGTCTCGCGATCGCTTGGACCGTCCTCCGGCCTGATGGGCCTTTTGATCGGGGCTGCCTTCGGCGCGATCCTGCCGGGCGGGCCGTTCACCGCCTATCCGGTTGCGAGCGCGCTGCTCGCGGTCGGCGCGGATTTCGGGGCCACCATTTCCATGGTCGTGAGCTGGACTTTGATCGGCTATGGCCGCGCGGTCGCCTGGGAGCTGCCGATCATGGGCACCGACTTCACACTGTGGCGCATCGCGATCTCGCTGCCCCTGCCGGTGCTCGCCGGCGCGCTCGGGCGCTTCGTCTATGTGCGGATGTATCCGGCCGAGACGGAAAGCGCGAACGAGGGCGAATGAACGCGGCGCTCCTCATCGATGTCATCCTGTGGGGCTCGGTCGCAGCGGTGGGCTTCATCGCCTATCGGCGCGGGCCGAAGGTCATGACTGCGTCGCTGCGCGAAGGGGCGATGGATTTCATCAACATCATGCCCCGCATCGCGCTCGGCGTGATCGGCTCCGGTTATATCGCTGCCGTCATTCCGCAGGAGGTCATCACCGGCTGGCTGGGGCCGAACAGCGGCTGGCTTGGGGTCGCGGCTGCCGTGGTCGCGGGCGCGGCAACCCCGGGCGGGCCGGTAATCGGCTTTTCCATCGGAGCGGTGGCGCTCAGGTCGGGCGGCGGCACCCCGCAGGTCCTGGCCTATGTGGTCGCTTGGGCCTTGTTCGCCTTTCAGCGGCTGCTTCTGTGGGAAATCCCCTTCATGCCGGCCCGTTTCGTCTGGTTTCGGGCCGCCGTCTGCGTTCCGTTCCCGTTCCTGGCCGCCGCCATCGCCATGCTCATCGGCAAGCCCTGAACAAGCCCTGAAATAGACAGCTGTAATGTTATAATATAACATTTTGGCATGGTGTCTTCCCATTCCCCTCACCACGGCCACGATCATGGGCATTCGCACGCCCATGGCCACGAGCCGGCCTTGCCGCATCCGGCGCAGGCCGCGACCTGGTCGATCCTGCGGATGCCAGTTGTTTCGAGGCTTGCCGCCGCTTTGGTGGCGTCCGCCGCGCTGTGGGCCGTGGTTCTTCTGGCGATGAGATGAGCATGCCGGCGCAACTCGCCTTCCAAAACGTCACGCTCGGCTATGACCGCCATCCGGCGGTGCATCATCTCTCCGGCGAGATTGCATCGGGCGCGCTGCTGGCCGTGATCGGACCCAACGGTGCCGGCAAATCGACGCTGTTGCGTGGCATCGCCGGCATCCTCAAGCCGCTTTCGGGCACGATCGTGCTTGCTGGCATCGATGTCAGGGACATCGCCTATCTGCCGCAGGCCTCGGAGATCGACCGCAGCTTTCCCATTTCGGTATTCGATTTCGTCGGCACCGGGCTGTGGCGCAGAACGGGTTCTTTCGGCGGCATCGGCAAGGTCGAGCGCGGAAAGATCGCGGCCGCGCTGGCGGCCGTCGGGCTCACCGGCTTTGAGAACCGCGGCATCGGAACGCTGTCGGGCGGGCAAATGCAGCGCCTGTTGTTTGCGCGGGTGCTGCTGCAGGATGCGCGCCTGATCGTGCTGGACGAGCCCTTCAATGCCATCGACACCAGGACAGCGGCCGACTTGATGACGCTGGTGAAACGATGGCACGACGAGGGACGCACGGTGTTGGCTGCACTCCACGATCTCGATATGGTGCGAGCCAATTTTCCGGACACGCTGCTGCTTGCGCGTGGACCTGTCGCATGGGGCTCGACGGCACAGGTACTGACGCCGGACAATCTCACTGTGGCGATGCGGATGTGCGAAGCCTTCGACGACGCTGCCGCCGCCTGCGCCGTTGACATGCCATCGCGCGCCGCCTGACCGTCATGCTTGCCGCCGCGCTGATCACCCCTTTCACCGAGTTCGAGTTCATGCGGCGGGCGCTGGCCGCCATTATCGCGCTGTCGCTCGGCGGTGCGCCGATCGGCGTATTCCTGATGTTGCGGCGAATGAGCCTGGTCGGCGACGCCATGGCGCATGCGATCCTGCCGGGGGCTGCGGTTGGCTTCCTGCTGTCCGGCCTCAATCTGTTCGCGATGACAGCGGGCGGCCTGATCGCGGGCTTTCTGGTTGCGATCCTCGCAGGCGTTGTCTCGCGCTCGACCGGATTGAAGGAGGATGCATCGCTTGCGACCTTCTATCTCGCGTCCCTTGCGCTGGGCGTGACCATCGTCTCGATCAAGGGCACCAACATCGATCTCTTGCACGTGTTGTTCGGCAACATCCTGGCGATGGACGACCAGACCTTGCTGCTGGTTGCGATCAACGCCACCATCACGCTTCTGGTTCTGGCCATCATCTACCGGCCGCTGGTGATCGAAAGCGTCGATCCCTTGTTTCTGCGTACGGTGAGCCGGAGCGGCGGGCCGGCCCATCTCGCCTTCCTGGCGCTCGTCGTCGTCAACCTCGTCAGCGGTTTTCAGGCGCTCGGTACATTGTTGGCGGTCGGCCTGATGATTCTGCCGGCAGGGATTGCGCGGTTCTGGGCGCGCGACATCACGCCGATGATCTGCATCGCCGTGGTAAGCGCGATCCTGTCCGGTTATGCCGGCCTCGTGCTGTCGTTCCAGACCCGCATTCCCTCTGGCCCCGCGATCATCCTGGTTGCCGCGGCGCTGTATATCGCCTCGGTCTTGTTTGGCGGCGTTGGCGGGATCTTGCGGCAACTCTTCCCCGGCCGGCATCTCGAGGCCTAGATCCATGTTGCGGCTGGTGGCGTGGTCACTCTGCGCGGTGCTGATCGTCTCGCCAGCGCGCGCCGAAAATCTCGATGTGGTGGCGAGCTTTTCGATCCTTGCCGATTTCGTCAGGAATGTCGGAGGCGACAAGGTCAAGGTGACGTCGCTGGTCGGCCCGAACAGCGACGTGCATGTCTATACGCCTGCGCCAAGCGATGCAAAGACGGTTGCGGCGGCGCAGCTTGTTGTCATCAACGGCCTCGGCCTCGAAGGCTGGCTGCCGCGGCTATTGCAATCTTCCGGCAGCAAGGCGCCTGTGGTTGTGGCCACCAAGGGCATCACGCCGCTCAAGCTCGGCTCCGCGGCCGATCCCCATGCCTGGCAATGGGTCGCGAATGCCAAGACCTACGTGGCCAATATCCGCGACGCACTGACGGAGGCTGACCCGGCAGATGCCGAGGTCTTCAAATCCAATGCCGAAGCCTATCTGGCCAAACTCGATGCTCTCGACGACGAAATAGGACCATGGGTCGCCTCGATTCCATCGGCGCAGCGCAAACTGATCACGACCCACGACGCCTTCGGCTATTTCGCCAAAGCTTATGGCCTCGAATTCATCGCGCCGCAGAGCGTCTCTACCGAGACCGAGCCCGGCGCCCGCGACGTCGCGGCGATCATCGCCCAGATCAAGCGCGACAGGGTCCCGGCCGTGTTCATTGAAAACATCAGCGACGACCGGCTGATTGGCCGTATTGCGGCCGAGACCGGCGCCCGGATCGGAGGCAAGCTATTTTCGGATAGCCTGACCGACGAAAAGGGGGATGCGCCCACTTACATTGATATGATGAGGCACAATATAAGGACCCTCAGGAACGCGTTGGGGGGGCCGCCCCTCGTGGTGCGCTGAGCCCGTTTTTGGAGTTGTTATGGCTGACGTTTCCAAGATTCCCGTGACGGTCTTGACCGGCTATCTCGGTGCCGGCAAGACCACGCTTCTGAACCGCATCCTGTCGGAAAATCACGGCAAGAAGTACGCCGTCATCGTCAACGAATTCGGCGAGATCGGCATCGACAACGACCTCATCATCGGCGCCGATGAGGAGGTTTTCGAGATGAACAACGGCTGCATCTGCTGCACCGTGCGCGGCGACCTCGTGCGCATCATGGACGGCCTGATGAAGCGCAAGGGCAAGTTCGACGCGATCATCGTCGAGACCACGGGGCTTGCCGATCCGGCGCCGGTGGCGCAGACCTTTTTCGTCGACGAGGATGTGCAGAAGAACGCGCGGCTCGATGCCGTCGTCACCGTGGCGGATGCCAAATGGCTGTCCGACCGCCTGAAGGACGCGCCTGAGGCCAAGAACCAGATCGCGTTTGCCGACGTCATCGTGCTCAACAAGACAGACCTGGTTTCCAAGGGCGAACTCACCGAAGTCGAAGCGCGGATCCGCGGCATCAACCCCTATGCCAAGCTGCATCGCACCGAGCGTTGCAAGGTCGCGTTGTCGGACGTGCTGGAGCGTGGCGCCTTCGATCTCGATCGCATTCTCGACCTCGAGCCCGACTTTCTCGAGGCTGACGATCATGATCACGACCACGATCATGACCATCATCACGGCCATGATGGTCATCATCACGATCACGGCCACGGCATGAGGCATTATCATGACGAGGAGATGCAATCGTTGTCGCTTCGGACCGACAAACCGCTCGATCCGAACATCTTCATGCCGTGGCTGCAGAACCTCGTCGCGGCCGAGGGCCAGAAAATCCTGCGCTCGAAGGGCATTCTGGCTTTTGCCGGCGACGATGACCGCTATGTGTTCCAGGGCGTGCACATGATGCTGGAGGGCGACCATCAGCGGAAATGGAAGGACGGCGAGACGCGCGAGAGCAGGCTCGTTTTCATCGGCCGCGAATTGCCGGAAGAGATGATCCGCGCCGGCTTCGAAAGCTGCATCATCGCGTGATGAGCGATCTTCCACAAGGCGGCGAGCAAGCCTCGATCGCATCGGTTACCGATCGCGTGCGCAACGTTGCGATCGGCGCGCCCGTGACCTCGGTGCATTTTCTCGGCGACCGCGCCTTTTTTGTCGGTGCCGAGGAGCATGTCTCGATCGCGGACGGAGAGGGGGATCTTTCCAGGATCGAGGTGCTGGGTGGCGGCATTCTGTGCTCGGCCTGCGACGGCGCGCGGATTGCGATGGGCGGCGACAATGGCAAGGTCCTCGCGCTCGATGCAAAGGGCGTCGTCACCGAGCTTGCCGCCGATGCCAAGCGGCGCTGGATCGACAATGTCGCGCTGCATCCGGACGGCGCCTATGCGTGGTCGGTCGGCAGGTTCGCCTATGTCCGCAGCGGCAAGAACGACGAGAAATCGCTCGAAGTACCCTCGACCGTCGGCGGGCTTGCGTTCGCGCCGAAGGGACTGCGGCTTGCGGTCGCCCATTATGGCGGCGCCACGCTGTGGTTTCCCAACATGACGGCGACGCCGGAATTCTTCGCCTGGGCCGGTTCGCATCTGGGCGTCACATTCAGTCCCGACAACAAGTTCGTGGTCACCACAATGCACGAACCGTCGCTGCATGGCTGGCGTCTCGCCGACAACCGCAGCATGCGGATGTCGGGTTATCCCGCCCGGGTCAAATCGATGTCGTGGAGCACAGGTGGAAAGTTTCTGGCGACGTCCGGCGCCGACGCCGTGATCATGTGGCCGTTCGCCAGCAAGGACGGTCCGATGGGCAAGGAGCCGGCGATGCTGGCGCCTTTGCAGGCGCGCGTGACCGTGGTGGCCTGCCATCCGAAGCAGGATGTGCTGGCGGCCGGCTATGGCGACGGCACCATCCTGATGGTGCGGCTCGAAGATGGTGCGGAAATCCTGGTGCGGCGAAACGGCACGCCGCCGGTCGCAGCGCTTGCCTGGAATGCCAAGGGCACGCTGCTTGCTTTCGCCGACGAAGCGGGCGAGGGCGGCCTGCTCGCGCTTTGATTGGTTATTCCGGGTCCGCCCCTTTGTAACGCCTCGCGGAATGACGAAATTGTTGTGACAGCGGTACGACCCCTTGCCGCTAATACAGCCTCGCCTGTTGGCCGTTTCGTCCGCATAATAGCTGGCAGTGGGGGCTGAAGCACGAGGTCACATCATGAAGATCGAGGACGTCAGGCGAACCGCCTATTCGATGCCGCTCACCAACCCCGCATTTCCGCCGGGCCCTTATCGGTTCTTCAACCGCGAATTTTTCGTCATCACCTACCGGACCGATCCGGAGGCGCTGGCCGCCGTGGTGCCGGAGCCGCTGGAAGTCGCCGATTCCGTGGTGAAGTACGAATTCATCCGCATGCCCGACTCCACCGGTTTTGGCGACTACACCGAAACCGGGCAGGTGATCCCGGTCCGCTTCAAGGGCGAGGAAGGCGCTTACGTTCATTCGATGTACCTCGACGACGAAGGCCCGATCGCCGGAGGCCGCGAGCTCTGGGGATTTCCCAAAAAACTCGCCAAGCCGAAGATCGAGGTCGAAAGCGACGTCCTGGTCGGCACGCTGCACTATGGCTCGGTGCTCTGCGTTTCCGCGACGATGGGCTACAAGCACCGCAGCGTCGACCACGACACCGTGATGCAGTCGCTGAAGGCGCCAAACTTCATGCTGAAGATCATCCCGCATGTCGACGGTGGCGCGCGGGTCTGCGAGCTCGTTCGCTATTACCTCGAGGACGTGACGCTGAAGGAGGCCTGGACCGGGCCCGCTGCGCTCGGGCTGTTCCCGCATGCGCTCGCCGATGTCGCGCGCCTGCCGGTGCGCGAGGTCGTGTCCGCGCTGCATTTCAGGACCGACCTCACGCTCGGGCTCGGCACGGTCGTGTTCGACTATCTGGCGAAGTGACGCATTGGCTGCCACGTCAAGATGCTCGCCGAGGACTAAATCGTGCAAGCACATCACCTGACCATTGTGCATTATCCGCAGCGACAACACTGGTACTCTGTGGAAGTCAGGCTGCCTGACTGGGAGGCCGTCTCTGCAGCTGTCCAGCGGATGGATGATGACGAGTACCCCATCGTTCAGCTGAGCTATAAAGACGTGGAAAGCTGCTTCTCTGATGACAGCTCATTCAACATTGTCGGGGGCGCGATCGCTGGCTTCGCCATGTTCGAGATGATTGCTGGGTGGCAGTATGAAGATCCGCGGGGCGGCGACGAGGATGTCCGATTGTGGAAAAGGGATCAAGGATACTTCTGTCAACGCAAGAACATCCTCGCCGATCTTGATGGCGTATTGAGAATTGCCAAAGTCTACTTCGATACAGGCTCCTATGAGGCAGTCCAAACTGAGTGCGTGAAGATGCGAAACGATTGACCGGACTTCTGGCTGGGGACAACCCCTGGCCGACCGCGCATAGAGCTCCTCAGCGCACCAGCACGTTCCGGAACAGCCAGGGATCGCTGGTGTCGATGTCCTCCGGGAACAGCCCGGGGCGGTCGGTGAGCGGCGTCCAGTCGGTGTAAAAACCCTTCACCGGGCCGAGATAGGGCCGCTGCACTTCGAGGCAGCGATGAAAATCCATCTCGTCGGCCTCGACGATGCCGGCCTTCGGGTTCTCCAGCGCCCACACCATGCCGGCGAGCACCGCCGACGACACCTGCATTCCGGTCGCGTTTTGATAGGGCGCGATGCGGCGCGTCTCTTCGATCGAGAGCTGCGAGCCATACCAATAGGCATTCCTGGCATGGCCATAGACGAGCACGCCGAGCTCGTCGATGCCGTCCTCGATCTCGTGCTCGTCGAGGATGTGCCATTTCGGCTGCATACGCCCGGTCGCGCCGAACATCTCGTGCAGCGACAGCACGGCATCGTTCGCGGGGTGATAGGCATAATGGCAGGTCGGGCGATAGACGACCTTGTCGCCGTCCCGGACCGTGAAATAATCCGCAATCGAGATCGACTCGTTGTGGGTGACGACGAAGCCGTATTGCGCGCCGGGCGTCGGGCACCAGGAGCGCACGCGCGTATTGGCGCCGGGCTGCTGCAGATAGATTGCAGCACCGCAGCCGTCCGGATGGGTGCGGCCATTGTCCGGCATCCATGTCTCATGCGTGCCCCAGCCGAGCTCGGCCGGCTGCATGCCCTCGGAGACGAAGCCTTCGACCGACCAGGTGTTGACGAAGATGTTCATCGGCTTCGGCCGCTTGGAGCGCTGGGTGTCGCGCTCGGCGATGTGGATGCCCTTGACGCCGAGCTTCTGCGCGAGCTCGCCCCAGGCCTCGCGGCTCTTCGGCTCGGCGAAGGACGTGCCGGTGTCGCGGGCGATGTCGAGCAGCGCCTGCTTGACGAACCAGGACACCATGCCGGGATTTGCGCCGCAGGTGGAGACAGCGGTCGTGCCGCCCGGGCTCTTGCGACGGGCTTCCAGCAGCGTCTCGCGCAGCGCATAGTTCGAGCGCTTCTCCGATCCGATATTCTTGTCGAAGTAGAAGCCGGCCCAGGGTTCGATCACAGTGTCGATATAGAGCGCGCCGATCTCCCGGCACAGCTCCATGATGTCGACCGAGGAGGTGTCGACCGACAGGTTGACGCAAAAGCCCTGGCCGCCGCCGGCGGTCAGGAGCGGGGTCAGGAACTGGCGGTAATTGTCGCGGGTGACCGCCTCCTTGATGAAGCGCACGCCGTGCTGTTTTGCGAGCTCGCCATCCTCATGCGGATCGATGATGACAAAGCGCGACTTGTCGTAATCGAAATGCCGCTCGATCAGTGGCAAGGTCCCTTTGCCGATCGAGCCGAAGCCGATCATGACGATGGGGCCGGTGATCTTGGCATGGATCTGCGAGGCGGGGCTCATGGGATGGGTCTCTCCGAAAAAGTGCTGGCGGTCAGGGGACGGAACTATGCGGTGTGCCGCTTGGCGGTCACTTCGATTTCGACCTTCATCTCGGGCTTCAACAGGCCTGCCACGACAAGCAGCGTTGCAGCCGGGCGGATCTCGCCGAGGAATTCGCCGCAGACGGCGAACAGGGCGTCCGCATGCTTGATGTCGGTCACGTAGTAGGTCGCGCGGACGATATCGCTCAGCGCGAAGCCGCCCTCCTGCAGGGCGGCCGCGATGGTCTTGAAGCAGTTCCGTGACTGGCTCGTGACATCGTCCGGCATGATCATGGTGGCGTAATCATAGCCAGTGGTGCCTGCCACGAAGGCAAAGTCGCCATCGATTACCGCGCGGCTGAAGCCGGCGGTCTTCTCAAAAGGCGAGCCAGTCGAAATCAGACGGCGGGTCATCTCTCAAGCCTCTGCAACGGGATTTTCTGACGCGCGACCCCAGGGGGACGCCTACGTGGCTATCTTACCGGGAACGCTCTGTCACGTCCGGCGCAGACGGTGAAGTCCCGCCCCAGCGGCGCACCACGATGTCGCGGACGATCATGATGGCAAGGGCGGTCATGAGCAGGGTGGCGACGACGCTGCGGGGCCGCGAACGCGCGACTGATGCCGCCTTTGGCCGGCCGATCTCTCGCATCATCCTGGCGTTCACGCCGCTTGTGGGACGAGACGTCCGGCCTTCCTGGTGCGCTCGGGCTTTCGCACGGACGCGCCGGTCGGCACGATCATGCCCCAGGCGCCGTCGAGCGCGCCGTCTTCAAGCTCGAGGGCAAGCAGGCGCTCCGGCTCGAATGTACCGGGGAGCGCGAGCACGCCGGTCTTGGCGGTCGAGAAGCCGAAGCGGCCGTAATAGGGCGCGTCTCCCAGCAGCAGAACCGCGCGATGGCCCCGCGCCCGCGCCGCCGCGAGCGCCCTCCCGACCAGCGCGGCTCCGACCCCGAGCTTGCGGCTTTCAGCATCGACCGCAAGCGGGCCGAGCACGAGTGCCGGCACGCCCCCGGCGCTGACGTGCCACAACCGCACGGTCCCCACGAGCTTGCGGCCTCGCACGGCCGACAGCGCAAGGCCTTCGGCGGGCGCACGCCCGTCGCGCAGGCGCTGGCAGGTGCGCGTCTGGCGGTTCTCGCCAAAGCAGGCATCGAGCAGCGCCTCGCGCGCTGTGACGTCGGAAGACCGCTCCGCACGGATCGCGAACGGAGCGGCTTGCGAGATGAGGGCGGTCTCTGTGGTCCAAACAGCAGTCATGGCACGTCAGTCCTCGCTTGTCGCGAGCCGCAGGCGGCCCGCGCAAGCGTCGTCAGAATGGAGTGTTGGGGAGGGAGCCGGCTCTGCACCGGCTCCCGCTTCGGGCCTCACAGGGAGGCCGGGTCAGATGTGGTAGGTCCTCAGCGGAGGGATGCCGTTGAAGGCCACCGACGAGTAGGTCGACGTATAGGCCCCGGTTCCTTCGATCAGCACCTTGTCGCCGATCTCGAGCGTCACCGGGAGCGGATACGGCAGTTTCTCGTACAGCACGTCCGCGGAGTCGCAGGTGGGGCCCGCGATCACGCAGGGCGCCATCTCTGCCCCGTCATGCGGGGTTCGGATGGCGTAGCGGATCGACTCGTCCATGGTCTCGGCGAGACCGCCGAACTTGCCGATGTCGAGATAGACCCAGCGCACCTCGTCCTCGTCGCTCTTCCTGGAGATGAGCACGACCTCGGACTCGATGATCCCGGCATTGCCGACCATGCCGCGTCCCGGCTCGATGATGGTCTCCGGGATCTGGTTGCCGAAATGCTTGCGCAGCGCGCGGAAGATCGACCGGCCGTACTGCACGACCGGTGGAACGTCCTTCAGGTACTTGGTCGGGAAGCCGCCGCCCATGTTGACCATGGTGAGGTTGATCCCCCGCTCTGCGCAGTCGCGGAACACGGTGGACGCCATCGCCAGAGCACGGTCCCAAGCCTTCACCTTGCGCTGCTGCGAGCCGACATGGAAGGAGATGCCGCAGGGCTCCAGGCCCAGCCGCTTGGCGAGGTCGAGCACCTCGACCGCCATTTCCGGGTCGCAGCCGAACTTGCGCGACAGCGGCCATTCGGCGCCGGCGCAGTCGTAGAGGATGCGGCAAAACACCTTTGCGCCGGGGGCGGCGCGGGCGACCTTCTCGACCTCGGCGGCGCAATCGACCGCGAACAGGCGAATGCCGAGCGCAAAGGCGCGCGCGATGTCGCGCTCCTTCTTGATCGTGTTGCCATAGGAGATGCGGTCGGGTGTCGCACCCGCAGCCAGCGCGATCTCGATCTCGGCCAATGTTGCGGTGTCGAAGCAGGAGCCGAGCGAAGCGAGCAGCGACAGCACTTCGGGCGCAGGATTGGCCTTCACCGCGTAGAACACGCGGCTGTCGGGCAGCGCCTTGGCGAAGCTCTGGTAGTTGTCGCGCACGATTTCGAGGTCGACCACGAGGCACGGCTCGGTGTCGAGGCCCTCGCTGCGGCGGTTACGCAGGAATTCCCTGATGCGTTCGGTCATAGCACCCTCCAAACGGTCCAATTCCGGACCCGTTCAAATTGTTCTCGGTCGTAGGTGCTTTGGCGTTGCCGCACGATGGAGACGCGACGATGCCTCGAACCTAGAACCGAATTGTGCTGCCGTGGATTGGTTGGGAATTTTCCCGCCCGCTCACCTGGCAATGAAGGACAAGCCTTTTCAGTAGCCCGCGCCGGCGTTGGACTGCCGGTAGAGACCAAAAAAGCCCGATCCGTCGTTGCTTTAAGTCGCGTCCCCCGTTGAGAGCGGGGTGCGCCGGTTCGCCTCCGGCTGCCAGTCACGGTTGCAAGGAGCGGAGAGACCTTCAACGGCATCTCTTGAGAGAGATGCTGGCCTCTTGAGTGGCGGTCTCATCGACCTCGTCTCAAGCGACCCTCGGTTCTTCCGTCCCTTGGCGGCTGTCCGGCCTCTTGTCCGGATACCCACCGACTGACACACGACCACAGGCACGTGCGAAATTGGGCAAGTTTGCAGATAATCTGTTTGACTCTGCTGCGCAAGAATTTTTTTGCCGCGCGGGCAAATTTGCCTAACAGCTGCTTGCGAGCTCGCGCTTCGACGCACGCGCGAGCGTCGAAGATGAACGGCCGTTAAGTTTTTCTGGAGACGCAGCGTGCCTGTTGTGCCAGCGGCACGCTGACGTGTGGCTTCGCGCGCCTCACGCGCGCTTGACGAAGGGCTCGACGCGCTGGGCCGCGCGGATGAACGCCACCATCACCATGACGCCGAGTGCGAACAGCACCGCCTGCACGATGTGGGCGCCGGTGTCCCCGAGGTCGAGCAGAATCGCAAGCGCCCAGCCGCCGGCGAAGGCCGCGCCGAAGACCTCGGCGCCGATCAGGATCGCCGCGGAGATCACGGTGATGACGCTCGGCCAGACGATCTGGCGGGAGGCTTTGGGCGCTTGCTCTGGGCTCATGGTCAGGGTCCTGTTGGCGGGCGCAATCTCACCGAAAAGGAGGCTGCTATCAAGCTTAAAAGGCCCAAAAAAGCCCCATCGCGTGATATAGCAGGCCCAAGCAAAACAAGGCGGAAAACGGAAAATTCCGATGTCAGAGATCCTGCAGACGACATTGCTTCCTCAGGCAGACACCAACCCGCTTCTCAAGGCATGGGAGACGCCGCACCAGACGCCGCCCTTTGCCGAGATCAAGCCCGAACACTTTCTGCCGGCCTTCGAGCAGGCCTTCACCGATCACGCAGCCGAGATCACGGCCATCACCCACGACCCGGCCGTGCCCGACTTCGACAACACCATCACGGCGCTGGAGCGCTCAGGCCGGCTGCTCGCCAAGGTCTCGGCCGTGTTCTACGACCTCGTCTCGGCGCACTCCAATCCGCAAATCCTCGAGATCGACAAGGAGGTCTCGCTCAGGATGGCCAGGCACTGGAACCCCATCATGATGAACGCGGTGCTGTTCGGCCGCATCGCCATGCTGCATGAGAAGCGCGCCGAGCTGAAGCTGACAGGCGAGCAGAACCGGCTTTTGGAGCGCACCTATACACGCTTCCACCGCGCCGGCGCGGGCCTCTCCGAGGAGGCCAAGGCGCGGATGGCCGAGATCAACGAGCGGCTGGCCCACCTCGGCACGACCTTCAGCCATCATCTGCTCGGCGACGAGCAGGACTGGCTTCTGGAGCTTTCCGAGGACGACCGGGCGGGGCTTCCCGACAGCTTCATCGCCTCCGCCAGGGCCGCCGCTGAGGAGCGCGGCATGGCCGGCAAGGCGATCGTGACGCTGTCGCGCTCGACGGTGGAGACCTTCCTCAAGACCTCGGCGCGGCGCGACCTGCGCGAAAAGGTGTTTCGGGCCTTCATCGCGCGCGGCGGCAACGGCAACAAGAACGACAACAAGGACATCATCGTCGAGGTGCTGGGGCTCCGCGAGGAGAGCGCCAGGCTCCTGGGCTATCCGACCTATGCCGCCTATCGCCTCGCGGACTCCATGGCCAAGACGCCGGAGGCCGTGCGCGGGCTCCTGGAGCGGGTCTGGAAGCCGGCGCGCGAGCGGGCGCTTGCCGACCGTGACGAGTTGCAGGCTCTGATCGCGAAAGAGGGCGGCAATTTTTCCCTCGCTCCCTGGGATTGGCGCTACTACGCCGAAAAGCTTCGGCAGGCCAAAGCCAATTTCGACGACGACACCATCAAGCCCTATCTCACGCTCGACCACATGGTCGAAGCCGCCTTCGATTGTGCGACCCGCCTGTTCGGGATCACCTTCACCGAGCGCAAGGATATCCCGCTCTGGCACCCGGACGTCCGGGTCTGGGAGGTCAGGGATGCGTCGGGCAACCACAGGGCCCTGTTCTATGGCGACTACTTCGCCCGTCCCTCAAAACGCTCCGGCGCCTGGATGACCTCGCTGCGCGAACAGCAGAAGCTCGACGGCGAGGTCGCGCCATTGATCATCAATGTCTGCAATTTCGCGAAGGGCGCGGAGGGCGAGCCTTCGCTTCTGTCGCCTGACGATGCCCGAACCCTGTTCCACGAATTCGGCCACGGCCTGCATGGCATGCTCTCCAATGTGACCTATCCCTCGCTGTCGGGCACAAGCGTGTTCACCGATTTCGTCGAGCTGCCCTCGCAGCTATATGAGCACTGGCAGGAGCGGCCGGAGGTGCTGCAGAAGTTCGCCCGCCACTACCGGACCGGCGAGCCGCTGCCGGAGGAGTTGCTGAAACGCTTTCTTGCCGCGCGCAAATTCAACCAGGGTTTTGCCACCGTCGAGTTCGTCTCCTCGGCGCTGCTCGATCTCGAATTCCATTCTCAGCCCGCCTCCGCAAGCCGCGATGTCGATGCCTTCGAGCGCGCCGAGCTCGAGAAGATCGGCATGCCTCAGGAGATCGTCATGCGCCACCGTCCGACCCAGTTCGGTCACGTGTTCTCGGGCGATTACTATGCTGCCGGCTATTACAGCTACATGTGGTCGGAGGTGATGGATGCCGACGCCTTCGGCGCGTTCGAGGAGGCGGGCAACATCTTCGATCCTGCGGTCGCAAAGCGCCTGCATGACGACATCTACTCCACCGGCGGCTCGGTCGATCCGGAACAGGCCTATATCGCCTTCCGCGGCCGCGAGCCCGAGCCTGATGCGCTGCTCCGCCGGCGCGGATTGCTGGATGCGGCCAAGGCGGCCTGAGGTGACGGCCTCGTTGCGCGGGCTTTCGCTGCTGCTGCCGTTTCTGCTGCTTGGCGCGGGCGCCGCCGAGGCGCACCCCCATGTCTGGATCACGGCGGTGAGCGAATTGCTCTACGCACCCGACGGCTCGCTTGCCGGCGTGCGGCACGCCTGGACGTTTGACGACATGTTCGCCTCCTACGCGTTGCAGGGCATTGAAACCAAGGTCAGGGGGACCTACAGCCGCGAGGAGCTTGCGCCGCTGGCCGAGACCAATGTCGAGGCGCTGAAGGAATACGCCTATTTCACCTACGCCCGCGCCGACGGCGGCAAGAAGGAGAAATTTTCCGAGCCGGTCGACTACTTTCTCGACTACAAGGAAGGCCAGCTCACGCTGCACTTTACCTTGCCGCTGAAGACCCCGCTGAAGGCAAAGCAGCTGTCGCTCGAAGTGTACGATCCGACCTTCTTTGTCGATTTCCAGCTTGCCAAAACCGATCCGGTCAAGCTCGTGAGCGCCCCCGAAGGCTGCAAGATGGCCTTCCAGCGCCCCAACGACGGTTCAGCGACAGCGCAGACGCTCAACGAGCAGACATTTGCCAATGGCGGCGAGAACGCCAATTACGGCGCCATGTTCGCCAACAAGATCACGGTGGATTGCCCATGAAGCGGCAAGCCTTTCGGACGCGTGCGGTGTTCGCGTTGGCCGCCTTGCTCACAGTGATCGTCGCGCTCGACGCCGCAATCCCCATGGTGATGGCGCAGTCTCCTTTCGCCGGCCCGCGGCCGCCATCTCAGCCGGAGATCGGTGGTATCGTCGGATGGCTGCTTGCAAGACAATCGGAGTTCTATCGCGAGATTTCCGCAACCATTCGCAGCGCCAGGTCCGACGGCTCCGCGGTCTGGACCTTGATGGCGATCTCCTTTGCTTACGGGATCTTCCACGCGGCCGGCCCTGGTCACGGCAAGGCGGTGATCTCTTCCTATCTCGTCGCCAACCAGGAGACCGCACGGCGCGGCATCGTGTTGTCATTTGCGTCGGCCCTGATGCAGGCGCTGGTGGCGATTTTGATCGTCGCGATCGGCGCGTGGCTCTTGAATGCGACGGCAAAGACCATGTGCGGCGCCGAGCGGGCGATCGAGATCGCCAGCTACGCGCTGATTGCAGCGTTCGGCGCTCGACTGGTCTGGACCAAGGGCGGCAACTTCGTGCGCGCGCTGCAGGCGAGCTGGCCGGAGCCCGCGCCCGCGATGGCGACCGGCGGACACCACCATCGTGATCACGACCACGGCCACGACCACACGCACGACCATGGCCACCTCCATCATTCCGAGGATGGCCATGTCCACGACGAGCATTCCGGCCATTCCCACGGACCGGAGCCGAGCGAGCTTGCGGGTCCCGGCGGCTGGCGACGGGGATTGGCTGCGATCGCCGCGGTGGGCTTGAGGCCCTGCTCGGGCGCGATCCTGGTGCTGGTGTTCTCGCTGGCGCAAGGCATGTTCTGGGCCGGCATCGCCGCGACCCTTGTAATGGCGATCGGCACGGCGATCTCGGTTGCGATCATCGCCGTGCTGGCGGTATCAGCCAGGGATGTCGCGCAACGCTTGAGCAATGCCAGCGACGGCACCGGCGCGCTGATCATGCGCGGCATCGAATTCGGCGCGGCGGGGCTCGTGCTGCTGCTCGGCTCGGGTTTGTTGTTCGGCTACGTCGTTGCCGAACGCACGACCTGCTTTTAGCCCGGCAGAAGACGCCGCAGCAACGGCAGGAAGAAGATCGCGACATTGATCGTGAAGCCGAGGTTCCAGAGGATCGAACGCAGCCGCGGACGATTGCCGACATAAGTGAAGACATAGGCGATGCGGACGATCACAAACAGCACCGCGAGCTCGTTGATCAGGTTCTGCGGTGCGGCACGAAATTCCGCGAGCAACACCGCGACCGCGAAGAACGGAAAGGCCTCGATGCCGTTCTGGTGCGCGCCGAGCGCGCGGGCGCGGATCGCATCCTCGTAGAACGCGCTATCGCGGGGCTTGGCATTGTCATATTGACCCGACCCCAGTCTTTTGACCGAAACGATCGTCAACAGATAGATCGCCACGCATGCGAAGATGCAGTATTCGGCGACCGTCATGCTTCCTCCCGCTTTTGCCGTTAGTGACACTATCGAAGCGGTAGCCAGCTTGACAAGGACGGTCGCGCGCGCGAAGCCACTCACGACATGACCAAGCCAGTCGCCATCGAAAGCCTGACACCGGCAGCCGCGGCGCGGAAGCCGCGGGTCGGCGTGCTGCTGGTCAATCTCGGCACCCCCGATACCGCCGACACCAGAGGCGTGCGCATCTATCTAAAGGAGTTTCTGTCCGATCCGCGGGTGATCGAAAACCAGGGGCTGTTGTGGAAGCTGATTCTCAACGGCATCATCCTGCGCACACGCCCACGGCGCAAGGCGGCCGATTACCGAAAAATCTGGAACACGGAGAAAGGCGAATCGCCGCTGAAGAGCATCACGCGCGCGCAATCGGAAAAGCTCGCGCGCTCGATCGCCGACCACGACCATGTCGAGGTGGATTGGGCGATGCGCTACGGCAACCCGTCGATCCGTGCGGGCATCGAGGCGCTGATGGAACGCGGCTGCGATCGCCTTCTGGTGGTGCCGCTCTATCCGCAATATTCGGCCGCGACCTCGGCAACGGTCTGCGACGAGGCGTTCCGCGTGCTCTCCACACTGCGCGCGCAACCAACCTTGCGGGTGACGCCGCCTTATTATGCCGAGCCTCATTATATCGAGGCGCTCGCATGCTCGATCAACGCGCATCTTGCGAGCTTGCCGTTCAAGCCGGATTTGATCGTGGCGTCGTTCCACGGCATGCCGAAGGACTATGTCGAGAAGGGCGATCCGTACCTTGCGCAATGCGTCGCGACGACGGAGGCGTTGCGCGCGCGGCTGGCGCTCGACGCGTCAAAACTCCTGCTTACCTTCCAGTCGCGTTTCGGCAGTGACGAGTGGCTGCAGCCCTACACCGACCGGACAATCGAGAAACTCGCCAAGGACGGCGTGCGCCGCATCGCCGTAGTCACGCCCGGCTTTGCCGCCGATTGCCTGGAAACGCTCGAAGAGATTGCGCAGGAAAACGCCGAGCTTTTCCGGCACAATGGCGGTGAAGAATTTTCCGCGATCCCCTGTCTGAACGACAGCGACGCCGGCATCGATGTGATCCGCCTGCTCGTGCTCCGCGAGCTGCAGGGTTGGATTTAGAGGCCGAATTTAACTGCATTTGCATGAATGCGGTGCACCAGTCGCCAGTCATTCTCAACTCTATTAACCACACGCCGAATTGAATCGCGCCTTTCCTTGAAGCGGACAAGCCACTTGGCTGCCACCGAGATTTCACACATCTGGCGGCTGTCAAACTCCTACCTAGCTATGTGTGCAAGAGCAGCCGGGTGAACCGGTGCCGCCGGCACGGAGACAAAGCGAGACGGCGGCCGCGAGCAAATTCCTGGCGGGGATTTTGCGCCGGCACATCGCAACCCGCCTTGGAGGACTTATGTTCGGTTTCGATATTTTCGCGATCGTGTTCGTGCTGCTCGTCTTCGTCACGCTGTTTGCAGGCATCAAGACCGTGCCGCAGGGCTATGACTGGACCATCGAGCGATTCGGCAAATACACGCACACGCTGTCGCCGGGCCTCAACATGATCGTTCCCTTCTTCGATCGCGTCGGCCGCAAGATGAACATGATGGAGCAGGTGATCAACATTCCCTCGCAGGAGGTGATCACCAAGGACAACGCCACCGTGACTGTGGACGGCGTCGCATTCTTCCAGGTGTTCGATGCCGCGAAGGCAAGCTACGAGGTCGCCAATCTCGCGCAGGCGATCATCATGCTGACCATGACCAATATCCGCTCGGTGATGGGTGCGATGGATCTCGACCAGGTGCTGTCGCATCGCGACGAGATCAATGAGCGCCTGCTGCGCGTTGTCGATGCCGCAGTCTCCCCGTGGGGCGTCAAGGTCAACCGCATCGAGATCAAGGATATCGTGCCGCCGGCCGACCTGGTCGAGGCGATGGGCCGGCAGATGAAGGCCGAGCGCGTCAAGCGCGCCGACATTCTGCAGGCGGAAGGCCAGCGCCAGTCGGAAATCCTGCGTGCCGAGGGCGCCAAGCAGAGCCAGATCCTGCAGGCCGAGGGCCGCCGCGAAGCCGCCTTCCGCGATGCCGAGGCGCGCGAACGTTCCGCTGAGGCCGAAGCCAAGGCGACGCAGATGGTGTCCGATGCGATCGCCAAGGGCGATGTGGCCGCGCTGAACTATTTCATCGCCGACAAATACATCAAGGCGTTCGGCCAGTTTGCCGGCTCGCCAAACCAGAAGATCATCATGTTGCCGGTGGAGGCCGTGAGCATGCTCGGCTCGCTTGCCGGCATCGGCGAGATCGCGAAGGCGACGTTTGGCGAAAGTGCGGCCTCGGCAGAGGCCGCCGCACGCCGCTCCACCTCCGTGCCGAGCACGGCTGCGCCGCCGCCGCCCGCGACGCCGCAATAAATGAGGTCCGTGTCATGACCGAAATGTTCGGGACACTCGGCACCTGGAACTGGCTGATCTTCGGCTTTGTGCTGATGGCGCTGGAGCTTGCAGCGCCTGGCGTCTTCCTGTTCTGGTTCGGACTTGCCGCCCTCCTGGTCGGACTCGTCTCGTTCGTCCTGCATCCTTCCTGGCAGACGCAGCTTCTGATGTTTGCGGTGTTTGCGTTGATTGCCGTGCCGATCTGGCGGCGTCTTGCGAAGAGCCAGCGCGAGGCAAGCGCGAGCAACCCGTTTCTCAATCGGCGCGCGGCCGCCCTTGTCGGCCGCGAGTTCACGCTGGAGAGGCCGATCGTCGATGGCTTCGGCACGGTGCGGATCGACGACACGATCTGGCGCGTGGCCGGCCCCGACGCGCCCGCCGGCAGCCGGGTGCGCGTGGTGCAGGCCGACGGCGCCAACCTCACGGTGGCGTCGGCTTAAGTCGCCTCCTGCTGCTTGCGCCACCTTTCGGCAAAGCGATGCAGCGGCAGGAAGGTTTCGCAAAGCTCGCGCCCGAGCGGGGTA
>Ga0335079_10002803_pt1 | contig 20062 bp, 11 predicted proteins | sample Lox_Sample_33_FD_206719 | JGI IMG/M metagenome (GOLD analysis project Ga0335079, IMG submission 206719) | Soil microbial communities from Loxahatchee National Wildlife Refuge, Florida, United States - Lox_Sample_3.3 | ecosystem: Environmental > Terrestrial > Soil > Wetlands | place: USA... | reverse complement strand
TCATGAATCTTCTTGATCTGCGCCTTTTGGTCATCTGTCAAATTCAGCCCTTGCAACATTCCGCGTCCGCGCATCCCTGGCGCATTCGCCGGAGCACCGTTTGGCGCAGCCTGCTGTGAGGGCTGCTGGGCGGGCGGAGTTGCCTGCTCCTGCCCATTATCTTGCGGCGCTTGGGCCATCACCGCAGCCGGCACCGCCCCTAAAAATAACGCTCCCGTCATCAGCACAAACGCGCGCACCCCTGCTTGCATCTTCATCGCCTTCCTCTTTCCGGAGACTTATGTCTCCCCTCGACTCTTTTCATTAAACACACCCCCGCGCGCAAAGTCGCAACAAAACGCACTCATAGCCTCTTCCTTTATTCCAGTATTAGCCTGCCAGCCACCTGAACGTGCGATCCAATTCCGATGTAGGTGAGCAGCATTGCTGTGCCCGAATTGCTCAGCGAACTCCAATCTTCTCCAGGTTCGCCTTCGCGAGCAGCTCGTTCACTCGCGTTAGATCGCTTGATTGAATTTCCCGCCATCTTGCCACCGCTCCCGAAGCGGCAGCCTCCCATTTCACTGCTGCAGTTTCGGCGTCCGCAGTCGGCGCTGCATCGGCACTTTCCACCGAAAAAAGCAGTTTCCTCAATCCGGATGCTGCTTCCGGCAACGACGCCTTACCCCCTTCAGGAAGCCCGCTCCCGAACACTCCGAACTCTCCTGCTCCCGCGTGTTTGCGGTCCTCCAGCTTTTGCTGGAGCTTCTCCAATGTCTCCAACAATTCCGCATTGCCGTTCGCCGCTTTTCGCCGTGCTTCAATCTCCTCGCGCAATTTTCTTTCCGCTTGCAGGGCACTGGACACCTCTCCCAGTTTCCCAGCAATTCCACTCGCAACCTCGAACTGTTTCTCCAATCCCGCTTGCGGAGTCTTCATACGCGGATCCATCTTCACGGTCAGAGGTTCCTCGAGGCTCTTGCCATCCACCGTCAGCCTTACTCGATAGTTTCCCGGTGGCGCCCAGACTCCCGCCGGCCTGCCGAAAAACCCAGTCGCTCCTTTCGTCACCCCGTAGCGCAAATCCCAATAAAACCGGTGCCTTCCAGCTTCCGCCGCCAAGGGTTGCGGCTCGTTCACCCATTCCATCGGATATGGGACGCTCTTCGGATCGGTCTTCTTCATTTCGTCGTCGCTTGCGTATCGCCGCACCAGCTTTCCCGTCGCATCTACTATCTCCAGTTGAACGGCTCCCGCCGGTTTCTCTTTCAAGTAGTAGTCAATCGCCGCCCCCGTCGGCGCATTCTCATAAGTCGGCTCGTCGAATGGCACCGGTGTCCCCTCATCCGTTCCCGGCCGCATTCTGTAGGCGATTTGCGGTTTGAAGAGCCACGCTTCCTTCCCGGTAATCTCTGGCTTCATTTGCCGCAGCGGCGTTGCATCATCCAGAATCCACAGCGCCCTCCCAAACGTCGCAATCACCAAATCATCTCCATGCACCACCAGATCCCGCACGGATACCGTCGGCATGTTCAGTTGCAGCGATTCCCAATCGTCCCCGTCGTTAAACGAAACATAGACGCCCGTCTCCGTGCACGCATATAACAACCCTCTCCGTTCCGGGTCTTCTCTGACACAGTTCAAGAAGCTCCCGTCCGGAATTCCGTGATTCACCTCCGTCCACGTCTTCCCTAAATCGCGCGTCTTGTATAAATACGGCCGGTCGTCATCCAACCGGTGCCGGTCCACCGCCGCATAGGCCTCGCCCGCTTCAAAATGCGACGCCTCGATGTGCGTCACCTTGCTCCACGCCGTGATCTCGGGCGGCGTGACGTTCTTCCACGTCTTTCCTCCATCTCGAGTCAGTTGAATCAATCCATCGTCTGTCCCCGTCCAGATCTCTCCCGCGCGCACGTACGATGGCGCAATCGTATAAATAATCCCGCGCCTCTTTTCCGAGGGCGCATCCGCCGCCGTCGCTGCATCCAGATTCGCGGGAGCACCTGGATCTTCCCGCGTCAAATCCGGGCTGATCTCCTGCCACGAATTTCCGCCGTCCGCCGTGCGAAACAGCACTTGCGATCCGAAGTACAACACCCGCTTGTCCAGGGGAGAAAACACCAGCGGCATGGTCCACGTCGTCCGGAAATCTCCTTGATGCGCGAGCGACGGCGGCACCTCTAAATTCTGCCCATTGTCCAAAGCTTCCCGCGACACCGTTCCGCCAAAAATCACTCCGGGATGCATCGGATCGGGCGCGATGTAACCATTTTCCCCGCCTGCGTCCATCGGCTTCCAGTCGTGAAAATTCAGTTTCCGGTAATTGCTCCGGCTGGGCGTCGCCAGCGCGCCGCTGTCCTGCTGCGCCCCGTAAACCCAGTACGGAAACCGGTCATCTGTGATCACATGATAAAACTGCCCTGTCGGCTGGTTGTACCACGAGCTCCATGTCTCTCCGCCATTGCCCGTCACCACTACTCCTTGATCGCTGCTTACGATCATGCGCCTCGGTTCCGCGGGATCAATCCACATTTCGTGGTAATCGTCGCCGCCCGGCGCACCCTTGAACGCCGTGAACGTTTTTCCGCCATCCGTGGACTTGTATGTGGACGTGTCCATCACATAGACCGTGTCCTCGTGCTTGGGATCCACGCTCAGCTCTCCGAAGTACCATCCCCGCTCCCAGATTCTCCGGTCGTCGCTCTCAAGCGCCCAGCTCCCCCCTCCATCGTCGGACCGGTACAGCCCTCCCTCCTTCGCATCCACGATCAAATAGATTCTTCTTGGATTGCTCGGCGCATACGCGATCCCGACTCTCCCAAGGCCTTCCGAGGGCAGCCCGTGCCCGCTGATTTCATCCCAGTGCGCTCCTCCGTCGTTAGAACGGTAGAGGCCCGTCCCAGGCCCCTTGGATGGGGCATAGATGCTCCACGGCGGTCTTCTCGTCTGCAGCAGCGCCGCGTAAATCGTCTTCGGATTTCCCGGCTCAAATGCCAGATCAATCGCGCCCGTATTCTCGTCGCGGTACAGAATCTTCTTCCAGCTCTTCCCGCCGTCTTCTGTTTCGAACACCCCGCGTTGCGCATTTGCCGCGTAAGCATGCCCCAGCGCCGCCACGTACACGTGCTCCGCATTTTGCGGATCAATCAAGATTCGCCCGATGTGCCTGGTATCCTGCAATCCGATGTGCGTCCACGTTTTCCCTCCGTCGCTCGATCGGTACATCCCATCCCCGGACGACAGCGACGATCTCAAATCCGGCTCTCCTGTTCCTACATAGATGATCTCCGGATTCATCGGTGCCACCGCAATCGCTCCGATGGAAGCCACCTTCTCTGCATCAAAAATCGGTTTCCATGTGCGCCCGGCATCGTCCGTTCGCCACACTCCGCCTTCGACCGCACCGAAGTAATACACATCCGGCTGTCCTGGCACTCCCGCAACCGCTACGCATCTGCCCGCACGTCCCGGTCCGATCATCCGCCAGCGTAGCCCTCCAAAAGACTCCTGCTCGGAACCCGGCCCCGCATTCTGCGCGGAAAAGAGCGGAAGGCTCATCAGGACAACAATCAGCAAAGAAACCGAAATGGCAGCGAACCGGAATCTATTCATCAGGAACCCCCGGATGGGATGACAAGCAGAACAGACTACAGGAGAACGCCGCGCCACCGCCAAAAAAATCGCCCGGCTCAGGCAAGCCGGGCAGCAAATTGGTTGTAGGAAAAACTCTTCTAGTCGGCCTCTGCCATTTCCATATCGCGAATCGCCGGCCGCACCGCCGCGCGCCTGCGCAATCCGGCCGTCGCAAAATACAGTCCAAATCCCGCGGAAATAATCAGTCCTCCGAACACCAGGCCATTCATTCCCAGGATCGTCTCGCTTCCGCTCTTCACCAGCGCCAAGCTCATCAGCGCCATGGGAAAAGCACCGGCCAGGATGGCCCCCGGCAGTCCTCCCGGCACTCGAAATTCCCTCTTCAATTCCGGCTCCCGAATCCTCAGCACCACTAGCGTGATGAATTCCAGCGAAAGGCTCGCCCCATACAGCATAATATCAATTGTTACGAGCCTCTGAAATCCCAGCCCCAGGCAAGCCGCCCAGCACGTTGCACAAACAATGATCGCCACCCACGGCGCCTTCGTCTTGCGGCTGACCTTCCCAAACACCTTCGGCAGCATCCCGTCCCAGGACATCGCCAGCGGCAATCTCGAATAGCTCATTACCAGCGCGTTGAACATTCCGAACGCGCTCATCATCCCACCTGTCACCAGCAAAAACCGTAGCCACTCGAATCCGTAAATCTTCCCGCCTATCATTCCCGCGATCCCCGCCCACGATCCGTCTTCGGCAAATCGCGAAGCCGGAATCCCCGTGACATAAACCGCCAGGAACGGCAAGACGTAAGTCAGCGAAACCAGTACCACCGCGGCGATCATCGCCTTGGGATACGTCCGCTGCGGCCGCTCTACTTCCTGGGCGATCGTCGAAGCGTTATCCCAGCCCATGTAATTCCACATGGCTACCAGCACGCCGGCAAGCAATCCAAGTCCAGTGGTCGCCGAAGCCGCTTGGGGCGCCGCGAACGCTCCCGCCTTTAGCGGCGAGAGCACCACCACCAGCGCGAATGGCGCCGAGAGCAGAAAGAACAGCCACAGCGACGTCAGCCCCACCACGCGAATCCCCGCCAAGTTCAACACCGCGCAAGCCACCACCACAAACAATCCAGCCATTACCCCGTGACTCCCGATCCCAAACCATGGCGCCACCTGCGCGAGATAAAAAACAAAAAGCGTCGGGTAAATCGCCATATCGAAAATGCTCGCCGCCAGCGAAAGCCACGCTTCCTGGAATCCCCAGAAATTCCCCATCCCGCGCCGCACCCACGCATAGTAGCCGCCTTCCTGCGGCAGCGCGCTGGAAAGTTCTCCTATCATGAACGCCGTCGGCAAACTCCACAGCACCGGCAAGAACAGCAAAATCAAAATTCCGCGCCCATACCCCGCGCCATGAACGATCTCTTCCGTGCCGTACGTTCCCCCCGACACCATGAAAAACGTCGCGGCCACCAGCGGCCAGAGCGTCAGCTTTGCCGTTTTCTTTCTCGCTTGGGGAATTGCAGGGGCAGGTAAGTGGGCGGGAACTGATATGCTGCTCAATTTTTACCGTCGTCCTCCTCGGGCGGCTCTCGCTCCTAGCGCGTCATGGAAGCGAGATCGCAACGGAAGGATACAAGGTCTGCATCTGCATGCAACTAAAAAATGCATTCTCCTGAATATTTTTTTGCCGCACCGGTGATAAACTGCGCCGTTCGTCTGCACTCATAATTTCTCGGGAGCCCTGCTTCATGAAACCTGCCCTTCGCTTGTTCGTGACTGTACTTCTTCTCGCAGCACTACCGTTGCTCCAGGCCGGGCAGTCTGCTGGTTCGACCCGGCCCATCACCATCCAGGATCTGTTCCGGATAAAACAGGTCCAGGATCCACGCATCTCTCCCGACGGCCAGTGGGTCGCCTACACCGTCACCTCGACGAAGCTCGCCGAAGACAAGACCGAGGATCGCATCTGGATGGTTCCTGCCGGAGGCGGCGACGCCGTTCCTCTCTCCGCCGAGGGCGTTTCCTCGAACCATCCTCGCTGGAGCCCGGACGGCAAATGGCTCGCCTTCCTGTCCGCCCGAAACGACGGAAAAACTCAGGTCTGGCTCCTCAATCGCCTCGGTGGCGAAGCCCAAAAGCTCACAGACACGCCTCAGGACGTTTCTAATTTCGCTTGGTCCCCCGACAGCCGGCGTCTCGTCCTTGTTCTCAAAGACCCCACACCTGAAGAGTTACAAGCGGCTAAAGACAAAAGCACGGATCAAGCTGGCGACTCGGACGATTCCGCCAAGGATAAAAAGCCCAAAACGCAGAAACCCTGGGTCATTGACCGTCTCCAATTTAAAGAAGACACCATCGGCTATCTCGACCGCCGTCGCACTCACCTCTATGTTTTCGATCTCGCCTCAAAATCCCTCACCCAGGTCACCTCCGGTGACTTCGACGATTCGGACCCCGCTTGGTCTCCCGACGGCAAGCTGCTCGCCTTCGTCAGCAACCGCTCCCTCCCCGATCCTGACCGCACCTACGACACCAACGTCTGGATGGTCTCCGCGGACAACACCGACAAGGGAGCTCACATCACACAGGTCACTGCCAATCCCGGCGAAGATCGTTCCCCAGCTTGGTCCCCCGACGGCAAGGAAATCGCCTACTCCTCGCAGCTCGATCCCAAGCTGTTCCAATACGCCACCCACCACATTGCAGTCGTTCCCGTTCCGGCAATTGGTGGTCAGCCTAGCGAAGCAAGAGTCCTCACTCTGACGCTCGACCGTAACTCTTCCGATCCACGCTTCAGTCCCGATGGCAAGTCCATACTTTTCATCGCCGACGACGATGGCACGCAGAATCTTCTTCAAATTGATCCCGTCACGGGAAAAATCACCCGCCCCATCGGTGGCCGCCTTATGCTTTATTCCTTCGCGCTCTCTAAGTCAGGAGAGATCGCAGCCGACATCGTCACCCTCGACCGCCCCGACGAGGTCTACACCCTTATCAACGGGAAGCTCGATCGAGTCACCCACACCAATGATGCGCTGATGTCCCAGCTCAAGCTTTCCCAGGGCGAATATGTCAGCTTCAAGAGCAAGGACGGCACCATCGTCCACGGTTACATGTACAAGCCGCTCGATTACGTTCCCGGCAAAAGGTATCCCACACTACTCCGTCCCCACGGTGGACCTGTTTGGGCCTATTACGCGGAGTTCAGCCATCTTGCACAGCTCTTCGCCGCCAATGGCTACGTTGTCCTATTTCCCAATCCTCGGGGTTCTTCTGGCTATGGCGAACCATACTGCAAGGCCATCTGGGCGGATTGGGGCGGAAAGGATTTTCAGGACGACATGGCCTTCGTGGACTACGCCATCGCCCAGGGCGTTGCCGATCCCAATAAGCTCGGCGTCGGCGGGTGGTCATACGGAGGGATCTCCACCGACTTTATCATCGGCCAAACCAACCGGTTCAAGGCCGCCATCTCCGGCGCCGGAGCTTCCGAATTCATCAGCCTTTACGGCCACGACCAGTACCAGCGCGACTATTACATCGAACTCGGCTATCCCTGGGAGCACAAGGACATCTGGGACAAACTCGCCTACTTCTATAAAGTCCAGGACATCAGGACCCCTGCGCTCTTCATGGGCGGCAATCTCGACGTCAATGTTCCCGTCCTCGGCGGCGAACAAATGTATCAGGCCTTACGCGCTCTCAATCGCACCACCGAACTCGTCGTCTATCCCGGCGAATACCACGAATTCACCGTTCCTTCTCATCTTGAGGACCGTCTCAAGCGCTACCTCGCATGGTACAACCACTATGTCAAAGGCGATTCCGCTCCGGCCTCTTTGCCCCCGGACACCTCCAAGATTGAAATGAAGAGCGCGGACTAGTTCGACACCTTCCTCTCAAAGACAAATGCGCGCCATGATCCTTGCATGGGTGTATAAGAATAGGCATCTCTTCGTCCTTGGAGGTTCCCATGCAAGAGTCCCGACGCCGCGCACTTACAGCACTCGCGGGTGCTCTCGGTGTAATGATTGTGAAGCCCGTGACCTCTTACTCCCAGAGCCGCGGAACTCCCCAGCCGCTTCCTTCTCCCAATGCTCCGGATCCCTATGCCCCGGCTGGCCTGGATGGTCCTCCGGCCCCCAATCCTGCGGTGCAAAGGCACATTGACCAGCAGAATCAGCAACACATTCGCGACGACGTTCATCATCTCTACGCGCTAGCTTCCGAGCTCAAAGACAAGGTAGACAAGACCAACGAGACGCTCACCCTGGACGTTTCCCTCGTGAAAGAAGCCCAGGCCATCGAGAAACTCGCCAAACAAATCAAGAATCTCGCCAAGGGCTGAACCAGTCCTCCGGCACATCTACTTGAACTTCGGTTCGGAACTGACCTTCAGGTGCGCGCACAAAAAGCGCTTCGCGCGATCTTCCCCGAGTCGCGTCGTTGGCCCTGACGTTTCCGCCAACAATGCTCTTCGATTAGCGGCTCGGCGATTTTTGCAGTTCATCCAATGCGGCGAGAACCTCTTGGCTATGCGTCTGGACGTTAACGTCCAGCCACATCCTGCGGATCACGCCCTGCGGGTCAATCAGAAACGTGTGGCGCGAGGAGATTTTTGTGAACAGGAGATTCACGGACGAACCATACTTTTCCGAAACTTTTTTCTCTGTGTCGGCCAGGAGTTTGAAATGCAGCCCTTCCTTGGTGCAGAACGCCTGATGCGATTTCTCGTCCTGCACGCTGACTCCAAGAATCACCGCGCCGCGCTTCTCATAATCGGCCAGATCTCGCTGGAAATTGTGCGCTTCAATCGTGCAGCCGCTGGTGAAATCTTTGGGATAGAAATACAGGACCACCCACTTGCCGCGATAGTCGTGAAGGGAAACATTTTCGCCGTTTTCCGAGCCAAGCGTAAAATCCGGTGCAGCTGTTCCTATCGCGGGCGCCTTTCCTGACCTTCTGCTCATGGCGTAGCCTCCCAACACCAGCAGCGCCAGAATTCCGATGACCAATGCGATCGCAATCATGCGCAACTTGATCTCCCACTCTTCCTTCGCCCCGGCTGCCTGTCCAGAACTCTCCGCCGGTTAGCGTTGTAACACGCCAAACGGACGCGCGAAACAGAAAAGAGCTTTCAACCCCAATCCGACCACAGAGCAATGGCCAGTGTAAGCCCTGTATTTGCAATGTCTTATATGGCCACTTTGGGTGGCGCTCGAGGCGCCGCGATTCGGAGGAGTTTAGCTCGGCAACCCCCAATGCACCGCTAGGGCGTTGGGCTGCAAGTGGAAGGAAGAGAAAGCGTCTCGCCGGGAAGGATCAAGTCAGGATTGTGAATCTGCGGATTGAAATGAGCCAGGCAAGTCCAGGCCGCCCCGGACCCGAAATAAGATCGCGCGATAGACCACAGCGTGTCACCCGGGCGGACCGTGATGGCGCGGGACGCGTTCAAAGAAGAAGTCAGCCCCGTCGGACTTGCTCCGCGGCGGGGAACAAAAATCTCGCTGCCTTCGGGCAGAGCGCGCGGATCACTCGCGCCCGGATTAATCTCCAGTAGTTCCTGCCAGCGCGAGCCATGTCCGAGATATTCGCGCGCAAATTTCCAGTAAGTGTCTCCGCGCTTCACGGTCACTCGCTCCAGGTGCGCGACGTCAGTCGTCACAAAGGCGCGCCATGGCGAAACGCTTATCATGCGTCCGGGGAGGACCGGCCTCGGTTCGAACGGAGAAATTCTTCCTCGCGAAGCAACGCTGGACGGAACCCGCCGCGTCCGAGAGACCATAGGATCAGCTGTGGAGGTTCGCAGCCCCGGAATGATTTCAGAAAACGTCTGAGCACTGTCGCGGCGTTCCCGGGGAATTACGATCGGGCGCGACCCGCTGCTAGGTGCGATCATTCGAGAAGATCCGTTGGGAGGTGCGATCGTCGGCTTTACAACCGCGAAGGAATTCGCGGGCAGCTTCATCGGGAAACCTGACGCCGGTTCTTTCTTGAGTGCATCTTGGGCTTCTCGCGCGGCTTTCTCCCGGCGGTAACGCCGGGCGATTTCTCCCAGCGATTCGTTTCCCGCGGGCGAGCCTGCATCGAATGTCTTTTCGGGTTGCTCAGCGGAGGGCGGAAGTGAATGTTTCTTACGCGCCTCTACTTTGGCTTCGTCGGCAGGAGTAAGAATTTGCGCGCGCTTCAAATCGTCGTCCGTGTAAACGTGCTGTGGCGCGCGATGCTCCTTCGCTTTGCGCGCTTGTTCTTGCCGCGCGGCTTCTGCGACGCTCTGCGCGTGCGCGGACGTAACGAGCCAGAAGCATCCCGCGAACAAAACGATCAGCGGCACACACCACATGCGCAGCGGTCGCAGTCTTCGCGAGATGGGGCCTTTGGGGCGCATCGACTCGATTCAAAAAGTGCTTTTCTGGCCTTGGGGACCGGACCTATCGTCAAGACCCATTGTACCCCCGGAAGACGCTTACGCCACGGAACCTTTTGCGAAAAAGTACACGTGGCGGATGGGAGTCTGATTTGTAGTCTAATGGAGAGGCTCTACCTGGCGAGGTCTGGCAAGATGGCTCGTCCTCTGCTCCTGGGCTCATTTCTTTTTCTCGCGCTTCTCGCTCCGGCAGAAAATCGCGCGGCAGACCCGGGTGATTGCACCGGCACGGTCGTGGACGAAAATGGGGTACCTGTCGCTTCCGCGCGGATCACCTTTGAGAACCAAAATCATCAGTCGTTCCGAACGGAGAGCGATGGAGCCGGCCGCTTCGTACTTCGCAATCTGCCTGCGGGAGACTATAAGATCGAGGTTCGCAAGCCGGATTTTTATCTGCTCACCATTCCGTCATTCACTGTGGGGAGCGCAAGGCCAGGAGCCTCCGCCAATCAACTCACATTGGTCTTGAATCACCAGCAGGAAATTCATGAACATGTTCAAGTTACCGCGGGACCAGTTCAAATTGATCCGCGGGATACAGCGCAGCGCTCGTCGTTGACCACAGAAGATATCCGCGATATCCCCGTACCCAACAGCCACGTCCTGCAGCAGAGTCTCGTGGCGTTGCCGGAAATCGTACAGGACAACGCGGATAATTTGCACGTGGCAGGAGCGCGTTCAGGAGAAACGCAATATCTGCTCGATGGATTCGAAGTAGGTGATCCGGCCAGCGGGGCATTGACTTCGCGTTTCAATATTGACGCCACGCGCGGAGCGGAAGTCCAGACGGCGCGAATCGGAGCAGCCTATGCGCACTCGGGAGCGAACGTCTTGAGCCTCGAAACTCCCGATGGCGATGACCGCTGGCGTTTTGGAACCACCAATCCGATCCCCGGAATCAACGTTCAGGAAGGATGGCATCTGGGCAACTGGTACCCGCGCTTTCTTGTTTCCGGCCCCATCGAGCGCGGGCGCTTCTGGTTTTCGGACGCGATCAGCATCCAGCACACGTTCGCCGTCGTTAAGCAGCAGCCCGCGGGCGCGAATACTTCGGAAAATTGGGCTGGCGATAATCTTCTGCGGCTTCAATACAACATCACGCCAAAGCATATTCTGCACGCGACGCTACTCTATGATCGTGCGCATGACGTCAACCTCGGCCTGGATGCACTCGATCCGCAATCCACCACGCTGACGGCCAATGAGCGGCGCGGCTTCGTCGCTCTGCAGGATCAGGTGTGGCTGCATGACACTCTCTTCGAACTGGGCATCGCCGCCGATAGCGGAGTGCAGGACTTCGTCCCTCAGGGCCCGCTCTCCTATGTGCTTCTGACTCAGGGCGCCAGCGGAAACTATTTTGAGCGGCTGCATCAGCGCGGCCGGCGGCTTCAGGCAGTGGGAAACGTGATCGGCGCTTCGCGGCGCTGGCATGGAAGCCATCAGCTTTCCGTAGGATTCAACGTTGCGGGACTCAGATACTCGCAGTCCGCTGAACGCGGCGAAATCCAGGCCCTGCGCGCGGACAACACACTAGCGCGGCAAACGGTCTTTACCGGCATCGCCAATCCGGCGCTCTCTGACACCCAGGCGGGCGGCTATGCACAGGACACGTGGCAATTCTCTAAGCATTTTGTATTTCAAGCCGGTTTGCGCGGAGATTGGGACAGCTTCACGCACAGCGGGATGGCGGAGCCGCGCATCTCCGGCAATTATCTGCCCTTCGGTGACGATCGGGCGAAACTTTCATTGGGTTGGGGAATCTACAATGCGCCCTTGAATCTCTCGTTGATTGCCCAGGCGTACGACCAGCAGCAGGTAGATACGTTTTACGATCCAACAGGGACGATCCCAATCCTCGGCCCCGTAGTGAGTCAATTTTCCCTACTGGCGAACGGCCTGCTGCAACCTCGCTTCACGATTTCGAGCGCCGGATGGCAGGAGAAAATCGGTGCGAATACTTACGTTGACCTGGAACTTCTGGCTCGCAATGGCGATCACGGACTTGCGTATGTTGACCAGCAGCCTTCGCAGCCTGGCGGCATTTTCCTTCTTCAGGATCATCGTAAGGATCGTTACCGCGCCGCCACCCTCTCCGTCCGCCACGTCTTCTCGGAATCCACGCAAGTTTACGCCGCGTATACAAGGTCGCGGGCACGGTCGAATCAAGTTCTGAACCCGGCTCTGGGTTCGATCTTCTACGCCCCCCAACAGTCCGCGCCGGTGCTGTGGGACGCTCCCAACCGGTTGCTTTCCTGGGGCTGGACACCCACACACATCTGGGGCTTGCAGTTGAGCTATTTTCTCGAATACCGGACGGGTTATCCATTCAGTTCCGTCAATTTGCAGCAGGAGCTGGTGGGAGCGCCCAACTCACTGAGGTTTCCCGGCTATACAAGCCTGAACCTTGGCCTCGAAAAGAAGTTCGGATTCCACGGCTATCTGTGGGCCGCGCGCATCGAGGCAGTCAATGTTCTCGGCCGTAAGAATCCAGACACGGTGGTGAACAACGTGGACGCGCCAAACTATGGAACCTTCGCTGGCGGCCAGGGCCGCGCCTTCACCCTCCGCCTCCGCTTCGTCGGCAGGAAGTGATCCGCGCGGTTCGCGCCATGGTTGGTGGAGGCGGGGGGAGTCGAACCCCCGTCCGAAAAGCGTTACGGCCCGAAGCCTACATGCTTATCTCAGTTCCGGTCGCGACTCGCTTGCGCGAATCGCTGGTTCGCCCGCCGCGCTCAGAACGAGCAAGAAACGCAGCCGGCTAGTCCGATGGTTCTCGCCCAGGCTTTACGGACCGAAAAGCTCAAGCCAGCTCACTGTGTGACGCCTCTTACCGGGCCCGTGAGCAAAGCCCGGGGAAGCGTGCGCTTAATTAATTAAGCAGCAAGTGCCAAGTTGTTGTTGGCAGTTCTAGTTTCCAGCCAGTTACGGACGGTTGGCCTCCGGCATGCCTTCGGGACGCGACAGCTTCCGTCGAAACCGTGTCGCCCCCTATGACTATTTTACCATTGTCGGCCTTCCGAGGGCGGACCAAGCGGTTTGGACCAGGTTTGAGGGACAGCAGGGACGATAGGCTGTCTGGCGCGAAGAACTCTATTCAACTGGGCACAGAGGTACGGGAGGGTGGTTGACGAGCGCGACGAGCGATTCGAGAATGGCTGGACGGGAGAGTTATCGGCCAAAGCCGCTCAAAACCGGGTATGGCACAAGAAGCCAATGCGATGGAGCAGGCCGTAGCGAGAGCCGTGCGGGACAATCTGGAGCGAGTCCAGAGGTCTTCTGACGAGCTGCACGACGCGGTGAGGGATGTGGTGGCCGCCTGCGGCAGCAACAAGCCGACGAACGCGCTCCCGCCACTCTTGCGGGCGCAAACGGCTTCTGCTTCACTTTCGGCCTCCTTAGAGGTGCTCTCGCGGTTCATCACCGCGGCGCTGAATCCCGCAGCGCGGTCGCCACTGGAAGCGGAAATCGCAAGATTGACGACGGCTGTCGCCGTGGAACCGCCCGCTGCGCCTCCGCAGCCGGCGCGCCCGGAGCCGTCAGCGCCAAAGCCCATGGCGGCAACACCGGCGCATTCTGACCACCCCGTAAAGCAGGCAGCGCCTGCTCCTCCCCCCGTTCCGGTACCTGAAGCAGTCGAGCCGGAACCCGAACCTTTACCTCCCTCCCTGCCCGAAGATGAAGTTGAAGTAAACTTGGAAGAAGAATTTGACGTCAACCGGCTTTCTCCGGAAGAGCAGGAATTGCACCGGCGCGCGAATCGGGTGGCGAAAGTTTCGATGCAAGATATTAAAATGCTGAGGCCGGAACAAGTGCGGCTAGGCCGCCAGCACAAAGATCTGTGCATCCGATTGAAAGATGACATTGAGAAGGCTCATCGAGAATACGACCGGCGGTTCAAGCCGATCATGGACCACCCGGTGGATTACTTCTATCGCTGGATGGTGGAAATCCTCGCGGAAGGCGACTCCAGCGCGCTCGGCGAATATCCCTACGCCGCATCGGCCAAGTCCCACTAAACACCCGCGTGATCCGTGGACGGAAGCCGCGCCACTGTTGCGGCCGGCAAGGGCCGTGCCCTGCGCAACGGCGGCAATGACGCTGATCCTTCTCATGGGAGCGGCGTCCCACGGCGCGAGCAACACGCGTCACCACCACAGAAGAGATCCCAACAGAGTAAAAACCGTGGCCTGCGGAGCGGGATGCCTGCCGGAGATCATCGCGCCCCAAGTAGCCACTGCCACGCCCGAAGATGCCGCACTGGAAAAAAGTCTCTCCTCGCTCGCGCGGGACCTGCACAACGCCGTGCCCGGAGCCTACAACAAGCTTGCGGCCTTTGCTGGGCAGAATGCCGAAAACGTGTGGGGAGCGCGCGCGGCGCTGGCCCTGGGCTACGACGATTACTCCAAGAGTCATTTTCCGCAGGCCATGGCGTGGTTCGGCAAAGCGCAAAGCGACACCCTGCTGGCGGAGTACACGCTCTTCTGGAAAGCGCAAACCGAACACGCAATGAAAAAGACATCAGCGGCGTTGGCGGATTTCAACGCCATGCAGGTCCAGTATCCGAATACGGCGATCAAGGAACAGCTTGTAGACGCGCTGGCGAACACGGCCGTGGAGGCGGGACATCCGCAGGATGCCATTGACGCGCTGAATTCATATTCTGGGACGGCAGCCAAAACGTCGTTGTTGCTGGACCGGGCGCAGGCATACCGCGCCGCGCGTCAGACCGTGCGCGCCGCCGACGATTACCAGACGCTCTATTTCAAGTACCCGCTGAGCGACGAAGCCAAAGTCGCGGGCGCCATTCTGCCGCAGCTGCGAAAGCAATTGCGCGGCGAATTTCCTTATCCGACCGGGGAAATGCAGGAGCATCGCGCCCAAACCTTTTTTGACGCAAAGAAATGGCGCGAAGCTCGGGTGGAATTCGAAAAGCTCGAGAACATGCTGAAGGACAAGGAAAATCCTGTTCGGCAGCGCGCGCAACTCCGCGTTGCGCAGTGCCAGGTGCAGATGAAGTCCTCGCTGCGGCATGTTTCTTCGTTGAAGCTGACGGACCCCAACGTGGATGCGGAGCGCCTCTATGTGCTCTCGCAGTTTCAGCGGACGGACAAAAAAGACTCCCAGATGCTCGCATCCCTCGACGAGCTGGAGCAGAAGTATCCGAACACGCCGTGGGCCGAAGAAGGATTGATGGCCAAGGCGAATTATTACTGGGTGCAGCTCAACCGCACCAAAGCGTCGCAGTTTTATCAGCAACTCCTGGACAAGTACCCCGATAGCAAGGATGTTTACAACGCACAATGGCGCGTGGCATGGGTGGCGTATCTCAACAATCAACCCGATGCCGGCGACCAGTTGAAAGCATTTTTGTTGCGCTACCCAGTCTCCTCGAATGCCGTAAATGCGCTTTATTGGCTCGGACGCGACGCGGAGCGCAGCGGCAATCCGGCGCACGCGCGAAGCTTTTACGATAAGGCGCTGGAACGCTTCCCGCAAACCTATTTCGGACTCGCTGCAGCGCAGCGGCTGCAGAAGCTCGGGCCGGGCGAAGAGAATCCGGCCGATTTTCTCGACCAGATTCCAGCTCCCTCGGCGATGCAGACGTTTGACGGACCGATTCCGGACGCGGCGAAGGAACGGTGGGATCGCGCGCAAGCTTTGCGCGCCATCGCTTTTGACGCGGCGGCGGAGCAGGAACTAAAGAATGCGTTTTTCGCAACGGGTTCCGCAAGATTCTTGCTGGAGGCGGCCCAAGCGGCTTTTGACCAAGGGCACTTTGGCGCGGGGATGGCCTACGCTCGCATAGCCGTTCCGAATTTCGACGCTCGGAACAAGGACGATCTTCCCCTGGAAGTCTGGAAGACGCTGTATCCCCTTCCTTATTCGGAATCCATACGGCGCGATGCGGCGAAGAATGGGCTGGATCCGATGCTGGTGGCCGGTCTGATCCGGCAGGAGTCTACCTTCCAACCCGACGCCATTTCCTACGCAAATGCCTACGGATTGATGCAACTGCTTCCGAAGACGGCGCGTTTGATGGCCCGGCAACTTCGCGTTCGTTATGCCAAGTTTCGGCTCACTGACGCAGAATACAATCTGCAATTGGGAACGTACTATTTGAAAGGGCTGATAGACCTGACCGGCGGTCCTGAATATGCCCTGGCCGCTTATAACGCGGGAGAAGACCGCATCGCGGCCTGGAAAGCAGAGAGAACCTACCAGGAAATTCCCGAACTCGTGGAATCCATTCCTTTCAGCCAGACGCGCGACTACGTGCAAATCGTGTTGCGCAACGCGGAAATCTACCGGATGATTTATGGCCCCGGCGCAACGCAAACGCCGGACAAAACGAGCCGCGGGCGATAGCTGTCATGTCGCGTACAGAGAGGTGAGATGAGTTCTCCGGAATCCACGATGGCCCAGATGGCCCGGCGCATGCTCTCTTCAAAGGCGGAGCAGTTCACTGAGTCCGTGATTCGTGAGATGACGCGTCTGGCGATGCGGCACAACGCCGTGAATCTCTCGCAGGGATTTCCCGATTTTCCCGCGCCCGCGGAAGTGAAAGAAGCCGCCCGCCAGGCCATTGCGGACGACATCAATCAATATGCGATCACCTGGGGAGCAAAGCCCCTCCGCGACGCCATCGTGGAAAAATTCGAGCGCACTCAGCACGTCCGCGTGGACCCGGAGCGTGAGATCACCATCTGCTGCGGCTCGACGGAAGCGATGATGTCCGCGATGCTGGCGATCATCAATCCCGGCGACGAAATCGTGGTTTTCGAACCGTTCTACGAAAATTACGGCCCGGACGCGATCCTTTCCGGCGCGCGGCCGCGCTTCGTGCGCATGAAGCCTCCCGGAAACGGTTCTGCCGATTGGACATTCGACCGGGACGAACTGGCCGCCGCGTTCGGCCCGCACACCAAAGCGATCATCCTGAACACGCCCAACAATCCGACGGGAAAAGTTTTCACCCGCGAGGAACTCGAGTTCATTCGCGATCTATGCGTGCGATGGAATTCCTATTGCGTCACCGACGAAATCTACGAACACATCCTGTACGACGGCACCGAGCACATCTCCATGGCGCGCATCGAGGGTATGCGCGAGCGGACCATCGTGATCAACGGCATGTCCAAGACCTACAGTGTGACCGGCTGGCGTGTGGGTTGGGCGATTGCACCACCGGAACCAACTCAGGCCATCCGCAAAGTCCACGATTTCCTCACAGTCGGCGCAGCCGCCCCTCTTCAGCAGGCCGGAGCTATCGCACTGCATTCGCCGCCGAGCTATTACGAGGGGCTAGCCTCCACTTACGCGAAGAAGCGCGAACGCCTGTTGAAGATCTTAAGGGTGGCTGGGTTCATAGTGTACGAACCGCGCGGCGCGTATTACATCATGACGGACATTTCCAGGTTTCGATTCCCCGAGAACGATCCGCGCTTTGCCTCTCCCACGCGCGATGTCGCATTTGCGAAATACCTGGTGCAGGAAATCGGCGTGGCCTGCGTCCCGGGATCAAGCTTTTACAGCGAGCCGCGCGACGGCGCCTCTCAGGTTCGCTTTACGTTTTGCAAACGCGAGGAAACCCTCGCCGCCGCCGAAACGCGTTTATCGCGGCTGCATGCCGATTGAGGAGTTTTCGCTAGCAAGCGAACCGCGTTCTGCTTTCATTTACAGTAAAGCGAGCTTCACAGCGACAAGGACTACGATCATCACGACCGCAAGGATGGAACTAAGCGCGAATTTGCCCTGACGAAAGATCACGATGGATGCCACCAGGTAGCCTAGCGCTGCGAGCATTCCCAGAAAATAGGGTTGCGCCGATCTCATGAGCATCGTGGCCGTGGAGGCAAAGAACGTCAGCCGGATGGTTTCTTCCAAACAGCGCACAAATGCGGCCGCTTCGATCAAGAGGCCGGCCCAGGCGGCGGTCTTGGCGGAGAAGCTCATCAGCGGAAGTATAAGCCGAACCGGGGCGTGAGTTCACGCGGAGAAGCGGCAGAAATTCGGTAAAATCGGCGATCGGATGGACTAGCGCGGGCGAAAATCAAGGAGCGCGAACGACCCCGTGGAGCCACTCCAACATCCTTATATTTCAATACTTTAGCTTCAATTTTTTTAGGGGTAGGAGACTGACGGTCGGTTGCCCTGTGGTGGTTAGCCCCCTACCCCGCGAGTGGTCTTGCATGTATAGACGACGTTTCGCCGAAAATAGTTTCTTGGCCGCTGAAAAATAATTAGGAAGCCCAATTGGCCATTGTTTTTGGACTCCCCGAGCTGGTTATCCGAGTTCGACCGTGTCCAAATAACGTGCCACCGCCACATTCCATTTGAAATTCCCCCTGATCGCCGCCTGCAAAGATTGCGCGGCGGCTGGCTCTCCGTGCGTTAGCCAGGTTTGTCGAGGCGGAGCCTGAAGCCCGGTGAGCCAGCGGAGCAACTCGCTCTTCCCAGCGTGCGCGGAAAATTGCCCCATCTCGATAATCTCCGCTGCGACGGAAATCTCCTGGCCGAAAAGGCGCAGCATTTTCGCCCCCTCCTGCAATGCGCGGCCCCGCGTGCCTTCCGCCTGGAAACCTCCAAGGATCACCGCGTTCCGTGAATCCGGCAGCCGCTGCGCAAGGTGATGCAGAACGCGGCCGCCGGAAAGCATTCCGCTCGCGGATATGATGATGCACGGCGTCGTGACCTCGTTGATCGCCTTCGATTCTTCTACGGTCCGCGTGAGATGAAATTCATGCACGTTTAGCGGGTCGTGATCCCCATAATTTTCTAGGCGCGAAAAATCCAGGTCGTGGTCTTCCTTGTGCCGCAGGTACAGATCCGTTGCGCTGAGAGCCATGGGACTGTCCACGTAAACCGGAACGTGCGGAATGCGCTGCTGGTCTTCGAGCTGTCGCAAATAAAACATGAAAGTTTGCGTCCGGCCTATGGCAAAGGCCGGAATCACGATAGACCCGCCGCGTTTGACGACCCGGTTCACAATCTCTTCGATGACCGACGCCGGATCGCCACTGGGATGTTCCCGGTCGCCGTACGTGGATTCGCACAGCAGCACGTCGGCACTTGCAGGCGTCGTGGGATCCTTCAGAATCGCTTGCGAATAGCGGCCTACATCGCCCGAAAAAACGACCACGGTTTTTTTGCCGTTCTCCGTGATCGTCAGCGCAAGGCTCGAGGAGCCGAGAATGTGTCCGGCGTCAAAACACTCGAAGCGGAATTCAGGCGAAAGTTCAAATGCGCCGCAGCGCGGCATGGGCTTGAGCTGTTTCAACACCGGGTCCACGTCCTCCGCCGTGTACAGCGCCCGCGGCTCCTTGTGCCGGCTGTACTTCTTGAGCCGCGCGTGCAACGCATCTTCTTCCTGAATATGGCCGGAATCCTTCAACGAGAGCGTCGTCAGCTCAATCGTCGCGGGATTGGCATAGATCGGGCCGCGGTAGCCATCGCGGACGAGGCAGGGAAGCCATCCGGTATGATCGAGATGAGCATGCGTCAGCACGCAATAGTCGAACGTCCTTGGATCCACCGGCAAAGGATTGTAATTTCGGTCCGAAAGTTCGTTCGATCCCTGAAATAGCCCGCAATCTACAAGAAGCTTCTTGCCTGCGGCCTCAACGAGATATTTTGATCCTGTTACCGTCCCTGCAGCACCCAGAAATGTGAGTTTCGCCATGGCCTCGATAGTTTACTCGACCTGCCATCAAATTCCCTCACGGCTCCTCCGCTACCACGCTCAATCGCCTGCCGCGCGTTTCAGTTCCTGTCCCCGCTTGAACGCGTCTTCCCGTCTGTCTGGACGCACGCCGTTTTGCGGTGTTAGCATGGTTAAGTTGTTCCTCTGGTGGGGCCGTGGCGCAGTTGGGAGCGCGCCTCGATGGCATCGAGGAGGTCGAGGGTTCGAATCCCTTCGGCTCCACCATACTTCGCGGGGTCCAGCCCGGGGACATGGGTTACACAATGTACCTAAGACATGGGTAACACTTTTGGGCCGAACGGGTTTTCCAGAGGTTCGAGCACGCGGGTCTCCAGATCGAAGTATCCCAAATCATAATCC
>Ga0335079_10002802_pt1 | contig 20066 bp, 16 predicted proteins | sample Lox_Sample_33_FD_206719 | JGI IMG/M metagenome (GOLD analysis project Ga0335079, IMG submission 206719) | Soil microbial communities from Loxahatchee National Wildlife Refuge, Florida, United States - Lox_Sample_3.3 | ecosystem: Environmental > Terrestrial > Soil > Wetlands | place: USA... | reverse complement strand
ACCATTAATGCATTGCAGCATGGCATGAAATTTCTGACGTCGTTCTTCGCCATCTTCCTGGCTGTTGCCGCCGTGGCGCCGGTAACGCCAGCGCAAGAACCATCCCAGCGCCCTATCCAGCAGAGTCTGCCTGAAGATCCTGGCGCGAAGAAAGCTCGCATGCTGCTCGATCAGATGATCCAGGCGATGGGTGGTCAAGCCTTTCTGAACGTGCAGGACATGGAACAGCAGGGCCGTTCCTACGCCTTTTATCACGGCAATCCGTCGGGGCAGGGCGGCCTGTTCTGGCGTTTCTGGAAGTGGCCGGACAAGGAGCGCTACGAACTCACCAAGCAGCGCGACGTGGTCTACATCTACAACGGCGATCAGGGCTGGGAAGTGACTTACAAAGGAACCCGCGCCGAGGATGCCGAGGAAATGAAGGAATATCTTCGCGCCCGTGAATATTCGCTGAACAACGTGCTGCGCAACTGGCTGAAGCAGCCTGACACCGCGCTTCTTTATGAAGGCTTTGCGCTGACTCAGGACAAGCAGGTGGACAAGGTGACCGTGATCAACAGCAAGGACGATATGGTAACCATCGCCATCGACCGGCTCACTCACCTGCCTGTCAAGAAAAGCCATTTGGTTCGCGATCCAGTCTCGAAGGAGAAAGATGAAGAGGCTGAGGTCTACGACAACTGGCGCCCGGAGCAGGGCATCAACACCCCTCACACCATTCTTACCTTGCGGAATGGGGAAATCACCCGGCAACGATTCATCCAAAGCGTCAGCTACAATCAGGGAATTCCGGACTCAAAGTTCACGGCCACCGTGACCTATATGCCCAAGAAGAAGTGAGTTCTAGCCCCCAGTACTAATTGATTATCTTGTTCTTAGCATCGGTATAGTGTACTTGTGGTTGGCGCATCTGTACTTTCTTCCACGAAATGTGTCTTATTTGCCACAGTCCATCCTGGGCGACTTGCTGTTAATCTTACTAAACTCAATTAGATAGCCTTGGTACAAGAGCAGACAATTCGATCCAAGGTGGACTGTACAGGAATTGGGCTGCACAGTGGCGCAAGGGTTAGCATGCGACTGCTGCCGGCACCTCCGGGCAGCGGCGTGGTCTTCCGCCGCACCGACCTAGAGGGCTTCGAGGTGGAGGCCACCGGACGGAATGTGGCACGCGTCAGCTATGCCACCAGCCTGATGAAAAAAGGCGTGCTCATCTCCACCACCGAGCACCTTCTGGCCGCGCTGATGGGCATGGGCATCGACAACGCTATCGTCGAGCTCGACAACCTGGAGTTGCCCATTCTGGATGGCAGCGCGCAGCCATTCGTCGAGATGGTGGTGCGCGCGGGCATCCGCAAGCATCGCCGCCAGCGGACGTGCATGCGCATCTTGCGCGCCGTCGAACTGCGCGAAGGCAACAAATTTATTGCCATCTATCCCGCTGAATCCTATTCCGTTTCCTACAGCATCAACTTCCCCCATCCTCTGATCGGAGCCGAGAGCTACACTGCCGACCTGACGCCTGAGATCTTCAGAAGGGAGATTGCGCCGGCGCGCACCTTCGGCTCGGTGCTGGATGAGCGGGCGCTGCGCGAGATGGGCCTGATCCGCGGTGTTTCCCAGGAGAACTGCATCGTGCTCGACCGGAACGGCGTGCTCAATGGTCCGTTGCGCTATCCGGACGAGTTCGTGCGCCACAAGATGCTCGATCTCATCGGTGACCTGGCCCTGCTGGGGAGGCGCATCCTGGGCCGCGTAGTGGCCGACCGAGCCGGACACGCCATGCACACCGCCATGGTTGCCATGCTGCTCCGGGACCGCTCGCTTTGGGAAGAAGCCGGGTTGGACGAAAACGCGGAGGAGCTGCGGCCGGAGGCTCCCGTCGTGGCGTCCCCTCAAGCTTGATCGTAAACTGCCCGTTTCGGGTACCATCGCTTGTAGCTTGACCGCATTCCACGTGTGAAAAAAACCGTTTATCTCTCGCTGGGTTCCAACCTCGGGGAGCGCCAGTCGAATCTGGAGACAGCCATCGCTCGCCTGCGCGAGCTGGGCGAAATCAAGGCGGTTTCGTCCTTCTACGAAACCGAGCCTGTCGATTTCGCGGCACAGCCCTGGTTCCTGAACTGCGCCGTCGCGCTCGAAACCGAAGCCATGCCGCGCAACCTGCTGGGTCGCATCCTGGCCATCGAACAGAAGATGGGCCGGAAGCGGCTTCAGCTCAAGGGCCCGCGCAGCATCGATATCGACATTCTGCTGTTCGGAAATTCTGTGGTGGACACCCGCGACCTGGTCATCCCCCATCCCGCCCTGCACGAGCGACGCTTCGCGCTCGAACCTCTTATCGAGATCGCTCCTGAGGTTCGCCATCCAGTGCTGAAGCGGACTATGCGCGAGTTGCGTGACGCGCTGCCGCACGGGTCGGGAGTCGTACGGAAACTCCAGAAAACCGGCGAGAACAACCGCTAGGTTTTGGGTAGGACAAACTCGACGCCGCGCTCGTCATTGAGCTTGCGCGTGGTGTCCAGATCGAGGTCGGCGAGCGGAATCTTGCGCGTGCCCTTGGCGCCGAAGTCCCACAGCATCTGCCCCACGATGGCGTAGTTTCTGACTTCTTGCCGGTGGCCATCGCGGAAAACGAGGACGGTCGGATCCTGCTCGGCAGCCGGTGCGGGAGGCGCATGGGCCGGAGTCTGCGGCGCGCTCCGGGAATTGTAATTACGACTGCCGTAGTAATCCTCATCCGGCGGTGGGGTTGGAGCCGGCTGACTCTGCGGATAATCACCTGAGTCATACGCGCCATACGAGTCGTAGGGGTATCCGTACGCGTAGTAGGGCCAGTAGTACGGAACGTAGTAGCCGACACCCGGATAATAGCGGCGATGGATGACGTGCGACCCACCAATGAAGCCGGGATGATGTCCGAACGTAATTGAGCTCCCGACTCGCTGGCTGGGGACGCCGCTGCTGAAACCGCGCGGGCCGAGTGACGTGATGCCGGCCCGTACACCGGGAGCTGGACCCCTACCGGGGCCGTGGGATGTTACCGACGGGGGAACACCGTGAACCTGCGCGCTCACCACCGCGGACGTGGCCATTGCCAAAAGCGCGAGCGCTACCCCCCGCTTCATACTCATATGATACCCCAATGGAGAACGAAAGTTGCGCCGTGCGGCGCAAGCCAACCGTGGCTTCAGGGCAGTGCGCCAATCGACGCCCGGGCAAGGGCCAGGAACGACACCGTTGCGTACGCCGCAATAAGTCCTAAGCAAATGATTCCAAATAGCTTAGCTATGCTGCTCTCCAGCAAGTCGGCGAAGATGCCGCCCACAAACACGTACAAGAAAGGCGTGGCGCGGAACGGAAACGGGCCTACGAAGATGTCCGCAAATGCGATGAAACCGAGGGCGCTTATCGTCACAAGCGAAAGCAGCGGGGCGGTGTTTCCGAAATAACGACAGCGGCTCCAAGCGAAATACCCCCCCAGCGCGATGGCAACAAGCAGCAGCAAGACGGCGTTTTCCGCATGGCGGATTCCGGTCGCGTAGGCGCGCAGTACTTCGCTCACAATCATACCGCCGGGGGGCAGGACCTCTGCTTGGGCGATGGCCGAGGCAAAGGCACGCGGACGGAAGCCATAACAGGCTAACAGCAGGATCGCGGCGACCACGCACGATGAGACCACCAATCCTATAGACGCCGGGCGGCGCTCTGGAACCAGATAAAGCATGAATCCGAGCCCCAGCACCGCTAGCGCAATTGCCCACCATCCCGAGCCGGCTCCCAGCGCAATCGCCAGTCCCAGCAGAACGATCCGCCGCCACCGCGAGCGCAGCTCCGAGAATGCGGTTCCTGCTGGAGCGTAGAGCGTGTGGGACGCAGCGATGGCTACGAAGACCATCCCGAATATCCCCAGACTTCCGGTAAGCAGCGGGCCTGGCGAGGAAAAGAAAATGGCAGGCGAAAAGCAATAGAGCGCGAGCGCGATGTAGCCGCCCGAGTTGCCATAAAGACGGCGGGCCACGTACCAGATCGATGCGCCTAGCAACCAGCCGATCCCCACGAACGGCAGCCGCAGGAGCCACTTCAAACTGTCGGGTGAGAGCGGCAGGGAAATCCGCTTCGCCATCATGACGGGAGCGCCGGCGAGCACCGCCGGCACCGGCTGTGCCCCGCTATCGCGCGGCAGAACTTTTCCCCCAAGCTGATCGAGGCCGGCTTGAGCGTAAGCGGCTTCCCCCAGGCGGAGCGGAGTTCGGTCGATCACCCAGAGCGCCTGCAGCACGAAGGCCGACAGCAGCAGCAACGCGAACACCTGCGGCCATCCGACGCGCTGGAGCACGCAAGGCTTTTATCACAGGGCTCGAAGACACGAAAGCCCCGGCTCGAGCAAAGAGCACGGGGCCGGCCAGAGGGTGGTTGTGGGGATTACTTCTTGTTGACCGCCTTCTTGAGTTCGGCCCCTGCGGTGAACTTCGCCACGCGCTTTGCCGCGATCTTGATGGGTTTGCCGGTTTGGGGATTGCGCCCGGTGCGGGCCTTGCGTTGCGACGTGGAGAATGTTCCGAAGCCCACCAGCGTCACCCGTTCCCCTTTCCTCAGGGACGCGGTGACGCAGTTGACGGTCGAATCCAGCGCCGTGGACGCCTGGGTCTTGGTGATTCCGGCCTCCCCGGCAATTTTGTCGACAATATCAGCCTTATTCATGTGTCTGCCTCCCAGGCAGTGTTGGATCAATCGCGTTTGTAGCCCGTGCTCATTGGGTTGTCAAGATAGGGAGCGGTGGAAATCCGCACAGAATGCGGCTTTTCGGGAATTTTGTGCGAGGATTGGCGATTTCTGCACCGCTTGCGAGGCAGTTTCCTGCCGCGTGCTGCCTGCGTTCTGGTTTGAGGCGATGATGTCGGAAAGAGCGACTCCGCAATTCTGCTTCCGCCAAATTTTTCTGGCGCAGTTAATTTCCAGAGTACTTGTCCACAATCTGCGGATGCGCTCGCGCCCGCTTTCTCGTACGATTCCGGAAAGACATCGCTCTTCTCCGAGGCTCTCATTGAACGTCACGGAAGCGCTCTGCCCGGTCTGCGGCGGTACCGGCTGGAAGGAAATTGGGCCCGATCCCAGGGCGAGACAAGTCGCGCGCTGCGACTGCACCCTCTCCGGACGCGTCGAGCGGCTCGTAAGCCAGGCCCGCATTCCCGCGCGCTATGAGCACTGTGAGTTTTCCGAATTCAGCACCGACTTCCCCGGCGCCGACGGCGGGCTGGAGCGGGCCAAGCTGGTGGCCGAGCGCTTCGTCTCGGGCTACCCCGTCGAGAACGACGGCCGCGGCCTGCTCATCGTGGGCTCCGTCGGCGTGGGCAAGACGCACCTCGCCGTCGCCGTGCTCAAGGACCTCCTGCGCAAGGGCGTTCCCGGCCTGTTCTGCGACTACCGCGACCTGCTCAAGCAGGTGCAGAACTCCTACAATCCGTCGGTCCAGACCACGGAGATGCAGCTCCTGCGGCCGATCTTCGAAACCGAAGTCGTGCTGCTCGACGAGCTGGGCGCGGTCAAGCCGACCGAATGGGTGTGGGACACCGTCAGCCACGTGCTCAACACCCGCTACAACGACAAGCGCACCACGCTCATCACCACCAACTTCCCCGACCTGCCGCCGCGCAGCTCCGACGAGCCCACCGACAACTTCAGCCGCGCCCGCCGCGCCGCCCGCGAGGAGACCCTCGGCGACCGCATCACCGAACGCATGCGCTCGCGCCTCCACGAAATGTGCAAGAAGGTCGAGATCACCGGCCAGGACTTCCGCCAGAACGTGAAGAGCGCCAGCTTTAGGTAGGGAGCAACCTCGGAGGAACGAAGAGATCCAGAAGGTGCACCCGGTGGAAGCGCAGGCCTTTACCCGGATTGCTCATCAATACTGAATTGTCATCCTGAGGGGAGTGCCCGCCCTGCTCTTCCGAACCGCTGGTTTTGCGGGTCGGGCGGGCACGAAGTCGAAGGATTTGGTGTTTTGTTCCCACCGTAAAGGGTGTGCAAAGCAGGTCCTTCGACTCGGACCGCGCGTGCGTCAGGCCAAACGCGGGCCTGACGCTTTCGGGCGCGGTCCTCGCTCAGGATGACAATGGTTAGAAGAAATTTCCCTCTTTCCCGCCGGGCTGAAGGCCGGCGATTCCACCGAGATTCCTCCACGCCTCGCTGTGTGCTCTGTGGTTAAATTCCCCTGTGCTGTCGCTTGACTTCCTGCCCGAGCGCGATGCCGAGTTCTTCGACGCCATCCCGGCGGCCCCGGCCGTCTTTCTGCTCCGCACCGACGATCCTCAAGCTGAGCCCTACGTCTCAAAAACCGCCAACCTGAAGCGACGGCTCACGCGGCTGCTCTCCGCGCCTGAAGAACACATGCGCCGCCTCAACCTGCGCGACCGCGTGCGGCACGTGGAATACACGCTCACCGGCTCGGACTTCGAATCGGGCCTCTTGCTCTACCGCACCCTCCGGCGTGTCTTCCCCGAGAGCCATCGCGACCGGCTCCGCCTGCGCTTTGCTCCGCTGGTGAAGTTCAATCTGGATAATCCCTGGCCGCGCGCCTACATCACCCAGCGCATCACCGGCCTGCGCGGCGACTCGGTTTACTACGGGCCGTTCCCCACCCGCGCCGCCGCCGAGAAGTTCCTGAACGACTCGCTCGACCTGTTCAAGATCCGCCGCTGCGATTTCGAGATCCATCCCGACCCCGCCTATCCCGGCTGCATTTATTCCGAGATGAAGATGTGCCTGGCGCCGTGCTTTGCCGGCTGCACCGAGGAGCAATATCGCGATGAAGTCGGCCGCGTGCGCGCCTTCCTCGACAGCGGAGGCCAATCGCTGGTGCGCGAGCTCTCGGAGCAGCGCGAGCAGGCTTCCGCTGGCCTGGAATTCGAGCAGGCGGCGGCGCTGCACGCGCGTGTCGAGAAGATCTCCGCCGCTGCGCGCCTGCCGGAGATCGTCCGCCGCCTCGACCTGCTGGCCGGCGTCGTCGTTCAGCCTGCGGCCGAAGCTGGCTCGGTCGCGCTCTTTCGCTTCCAGCGCGGCGTTCTGGCTGAGCCTGTGCTCTTTCCGGTGCAGCAAGGGGAGGGCAAGCCGCAGTCGATGGAATCGAGAATCGAAGAGACGCTGGCGACCATCGAGCTGCCGGCGCGGGCTTCGGCGATCGAAATGATGGAGAACCTGGCGATGCTGAAGCGCTGGTACTACCGCTCGATCAAGGTCGGCGAGATTTTCTTCGCCGACGAGGGAGGCGAACTGCCGCTGCGACGGCTGGTCCGCGGCATTTCGCGTGTCTTCCGGGGCGAGAAGGCAGAAACCGATGCGCTAACGACCGCTGCTCGCGAGTACTGGCTAGCGAGAACGCGGGAACCCAGCTCCTAGCTGCTAGCTTCTAGCTACGAGCTTCAGTGTTTGCCGGTTCTAGCTAGAAGCTAGGAGCTAGCGGCTAGTAGCTGGCGGCCAGAGGCCTTCTCTTCCTAAACACCACCTGAATCCCCTCCCGCCATTTTTCGCCGATCCCGATCAGCTCGCAGTCGATCTCCGGCGCGATGTAGCGCAGCAGCGTGTCGGTTGCGGGATGGACGCGCAGCGCGGGCGCGACCAACAGCAAGAGCGGCGGCGCGGGCGCGATTTCGACGCCGGGGAAGTAACCGAACTTCTGGAATTCGCCGCGTGCGCGGTGCCACTCGACGCGCGCCCAGTAGTCGAGGCCTTGCAGCACGAGGTGGATGTCCTCGTCGGCCTTGAGTTCGACCACCGCGAGCCGCCGGTCGCGAGTGAGCGCGAGCACGTCAATCATCGCGCGATCGGAAGCCGAGAACGCGGGCACCTGCGAGTACACGCAGGCGGGATCGAGGCGCGAATCGAGCGCGCTCACGTCGCGCCCGGCCAGCGATTCCAGCCAGCGCTCCGGCTGCATCCGCCACAGCCGGTTGGCACGGTCTCCATCCGGATGCCGCCCCGCGCGGAGCGCGCGCACGAATCCGGCAAATTCGGCGGCGTTCCCCTCGGCGAGCGTGGCCTGATAGGGTCCGGCCCCGAAGACGACCTCCTCGAGGTTGCGAAATCCCGGAGCCTCGGCCAACTGGGCGCGAGCGAACTCAAGGCCATAGAGTCGAAATCCGAGCTCGGTGGGAGAGAGCACACGGACCTCAGCTTCCGGGGCCAGCTCGGCGATGCGGGCGATGGCTGCGACAAATCGCGAGCGGACCATCTGCTCATCCGGCGCGCGCACCAGACGGGTGGCGATGTTGCCGCGATCGCAGCAGTCCACCATCTCTATCGAACCATCATGCTCATCCAGTTCGTACAGCTCGAACCTGGCGGCCTGATGATTCAGCAGCGCCATTCTCTCTCGCACTACGGCGGAACTGCCTGAAGGGAGAAAGAGCTTGAGACCCTCCACCACGCCCCGTGCGCGGCTGCGGCAGACGTCGAGCCAGAGCAGGCCAAAGGTCACGCTCGCGTCGATAGCGCCTTGAGTCTCCTGTGCATTCACCCCCAGAACTGCCCATGAGGAATTTCCGCGCCGGAGTTCGCCGCGCGTGTATACGGAACCGAAAGAGCGCTCGAGATCGGCCGCAGTGCTCAGGCGTCCGGGTGTGAGGTCGGGGAAGTTCCGCTCGAGCACGCGCTGAAGAAGTCGCTGGTAGACGGCACGTGCTGCTTTCTTTGCTGTCGGCGTTCTGCGATCGCGGTTACGGCAGACCTCCATAATGCTGGGTCGCGATTGGCCGAAGCGCTGCACCTGCAAGCGGATTGCACCACCCTTGACCTGGATGTCTAAAACCCGGCGCACGGTGTTGCGCTCGTCCGACCACAGATGAAGCAGGCATTTGTCGTGCTCAGCGCTCAGGGCGTACTTTGCCGTCGTGAAATCGAAAATCACCTCGCCGCCTTCGACCACCACCGCATTCGGTGATTCGGCCAGGAAGTCCTGTAAGGCCGATCCTAGTGAGTCGCCGTCCATGGCCGCAGATTATAGGGGCGAAGTCCGCGCTGTGACGCAAGTCCATGAACTGGCGTGAGCGAAAAATGCGAAATTGATTACTGCGCAACCATAAAGGTAACCACGTATTCAGTAGGGCTGTGTGTGATAATCGGGGGGCAGGCTTCATCTCTTGAATCTTTAGCGTTGGGTCTTCTTTTCTCCCGCAGGCATCTAATTTGGAAGATGGAAAAAAATAGATTCTTCTTTCAGCGCTACGGCCTTGCCGATCAGGACCTGGAGCGGTATCTGGCAGCGGCGCTTTCGGCGGGCGGCGACTTCGCCGACCTTTATTTCGAATACCAGTACACCACCTCGATCAGCGTCGACGAATCCATGGTCAAGTCGGCTACGCAGGGCATCTCCGCCGGTTGCGGCGTGCGCGTGGTCTCGGGCGAGCGTACCGGTTACGCCTACACGGGCGAGTTGACGGCCGAGCGCATTCTGCACGCGGCGCATACGGCGGCACTGATCGCCAGCGGGCCGTCAAAGACGCCGATCAGCGGCTTCAAGCCGGAGGGCGCGCGCAGCCTGTATCCGGCGATGCCCTCGGTCGACGCGGAGATGGCCGCCAAGCTCGACCTGGTGCAGCGCGCCGACCGCTCCGCCCGGGCCTACGATCCGCGTATCGCGCAGGTGCGCGTTAGCTATGCAGACGAGTTGCGGCACATCCTGGTGGCCGGCTCCGACGGGTCCCTGGCCAGCGACGTTCAGCCCATGGCGCGCATGAATGTGTTCTGCATTGCCAAGGACGGCGAAGGCAACTCCGCTCGCGGCTCGACCGGCGGCGGAGGACGCGTGGCTCTCGATTTTTTCCTTACCGAAAAAACGCCTGAGCATTTCGCCACCGAAGCCGCGCGCCAGGCCATTATTCAGCTCGATGCACGCCCCACGCCCGCCGGCGAGATGGAAGTGGTCCTCGGGCCGGGCTGGCCGGGCATCCTGCTGCATGAAGCGATTGGCCACGGTCTTGAGGCCGACTTCAACCGCAAGGGGACGTCCGCATTCACCGGGCTCATCGGCAAGCGCGTGGCCAGCGAGAAGTGCACGGTGGTGGATAACGGCACCCTGCCCTCGCGGCGCGGCTCGCTCAACGTGGACGACGAAGGCTCGCCCACACAGAACACCGTACTCATTGAGAAGGGCATTCTGAAACAGTATCTGAGCGACAAGCTTTCGGCGCGGCTGATGGGCATTTCCGACACCGGAAACGGGCGCCGTGAGAGCTTCGAGCACATTCCGATGCCGCGTATGACGAACACCTACATGCTCTCCGGCGAGGACGACCCGGCCGACATCCTGCGCTCGGTGAAGCACGGCATCTTCGCCAAGAATTTCGGCGGCGGGCAGGTGGACATCACCAACGGCAAATTTGTTTTCTCCGCCTCCGAGGCTTACCTGATCGAAGACGGCCAAGTCACGGCGCCGCTCAAAGGCTGCAGCCTGATCGGCAATGGGCCGGACGTGCTTACGCGCGTCTCGATGGTCGGCAACGATCTGGCGCTCGATGAGGGCGTCGGCACCTGCGGCAAGGATGGACAGTCTGTGCCCGTGGGTGTGGGTATTCCGACATTGAAGGTGGACCGGATTACCGTGGGAGGAACGAAGTAGGATCGGGCGATCGGGTGGTTGGGGACCCAATCCCATTAAACGCTGTCATCCCGAGCGCAGCGAGGGATCCTGGTTTTGCTGAATGCTGAATGCTGAGTGCTTTTTCAATGCTGACTGCTCCTGAAAAACTCGAAACTGACCTGAAGCAGTTTGCCGAAGACGCCGTCCGCCGGGCCATGAACGGCGGGGCGAGCGCCGCGGAAGCCGTGGCGCACGATGGCTCGGAGTTTTCGACCGTAGTGCGGATGGGCGAGGTAGAAACACTGAAGGAAGCCGGCTCGCACGCCATGGGGCTGCGTGTCTTCTTCGGCCGGCGCTCGGCCAGCACGCACACCAGCGATCTTTCCGCCGACGGCATCCGGCAATTGGTGGAAGGCGCGCTGGCGCTGGCGCGGATCACCTCCGAAGACCCGCATGCCGGGCTGCCGGAGCCGGAACTGCTGGGCTCGGCCGCGGGCGATCTGCAGCTTTATTCGGATGACGTCTACTCGCTGCCCAATGAGGAGCGCATTGCGCAGGCGCGTCGCGCCGAAGCTGCCGCGCTCAGCGCCGATACGCGCATTCGCAACTCGGAAGGCGGTTCGTTCGACGCCAGCGACAACCGCAAAGTCATGGTGAACTCGCTGGGCTTCGCCGGCGAATACCGCACTTCGTACTGCTCGCTGGCGGCGGTTCCGGTAGCGCAAGCCGAGGACGGAGCCATGCAGCGTGATTACTGGTTCTCGGTGGCGCGCTCGCTGCGCAGGCTCGAAACCCCGGAGCACGTGGGCCGTGTGGCCGCGGAGCGGGCACTACGCCGGCTGGGCGCTCGCAAAATCAAGACCGCGCTCGTGCCGGTCATCTTCGATCCCATGGTGGCGCGCTCGCTGCTCGATTCGATCGCCCAAGCAGTAAACGGCGACGCCATCTATCGCGGCGCGTCGTTTCTCGCGGGCAAGCTGGGCGAAAAGATTGCGGGCGAGAACGTTACCGTGATCGACGACGGCATCATGCCCGGCGGCTTCGGCAGCAGCCCCTTCGACGATGAAGGCGTTCCCACGCAGCGCACCACCGTGATCGAACGCGGCGTGCTGAAGTCGTATCTGCTGAACACCTACACCGCCCGTAAGCTTAATCTCAAGACCACCGGGAACGCCGCGCGGGGACTGGCCGGCAATCCCGGCATCAGCTCCGGCAACTTCTTTCTCCAGCCGGGCACGCGCTCACCCCACAACATCCTCGCTAACGTGCGCCAGGGACTTTATGTCACCGAGTTTCTGGGCTTCGGGGTGAATCTCGTCACTGGCGATTACTCGCGCGGCGCCAGCGGCTTGTGGATCGAAAACGGCGAGCCCGCTTATCCGGTCGAGGAGATCACCGTGGCCGGCAGCCTGCGCGAGATGCTGAACAACATCTCTGAGATCGGCACCAATCTGGAATTCCGCGGCTCGACCGCCGCTCCCACCCTGCGCATCGACGGCATGACCGTCGCGGGAGAGTAGTGGCAGGTGAAAAGTGGTAAGTGGTAGGTCAGGATCCGTACCGCCTTTCACTTACCACTTGCCACTTCCCACTTCCGAGTAGAATCAACGCATGCCCGCCGAGAAGCAGACGCCATTTTCTCCGGCCGTGCCCGCGGATCCGCCGGGACCGTGGCGCGCCATCGTGGCCGGGGTGGCGGTGCTTGCGATTGTGCTGGGGTTGCTGCTGTGGCTGGGCGGCGGCAAGCCGTCGAATGCGCCGGCACCGAATCCCTATGCCGACAAGCTGCAAATCTCAGGTGTGAAGATGGCAGCGGCGCAGAACTTTGTCGGCGGCACCGTCACCTACGTCGAAGGCAAGATCACGAACATGGGCGACAAGACCGTGAGCGGCGCCGTGGCCGAGGTCATCTTTCGAAACTCGCTTGGCGAGGTGGTGCAGAAGGAGCAAATTCCCGTCCGCGTGCTGGTGTACCAGGGACCGGACCGCGACATCCTCGATCTCCGTAGCGCCCCGCTCAAGCCCGGCTCGAGCGCCGATTTCCGCCTCACCATCGAAGGCAGCGTTTCCGCCGACTGGAACCAGGGATATCCGGAGGTGAGGATCAGCAGCGTGACGGCCTCGTGAATTGACTTATTGATCCATTGATTCATTGACTCACTGGGCCGATTTTCAATGAATCAATGACCCAATGAATCAATGGATCATTCCCTGAATTAGAATCCCCTCATGACTGAAGCAAAGCCTGTCCGCCTCACCGAGGCGGTCAAAGCGGCGGGTTGAGCTTCCAAGCTGAGTCCGGCGGCGCTGGACGCGGTGCTTGGGAAATTAGCCCGGCAACAGGACCCTAACGTTCTGGTCGGCTTCGATCTGGCCGACGACGCCGGCGTGTACCAGATCGCGCCCGACACCGCGCTGGTGCAGACCGTGGATTTCTTCACGCCGGTCGTCGACGATCCCTACACCTTCGGCCAGATCGCCGCCGTCAACGCGCTCAGCGATGTTTACGCCATGGGCGGACGGCCGCTGAGTTCGCTGGCGCTCGTCTGCTTTCCCGATAAAGGCGATCTCGCGGTGCTCGAGCGCATTCTTGCCGGCGGCCTCTCGAAGATGATCGAAGCCGGCTGTACCGTGATCGGCGGGCATTCCATTCGTGATGACGAGATCAAGTTCGGCTATGCGGTCACCGGCACCATCCATCCGCAGCGCGTGCTCGCCAACCGCGGCGCGCAGCCGGGCGATGCGCTGCTCTTCACCAAGGCGCTGGGCACCGGCGTGATCTCGACCGCCATCAAGCGCGGCAAAGCCGAGCTGGCGTGGATCGATGCCGCCGTCCGCTCCATGACCACACTCAACAAGGCTGCCGCCGAAGTGATCACGGGAACTTCTAATGAGTTGTCATCCCGAGCGAGTGCGACGAAGCGTAGCGACGGAGCGCGAGTCGAGGGACCCCTACCCACGCCAAAGCCCTTCGCCGTCCATGCTCTCACCGACGTCACCGGCTTCGGCCTCATCGGCCACGCGAGAGAGATGGCGCTGGCCTCCGGCGTCAGCCTGCGCCTGCGCGCTTCCGCAGTGCCGCTGCTCGCGGGTGCGCTCGAGTGCGTGCACGCCGCCTATATTCCTGGAGGCCTCAAGGCGAACCGCGAATTTGCCGAGTGCGTGGTGGGATATGACGATGGCATCCCCGATGACGTGAGGACTATGCTCTTCGACCCGCAAACTGCCGGTGGGCTGCTGATCGCGGTGGCTTCTGAAGACGCGGCGGATCTTCAGCGCGCGCTGGCTGCGGCCGGCGTCGGTGCGGCACAAATTGGCGAGGTTCTGGCTGCGTCCAAGCCGTTGATACGAGTCAGCCGGTCATCGGGTGATATGGCCATCGGGTGATCGGGCGATCTGAAGGCGGTCTTCTTCAGATCCCCCGATGACCCGATCTCCCGATGACCCGATTCATTGTGTTACCGTAAGCGCGAGGTACAGTCCGATGTCTAACCTCCCAAGCTCATCTCCCATGCTCGCCCACCACATGGTCACAACTGCTTTCGAACTCGATGGCTACCGCATCGTGCGCAACATGGGCGTGGTGCGCGGGATCGTGGTGCGCTCGCGCTCCATTTTCGGCACGCTCGGTGCCAGCCTGCAGACGCTGGTCGGCGGCAACATCACGCTGTTCAGCAAGCTGTGCGAGCAGACGCGCGGCCACGCTTTCGACCTGATGCTGGAGCACGCCGCCGCGCTCGGCGCCAACGCCGTGATCGGCATGCGCTACGACGCGACGGAGATCATGAACGGCGTGACTGAAGTGCTGGCGTATGGGACGGCGGTGGTGGTGGAAAAGATTGGGTAATTGAGTAAGCGGGTAATCGGGCAATTGAAGAACCCAAACAAACCCGCTTTTCAATTACCCAATTACCAAATTACCCAATTACTAAATTGCCTAGCTGCTGTTGCCTTTCGAAACCTTCTCCCCCCTTAGTTGCCGGATGAGAATCCGCACCAGCATGCCGTCGAACTGCACGCCGCTCATGGCTTCCAGCTCGGCGATGGCTTCTTCCTGGGTCTTGACGGCGGCGTAGGCGCGCTCGGTGGTCATATCTACGTAGGCCTCGGCGACGGAGATGATGCGTGATCCCAGGGGAATCTCCTCCCCGCGCTGGCCGCTGGGGTAGCCGGAGCCGTCGAAGCGCTCGTGATGATGCAGCACCATCTGGCGCGTGCGCTCGCGTCCGGGGATGGCATCGACGATCTGCGCCCCCACCAGGACGTGCTTCTTCATCAGCGCGAATTCGTCGTCGCTGAGCGGACCGGGCTTGTTGAGGATGCGCTCGGGAATGATGATCTTGCCGACGTCGTGCACGCGGGCGGCGAACACCAGGTCGGTCATCTCCTCCTCGGAGAGCTGCAGTTCGTGTCCGATGGCCTCGGCGAAGCGAGCCACGGCGTCGCCGTGTCCGGCGGAGTACTCGCGAGTCTCGGCGGCGCGGGTGAGCGTGCGCAGGGCCTGCATCAAACCCTGGCAGTCGCCGGCCTGCCCCACCGCGCTGCCCAGCTTCTTGAGCGTGCCCACCAGTTCGTCGGCAGCCTCGGGGCCGGGATTTTCGCGGCGCAGGAAGCCATCCACGTAGGCGGTCACCAGTTCGCGCTGTTCGAGCAGGTGCTGGCTGTCGACAAATTCTTCTGCCATTGAAACCCGATCGCCGCCCTCTTTTTTCGAGATGTACATGCCGGCATCGGCCACGCGCAGGATGTCTTCCACCTGGGAGCCGTGTAGAGGATAAGTCGCCACGCCGAAGCTGCCGGTGATCTTCATCTGGCTGAGCATGGGGTCGGTTGAGATCCAGAGCCGCAGGCGTTCGGAGAGCACCTGCGCCTGCTCCAAGCCGGTTTCCGGCATCAGGATGACGAACTCATCGCCGCCGTAGCGCGCCACCACGTTCGACTGCCGGCTCTTCTGCTCGAGCAGCCGCCCGATGCGCGCCAGCACCAGATCGCCTTCGAGGTGGCCGAGCGTGTCGTTGATGTCCTTGAAGCGATCGAGGTCCACCATCACGACAGAGAACGGCCGGCCCGATCGCGAGGCGCGCTTCCACTCCGCCTGCACCGACTCCAGGAAGAACCGCCGGGTCTTGATGCCGGTGAGCGAATCGGTAATGGCTTGCGTTTGCATCTTCCGAAAGACGAAGGCGTTGTGCAGCGCGGTGGCCAGCAGGTCGGCGAGCGTGCGCAGGATCAGCACTTCCTGCTCCTCGAACGCGTCCTCATGGCGGCTCTCGAGATTCAGCACTCCCAGCAGGGTTTCAGCGTAGGTGAGCGGGATGACCAATGCGGAGCGCGCGTCGGAAAGAACGCATTGCGAGCGGCCCTCACCCACGTCTCTGACCAGCGTCAGCTCGTTGGCGCGGGCTGCTTTGCCGATAACGCCGGCGCTGAGCGGCAAGCGGTGCCCCAGCGCTGTAGTGGTCGAGCCCGCCTCCGCCTTGATTTCGATCTCCTTGGTGGCATAATCCACGATGCCGATGCCGATGTGGTCGAACTGAAAATTTTTCTGGATTTCGCCCGCGATCTCGGCCAGCATCTCTTCGGCGTTCTGGCTCGAAATAGCTGTTCTGGACATGGTGTTGAGGAATTCCAGGTCGCGAGCGCGGTGTTGTTCTTCGGCAAAGAGGCGCGCATTCTCCATCGCCACGGCGACTTGTCCGGCCGCGGTATCCATCACCTCGAGATCGCGGTTCTCGTAGGCGAATTCGCGCTCGTAGTTCATCACCGCCATGACGCCCACCGGCTTGCTAAAACGCAAAATCGGGACTGCCATGAAACATTTAGCGGGCCGGCCTCCAAAGACGAATCCCAGCTTGGCGCGCACCGACTCCATATCCGAGCGGATCAGGAGCGGCCGACCGGTGCGAATTACATACTCCGAAATGCCGTTGCCGGCCTTGCGGGAGCGCTTGGGCAGTACCTGGCCTTCCTCTACCTCGAACTCAAACCGCATCTCTCCGGATTCCAGGAACGCGATGTAAAAATTCTGAGTATCGAACAGGTGTCCCAGTTCGCGGTGAATGGTGCGCAGAACGTCGTCGGAGTCAAGATGCGAACTCACCACCTGCCCCACCTGCGTGAGCAGCTCGAACTCCTTGGTGCGGCGCTGCGCCTTGTGCATGAGCACGTAGTTCTCGAGCGTCATGCCGATCTGCCGCGCCAGTCCCCCCAGCAGCCGCAAGTGCGACGATGCAAAGCCTTGCGTGGCCGCGTGCGGGAACATCAGCACGCCAAAGTGGCGCTCGCGGGTATGCAGACTGACCGCGGTCATCGCGGGCACGCGCTCGTGTTCGAAGATGCCGCGCAAACGCAGCACCACCTCTTCCTGGCCGGGAGGCATCTCCGCCAGTTCCTGGTGCAGTTCATGCAGGGCGGTGAGCCCCTGGCGGCGAAAGACAAAGCTGCTCAGCGCTTCGCCGGCGCCGCCGGCTTCGAGCGCCGGCAGAAACTCCGGTGTAAAGCCGCGCTCAATGCTGGGCAGCGTATCCCGCCAGCGCTCGTTCACGAACAGGCCGGCGCGCTGCGCCTTGAGCAGATGCATCAGGCGCTCGAGCATGCGCTCGAGACGCGGCGCCATCTCGGTGAGTTCCAGCGGGCGGGTGGAATCGATCTCGAGCGTGGAGAACGCGAGCAGATTTTCTTCCACCATGCGGCGCTCGTTTTCGTAGAGCACCATCACCATAGCGATGCCAATGAGCATCTGCGGCAGGGGGTCAAGAAAGTGGCCGACGCGCCCGAAGACGTGCGGGACGGTTTCGCGGAACTGCGCGGAAAGCAGCAGGAAAGCCCAGAACAGCAGCGAAAGCGCCAGCAGACGGAACGCCAGCGAGCCGATCGCGCGCGCGTAGCGCACGAAGCGGTAAGCGCAGAGCGTCAGGAGCGCGGCAACGCCGATCTCGATCTCCAGCGGCCAGTTCAAGCCCGGCCATACCGCCGCCGTCGCCCAGACCCCGGCAACCACGGCCAGCACGCTGTCCCAGATGTTTAGGTGATAAGAAGATCTCAGCAGGCGCGTCGAAATGAAGATACACAGCGCCGTCGCCGCCAGCAGCAGCCGCGACAGCAACGCCAGCGGCAGAATGTGTCCTGCATAGTAATTCCAGAGCGCCAGCGCCCAGTAGCCGCAGTACGCCGCCCAAGCGAATTGCCACGCCCGGAAATAGAGCTCGCGCGTCTGGAAATAGAGATAGGAGAACACCGCGAAGAGCAGCAGCGCGGCAATGCTGGGAACGATGAGAATCCCGATCGGGATGCTTTCCATGCGCTGCCTCGGCCAACATCTCCGGCAGGGCCTACTGCCCCGGTTGGGAGCGGAGCTAGCCCAGCGGCGCCAGAGATTCCGCCAGGTACACAGAACACGGGAGTTGCTTATAGTTTACTGCAACGCTAACAGCGACTCAATCCATCGGCGCGAGCCTGCACCTAATTGAGTTACTACGTTTTCCTGCCGCCTGCTGCCCGCCGCCCGCCCACTGATTTGCGTGGTACATTCAATATTTGCCCCTATGACCGCGTCTTCATCCGTCCGCGTCCGCTTTGCCCCGTCGCCCACCGGATACCTGCACGTCGGCGGCGCGCGCACCGCGCTCTTTAACTGGCTCTATGCGCGCCACACCGGCGGAACGTTCATCCTGCGCATTGAAGACACTGACTTTGAGCGCTCCACGCAGGAGATGGTCGAGGGCATCCTGGTGGGTATGCGCTGGATCGGACTTGACTGGGACGAGGGCCCGTTCTTCCAGTCGCAGCGCCTCGATCTCTATCGCAAGACGGCCGCGCGACTGGTCGAATCCGGCCACGCCTATTACTGCTTTTGCAAGAAGGATCAGGAGGGTGCCCCATCCTTGGCCGGTTTTGCTAAGGGTGGGGGTTTTTCTAAAGGTGAGGATTTTTCAAAGGATCGCGACCCCTGCCGGCGCATTCCCCGCGCCGACGCCGAACGCCGCCGTGCTGCTGGCGAAGCCGCCGCCGTGCGCTTCGCGGTTCCCGAATTGGGCTCGACCCGTTTCGACGACGCCGTCTTCGGTCCTATCGAAATCTCGCACGCCGAAATCGAGGACTTCGTCCTGCTGCGCTCGGATGGCGTGCCCACCTATCACCTGAGCGTGGTGGCCGACGATCTCGAGATGCGCATCACGCACATCATCCGCGGCGCCGACCACGTCTCCAACACCCCCAAGCAGAAGCTGATCTACGAAGCGCTGGGCGCGCCCCTGCCGGTGTTCGCGCATGTGCCACTCATCCTCGGCCCTGACAAGACGCGCCTCTCCAAGCGCCACGGCGCTACCTCGGTGATCGCCTACAAAGACGAAGGCTTCCTGCCCGAAGCCTTCCGCAATTACCTGGCGTTGCTGGGATGGTCGCCGCCAGATTCGACAAAAGAAATCATGAGCGACCAGGAGTTAATCTCGCTCTTCTCGCTTGAAGGAATTTCGAAGTCGAACGCCGTTTTCGATCGCACCAAGCTGGAGTGGATGAATGCCGAATACATCCGCGCTCTGCCGGTGGAGCAGTTGACCGAGCGTCTGCTGCCCATCGTGCGCACTGCCGGATACAACGTTGAGCCCGACAAAATGCAGGGGATCACGCCGCTGATCCGTGAGCGCATCAAGCTGCTGCGCGACGTGCTTACGGCCGCCGACTTCTTCTTTGTGGACGAGTTGCCGCCGTACGACAGCGCCCTGCTCATCCCGCAAAAGGGCGACCTGGCCATGGCAAAGAAAGCGCTGGAGCGCGCCCGCGAGGTGCTGGCGCACACAGAATTCAATCACCAGGCCCTCGATCAAGCCCTGCGCAGCGCAGCCAAGGAAATGGGACTGAAGCCCGGCCAGATGTTCCAGCCCATCCGCGTAGCCGTGACCGGTCGTAACGCCTCACCGCCGCTGTTTGAGACGCTGGAGGTGCTGGGGCGGGAAACGGCTCTGAGGCGGATTGAGCAGGCGATCGAGAAAATGCAATAGATGTTTAAGTTGGCAGGTTGCGATGATTGACAAGTATGAATCGCGGCGAATCAGGCACGAAATTCGAGAAGTTCTGTTGCGAGTGTGGGATCCCATCGGAATCAAGGACGAGCCCAATGCACAAACGGAATATGACGGGTATCTCGGAGGCGTCTACGAACTTCTTGTCGGCGGTGCGACGGACTCGGAAATCACAGAACGGTTGCTTTACATAATTCGGGAAAGAATGGCGTTAAAGGCCACTGCGGCGGCAATGGTGGAAACGGTCAAGGCACTCCGAACAATCCAACTCCCTAAGGACAAGGGCTAATCCCTAGCGCCTTGCCGCCTTCTTCGGCCTTCCGCCCAGCCTTCCATTCGCTCGGGAAGCGGCTTTCTTGGCGGCGCTTCGGGACTTGCCTCCCATTTGGCCGAGCCTGGATGCCATCCACTGCTTCGAGCCGAGAAAACCCTCCAGCAGGCCCGGCAGGTAGAGGTCTGCATCCAGCTTT
>Ga0335079_10002800_pt1 | contig 20072 bp, 21 predicted proteins | sample Lox_Sample_33_FD_206719 | JGI IMG/M metagenome (GOLD analysis project Ga0335079, IMG submission 206719) | Soil microbial communities from Loxahatchee National Wildlife Refuge, Florida, United States - Lox_Sample_3.3 | ecosystem: Environmental > Terrestrial > Soil > Wetlands | place: USA... | reverse complement strand
TGTGTGCGCCGTCGCGCTTGAACGGGCCATAGACGAACAGCCGGCCGCCGTCGCGCAGATAGCGCCCGGCGCCGGCGACGAGATTCTGCGCCACCGTCCACGGCGAAATGTGCAGCACGTTGATGCAAAGCATGGCGGCGAGCGCGCCGCCCGCCGTCCCATCCGCCATCCAGTCCCAGTCAGAATTGGTGAGGTCGATGCGCTGCGGCGCGCGCAGGTTGGCGAGCCCCATGTGGCGCCGCCAGGCCTCGATGCTGGCAAGATGCGACGGGTAGATATCGCTCGGCCACCAGGTGAGCTGCGGCGTGCGCGCGGCGAATGTCGTCACGTGCTGTCCGGTGCCGCTGCCAATTTCCAGGACGTCCCCGGTTTGCGCGTTCAGGAACGGCGCGATCGCCGACCAGATGGCCTCGTGGTTGCGCCGAAACGCCGGCGCGTCCAGCCGGCCATCCGGCGTGGCGCCGGACTTTCCGAACTCGACGACGAATTCCGCCATGCCTCAACCTTGTACGTTGCGCGGCGCAATTAACCAATGCCTGCGGCCGCGGTCAAAGGCGGCGGCTTGAGGCGGGATGCTCCGGCCGGAGTTCGTTGTTTTTACAGGGGCAATCGGGCAGTATCTCGCCTCTGGCGGGTAATCCCGCGATCGGCTCGATGGCGTGGGGCGCCTTGGGACCGTAAAAAAGAAAAACTGGGAGGGTTCGATGCGCAAATTCTATTCGACGCTGGCCGTCTTTGCCGTGGCGCTCGCGCTGCCGGGTCTCGCTCACGCGCAAGCCAACAAGCTCGTCGTCGGCATGCCGACCACGCCGCCGAACGTCGTGCACATGCCGGTGCTGATCGCCAAGGATCTCGGCATCTACAAGAAATACGGCCTCGACGTGGAAACGGTGGCGCTCGAGGACGGCGTCAAGGTGTTCCGCGCCATGCTGGCCGGCAACCTCGACATCGCGCAGGCGCCGGGCGCCACCACCATCGTCGCGATCTCCAAAGGCTCGCCGGTGAAGAGCATCCTGGCGACGCTCTACAAGTTCGAGGCCTCGATGGTGGTGCACGACAACATCAAGACGATGGCCGACCTGAAGGGCAAGCGCATCGGCATCCAGCAGCCCGGCGGCTTCGCCGACATCCTGAGCAAGGCCATCCTGCGCAACGCCAAGATCGATCCGAAAGACGTCAACTTCGTCAGCATCGCCAGCGAAGACGTGCCGGCGCTGGTGGCCGATCAGGTCGATACCGCGATCCTGCACGTCGAGCAGGAAATGCTGGCCAAGCAGAAGGTGCCGAGCCTGCACGCGATCGCCCGCATGTGGGAGGTGCAGCCCAAGCAGGTCTATACGGTCTATTCGGCGCGCGAGGACGTCATCAAACAGAAGGCGGCTGCCATGCAGGCCTTCGTCACCGCGACCATCGAGGCGACCCGCATCCTCTACACCGACAAGGCCAGGGTGCTGCCGATCATCGTCAAGGAGACCGGTTACCCGGAGCAGATCATCTCCGACACCTACGATTTCCTGGTGAAGAGCTGCATCTGGGACGCCAATACCGGGCTGTCGCCGGAGCGGATCAACTACACCGCCACGCTGATGACCAAGGTCGGCAATATCGACCCGGGCAAGACGCCGACCTACGACCAGATCGTCGACAAGAGCTTTGCGGAAAAGTCGATCAAGGAATTGGGCGAATGGAAGGGACCCGTTTGCCCGACTGCGGTGTTCTAGTGCGAGGGACACATCTCGCCGGCCGCATCTCGGCGCCGTCGTGATGGGGCCGCGGAGGAACCAGGGATGAGCATCGCCAATCAGGTTCATACGGGTCCGCTGGTCGCGGACGCTGCGGCAGCCGCACCGCCGGCGGCAAAGAAAGCACCGTGGTGGGAAAGCCGCGCGCTGTTCCGCTACGGCTTCGTCGCTTTGCTGCTGATCGTCTGGCAGCTCGTCGGGCCGACGATCAGCCCGATCCTGTTCACCTATCCGACGAAAATCGCCGTCGCCTTCTACGACACGACCGTCTCCGGCGAGCTGCCGTACTTTCTCGGGCAAAGCCTGCAGGTCATGGTCTACGGGCTCGGCATTTCCATCCTTGTCGGCATTCCGCTCGGCATCGCCATGGCGCGATTCCGCTGGCTCGACTGGGCGCTCGACCTGCCGATCAATGCCTTTTACGCGACGCCCTTGGTCGCCTTGGTGCCGGTGCTGGTGCTGTGGTTCGGCATTTATCTGAAGGCCAAGATCATCGTCGTCTTCTTGTTCGCGGTGTTCCCGGTCCTGATCAACACCTATCAGGGCGTGCGCGAATGCGACAAGAACATGCTCGAGGTGGCGCACTCGTTTCGCTCCAGCGAGTGGCGCGTCTGGCAGGACGTGCTGTTGCCGTTCGCGCTGCCCTACATCATCGCCGGCGTGCGGCTGGCGATCGGCCGCGGGCTGATCGGCATGATCATCGCGGAATTCTACACGACGATCTCCGGCCTCGGCTTCATGCTGACCAAATACGCCAACCAGTTCGCGATGGATAAGACCTTCGTGCCGGTGATCGTGCTGATGATCCTCGGCGTGTCGCTGACCTCGGCGCTGAAATGGGCCGGCCGCCGCATCGCGCCGTGGAGCGCCGCCAACCGCTGAGTGGCTTGCGTAACTTGCAATTGCAATTCGCTGAATGATCGCCCTAGGATAGGCGCGCGTTATTGAGCGGCCGGTCTGTTGGCTGCGGCATGGGGGGTAGCATGTCGGCGATCGATAAGATTGAGCACGTCGTCGTCCTGATTCTGGAAAATCACTCGTTTGACCAGATGCTGGGCAGCCTGAGCGCCGTCTATGACGGCAAGGACGGCAGGGATCGTCTCGAAGGCATCGATCCCGATCGCCCGCGCAGCAACGACGACGTCGGCGGCCCGCCGATCGCCCAGGCAGAGACCACCGAGCGCCAGATGACGCTCGACCCGCATCACGAAGTCGAGCACGTCGCTACCCAGCTGCAGAACAACAACGGCGGTTTCGTTCAGGATTTCGTCGAGGCTTTTCCGGGGTCGCCGCCTGACGAGCGCCGCTATATGATGGGCTATTATCCGCTCGATTTCCTGCCCGGCCTGCATCAGCTCGCCAGACATTTCACGGTTTGCGACCATTGGTTTTCGTCGCTGCCGGGCCCGACTTGGCCGAACCGCTTCTTCGCGTTTAGCGGCACATGCCTCGGCCACGTCGACATGCCGAACGACGGCACCCACAAGGTCGACCTCGCCGGCTACTTCCAGCAGACGCAAGACACGATTTTCGACCGCCTGAACGAGAAGCAGATCAGTTGGAAGGTCTATTTCCACGACCTTCCGCAAAGCTGGACGATGAAGCAGCTCCGCGCGCCGCACAACGCGGCCCAATACTATTACATCCGCCGTTTCTACGAAGACGCGCGCGGTCATCCCGATGACTTCCCGCAATTTTCGCTGATCGAGCCTGACTACTTCGGTTACCAGCAAAACGACGATCATCCGCCGCACGACATCATGCGGGCGCAAAAGCTGATCGCCGACGTCTACAACGCCCTGCGCCGCAACGAAGCACTTTGGAAATCGACGCTGCTGGTGGTGTTCTACGATGAGCACGGAGGTTTTTACGACCACGTGGTCCCGCCGAGCGCGGTCCCGCCCGACGATTGCGCGGCGACGGTTCCGTATAAAAACGGCCCAGGCAAATTCAAATTCGATCAACTCGGCCTTCGCGTGCCGGCCATCCTGGTCTCGCCCTGGGTCAAGGCGGGCGTCGAGCACACCCAGTTCGACCACACGTCGTTGCTGAGATTCTTGACCGACAAATGGAATTTGCGCGAGCTCGACAGCATGCGTGTCAAGAACGCCAACAGCATTGCCGTCGCCTTGAACGAAAATGCCGAGCGGACCGATACGCCGCGGGGCATTTCGCTGAGTCCTGAGCAACTCAAGCCGCTCGACCCGAATTTGGAAGACGCCGCCACGGACAAGGTGACCGACCACCAGAAAGCGCTGAGGCGGCTGGCGGAGTTTCTGGCGTCGGCGCTGTGGGAGAAGACGAAGGAAACCGGCTTCGAGACGGCGCCGAAAATCTGGAGCTTCCTGGCGCGCTGCATCGAATACACGAAGGAAAGGCGCGCCGCGTGTTATGACCGGCTACGCGCGTTCTGCGAGCGCCGGCTCGCCATCCTTTATGAAACGGGCCGCCACGAGGTGGTGTTGTCGTCGCCCGACAAGGTCGACCAGAAATATACCGGCGAGCGCAATCGCGTCGTGCGGTTTCTGGCCACACAAAAATCCCGTGCGATCGAAGGGCTCCGCGACCGCGTTCTCGACCCGGAAAACAAGCGATCGCCGGCCGAACGCGCCCATGCGGCGCGCGCGCTGGCCGCGGTCTATGGGCGCCGGGTCGGTCGCGACCATCTCGACCATGTGAAGACATGGCTGCAGCGGCCGAGAAAGCACAATTAAAGCGCCCGCGCCGTTCGTATATTGTGTTTGCCCTAACCGCGCGCGACACTGATCGCCGGCACAACGGGTGTCTGTCATGAGCGAGCCTCCGATTTCGCGCGGCTTCCGCGGGCGCAAGCCAGGCGGCCCCAGTTCACGCATACCGCCCGGCCAGCATCTGGTGTCCGACTTCCCGGTGCTCTCCGCCGGACCGACGCCGGAAACGCATCTCAAGAGCTGGAGCCTGACGCTGGAGGACGGCGACAGCCCGCTCGGCCAATGGAGCTGGGCCGAATTCAACGCGCTGCCGCAGACCGAACTGACGGTCGACATCCATTGCGTCACCACCTGGTCGAAGCTCGACACGCATTGGAGCGGTGCGACCATCGACACGCTCTTGGACGCCGCCGGCTTGAGCGAGCCGCCGGCCACTTTCGTGCTCGTGCATTGCGACGGCGGCTACACCACCAACGTGCCGGCCGAGGATCTGGTCGACGGCAAGGCCATGGTGGCGACGCATTACGACGGCGCGCCGCTCGATCCCGAACATGGCGGCCCGGCGCGCCTCCTGGTGCCGCATCTCTATTTCTGGAAGAGCGCGAAATGGGTACGCCGCCTGCAGTTCATCGATACCGAGCAGCCCGGTTTCTGGGAGGAGCTCGGCTATCACATCTACGGCGATCCCTGGCGCGAGCAGCGCTATGCTGGAGATTAAGTCGCCGCGGCGACTGCAATGGATGACGGCAGAGGTGCGCGAGGTCGTCGGGGAGACGCCGCGCGTGCGCAGCCTCGTGCTCGAGGTACCGGACTGGCCGGGCCACCGCGCCGGCCAGCATGTCGACGTGCGGCTAACCGCCGAGGACGGTTATCAGGCTCAGCGCAGCTATTCGATCGCCTCGGCGCCGGCCGCAGGTCGCGTGACGCTCACCGTCGAGCGCATCGCCGAGGGCGAAGTGTCGCCCTATCTCGCCGGCGAGGCGCGACCGGGCGACAAGTTCGAATTGCGCGGGCCGATCGGTGGCTATTTCGTCTGGACGCCCGACCTCGGCGGTCCGCTGTTCCTCGTCGCCGGCGGCTCCGGCGTGGTGCCGCTGATGGCCATGCTGCGCCAGCGCGCCGCGGCGATGAGCACCGTGCCGGCGACCTTGCTTTATTCCTCGCGCACGCAAGCCGACATCATCTATCGCGCCGAGCTCGAGCGCCTGGCCGGGCAGGGTGGGCTCACCGTCGTGCACACGCTCACGCGCGAGCGGCCGGCGGGCTGGCGCGGCTTCACCCGCCGCATCGACCGCGCCATGCTCGAGAGCGTTGGCTATCCGCCCGGCGCGCATCCGGGCATTTTCGTGTGCGGGCCGACGCCGCTGGTGGAAGCCGCCGCGCGCGCGTTGCGCGACATCGGCCACGAGCCGCATCTGATCAAGACCGAACGCTTCGGACCGACAGGAAGCTAGGAGACTGCAGCATGGACCGGCAAAGCCCACTCGACGGCAACGCGGCCGGCGGCGCCTTGCGCGAATTGTTCGCGCTCGACGTGACGGCGGCGGAAATCATCTGCGACGGCTGCGGTGCCGTCGCCGAAATCGGCGCCGTGCCCGCCTACGGCGGCGCGATGGGCGCGATCGTGCGCTGCGCGCATTGTGACACGGTAATGCTTCGTCTCAGCCATACGCCGGCCGGGCTGTGGCTCGACATGCGCGGCACGCGGCGGCTGTTTATAGCGGCGCCGGCGTAGTATATCGTCCTACTCGCGGGGCGATCGGTGTCGGAGGCGCGTCATGATCCTAGGCGTCATGTCGATCTCGAGTTTCACCGCCTTGCACGTCATCATCAGTCTCGTCGCAATCGTCAGCGGCGTGATCGTCGTCCTCGGCATGCTCGGATCGCACCGGCTGGCCGGCTTGACGGCGCTGTTCCTGGCCACGACGCTGCTGACCAGCGCCACCGGCTTCTTGTTTCCCATTAAAAACTTCACGCCGGCGCTCGCGGTCGGCGTGCTGTCGCTGATCCTTCTCCTCATCGCGCTGATCGGGCTTTATAGCCGGCGCCTGCGCGGCAGTTGGCGCTGGATGTACGTCGTCACCGCCATCACCGCACTGTGGTTCAACGTTTTCGTGCTGATCGTGCAGGCGTTCCTGAAAGTGCCGACGCTGCACGCATTGGCGCCGGCCGGCAATGAGCCGCCGTTCCTGATCGCGCAAGGCGGGGCGCTCGCCGTCTTCGTCGTGCTCGGCGCGATCGCCTTGGTCAAATTCCATCCTGCCCCACCGCTGTCTGCATAGCGGTGCCGGCCGGGAGCGTCACCGCGCGCACAAAAAACAAGTCTGCCGTCGCCCCGGGCAGCCTTGCTTTTATTCGCGACGACCGATCTTTTATTTGAGCTGGGTCGACACGCTGGTGAAGGTGGCGTTGAGCTGGGTGCCCAGACCATTGACCACGGCGATGATCGCAACCGAGATACCCGCAGCAATCAGACCGTATTCGATGGCGGTGGCCCCCGACTCGTTCTTCAGAAATGCGATGAGCTTCGACATGAAAGAACTCCGCGTTGTTTGCCTGGGAACTTTTGTTCCCGAGGTTTGAAAATACCCTCAAACCCGTCGCTAAATGTTTACGGAAATTTTGCGCGGGCGGATTGCGCGTTCCCGACTGCGGGCTTGAAAACGCTCGCCGTGCGCCGTAACGCACAGAATCTCTTATAGTTTTCCAAGCGGCCGCGCAGCGCCGACAACGGCGCCTTTAAGCAACTGTCAACGCTATTCGCTAGACATCTTCCGGATTGTCGACGTAGCGCAGCCCGGCTTTTTCCAGGCCCTCGCGCATCTTGTACATGTCGAGCGAGAGGACGCCGGCCTCGAGCTGCTTGCGCTTGCCGTCCTCGTCGTCCTTGCGCTTCTGCGCCTTCTGCGCCGTTTCCACCGCGAGGTTTTTCGGGATCACCACCACGCCGTCGTCGTCGGCCACCACCACGTCGCCCGGCTCGACGTTCACGCCGCCGCAGACCACGGGAATGTTCACCGCGCCGAGCGTGGCTTTCACCGTGCCCTTGGCCGAAATCGCCTTCGACCACACCGGGAAGCCCATCTCCTTGAGCGGCTTCACGTCGCGGCAGCCGGCGTCGATGATGAGGCCGATCACGCCGCGCGCCACCAGCGCCGTTGCCAAGAGTTCGCCGAACATGCCGTCGGTATTGTCGGCGGTGCAGCCGACCACCAGCACGTCGCCTTTTCTGCATTGCTCGACGGCGACGTGGATCATCCAGTTGTCGCCCGGCTGCGCCAGCACGGTGACCGCCGGTCCGCCGATCGACGCGCCGGGCCAGATCGGCCGCAGGTAGGGTTTCATCAGCCCGGAGCGGCCGAGCGCCTCATGCGCGGTGGCGACGCCGACGGCGCCGAGCGTGCCGATGGCGTTGGGATCGGCGCGTTTGATGTTGCGGACGACGACGGGTTTCATGAATGTGCTCCTACTTCAATTCCAACTCGACCGTCGGGAACAGCCGCTGATAGGCCTCGCCATAGGTCATCGGCACGCCGGTGTTGCGCGAGCCCTGGATGCCGCGGTTGAGCGCGACCCGCTCGTAATAGGCCCACAGGTGCTTCTGCGCGGCGAGAATCTGGAAGGCCTTGTATTTCACCTCCCACACCTCGTCGATCTTGAGAATAAGGTTGGGCTTGTAGTTGCACATTTCCGGCTGGTGCGGCTCGAACAGGAACATCGGCGGCGCCGAGTATTTGTACAGCGCGCCCGGCTTGTGGCCCATGGCCTGTGCCACCACGCGGGTTTCCTGCGCGAAATGCGCGGCGTTGGGATGATCGAAATTGTACGGGTCCTCCAGCGCGTGGGTGAGCACGAAGGCCGGATTGGTCTCGCGGTAGATGTCGACCATGCGGTCGAAGTGCTGCTCGTTGAGCTTGAGCGGGTAGTCGCCGCAATCGAAGAACTCGATCTCGGCGCCGAGCAGGCTGGCGGCGCGCTCGGCCTCGTCCTTGCGTCCGGCCTTGACCTTGTCCAGCGTGGCGCCCGGCTCTTTCCAGGCGAACTGGCTCTCGCCGCGCTCGCCGAAGGACATGCAGACGATTTTCACCTTGTAGCCGCGCTTGGCGTGCAGCGCGATGGCGCCGCCCGCCCGCCAGACGAAATCGCCCGGATGGGCGGTGATGACGAGCCCGGTCTTCTGCTCCGGCATGGACGTGACAACTCCCTTTTCCGCGGCCGCTCTTTAAACTAGCAATAGGCCAGACCGGTCAAGGCTTTGCGCCGTGCCGGATGCCGCATTGCGAAGAAAAGAAATTGCCATGCCCGACATGACCAGGCTGCGCATCGCCATCGGCGACTATCCGCACACGCTGCCCTTGAAGCGCGGGGAAATCACATCCTCTTGGCTAAAGCTCGACTTCGTCGAGGTCAAGCCGATGCACAAGGCGTTCAAGCCGATGGTGCGCGAGCACGCTTACGACGCGAGCGAGATGGCGCTGGTCACCTATCTGCAGGCGAAGGCGCACAACAAGGGGCTCAAGCTGTTGCCCGCCGCCATGCTCGCGCGCTTCCAGCATGGCTGCATGCTGTACAACGCCGCGCGCGGCAAGCTGGAGCCGGCCGATCTGCCGGGCTGCCGCGTCGGCGTGCGCGCCTACAGCCAGACCACCGGCGCTTGGCTGCGCGGCATTCTGCAAAACGACTACGCCGCCGATCTTTCCCGCGTGCAGTGGGTGACCTTCGAGGATGGGCATGTGGCGGAGGCGAAGGATCCCTCCGACGTCATCCGCGCCGCGGCCGGCAAGGACATGACCACGATGCTGATCGACGGCGAGCTCGATGCCGCGATCTACGGCGCCGATTTGCCGGCCGACCCGCGCCTGCAGAGCGTCATCCCCGAGCCGGAGACGGCGGCGCGCGCCTGGTACGGCCAGCACCATCTGGTGCCGGTCAATCACATGGTGGTGGTGACCGAGGCCCTGGCGCGGGGAAAGCCGCAGGCGGTCGCCGAGCTCTATCGGATGCTGGAAGCGGGCAGGGCGGCGGTCCGCCGCCCGGACGAGATCGACATGGCGCCGTTCGGCAAGCTGGCCAACCGCGCCGGTCTTGAGCTGCTGATGACGTACGCCGTGCAGCAGCACCTGATTCCCCGCCGAATGGCCCTCGATGAGTTGTAAGTGCGGATTTGCGGCCCGTTCAAGTCGGGCGAAGACGCTGTTGCCATAAGCTGAGGGTGAAACAAATTGGCGGCTGCTGAGAGCATCAAAAAGCCATAACGGGCGGACCGTCGTCCGCCCGTCACAAGCTCTCGGATCCATATGCGGCGCGCGAACCGAAGCTCGCGGCAGCCGTACCCAGTTACTGAGAGCCCGGACCGGCAGCCATGGACCACAAACGCCGTTGCCAGCATTCACGTCCCATGCCCGCTCCGGTCATGGCGGTCATCCCTGTTCGGCGTGAGCCGAAGATGGCTGACCTGTTCCAAAGCCTATCCGGGTAGGTGGCGCTGGCAAGGGTCTAAAATCGGCAGTTGATAACGTTGGGGATGAAATATGGCGGTCACAATGAGGCGCACGGCCGAGGCCGACATGTTCCGGCCCAACGCCGATGGCGCAGGCTCACTTGGTATTCTAGAACTCTCCCGGGAAAAAACGAGAGGAAACGTCCGTGATCTACGTCATTGCCGAGTTGCGCGTGAAGCCGCGCACCGCCGACAAGGCCATGGCCGCGGCGCGCGCCTGCGTCGCCGAAACCGTCAAGGAAGACGGCTGCATCAGCTACGACATGCACCGGAGCGTCACCGATCCGTCGCGCCTGGTGCTGGTCGAGCGCTGGGCAACGCACGAGGCGCTCAAGCGCCACTTCGAGACGCCGCATTTCAAGGCCTGGCGCGCCGCCGGCCCGGAATTCGTCGCCGAGCGCAAGGTCGAAGTCGTCACGCCCGAGAAAATCGACCGGCCGTGAGCCACACATGAGCAAGCCGTGAGCCACACATGAGCAAGACGTCCGCCCGCGACCGTCTCGAAGCCGCGCTGTCGCGCATCGCCGATCCGAACGGCGAGGGCGCGCGCGCCTGCCTCACCGTCTACGCTCAAGCCGCGCGCGACGCCGCCGACGCCGCCGATGCGCGCGCCAAGGCCGGCCTCTCGCTCGGGCCGCTCGACGGCGCCATCGTCACCATCAAGGATCTGTTCGACGTGGCCGGCGAGGTCACGCGCGCCGGCTCGAAAGTCGTCGCCGAAGAGGGCAAGCCGGCGCCCGCTGATGCGCCGCCGGTCCAGCACTTGCGCGCGGGCGGTGCGGTCATCGCCGCCAAAACCAACATGACCGAATTCGCCTTTTCCGGCGTCGGCATGAACCCGCATTACGGCACGCCCGGCAATCCGGCCGACCGGACGCGCATCCCCGGCGGCTCGACCTCGGGCGGCGCGGTCGCTGCCGCCGACGGCTTCTGCGAGATCGCCATCGGCAGCGACACCGGCGGCTCGACCCGCATTCCCGCCGCGTTGTGCGGCCTCGTCGGCTTCAAGCCGAGCCGCCAGCGCATTTCCACCGTCGGCGCCTTCCCGCTGTCGCAAAGCATGGACTCGATCGGCCCGATTGCGCGTTCGGTCGCCGATTGCTTCAAGGCCGACGCGGTAATGGCCGGCAACGATTATGCGCCGCTTGAGCCGGCGCCGCTCGCCAATCTGCGCGTCGGCATCGCGCAAGGCATGGTGCTGGAAAATCTCGACGAGACGGTTGCCAAGCGCTTTCCGCAGGCGATCGACGCCCTGGAAAAGGCCGGCTGCCGCCTGTCCAACGAAAAGCTGCCGCTGATCGACGGCATGGCGCGGGTCAACAGCCGCGGCGGCATCCAGCCGGCGGAGGCCTTCACCGTCAATCGCGACCGGCTCGACCGGCGTGGGGCCGACATCGATCAAAACGTGCGCGCGCGGCTGGAGCGGGCGCGCAATATCAGCGCCACCGACTACATCGCCATGGTCAACGAGCGCGCCGCGCTGATCGCCGAGATGGACGCGCGACTCGCCGATATCGACGTGCTGGCGCTGCCGACCGTGCCGATGGTCGCGCCCACCATGGCGGAAATGGCGCCGCCCGACGTCTTCGCGCGTAAGAACGCCATGCTGCTGCGCAACACGTCGATCTGGAATTTCTTCGATTGCTGCGCCATTTCGCTGCCGCTGCCGCGCCAGGGCGGCCTGCCCACCGGCCTGATGCTGGTCGTGGGCAACGGCCACGACCGCCGCCTGTTCCGCATCGCCGCGGCGGTGGAGCGCCTGTTCGCCGCCTGAAATGCGGTACCCCGTTGCGCCGGTTTCTGCGCCTGTCAAAGCTGCTAAAACTCGGGCATCATCGACAACAAGGCCAGTGCTGGGTCAGGAGAGGCTGCCATGAAACGCAAATCGACACCGCAAGCGGCGCGCGTCAGCCGCCGCACCTTCACCGCCGCGCTCGGCGCCGCCGGACTGATGGCCGGCACCGCGCCGTTCAATATCGTGCGCGCCGCTGCCGGCCCGCTCAAGGTCGGCGTGCTGCTGCCGCGCTCCGGCTTCGAAGCCGGCATCGGACAAGACTGCCAGCGCGGTGTCGACATTACGGCGGGCGTCCTCAAGGATCTCGGCTTGCCGCCGCTGCAGATCATCAACGCCGATACCGAATCGAGCGTCGATGTCGCGCGCTCGCGTGCCGAAAAGCTGATCGGGGAGGGCGCGCAGCTCCTGGTCGGCGCCTTCGATTCCGGGCAGAGCACGGCCATCGCCCAGGTCGCCGAGCAGAAGGGCATCCCCTTCGTCATCAACATCGCCGCCGCCCCGCCGATTACCGAGCAGGGCTACAAGTTCGTGTTCCGCAACTTCCCGACCGCCCCGATGATTCTGCGCGACGCCTTCATCGACCAACTGGAAGTATTCGAGCTCGTCGGCGCGGCGCCGAAGACGGCGGTGTTCATGCACGTCAACGACACCTTCGGCACCGCGATGTCGAAAGGCATCGGCGCGGTGATGCCGAAATTCAACATGCCCTACAAGATCGTGCAGGAGATCGCCTACGATCCGGCCGCGCGCGACCTGTCGGTCGAAATCTCCAAGGCCAAGGCGACCGGCGCCGACGTGCTGCTGTGCGTCAGCCGGCTCAACGACGCCATCCTGCTCACCCGCGAAATGGTCAAGCAGCGCTGGACGCCGATGGCGATCATGAGCATGGGCCCCGGCTGGTACGAGGACCAGTATCTCAAGACGCTGAGCAAATTGTCCGACGGGCCGCTGAGTTTCGCGCCCTGGTACGATCCGAACAAGAAGCTGTCGAAGCAGCTCGATGCCGCGCTCGCCAAGGCGCATCCGGGCGTCAATCTCAACACCAACCACGTCTACACCTTCGAGGCGCTGCTGATCGCCTCCGACGCCTACAAGCGCGCCGACTCCGCCGATCCCAAGGCGCTCGCCGACGCCATCCGCAAGACCGACATCAAGGACAATGTGAGCATCGGTCCCGGCATCCAGTTCGACGCCAAAGGCCAGAACGACAAGATCAAAGGCGGCGGCATCCAGAACCGCGGCGGCAAGCTGATCACCGTCGCGCCCAAGGAAGCGGCCAATGGCAAGCCGGATTGGCCGCTTACGCCCTACACCAAGCGCGGCTGACGCGTTCGACTGCCCGACCCTGTCATGGCCGGGCTGGTCACCCGCAAGTCGGCTTTACCCGACTTGCGGCACTGATATGGAGTGGCGCAACTCTGGCGGGCCGGAGTTGCGCGCGCCATCCCGCTTAGGTAGGCAACCCCTTGCGTCCCTAAGTGAGATCGCCGGGCTAAGCCCGGCGATGACAATGGAAAGCGCTCACCTTTGCCCTTCGATGTCTATCTCAATGTGGCCGTCGGCGGGGTGCTGACCGGCCTGGTCTACGGGCTGATGGCGCTCGGCCTGTCGGTGATCTTCGGCGTGGTGCGCGTGGTCAATTTCGCCCATGGCGAGATGATGACCATCGCCATGTATATCGCGGTCGTTCTATTTACCGCCTTCCACCTCGATCCGCTGGTGATGCTGGTGCCGATCGCCGCGGTGCTGTTCACCTTCGGCTATGTGCTGCAAGTGCGCTTGATCAACCCCTTCATCACCCGGCCCGAGCACAGCCAGTTCCTGCTGCTGGTCGCGGTCGGGATCATCATCGTCAACCTGCTGCTGATCGCCTTCGGCCCGGACGCGCAGACGGTGCAAGCGTCCTATGCCAATGACAGCTTCCAGATCGGCCGGCTGATCGTCGACGCCACCAAGCTCTATGCCGCGGCCGCCGCGCTCATCGTTTCGGCCGGGCTGTTTGCCTTCTTCCGGCATACGCAGATCGGCACCGCGATCCGCGCCTGCGCCGACAACTATACCGGCGCGCTGGTGGTCGGACTCGACGTCAAGCACCTCTATGCCCTGACCTTCGGCCTCGGCGCGGCTTGCGTCGGCGCCGCCGGCGTCATGCTGGTGCTGATCGTGGATGTGACGCCGTCGATCGGACCGGCCTATACGCTGCTCGCTTTCGTGATCGTCATCACCGGCGGCCTCGGCTCGATGCCGGGCGCGCTCATCGGCGGCGTCTTGATCGGCTTGACCGAGGCCACGGCCGGCTTGCTGTTCACGCCTTCCGCAAAAAGCATGTTCGCGTTCGGCATTCTCGTTCTGGTGCTGCTGTTCCGCCCGCAGGGCATCATGGGCAAGAGGGCGGCATGATGGCTCGCCTGATCGAGGGCGTTCGGCGCCGGGCCTTGGCCTTGCTGGGCGTGTTGCTGGCGGGGCTCATCGCCGCACCGCTCTTTGCCGGCGACTACCTGCTCACCGTGCTCATCCTCATTTTGTACTTCGCCTATATCGGCCAGGCCTGGAACATCATGATGGGATTCGCCGGGCAGCTTTCGCTCGGCCACGCGCTTTATGTCGGGCTTGGCGCCTATACCGCGGCTTCGCTCTACGTGCATTTCGGTATCGGCCCGTGGCTCGGGCTCCTGGTGGCGGTGCCGGTGGCGGCTTTGGCCGGCGCCTTCATCGGCTTTCTGGCGTTCCGCTTTCGCGTCGCCGGCGTCTATTTCGCCATCCTGACCATTGCCGTGGCCGAATTCGCGCGCGTCGGTTTCGACCATCTGGGCTGGACCAGCGGATCGTCGGGCTTGTTCCTGCCGGTCGCGCAATATACCCACAACGATCTGTGGGACCTGCGCGGCCATCCGGCGATGTTCTATTACGTCCTGCTGACGGCGACCACGCTCGCCTTCGTCTTCTGCCGCGCCTTGTTGCAAAGCCGTGTCGGCTATTTCTGGCTGGCGATCCGCGAGGACGAGGAGGCCGCGCGCTCGGCCGGCATCGACGTGTTCCACTACAAAATGATCGCGGTGGTGATCTCCGCCGGCATGACGTCCTTTGCCGGCGTGATCTATGCGTTTTATTACAACAACCTGTTTCCCGAACAGGTCTTTCACATTTCACGCTCGATTGAGATCATCCTCGGCCCGATCGTCGGCGGCATCGGCACGCTGTTCGGCCCGATCCTCGGCGCCGCCGTGCTGACCGGATTGGCGGAGACGCTGACGGCCGCGCTCAGCGCGCTTGGCATCGACGTGCCCGGCGCCAAGCAAGTGTTCTACGGCATCTGCCTGCTCTTGGTGATCACCGCGCTGCCGGACGGCGTGTGGCCCTGGCTGCGCGCGCGCATCGGCTTGACGGAGCGGCGATCATGAGCGCGCTTCTTGCGGTCAACGGCGTGAGCAAGCGCTTCCGCGGCCTGGTCGCGGTCGACCGCGTGAGCTTCGAGGTGCCCGAAGGCGGCATTTTCGCGGTGATTGGCCCCAACGGCGCCGGCAAGACCACGCTGTTCAACATGATCGCCGGCGTGCTCAAGCCCGACGCCGGCGCCATCGGCTTCGTCGGCGAGCGCATCGACGGGCTACCGCCGGACCGCATTTGCCGGCGCGGCATCGGCCGCACCTTCCAGATCGTGCGGCCGTTCCCGGCGCTCAGCGTCGAGGACAACGTCATCGTCGGCGCGCTCATGCACCGCCACCACGTCGACGCCGCGCGCACGCGGGCGCACGAGGTGCTGCGCCGGCTCGATCTCTACGACAAGCGCGAGCAGCGCGCCTCGTCGCTGACGCTGCCCGACCGCAAGCGGCTGGAAGTGGCGCGCGCGCTCGCCACCGATCCGAAGCTCTTGCTGCTCGACGAGGTGATGGCCGGCCTGCGCCCGACCGAGACCGACCGCATGGTGGCGATCTTGCAAGGCCTTAACCGTGAGACCGGGCTCACCATTCTGTTGATCGAGCACGTGATGCGCGCGGTGATGGCGCTCGCCTCGCGCATTCTCGTGCTGCACCACGGCGCCACCATCGCCGAAGGTCTGCCGGAGCAAGTGATGCGCGATCCGGCGGTCATCCACTCCTATCTCGGCGTGGAGGCGGTCTAATGCTGCGCGTGGAAAGCCTCGACGTGTTCTATGGCGACGCCCAGGCGCTCGACGATGTGTCGCTCGACATCGAGGAGGGTGCTATCGTCGCCATTGTCGGCGCCAACGGCGCCGGCAAGACCTCGCTGATCCGCACCATCGCCGGCATGCACAAGCCGGCGCGGGGGCATATTTTCTATCGCCGCCTGGATATCGCCGGCTGGCCGAGCCACAAGGTCTGCGATCTCGGCATTGGCCAGGTGGCCGAGGGCCGGCAGGTCTTCCCCTCGCTGTCGATTGCGGAAAATCTCGCCATGGGCGCCATGCTGCCGCGCGCGCAGAGCGCGCGCGAGCGCAATCTCGACCGCGTCTATGCGCTGTTCCCGGCGCTGGCCGAGCGCAAGCACCAGCTTGCCGGCACGCTGTCCGGCGGCGAGCAGCAGATGCTGGCGATCGGCCGCTGCCTGATGGGCGCGCCCGAATTGGTGATGTTCGACGAGCCGTCGCTCGGCCTTGCGCCCGCCGTGGTGCAGACCGTGCTGCGCTGCGTGCGCGACCTCAACCGCGACGGCCTCACCTGCGTGCTGGTGGAGCAGAACGTCGCGGTCTCGCTCAAGCTCGCCAGCCGCGCCTATGTATTGGAGAACGGCCGCATCACGCTGTCGGGCACCGGCGAGGCGCTGCTCGGCGATGACCGCGTGCGGCAGGCCTATCTCGGGCTATAGCCGCTGGCGCGGGCGTTCTGGCGCCGCATCAGAAAGCCGAGCGCCGCGACCCGCGCGCTCAACGGACAATCCGGGAAGCTCGCGCGCAACAGCTTGAGCGCCTCGGCGTCGCTTGCCGGCGCAAACAGCATCACCTGCTCGGCCATGGCGGCGGGATCGGCGACGGCGGCGAAGATGCTGTGTTCGGTACGGAAAATCTGGCCCATGGTCTTTAAGTCCTGCGGTGCGGACGCGCAGTTCGGGGCCCGGCGGACACAATCTGCGGCGCGGCCATTAACAATTTGTTGATCCACGTCAACCGGCCGCACAATCGCCAACAAAACAAAGCGGCGGGTGGTTCCACCCGCCGGCCGCTTTTTCAAACGGATATTCCGGTAGCTATTTCAGCGGCGGACCGATGGTCACGGTCAGCGTGCCGACGCCCTCGACCGCGCATTCGAGCTTGTCGCCGGCGACCGTCGCCGCGACGCCGGACGGCGTGCCGGTCATGATGATGTCGCCCGGCTCGAGCGCCACCATCTCCGACAGGTTGGAGATGATTTCCGGCACGTTCCAGATCAACTGATTGAGGTCGCCGTCCTGGCGCAGCTTGCCATTGCACTTGAGCGTGATCTTGCCCTTGGTCGGGTGGCCGATCTTGCTTGCCTCGACCAGCGCGCCGCAGGGCGCCGAATGATCGAAGGCCTTGCCGATCTCCCACGGCCGCTTGAGGTCGCGCGAGGCAATCTGCAGGTCGCGGCGGGTCAAGTCGATGCCGACCGCGTAGCCGTAGATGCAGTCATTGGCCTTGGCCACCGGGATGTTGCGGCCGCCCGACTTGAGCGCGACCACCAGTTCGACCTCGTGATGCATGTCCTTGGTCAGCGACGGGTAGGGCACCGTGCCGCCGTCCGGCACGATGGCGTCGGCCGGCTTGGCGAAATAGAACGGCGGCAGCCGCTCGTCCTGGCCCATCTCGCGGATGTGCTCGATGTAATTGCGCCCGACGCACCAGATGCGGCGAACCGGAAAAACTTTGCTCGAACCCGCGACCGCGATGGTTGCCTGCGGCGGCGGCGGAATGACGGTGTCCGCGCTCATGAGGGTTTTGCCTTTTGCGATTGAGACGATGGCTGGAATGGCCGGCGGGCCCATCCGGTATCGCATTCCACGCGCCTGAACAAGGCGCAAATACGCGAGGCCGCCTTCGCTTATTTCGCTACCGCCGCGGCCGGCACGGGCGCTTCCTGCTGCTTGAGCTGCAGGCGATAGAACGCGGCGTAGCGGCCGTCTTGGCGCAGAAGTTCGTGATGGCGTCCGGATTCGACCGCCAGCCCCTCCTCGATCACATAGATGCAGTCGGCGTGGGCGACGGTGTGCAGCCGGTGCGCGATCGCGACCGTGGTGCGGCCCTGGCAGAGATGCTCCATCGCCTCGCGCACGGCGAGTTCGGATTCCGAATCGAGCGCGGCGGTCGCCTCGTCGAGCAGGATGATCGGCGCGTCCTTGATCAGCGCGCGGGCGATGGCGACGCGCTGGCGCTGGCCGCCCGACAATTGCAGGCCGTGCTCGCCGACCGGCGTGTCGTAGCCGCGCGGAAACGAGGTGATGAAATCGTGCGCGTAGGCGCCCTTGGCGGCGGCGACGATCTCCTGCTCGGTCGCGCCGGGTTTGCCGAAGGCGATGTTCTCGCGCACGGTGCCGCGGAACAGGAAGACGTCCTGCCCGACGTAAGCGAGATGCCGGCGCAGCGAATGCCGCGACACCTGGCGGATGTCCTGGCCGTCGATGGCGATGCTGCCGCGGTCGACGTCGTAAAAGCGCAGAATCAAATTGATGATGGTGGTCTTGCCGCTGCCGGACGGCCCGACCAGCGCGGTCAATTTGCCCGGCTCGGCGGCGAAGGAGACGCCGCGCAGCACCGCCTCGTCGCGCCGGTAGGCGAAATGCACGTCGTCGAAGGCAAGTCGCGGCGTCTTGACCGTCAGCGCCGGCTTATTGTCGTCGGCCGGCTCGCTCGGCGGCGAGTCGAGCACTTCGAATAGAATGCGCACGCCGACCAGCCCGCTGTTGAGCTCGATGTTGAGGCGGGCGAGGCGCTTGGCCGGCTCGTAGGCCAACAGGAACGCGGCGATGAAGGAGAAGAACTCGCCCGGCGTCGCCCCCGTCGCGATGACGCGATAGCCGCCGTATGTGATGGCCATGGCGATGGCGATGCCGCCGAGCGTTTCCATCAGCGGCGACGAACGGCCGGAGACGCGCGCCAGCTTGTTGGCCTCATGCTCGACCGCGGCGACGTTGCGGTCGAAGCGTTCGCGCATGGTGTCTTCCAGCGTGAAGGCCTTGACGATGCGGATGCCCTGCAGCGTCTCCTGCAGCGTCTCGATGATGCGCGTGCCGCCCATGAACTGGCTTTGCGCGATGCCTTTGACGCGGCGGATCAGTTTGCGCAGCACGAACAGCGCCGGCGGCGCCACCACGAAGGCGAAGAACGACATCATAGGGTCTTTCACCACCATGACGGCGACCAGCCCGATCAGCGTCAGCAGGTCGCGCCCGACCGAGGTGATCAGAAGATTGATGACCTGCGTCGCGGCTGCTGCGCCGGCGGTGAGGCGGGCGATGAATTCGGTCGAGTGCCGGTTGGCGAAAAAGCCGAGGCCCTCGTTGAGCAGCTTGGCGAAGACGCGGCGCTGGTTGTCGGCGACGATGCGGTTGCCGATCTGCGACAGCAGCACGGTGTGGCCATAGGTCGCCACGCCTTTGGCCGTGAACAGCGCGACGGTGATGCCGCCGAGGATGAAGATGCCGGCGAGGTTCTTGTTGACGTAGGCTTCGTTGATGACGTTGCCGATGAGGTAGGCGGAAAACGCCGTGCAGCCCGCGGAGACCGCCATCAGCAGAAAGGCGAGGGCGTACTTGCGCCAGTGCACGATGCCTTGCTCGGTCACCAGCCGCTTGATCAGGGCGGTGGTGCCGATGTGGTCATGGGCCGTTGGCAAAGTCAGGTCGTTCATCCGCCCTCTATCGGGCTTACGATTATGGCACAACGCATGCTGTCCGGAGCAGGCGTTCCATGCCCGCTGACGGCGGATTTTTCAAGCTGAAAAGCTGATTCGTCAGGTGGACTTGCGAAAACCGCGCGTCCCGGCGCTTTACGCCGAGGCGCTTTCCTGCCGGCCCGGCAGCCGCCGTTCCCAGGCCAGCGCATGGCCGACGATGGTATCGAGGTCCTCGAATTGCGGGCGCCAGTCGAGCGTGGCGCGGATGCGCGACACGTCGGCGACCAGGATCGCCGGATCGCCGGCGCGCCGGCTGGCGATCTCGACCGGGAAATCGCGGCCGCTGGCGCGCTTGACCGCGTCGATCACCTCGAACACCGAGGCGCCGCGCCCGTAGCCGCAATTGAACGTCGCGCTGTCGCCGCCGCGCCGCAGGTGGGCGAGCGCCGCCGAATGCGCGCGCGCCAGATCGCTGACGTGGATGTAGTCGCGCACGCAGGTGCCGTCCGACGTCGGATAGTCGGTGCCGAACACGTC
>Ga0335079_10002799_pt1 | contig 20076 bp, 17 predicted proteins | sample Lox_Sample_33_FD_206719 | JGI IMG/M metagenome (GOLD analysis project Ga0335079, IMG submission 206719) | Soil microbial communities from Loxahatchee National Wildlife Refuge, Florida, United States - Lox_Sample_3.3 | ecosystem: Environmental > Terrestrial > Soil > Wetlands | place: USA... | reverse complement strand
GCTCGGCAAACACGGCCAGCCATTCGTTCGCGTTCATGGCCGCCCGGACTCTAGATGGTTGCGTCTCGTGGCGACCGGACGGGCCACGCATCGCGACCACAGGCAATTGGTACATTTGTACCACTATGACGGTACGCACTCCCAACGGCACTCGGCCCCGGGGCACAGCCCGGCGCGACGCGTTGCTCGACGCGGTTCTCCGGGTTGTCGCGGAGGTCGGGGTCGATGCGGTCACGCACCGCCGGGTCGCAGAGGCGGCCGGGCTGCCGCTCGCCTCGACGACCTACTGGTTCGAATCGAAGGAGCAGATGCTGACGGCGGCGCTGGAACGGGCCGCCGACCGCGACATCGAGCGGCTGGACACGTTCCTCGGCGAGATCCCGGCGCGCGCCGCCGACCCGCTCGGGCTGGCGGTCCGCGCGATCCTCGGCCCAAACGAGGACTCGGGTCAGACCAGCCGCGGCTGGCTATTGGCGACGTACACGCTGATGCTCGAAGCCGCACGCCAGCCGGCGCTCCGCGAGGTGACCATGCGGTGGACGGAGGCCTACATGGAGGCGCTCCCGCCGCTTCTCGCCGCAGCCGGCTCGCGGCACGCGCGGTCCGATGCCGCGCTCCTGCTCGCGGCCGCTGACGGCCTTCTCATCGACCAGCTCGCATCCGACGACACCTCGGATCTCGCGCCGCGACTGCGGCGGCTCGCGGACGCATTGGTGAACGCGTGACCGCGCTCAGGACACGCCTGCCGCGGCCGGCCCAGCGTGCGCTCGATCCCGAGCAGCGGACGATCATCCTGATTCGCGTGCTCCTCGGGTTCGAGGCGGTCCTGTATTCCGTCCTCACGCCCGTGCTGCCGCACTACGCGCACGCCTTCGGAGCCTCCAAGCCCGCGATCGGCCTGCTCGCCGCCTCCTATCCCGCGGGGATGATCCCCGGCGCGCTCCTCGGAGGATGGATAGCCACCCGCGCGGGTGTTCGTCGCACCACCGTGGTCGGCTTGCTGCTGTTCACCTGTGCGATCGTCGCCTTCGGGTTTGGCTCGGACATCACGACGCTCGACGGCCTGCGGTTCGTCCAGGGGATCGCGTGCGGCTGCATCTGGGGCGGCGGGTTGGCATGGGTGATTGCGATCTCGCCCCGCGGCCGACGCGGCGAGGTGCTCGGATCAGTGCTCGCCTCGGCGATCTTCGGCACTCTGATCGGCCCAATGCTCGGCACGGTGGCTGTCGCGGCTGGAACCGGGGTCGCGTTCGCGTGCGTCGGCGGCGTGTCGCTCGCGCTGACGGCGTGGACGCTTCAGCATCCGGAGCCTCCTCGTGCCGCGCTCGGCGCCGGCGCACCGCTGCGCGTACTGGCAAGAGACCCCAGAATCGCGCTCGGCTGCTGGCTGGTCCTGCTCGAGGCCTGCACGATCGGCGCACTCGGCACGCTGCTCCCCCTCCGCCTTTCGCGCTTTGGGTCATCGGCCGTGGCGATCGGCATCGCCTTCGTGCTCGCGTCGCTGCTGAGCCTGTTGCTGAACCCGGCGGTCGGGCGCCTCGTCGATCGGCGCGGGGTCCTGCTGCCGCTGAGTGCCGGCCTGAGCGTGACCGCTGTCCTGCTCGTTTTGCTGCCGGTACCGCAGTCGGCGCTGTGGCTGGCGGCGCTGACCGCGCTAACGCTGGGCGGGCCGCTGACCGCCTACGGACTGCCGGCAATCTCGATCATGACCGACGCGATCGAGCGGGTCGGCGCCGCGCTGGCGTTCGGCTCAATGCTGTTCAACCTGGCGTGGGCGACGGGCGAAACGATCGGCGCCCCGGCTGCGGCGAGCCTATCCCGGGCGACGAGCGATGCCGTGCCGCTGGCCGCGCTTGCCGCGCTGATGCTGGCGACGCTCGCGGTCGTGCGAGTGGGATACGCGATCAACTCGAAGTCGCCACCGTACTGGTCACGTCCAACGCTTGATCGCCGAGCGTCTCGTCGCGAATCTCGCTCACGCTGACGCCCGGGTCGGGCAGAACGCGAAGTGCGTCGGCAGGAAGGTTCACCTTGACCGGCGTTCCCTGGCTGAAGGGCGCGGTCTCCCCCTCGTTGCGCACCAGCGCCTGGAGAGCCGAACCGGTGGCGAGGCGGACGTAGATGTGCGTGGTCGAACCCAGGAAGACCAAGCGCTCGATCATCCCGGGCAGGCAGTTGACGCCATCCGTCTCATACGGACGGAGGTGGATGCGCTCCGGTCGGATCGCGACCTTGACGTCGCCCGTGGCATCGAGCTGGCCTGCCTGCGCCTCGAGCGTGAAATCGCCCAGGCGAAGGTGGCACGGTCCCTGCCCATTCCCGCTCTTCTCGACTCGGGCGTCCATCAGGTTCGACACACCCAGGAAGTCAGCAACGTAAGCATCGGCGGGCTCGTTGTACACCTCTTCCGGGGTGCCGAGCTGGGCGACGCGACCGTGATTCATGACGGCCAGGCGATCGGACATCGTGAGCGCCTCTTCCTGGTCGTGAGTGACGTACAAGAACGTAATTCCCACCTGTTTCTGCAGGGCGCCCAACTCGACCTGGAGCGTTCGACGGAGCTTGGCATCCAGCGCTCCCAGGGGCTCGTCGAGCAGGAGAACCGACGGACGCAGCACCAGCGCGCGCGCCAGCGCTACGCGCTGTTGCTGGCCGCCCGAGAGCTGGTTGGGACGCCGCTTCTCGTACCCGGAAAGCTGGACGAGCTCCAGCGCCTCCTTCACCCGGCTGTCTCGCTCGCCCTTGGGCACCGACTTGTACTTCATGCCGAAGGCGACGTTCTCGGCGACGGTCAGGAACGGAAATAGCGCGTAGCTCTGGAAGACCGTGTTGACATTGCGGCGGTTCGGCGCCCAGCCTCCGACGTCCGTGCCGTCGAGCAGGATCTTTCCGCTGGTCGGCGGCTCGAACCCCGCGACCATGCGCAGCGTTGTCGTCTTGCCACATCCACTGGGCCCGAGCACCGAGAAGAACTCGCCGGCCTTGATCTCGACCGAGATCTCGTTGACCGCGGTGACATCCCCGAACCGCTTGGTCAGTGACTCGAGCTTGACATGTCCTCCACTCATGTTTTCAGTCCTCTCACATTCCTCTCAGATTCCCGCGATGCCAGCGAGGGCATCGGCGCTCCCCTTGGTCCGCTCGCCCCGGCTCATCCACCGGTAGCCGACGTAACCGATCAGCGCGGCGACGAGCGATAGGAACAGCATGATCGTGGCCAGCGCGTTGAGGGCCGGCCCACTCAGCCCCGCATGGACGTTGGAATAGATCAGCACCGACATCGGTTGCGTGTTCGAGGTCGACGACAGCTGCTCGACGATCACGAAGTCGTCGACGGTGCTGGCGAAGACGAGCACCGCGCTCGCGAAGATCGCTGGGCTCAGCAGCGGAAGCAGCACTCGCCGTATCGCCCCGAGTCGCGACGCCCCGAGATCGCACGCCGCCTCTTCATAGGACCGTCCGATCGACGCCAGGCGAGCGCGCACGATGATCGCGGGCCAGCTTATGTTCCACACCACCAGCCCGGCCACCTCGGCCGGTGTCCCGAGCTTGATGAAGGTCAGGGCCTGTGTGACGAGCAGGAACAGCGCGACCGCGAGCAGCAACTCCGGGATCACGAACGAGAAGATCATCACCACGTTGAGCCCGTTCGCGGTCCGGGTGCGCCAGCGATCGATGCCGATCGCGAAGCCGACTCCGATCGGGACGCAGATCGCCGTGGTCAGGACGGCGAGCACGACCGTCTGGATCACGGCCTGATGGAGGCTGGGGTTGTGGAGTACCGAGGTGACCTGTGTACCGACATACCACTGGGTCGAGAAGCCCTGCCAGGTGGCCTGCGATGCGCCCTTGTTGAACGAGAACAACACCGCGATCGCGATCGGCACGATTGACCAGATGATGTACAGCCACGTGAAGCCCTCCATCGCCCATGGCCGGCGCCACGGGTTGCCCCGCGCGCGACCGCCCTGTGTGACATCCGCCGGGGCCTCGGAGGAGGGGGTCACCGACGTATCGACCGTGCTTGCCATCAGGCGTTCTCCATCGATGCACGGGCGGTGCTGATCACGTAGTAGATCATCGGGATCAACAGGACGACGAGCAGCATCAGCGACAGCACCGCGCCTTGTCCGATCTCGCCCGGCGAGTCGAGCTGGCCCTCGATCACGTTGCCGATCATCGTCGTTCCGGGTGCCGCGGACAGCAGCTGATTGGTGTAGTAGTCGCCGAGCATCGGCAGCACGGTGATGAACGTCGCGGCGATGAGCGCGGGCTTGCTCAACGGAATCGTCACGTGCCAGAACGTCCGCCACTTGCTGAGCCCGAGGTCCCGGGCAGCCTCCAGCATGCTCTGGTCTATGCGGTCGAGGAACGCGTACAGCACCAGGATCACGTACGGGATGTATCCGTACACCAGCCCGAAGATCACGGTCACCGACTTGCCACCGAGCCAGTCGGTGTTCCCGGGAAGCCCAAAAAACGACAACGTGCTATTGACGAAACCGCCCTGCTGCAGAAGATCGATCCAGGCCAGCATGCGCATCATGTAGCTGACCCAGAACGGCGCAATCAGCAAAACAAGGAACATCGTCTTGCGCCTGCCGGCGTATCGCGAGACGAAATACGCCACCGGGTACGCGATCGCCAGCGAGATCACCGTGGCGATCGCGGTATAGATGAGGGTCCGGAGCGCGGGGGCACCGATGAACGACCCCGGACCGAAGATCTCATGCCAGACCGCGCTCAGGTTCCAGCTCGACCAGTTCAGCGGATTCCAGACGGGGACGACCGTCTGGAAGAACTCGTTGATGCCGCCCCCGGCAACAGCCAGCATCACGTAGAACGGCACCACGAACAGAACGAGCAGCCAGATCACTCCCGGCAGCGCCAGGCCTACCCAGAGTCCGCGGCTCCGCCGGTCGTAGGTGTCCGAATGGGCAGCCATGCCTTGCCCTACAGCCCCTTCGAGAACGAGTTCCAGGTTGACTCCCAGACCGCGTCGGCGGCGGAAGGCAGTTCGAGCTGGAACAGACCGTTGCGGAAGTAGTCCGGCAGCACCACCGTGGACGCCAACTGGGGAGGCAGCAGCTGCTCGGATGTCAGCTTCTTCGGGGTGACCCCGGTGAGGGGTTGCATGTAACCCACGAAGCTGTAGTTCTCGAGCGCGTTGTGCACGTCGAGCATGTAGTTGATGAACAGGTGTGACAGCACCGGATTGGCGCCGCCGGTCAGATTCACCATGAGGTCGTTCGCCACCGGGCCCTTCCGGTTGGCCGGGAACCAGTACCCGAGCGTGTCTACGGACGTGCCCTTGGGTAGATACTCGTACGCGCTGGCCATGTCACCCGACCACGCGTGGTGAATCCAGGTCTTCCCCGTGGGGACGTCGGTGTAGTCGTTGTTGTCGATCCTCACGTTCGTGAGGGCCGAAAGCTGCGAGAGGGCTTTCCCGGCAGCGTGGATCTGAGCCGTGTTAGTCGTATTGAGATCCAGGTTGCCGGCCCGCAGGAGCGCGAGGCTGATCGTCTCCCGGTAGTCGTCCAGAACCGCCACCTTGCCCGCGTAGGGCGCGCCCTGCCAGGGCATGTTCCATGAGGGGGCAAGGTTCACCTTGTCCTTGCGCCAGGCCATCCCGCTGGTGTAGATCGAGTACGGCGTTGTGTACCGCCAGCCCTGGTCGTAGAACGGATTGCGGTAGTCGGTCCACGCGTTGGCGATGTTGGGGATGTAGCTGTGGTTGAGCGGCCGGATCATCTTGGCCGCCACAAGCTGACCGAGCACGGCGACGGTCGGGAAGAACACGTCGAATTGGAGCTGGCCGCTTGACAGCTTGGCGAGCGCCTCCGACATCGTGTTGTACGTCGTCAGCGAGTACTTGCAGTTGTACTTCTTGCAGAAGCTCTTCACGACCGCCTCGTTCACATAAGCGGCCCAGTTGTAAAGCCGGAGCGTCGCGCCCTCCTCGGGCTCGAGACCGGAGGCGATCGCTTTGTTGTCGGGGTACAACGGCCACGTGACCGGGCGGTCCTGGCGCGGCAGCGGCGGATCGGCAGATCTTGCGCCGGCGGGGTTCGTCGAACTGCAGCCGGCCAGCAACCCGCCGAGCGCGAGGCCAGCGCCCGCGGCGAGCAACTGGCGGCGAGAGATCGCGACCTCCTCGGGGCTGAGCCTGCGCCGGATCCCTCGCTCCGACCAACCCTCACGTGGATGCACGCGCCCTCCTCGGCTCGCGCAACTCGCAGCCAAGCTCGCTGGATGCGAGCCCGAGGCAGCGCTCGACCATACGCTCCGCGGTGACGTCCGGCTGCCCAAGCGTGACCTGAACGCCGAGTCCATCCATCAGGCCACTCAGCGCCAGCGCGAACTCGTCGGGATCGGCATGGCGGTCGAACGCGCCCTCCTCCTGGCCCTCGCGCACGATGTCCGCGATGAGCTTGCGCTGGCGGCGGTCGAGTCGGAAGTAGGCATCGCGCACAGCGGGATCGCGACGAGCGCGGACCCACATCTCCATCCACAGCGTCCAGTCGTTGAGCCCGCCGGGACCGAGACTGGTCTCCTCGATCAGGTGGACGAGCTTGTCGGCCGCGCTCTCCTGTCGTGCCTGACCCTCGGTCAATCTCTCGTAGAAGTCGCGGTCGGTCTGATCGACCGCTTCCTCGAGCAGCCGATCCTTGGACTCGAAGTAGTAGAGAATCGTGGGCGCGCTGGTCCCAGCCCGCTCGGCGATGTCCCCGATCCGGGTGTCGAACAGCCCACGCTCATAGAGCACGTCGGCCGCCGCGGAAATGATCTGCGGCTTACGCAGATGCTCGACCTTCGGTCGCGGACTCACCCTCTCCCTAACCCTCGAACAAATTCGTATACTGAACGGCGGTTCAGGAAACTACAGCGATTGGCACATCGCTGTCAAGCGGAGGAGTCACCGAGTGGTCGACGTCGCGGTTTTGGGGGCAGGACTGGCGGGACTCAGCGCCGCGCGGGACCTGAAACGCTCGGGAGCGGACGTGATCGTGCTCGAAGCACGAGACCGCGCCGGCGGCCGAGTCGAGGCAGTGACGCTGCCCGACGGACGCACGGTCCAGGCTGGCGGCGAAGTATTCGGGCCGGGCCATACGGCCTACGGTGAGCTCGTCGACGAGCTCGGGCTTGCAGTCGAGCCGAGCTACGTCGCCGATCCTGGCGAGATCAGCTGGGGGCTCGTGGACGGGGTGTACGTCGGTAACGATCTTCCGTGGATGAGCTACGCCGAACGGCGCGACGAGGAGCGCATCGGGCGGGCGTTCGCGCAGCTGGCCGCGACCGTCGACCCCGACGATCCGTGGTCGCATGCGGAGGCAGAGGCGCTCGACCGCGTCAGCCTGGCGGAGTGGCTGCGCTCTAAAGGCGCGCGCCCCGCCGTCCATCGCCGCCACGAGCTGGCGTCGCTATCGCTCGCCTGCGACGGCCCCGAACGCACCTCGCTGCTCGCCGAACTGCGCAAGCACGCGGCGCTCGGCGGCGACGGCTTCTACGACCTCGAGCGGTGGGAGAGCCTCAAGGTGGCCGAGGGGTCCGCCGCCGTCCCGGCGGCGATGGCCGCCGAACTCGGGCCCGAAACGATCCGGTTCGGGGCGCCGGTGCGACGGATCTCGGTTCGCCCTAGCTGCGTCGAGGTAACGCTCGGACCGGGCGAGGAGACAATCGAGGCCGAGGCCGTCGTGTGCACGATTCCCGCCGGGCCGCTCCGCGCCGTCGAGATCGCGGGCGTGAGCGACGCCCGCCTGCGCTCGCTCCGCTCACATCGCCAGGCGCTCGCGGCCAAGGTCGTCGCCGCCTACGACGCTTCGTTCTGGCAGGAAGCCGGGCAGAACGGTCTCGCCGAGTGCGAGTGGCTGTTCGGCTCGACCTGGCCGCAGAGCCCCGGCGTGATGTCGATGCTGGTCCCGCCCGAGCGGCTGTCGGCGTTCCTGGCGACGCCCGAGGCGGTTCGGTCGACCACGATCGTCGACGGTCTGGTGGCGCTGTACGGCGAGGAGGCGCGGTTTCCGCTGGCGATGCTCGAGCGTGCGTGGGGCGTCGACCCTTTCACGCAGGGCTACATCACCAGCTGGGCGCCCGGGGACCTGACCCGGGTCGGGCCGCTGCACGGGACGCACGAACCGCCGTTCTACGTCGCCGGCTCTGACCATTGGGTGGCGGGCTACATGGAGGGCGCGGTCCGCACCGGCCGCGACGCCGCCCGCGCGGCCTTGCGCGCGGGCTCGCCCGCCTGAGGGGTCAGTGATTCTCCAAGGCCGAGGTCCCGGGCAACCGCGTTCAACACTGCCCGTCTCGCTCGCTCGAGCGGGATAGCGCCATCGCCGATCAGCGTTCTGATGCCGTAGCCGTCGATCAGCGCGAGCGTGCGGTCGGCGACTTCGTCGGGGTCGCACCGATTGAACTCGCCATCCTCGACGCCGGCGGCGATCTCGTCGCGGAACCACGAGTGCAACCGGGCGTACAGTTCCTCGGCGACCGGGCGCAAATCGGGGCTGCGCGCGGCCCGCAGCCACAGCTCGACCCACAGCACCCAGTCGTCGGTCAGGCCCGGTGTCATAGGCAGGCAGCCGTCGATCATCGACTGGAGTCGCTCGGTGTGCGTGGCCGCCGGCAGCTCGTCGTCGCCCCCGATGCGGGCTTCGCCGGCGCGCTGGTAGGAGTAGTCCAGCGCCTCCGCGAGCAGGGCGTCGCGGGTCTCGAAGTGATAGTGCACAAGGGCGCTCGAGACGCGCGCCTCCATCGCGATCCGGGCGATCCGCACGCCCTCGATGCCCTCGCGGGCGATCTGGCGGACAGCTGCGGCGAGGATCCGCTCGCGCGCGCTCGGCTTGCCGTCGCTCACGCCGTCGCGGCCGGGTGGGCGGGAGTCAAATCAGCGCGGATCCGGTCCGCAAACCATGCCACCGCGCTCTCGCGGCGCGACAGCGGGCCGCACCGGTACCCGCGCGTCTTGAGCCCGAGCTGGACGTTCGCGACCAGATCGATGTCCTCCTTGAGCACCACGGTGTTCAGCCAGTTGTTGAGGCGCTGGACGGCGCGGGTGCGCGGGCCGCTGTGTGCGGAGCGGTAGCCGGCGAACACGTCACGGGTACGCCCTACCCCGTCGGGATTCATCTGCCACGTGTTGACCTGGTCGGGATACAGGTCGATCGTCGTGTTCGGATAGATGAACACGTAGCGCCAGGTCCGGCGGTCTTCCTCGGTGAGGCCGGGCATCGGGGTCACTAGCTGCGCGTACAGACGCTCGAGGCGGTTGCTGCTCGGCTTCTCCCGCAGTGGCGCCTCGATCCACGCGTAGTGCTCGTGCAACTCGGTGTCGTAATGCTTGTAGTCGAGCATCCGCATCAGGCCGGGATGCGCGATCGGGATGTGGTAGCCCTCGAGGTAGTTCTCGGCGACGACCTTCCAGTTCGCCGGCTGCGTGCCCCCGGAGGGGCCGAACAACTCGAGCGTTGGGATCCGGTAGCGCTCGAGGCGCTCGGGGAGATCGCCGACCATGTCGGACAGCGGGGTCGCGTCGGGATCGAGGTTGACGAACACGAGCCCGCACAGCTCCTCGACCCGCGCCGACATCAGCCCGAGCGTCGGCTTGTCGAGCCGCTTGCCGAACTGAAGGGCTTCGGGCGCCCCGATGAGCGTGCCGTCGAACTTGTACGTCCAGCCGTGGTAGCGGCAGCGGATCGCCCCCTTGCACTGTCCCGACCCACTGAGCAGACACGAGCCACGGTGGCGGCACACATTCCGATACGCGCGCAGGCCGTTCGATTCGTCGCGCACGACCAACACCGGCTGCGAGCCGGCGAACCCCGTGATGTAGCTGCCCGGCCCTGGTAGCGCCGAGACATGGCCGATCAGCTGCCAGGTCCGCTCGAAGATCCGCTCCTGCTCGACCTCGACCAGCTGAGGATCGAGGTACAGCCGGGGCTCGAGCGCCTCGGCCATCGGGGCTTGGACATCGGTGACAGCTGCCATTTGAGAACCATCCTGACTTTGTGATCAGTTTGCGTTAGTCTACCGCCCGTGGTCAAGCGCGCGCCCTGGCTGTCGGTGACTCCCGAACCCGAGCGCGAGCTTCCGGCCGCGGTCGCGACGCTGCGCTGCGGTCGTTTCGCGACCGACGAATCGGTCGCTGAGGAGGCCGCCCGGATCGAGCGCTTGATCCTGCGCGGCAGCGAGCGGCGGTGGGACAGCTACCTCCACGACGTCGTCTCGCTGATCGACCAGAGACTGGACGACGCCGACGCCGACGTCGCGCGGGCTCGCGAAGTCGCGATCGCCGTGATCGCAAACCACCACAACCTGGTGCTCGCGCTCCCCGGGCGCGGCGCACGACGAACCGAGGCAGATAGGCGGCGGCTCTCCGAGCTTGCCCGCCACGAAATAGATGAGGAGCAAGCATGAGCACCGCCGTCATCCCCACGTCCGCCGGCTACGAGCTGACGTCCGACCAGCTCGAGCTCCAGCAGCGAGCGCGGACGTTCGTCGAGACGGTGCTGATGCCGCTCGAGCTCGAGGCCGAGGAGCTGGGCGGCCAGCTTCCCGAGGACACGATCGAGCACATAAAGCGTGAGGCGATCGCCGCACGCCTGAACGGCGGCCGGTTCGCCCCCGAGTACGGCGGCCAGGGGTGGTCGATGCTCGATTGGTTCCTCGTCAACGAGCAGTTCGGTCGCGTCACCAACGGCCTGCACTGGCACGTGCCGAGCGCCTACAACGTGTTGCTTCAGGGGACCCCCGAGCAGGTCGAGCGCTACCTCGTGCCGGCACTCCGCGGGGAGGGCGGCGACGCCTATGCCGTCACCGAGGCGGAGGCGGGTTCCGACCCGGCCGGGATCGCCTCGACCGCGGTGTCGACGGCCGACGGCTGGCGGGTCAACGGCGAGAAGTGGTTCGTGACCTCGGGCGACGTCGCGCGTGTGCTGATCGTGATGGCGAACGTCGTCGACGGCGCGGATCGGCTTCCCACGCTGTTTCTGGTCGAGCCCGACGCTCGCGGCGTGGAGTTCGTCGACAACCCGCGGTACACCCACAACTATCCGCACGGCCATCCGACGATCCGGTTCACCGACGTCGAAGTCGGCGCGGACGCCGTGATCGGCGGCGTCGGCAACGGCGAGGCCCTGCAGCGCGCCTGGTTCACCGAGGAGCGCCTTGGAATCGCCACTCACGGGCTCGGCGCGATGTGGCGCCTGCTCGAGGAGACGACGGCGTGGGCGCTCGAGCGCAAGCAGGGCGGCGCGCGGATCATGGATTACCAGGGCGTGTCGTTCCCGCTCGCCGATTCGGCCACCGATGCCACGCTCGGGCGGCTGTTGGCGCTCCACGTCGCCGGGATGGTCGACACCGGCGCCGACCTCAAGCTCATCCACGCCAAGGCGTCGATGGCGAAGCTGTTTGTTTCGGAGGCCGCCGGCCGGTGCGCGGATCGTGCCGTGCAGATCTTCGGAGGGCGCGGATACATGCGCAGCAACGTCGCCGAGCGTTTCAACCGTGAGCTCCGGGTCGACCGGATCTGGGAGGGAACGAGCGAGGTCCAGCGGTTGATCATCACCCGCGCGCTCGAGCGTCGCGGGGTTGAGGCGACGATCCACTGAGCGTCTCGTCGTGGACCTGAGCCGCCTGTTTCATCCGGCGTCGATTGCGGTCGTCGGCGCCACCGATCGCCCCGGAAGCTATGGCGCCCAGGCGCTCCTGAACCTGGACGCGATCGGCTTCGCCGGGCCGGTCTGGGGCGTGAACCCGGGCAGGACGTCGGTGCTTGGAAGGGTTTGCGTCCCCTCCCTCGCGGACCTGCCCGAGGCGGTCGATGCCGTGGTCGTGGCGATCCCGGCGACAGGGGTCCCCGCCGCCGTGGAAGCGGCAGGCGCGCGCGGCTGCGGCGGCGTCGTCGTGTTCAGCGCCGGCTTCGCCGAGGTCGCCGGCGGGATCGGCTTGCAGCGCGATCTGGCGGCCGCCGCGGCGCGTCACGGCCTGCCGGTGTGCGGGCCGAATTGCAACGGGATCGTCGCGATGCACGAGCGCGCCGCGTTGTGGGGCGACGCGCTCGCGCCACGCGATCCGGGCGCCGTGGCGCTGATCTCGCAGAGCGGCAACGTCGCCGTGAACGCGCTGGCGACTCGCCGCGGGCTGCGGTTTCACACCGTCGTCGCGAGCGGGAATCAGGCGGTGCTGAGCGCCGCCGACTATCTCGGGTTCCTGGCGGGCGAGCCCGGGGTCGGGGCGGTCGCCCTTTATCTCGAGGACGACGGCGGCCCGGGGCTGTGCGACGGCCTTGCGGCGTGCGCGGCCGCCGGCGTCCGCGTGGCCGTCTTGAAGGTCGGGAGCTCGGCGGCGGGCGCCCACGCTGCCGCCGCTCACAGCGGCGCGCTCGCCGGCGACCAGCGGATCTTCCGCGCGTTGATCGAGGAGGCCGGCGCGGTGTGGGCTGATGACGTTCACGATCTGCTCGAGCTCGCGAAGACGCTCGCCGTGGTGTCGCCGGCGCGGCGGGTCGGGGGCCGGGGCCGGGGTCGGGGCGAGGCCCGGAGCGATGGTGGGCTGGCGATCATGACGTGCTCGGGCGGCGACTCCGCCCAGGGCGCCGATGAGGCCGAGCGGCTGGGTGTCGCACTGCCGGAGCTCACGGCGGCGACGTGCGACCGGCTGCGCGATTTGCTCCCCGGCGCGGCGACGGCGGCGAACCCGCTCGACTACACGGCGATGATCTGGGGCGACGCGCCGGCTTTGAGCGGGCTCGTGCAAACCCTCGGCGGGGACCCGGCGATCGGCCGTGTGCTCGTGTTCTACGACCAGCCGGCGGATCTCGACGGCGCGATCAAGGAGTCGTGGGATGCCGTTCGCGAAGGCGTGATCGCCGGCGCCGCGGCCAGCGAGTCCGACACCATTGTCTCTTCGACGCTCCCCGAGCTGCTCGACGACGAGGCCGCCTGGCGGTTCATCCAGGCTGGCATCCCCGCTGTCGCGGGGTTACGAACCGGCCTGCGCTGCGCCGCCGCGGTGGCGCAGTCGGTCGGAGATCCGGGTCGACTTCGCCAAATCGGCGCCGCCGCCCGCGCCGCCGGCACCTCCGGAAGCCACGGCGCATGGGTGTCGGAGTTCGAGGCCAAGGGCCTCCTGCGCGCCGCCGGCGTTAGCGTGGTCCAGGGCCGTCTGGTCGAAGACGAGGACGAAGCCGCACTCGCGTTCGCCGAGCTCGGCCGGAATGTCGCGGTGAAGCTGAACGACGCGTCGGTCCAGCACAAATCGGAACTGGGTGCCGTGTACCTGGGCGTGCGGGACGAAGCAGCGGTACGGACCGCCTACCGCCGGTTATCCGAGCTGGGCGCCGGCGTGCTCGTCGAGCGCATGGCGAGGCCCGGCGTTGAGCTGATCATCGCGGCACGGACCGACGCGATCGTGCCGGCGCTCGTGATCGGCCTCGGCGGTATCTGGACCGAGGTCCTCGGTGATGTCGCGGTCGTGCCGCTGCCGGCGGACGCGGAGCGAATCGAGCGAGCCCTCCGGTCGCTGCGCGGAGCCCCGCTCCTGACGGGCGGGCGCGGCGGCGCGCCGCTCGACCTCGGGGCCGCGGCCCGGCTCGCGCAGCGCGTCGGCGAGCTGCTGACCGAGGATTCGCTCGAGCTGATCGAGCTCAACCCGGTGCTCTTGAACGAGGAGGGGGCAGTCGCCGTCGACGCCGCCGTGTGCCTGCGTGCGTCGGTCGCTACAGAGGTGGTGGCGGTCTCATGAACGACGTGATCGTCGTCGGGGGCGGCTTTGCCGGCGTCACCGCCGCTCGCGAGGCCGCGCTGCGCGGCCTGTCGGTGCTGCTGCTCGAGGCGCGCGACCGGCTCGGCGGACGGACGTGGACCACGCCGTGGAACGGCTCGGAGATCGAGTACGGCGGCGCCTGGGTCCACTGGCACCAGCCCCACACGTGGTCAGAGATCACACGCGCCGGCCTCAGCGTCGCGGTGAGCGATGACGCTGGCGTGGCCGGCTGGTATGTCGGCTCCGAGCGCCGGACGGGGTCGATCGAGGAGCGGGATGAGATTGCCCGGCGCGGTTGGGACCGGTTCGTCGACGGGGTCCGCGAGGCCCTGCCGGTGCCCCACGACCCGGTTCGCTCCCTCGGGGCACTCGCGCGCTTCGATCGCCAGACCATCGCGGAGCGCCTCGGCGAGCTGTCGCTGTCCGACGAGGAGCGGGACGTCCTGACCGCCGAGCTCGAGTCGCTCGCGCACGCGCCGCTCGAGCAAGCCGGGGCGGTGTCGGTGCTGCGGTGGCACGCGCTATCGGGCTACAGCCTCGAGTTGACCCAGTTCACCGGCGGACGCGTGACGATGCTCGGCGGGACCCGTGCTCTGCTCGACGCGATCGCCTCATGGGCGCCATTCGCGCGCCGGCTGGCGACCCCGGTGGCGGCGATCACGCAGCGAGGCGACCGCGTCGAGGTCGAGACCCGTTCCGGCGACGGGTTCACGGCACGCGCGGTCGTCGTCGCGGTGCCGCTCAATGCTCTGGGCGCGATCGAGTTTGCGCCGGCTCTCCCGGACGACAAGCTCGCCGCGATCGCGCTCGGCCAGGCGTCACGCGGGATCAAGATCTTCATCCACGCCCGCGGAGAAAGGGTGCAACACAGCTCCATCCGGCCCGGTCATCCGTTCGGCTACCTCGGCACCGAAACGTTTGACGGCGACGGCTCGCAGCTGATGATCGGCTTCGGGATCGACGCCGCCCGTTGCGACGCCGGGGACCTGCCGGCGGTGCAGACCCAGCTGGACGCGATCCTTCCGGGGTACGAGGCGCTCGGCGCCACCGCCCACGACTGGCTTGCCGACGAGTTCTCGCGCGGGACCTGGGCGATCCACCGCCCGGGCTGGTACGAGCACCATCACGCCGCGATGCAGCGTCCCGAAGGCCGCCTCGTGTTCGCCGGCTCGGACATCGCGAACGGGTGGGCCGGGTTCATCGACGGCGCGATCGAGTCGGGAATCCGCGCCGGCGCCGGCGCGGCCGCAATCCCTGCCTGACGCGCGCGCGGGGCCATCGCTGGCATGATGCCCAGCCTTGAGCACACGAAATTGGAGGCCTGGACATGGCAATCCTCGATGACAAGGTGGCGATCGTGACCGGCTCGGCTCGCGGAATCGGACGCGCGACCGCGGAGCTCCTCTCCGAGAACGGCGCAAAGGTCCTGATCAACGACCTCGACGGCGACGTCGCCGAGCAGACGGCGAGCGAGATCGCCGGCGAGACCATGGTGTTTGGAGGGGACCTGACCGCACCCGGCGTGCCCGACGAGCTGGTTCAGGCCGTGATCGACAACTGGGGCAGGGTCGACATCCTCATCAATAACGCGGGCTACACGCTCGACGCGCCGATTCACAAGATGAGCGACGACTGGTTCCAGAAGATGATCGACATCCACTCCGTGGTGCCGTTCCGCATGTGCCGCGCGGTCGCGCCCCACATGCGCGAACCCGCCAAGAAGGAGCGCGAGGAAGGCCGCGAGGTGTTCCGCAAGATTGTCAACGTATCCTCGATCTCGGGGACGATGGGCAACGCCGGGCAGGCCAACTACTCCTCGGGCAAGTCGGCCGTGATCGGGCTGACCAAGACCCTCGCCAAGGAGTGGGGTCAGTTCAAGATCAACGTCAACGCGGTCGCGTTCGGGTTCATCGAGACCCGCCTGACCGCCGCCAAGGACGACACCAACGTTGTCGAGATCCGCGGTGAGAAGGTCCAGCTCGGAATCCCCGAGCAGCTCCGCGCAATGGGCCCCGCGCTGATCCCGCTCGGCCGCGCCGGCACGCCGCGCGAGGCCGCCGGTGGCGTGTTCCTGCTCTGCACCCCGTGGGCGAACTACGTGAACGGTCAGATCCTGACGATCAGCGGCGGTCAGTTCGGCGGTATGACCTCGTAGGCCGGGACCACCATGTCGCGGGCCGCTCGCCCGCGGCGGCTCGCTGAGCGACCACCCTGCGAACGCGGACTCCGCAGGTCACGGCCCGCCGGTCGCGCGCAGATACGCGAGCACGGCCAGAACCCGCCGGTGATCGTCGTCGCCGGCGGGCAGGTCGAGCTTGGCGAAGATGTTCGAGACGTGCTTCTCGACCGCCCCTAGCGTGACCACCATCTCCCGCGCGATGGCGGCGTTGGTGCGGCCCTGGGCGATGAGCTCCAGGGTCTCGCGCTCGCGGGGCGTCAGCGCGTCGAGCTCCGCCCCGCCGCCGGTGCGGTCGCGATCGGCGATCAGCGCGCTGACGACCTCGCGATCGAGCGCCGTCCCGCCGCCGGCGACACGCTTGACCGACTCGACGAACGTTCGCACCTCGCTGACGCGCTCCTTGAGCAGGTAGCCGATCCCACTGTCGCCCGCCGACAGCAGCTCGCCGGTGTACACGGGCTCGACGTACGCGGATAGGACCAGGATCGCGAGCTCGGGATGGCGCCGGCGCGCCTCCAGCGCCGCCCGGATTCCTTCGTCGGTGAACGTCGGTGGCAGCCGAACGTCACAGATCGCCAGATCCGGCTTGTGGCCGTCGACGATTCGCAGCAGCCCGGGACCGTCGTCGGCCTGCGCGACGACGTCGATCCCGTTCTCGGCCAGTAGCGCCACGATCCCTTCGCGCAGCAGAGCGGAGTCTTCCACGACGACTACTCGCACGGCAGCACGGCCCAGACGACCGTTCCCTCGCGGGCGACGCTGTGGACCTCGAGCCGGCCGTCGAGCGCCTCGACCCGCTGCTTCAGCCCGGTCAGCCCGCCGCCCCCCGGGTTCGCGCCGCCGGGTCCGTTGTCGGCGACCTCGACCACAAGCATTGCCCCGTCGAGATGCAGCGTCACGCGCGCACTCGCGCCCGGCGCATGCTTGGCGACGTTGGTCAGCGCCTCGGCAACGACAAAGTAGGCCGCGGTCTCGACCACCGGTGGGAGACGGTGCTCGAGCCGTCCGTCAACCTCGACGTTCATCGTCGACCGGCTCGCCAGCGCCTCGACCGCGGCGACCAGGCCGCGATCGGCGAGCACGGGTGGCGCGATCCCGCGCGCGAGGTCCCTGAGCTCCCGGATCGCGGCGGTCGCCTCCTCGCGGGCCTGGCGCACCAGCGCCGCGCTGTCGGGGTGATCGGCAAGCCGCTCCTCCGCGCGCCCGAGCTGCATCGTGAGCGCGACCAGTCTGGCCTGCGCGCCATCGTGCAGATCGCGCTCGATCCGGCGGAGCTCGGTTGCCTGAACGTCGAGCGCTCCGCTGCGTGTGCGGGTTAGCTCGTCGACGCGAAGCTGGAGCGAGCGCTGGCCGGGTCGCAAGAACAAGCCGTGCAGGGCGAGGGCAGCGGCCAGCCCGACGAACGGGAAGATCGGCCAGAAATAGCCCCCTCCCGACATCGCCCAGATCAGCACGTCGGTGACGACCAGCACGACCGAGACGCTCGCCTGCATCGCGTACCGGCGACTCGCCCCCTTCGGCCGAAGCCGCGCCCAGCGAACGGCGAGCCAGAGGCCGGTCGGGATCGCGAGTCCGAGCGCTGCCCACATCGGCCAGAAGTAGCCGGCTCCGGTCGCCGCCCAGATGACGACAAGCGTGGCCAGGATCACGAGGGACGGCGCGAACGCCGCCCCCCGCGTCACCGACCGCAGACTGATTTGGTTGCCGTGATCAGTCATTGGTGGAGCCGATCGCTGCGACATTGACTCCATGATCCCAGCCCCGCACGCGCCTGCGGGATGCACGAGCGGGAGCGAGACCGCGGTCGCCCAGCAGCGTGAGCACCGCGGGTAACGCCAGACCGCGGACGATGGTCGCGTCGAGCGCGATCGCGGCGGCAAGCCCGACTCCGAGTTGCTTGAACTCGAGGAGCGGGAGCGTGGCGAACACCGAGAACACGGCGATCATCACGAGCGCGGCACTTGTCACCGTCCCGCCGGTCGACCCGAGTGCGGTCGCGGCGGCTTCCTTCGCGCTCGCGCCGACCAGCCGTGCCTCCCGCGCCCGCTCGAGAACGAGCACGGTGTAGTCCATCGACAGACCGAAGAGGACCACGAACGCGAACAGCGGTAGCCAATCGACGACCGCACCGTCGGATTGGAAGCCCAGCAGCGACTGCGCCCAGTGGTGCTGGAAGACCGCCACCAGCACGCCGAACGCGGCGCCGACCGACAGCAGGTTGAGCCCGATTACGGACACGGCCAGCCTCACGGAACGGAACGTCGCGATCAGGAGGATGAACGCCAGGCCGAGCACGAACGCGATCACGAGCGGGGTGACATGCGACAAGCGACTCGTGAAGTCGAGATTGCCCGCGTAGTCGCCCGTCAGATCGGCGTGCGCACCGGGGATCGCGCTTGTCACCGCCGGCTCGAGCTCGTGCCGCAGCGACTGGACCTTGTGGTCTGCGACGGTGAGGCTCGACTCGGGCATCGGTATCTGGAGCTGTGCCGTCTGACCATCGCGCGACACCTGCATCGCCACCGCGCCCCGGCCGCCCGTGATCTGCTGACCCTGACGGCCGATCCTCCGCAGCTCCGACATCGCCTCCCTGCTGTGGAGGCCGTGCCCGCTCACGACCAGATCGGCCGTGTCGGTGGACCCCGGGAACGCCCGCTCGATCGCCGTGTTGGCGACACGGATCGGCGTGTTCGGCGACACGTCGTTCTGGCCCGGCTCGGCGGTCGTGATCGAGAGCACGGGCGCCGCCAGCGCCCCGAGGATGACGAGCGCGAGCGCCAGCGAGGTGCGCGGACGGCTGGTGACCCCAGCCGCCAGGACCTGCCACATCGTGCGCCGCCGTCGGGACCGAGCCTTGCGGCGGCGCGACCGGAGCCGTCCCCGGTCGATCCGGTCACCGAGGAGCGCGAGCATCGCCGGCAGCACGGTCAGCGAGCCGACGACGGCGATCAACACGACGAGGATCGCGCCCAGCGCCATCGAGGTGAACACTCCGAAGCCGGTGAACAGCAGTCCCGCGAGTCCGATCACTACGGTCATGCCGGCGACGAGAATCGCGCGGCCGACGGTGCCCGACGTGGCGGCGAGCGCCGCATCGGCGGACGCCCCGTTCCGACGTTCGATCCGTTCGCGACGGATGTAGAACAGCGAGTAGTCGACGCCGACGGCGAGACCGATCAGGACCACGACCGGCGCGGTCGACGAGCCGTTTGGCGCGATGTGCGAGACAAGCCCGAGCGCTCCGAGCGCCGCGCCCACTGAGGTCAGGCCGAGCAGCAGCGGCACCGATGCCGCGACCAGCGCCCCGAACGCGAGTACGAGGATCAGCAGCGTGATCGGGATCGAGATCAGCTCGGCGCGGTGCAACCCGTTGTTGACGAGCTGCGTGATCGCGTTGTCCTCCGAGCCGCTGCCGGCTTCATTGAAGGTGACGCCGGGCTGCCGCGCGGCCATCCCGTCGACGAAGTGCTGCACCTCGGCGGCGCGGGTGTCCGGGTTGTTGGGGTCTCCGCGGAGCGTCACCACGACGAGCGCGGTCCTCCCACCCGCCCGCGAGAGCTCGGGCGAGCGGTCGGGGCCGTCGACCGACGCCACCGCCGGCAGGTGACGCACGCCCGCCTCGAGCGTCTTGACCGCCTGCGCGGTGCGTTCGCGGCTGTTCGAGCGGACGAGCACATCCTCGGTCGCGGGGCCCTTCAGACCCGAGGCACTGAGCCGAGCGTCGGCACGGGCCGATTCACCCGTGCCGGAACCGGCGTTCGAGAGCGTGCGCATGCCCGCGCTCGATCCGAGAAACACGCACGCGACGATCAGCGCCAGCCAGAGCGCGACGGTCGTCTTGGGGCGATGCGCCGCGTTACGGGCCGCGGCATGGACGAAGCGGGAGAGCACGCCGGCGCCGTGCGGCCCGCCCGAGCCCGCCGACCCGCCAACGCCCGCCGACCCGCCAGATGAGGTGGATGAAGGTGTGATATGCATGGCATCGGAGACTGCCTTCGGCGGGCTCCGAAATCGCTGGGGAGATCGGGCGTCTGGTGACCTGCGGACCCCCGTCCTTAGTGGTGGGGAAATCCCCACCGGGGGCGGAGGCGGCCCCTATGTCACGAATGCATGGGGGCGCGAACGGAATC
>Ga0335079_10002796_pt1 | contig 20086 bp, 20 predicted proteins | sample Lox_Sample_33_FD_206719 | JGI IMG/M metagenome (GOLD analysis project Ga0335079, IMG submission 206719) | Soil microbial communities from Loxahatchee National Wildlife Refuge, Florida, United States - Lox_Sample_3.3 | ecosystem: Environmental > Terrestrial > Soil > Wetlands | place: USA... | reverse complement strand
TCGATAACGAACTTGAACGTAAATCTGTCGCGGCTCGGCATAGTGGGTTCCCCCGAAGGTCTCGCTGTTGTCAAGCAGAAAGCGCCGATTGGCGAGGTTGAGCGCCGTGGCGGAGAGATCGAGGCTTTCCCCGAGTTGCTTGCCTAGAGAAAAATCCACCGTGGTGTGTCCTGGCAGGTGAGCCGGAATATCCGACGAGCCATCGGTAAACCCCGATCCATAGTAAACATCGCCGGCGGCCGTAAAGCGGCCGGGCAACAACCAGTGAAAACCCGCGTGCATAGTTTGGGTCTGGTCGTGGTCGAGCAGGAAATAGCCGCTTTCCGGAGGCGAGAAGTCCGTAAGGCCTCCGTTGATGGCGCCCGCACCTTCCGCGCGTGCGTGGGCATACGTGAGGTAGACCTCCCCGCGGCGGGCGATCCTCGGAGAGCGTATCGTCACCTCCCAACCGTATAACCGCGCGCCGTCGATGGTCAGCGGGAAGAACACGTTTGAGTTGCCAATGGCGTTGTGATCGAAATAGTTCCGCGCGCGCTGACGGTAATTATTCACGTCCAACGACCAGCCCCGCACCGGTATCGTGAGACCGAACTGATGTTCTTCGTCGCGTTCGCCATAAAGCGGGATAAAGCCCAACCCTTGCGTGACGGCGAAGTCGAGCAGAGGGCCGGCGACCGTCGATAGCGGCGGGGGCTGATAGTACCGGCCCCAGAAACCGCGCAAAACCCAGTTCAAATGCGGGATGCGCACCGAACCGCCTGCGCGTGGGCTGGTGGCGTTTTCCGAAATCGCTCCCGAGAAATGCGTGAACCGCACGCCGGCATTCAGCGTAAGCCAGGAGAACGGTTTGTACTGGTCTTCCAAAAACCCGGCCTCCATCTGACCGGTGGGGCGCTGGCTTTGCGCCAAAGGCGGAGCTGAGCCATCGTTCGCGATCAGGTTGATGAATTCATAGTCCGCCTGCCCGAAGCCGTAAAAGCCCGCGGTCGCGTTGTGCTGGGAGTTGACCGCGCTCAGCGCGATTTGCGCACCCGCGTACTGCGACGTGCGGTGTTGGGTAGTGCTGATCGGGAAATCATTGGGATCGCCGTCATATTTCGCGGCATTGTAGTGATAGAAAGGAGATGCGGTCAGCAGCACGCCCGGCCGAAAGGTGTGCACCCACGAAAAATCGGCAACCGCATCGCGTTCCTGCTCGACATCACGGATACCGGCGGCCTGTGCATCCGGATCGTTGGGAATCTGATAATCATCGCGCCGAAGCGTGGAGACCAACCGGAACTGGTTATTGGCGTCGCGATTGTAAATCAGCGTGCCCATCCCGCCCAGGCCCCACACGCGGTCGTGCAATACCGGTGGTCCCGGCGTCTCCAGGCCGTAGTCGCTGCGGTTCCCGTTGATGCTGGCGAAGTATGCCAGTTTCTCGCTGTGGTTTCCGTAGTTGAACTGGTCGTTAGTCTGGTTGAAGCTGCCATAGGTGGTGGAGAACTCGGCTTCGCCATTCCGCTCGAAGCCGGTCCGCGGCACGACATTGAACACGCCGTATGTCCGGTCCCCATACTCTGCCGAATACCCGCCACGCTCCGCTTCGAGATAGTCCACGTCTTTCGGATCGATCTGCGGCCCTACGTTGCTGGCGATGTTGGTATTGGGAATCGGGACGCCGTCGACGGCCCAGGTGACCTGATGGCCGCCGCGGACGTGAAGCTGGTCGTGGGTCATCCAGGCGCCAGGAACATAATCAAGAATCGCCCGGAAGCTGTTCGTCAAATCGGCGCCGGGAGTCTCCGCGATCTCGGCGCGGCTGATCACGCTCGTCGGGGTTACACGCTCCGGATCAGCGGTGAGCGCCGATTCGGAGACGGTCACCTGTTCGCTTCGTGAACTCAGCACCAGTTGAAAGTGCAGCACCGGCGCGGCCCCGGAGGTCACCACCGCCTGCTGCTCGGCGGGAGTGAACCCATCGCGCGAGACCGTCACCCGGTAAGCGCCCACCGGCAAAGCCGTGGCTTCGAAACTACCGTCCACCGTGGTCATGAGACTTTGCGAAAAATCCGACGCGCTCGATTTCACGGTGACGGCGGCGCCCGCCACCGGTCGGTGATCGGGATCGTGCACCACGCCCCGCACCGAACCGACCACGGCCGCGGAAAGCGTAGAGACAACTAACGCAAATGCAACAAGAAGCTTCATGGAAGGGCCGCTCCGTCACTTTTTGGAACTGGAATCGCCGCCCTGCTTCGGCATGACCTGCACTTTGTGAAGCACCAGGTCGCCGTCGTACACCGTCGCCATGATCTGATCGCCGGGCTTCACTTTCTTGAGCACCCCGGCATCGTCGACCTTGTAATCCATGGTCATGGCCGCCATCCACCCTTTGACTTCCTCGCCATTCACTTTTAGGCTCTTCGCGTTCTGGTCCACGGCTTCAACTTTGCCGTGAAATGTGTAGGTCTTCTTCGCGGCAGTTGCCTGGCCGAACGAGGCCTCGGCCAGCAACCCAAATGCAATTACAACGGCTAAGCACCAGGACATCGGTTTCATGATGCACCTCTCCAGATTGATTTGGTTAGAACGAGCAGCTTGCCACCCCCGTCAGCGGACGGGCCAGCCGCGGTAATAGACTTGTCTAGAAGAGGAGCGTCGGAGGCCCGCGTTGCTGCCGCGCGCGGCTGAACGAGATCCGGAAAAGCGCTTCAGCCTGCACGGTCCCGGCGGCAAAGCAGACGATCGGTTCCAGCATCAACCTCGTCGGCCGCATGCCGGCCAGCTTGGCGTGCGCCGGGGCCGCTCCGGTTTTCGGGAATGCGGGGCACACAGCCTGAACCATCGGGCCGGCGGCCGTTGACTCCGCCCCCATCGCGCAGTGGTGTTGGCCTTCGCGGCGGCAACACGCAGGCAGTTTCGAGCCGTCGCCGGCGAGCAGAGCCGGCTCGATCAGCGAAAAGCTGAACAAAACCAGCAGACAAATGGCCGCGCGCCGATGCACAGCGGAATCATACCGGCTTCCCGACTCTCCCGTCAAGCGCGGCCCCTCCCGTACAATGAGATTTCTATGCAATTGCAGGAAGTGGTTGAGGCCGAAGGCCACCTGATCGACTCCCATGTCATGGAGGACATCTTCGATAAAGTGGTCGAACACAACGGCCGCTTTGAGGTCGAACAGTTCCGGATCGGACGCACCAACAGCGAACCGTCGTACCTCCGACTGAAAGTCGAAGCGCCTGATCAGTCCTCCATGGAACACCTGCTTCAGGAGTTGCTGGGGCTCGGGTGCGCTCCGGTAGAAACGGGCGACGCGGCGCTGCGCGAAGTCGAACGCGATCGCTGTGCTCCGGAAGACTTTTATTCCACCACCAATCACCGGACTTTTGTGCGTCACAGCCAGAAGTGGATTGAGGTCGAGAATCAGCGGATGGACGCCATGATCGTCGTACACGACGGGCGCGCGCATTGCCGCCGACTCCGCGACCTTCGGCGCGGCGATTACATTGTCGTTGGGCATCGCGGCATCCGGGTTATTCCGGAGTCGAAAGAGCGCGACCGGCTGGCGTTCGCGTTCATGGCCAACGGCATTTCCTCGGAGCGCCAGGTGGAAACCGCCGTCCGCCAGACTGCCGCGCTGGTCCGGCAGGCCCTCGAGCAGAAACAGAAAGTGATCGTGGTCGCCGGCCCGGTCGTCGTGCACACTGGCGGCGTCAGCGGTCTCTCGGCGCTCATCCGCAACGGCTTCGTCCACGCTGTGCTCAGCGGAAACGCGCTTGGCGTGCATGACATCGAAGCGGCGCTGTTCGGCACGTCGCTCGGCGTTCGGTTGTCCGACGGTCGCCAGGAGGAACACGGCCATCGAAATCACATGCGTGCGATCAACGCTATGTACCGCGCCGGCTCGGTGCGGGCTGCCGTCGAGTCCGGGCGCCTCCAGTCCGGGGTCCTGTACGAATGTGTGAAGGCGGGCATCCCGTTCGTACTGGCCGGGAGTCTGCGCGATGACGGGCCGCTGCCCGAAACCCTTACCGATATGAATTGCGCGCAGGATGCCTATGCCGAACAGCTCAAGGGCGCCGGGCTGGTGCTTTGCCTCGGCACGATGTTGCATTCGATCGCCACCGGCAACATGCTGCCGAGCTGGGTGAAAATCGTCTGCGTGGATATCAATCCCGCGGTTGCAACCAAAGTCAGCGATCGCGGCACCGGGCAGGCGGTCGGCGTGGTCACCGACGTAGGGCTGTTCCTCGATCTGCTTTCGAAAGCTCTGGTATGAAACGGGCATATACCGACGAGCACGCCGCGGCCGGCGTGAACGCGAAATTGCCGGAAATCGAAACCTGGCCGAACCAGTATCCGGATTACGAAATCGAGATTGTCATGCCCGAGTTCACCTCGGTATGCCCCAAGACTGGACTCCCCGATTTCGGTCGCCTGGTATTGCGCTATGTGCCCGATCAGCTCTGTCTGGAGCTGAAATCGTACAAAATGTATCTGCTCGCCTATCGCGATCTGGGCATCTTCCAGGAAAACATTGTCAATCGCGTGCTGCGCGACGTGGTGAAGGCCGCAAAGCCCGTGCGCGCCCGGGTGATCGGCGAGTTCACACCGCGTGGAGGTCTCTCCACCGTGGTCACGGCCGACTGGTGCCGGCCCGGAAAGGCTTCCCGTGGAAAGCGCTGAGCTGATCGCCATCCTTCGGGAGGTTCGCGAGAAAGTTGAGGCGCGGCATCCACAGGGAAATGTCGACGATCTCGGCCTCCCCAACCTCTTGCCGCTGGTCCACGCGCGCGATTCGGCGCTGGGCAAGGTAGCCGCCGTCGGCATGGTCAATCCGCGGCGCGGCGGACCGCTCAACGCGGCGATCCAGGCTTGGAAGAAGCTGCTCGCGCGAGTGCTCGACTGGCATATCCGCGAGCAGGTGGTCTTTAACCGAAAAATTGTCGAGTGCATCGATGCCACGTTGGAAGCGCTCAACGAAAATAATCAGATGCTGAGAGATCTCGCGAATCACTGGGCACAGCTTCGGTTTGGCTGGGAACACCGTCTGCAGCAAAGCGAACTTCACTTCCAGCGCGGCGTTGCTGATTTCCAGGCCTCCTTTCAGCACACTACCAGCACCCAGCACGCCGAGTTTGCAGCCTCCCTACAAAAGGCAGTCGAGAAGATGCGAGCGGACACCGACCTGCTCATCCACAGCGAGCTGCGATTGATCCGTCAGCGCCTGGCGGTACTACCCGAGCAGCCTGCACGCAGCCTTACCGCGCTGGCTGCCGAGCGCGCCCCCGAGCTTCATCCGAGATTTGATTATGCGCGATTCGCTGAGCGCTTCCGCGGAGCCGAAGAGTATGTGAAAGCCCGGCAGCAGATCTACCGCGCCGACTTCACAGGCCGCCACAACGTCCTCGACATCGGCTGCGGGCGCGGCGAGTTCTTGCATATGATGCGCGAGCTTGGCGTGCCCGCGCGCGGCATCGACCTCAGTCCGGAGTCGGTCGCACTCTGCCGTCAGAACGGCTTCGCGGCTGAGGTTGCCGATCTTTTCACCTATTTGTCCCAAGAGCCAGAAGGTTCGTTCGACGGCATCTTCTGTTCACAGGTGGTCGAGCATTTGCCTCCCGAGCGCCTCCCGGAGATGATCAAGCTGGCGGCAAGCCGGCTCTCGCCCGGCGGTCTCATCGCGATCGAAACCCCCAACCCGGAGTGCCTCGCGATTTTCGCCACGCACTTCTACCTTGATCCGACGCACACCCGCCCCATTCCGCATCCGCTGCTGATGTTTTACCTGGAAGAATTCGGCGTCGGAGGCATCGAGGTACGGCGGCTTTCGCCCGCCGTAGAAAGCATGCCGTCATTGGCAAGCCTTCCGGCCGATTTTCGGGAGGCGTTTTTCGGCGGCCTCGACTACGCAGTCCTCGGAAAGAAGCTGTAGGCGCCGATCAAAGCAGCCGGAAATTCACCTCAATCGTGGCCTGTACCGGCACCGGCTCGCCGTACTTTGCCCCCGGTTGGAATTTCCACTGTGCAATCGCCTTGAGCGCCTGCTCATCTAATCCCAAACCCAATCCTCGAATCATTCGCATATTCTGCGCCAAACCGTCTGTTCCGATATCGACCGCAACCACCACGGTGCCCTGATACTTCGCCAGCCGCGCCTCCTCGGAATACGCCGGCTCCACTTTCGAGAGCAGCCGTGGCGGTGTCACGCCGCCACCAATGCGAACTGCGGGCTCGGCGGTACCTCGCCGCACCGCGAGCGATTGTGCGCCCAACGCCACCCTGATCCTCCTGGCGTTCTCCTGCAAGGGTTTAGCCTCGTCCGGCCGGTTTTGACGAAGCAAGAACGCCGCATACAGTTCCATAGTCAGCGCGGTCTCGGCCGAACCAATATCTTCCGTGGACAGCGCTCGCTTGAATAATGCTTCGGCGTCTCCCGGCTCTGGCTGCGTCAGTGCCATCCAGCTAGTCGCTGTACCGGAATGGGCCGGATCAGCAGCCTGCGCTCGTTCAAAATAACTCAAGGCTTGGCGCGGGTCCTTCGTCGATGTCCACGCGGAAATTCCGAGCTTGATCAATGCGGGCGCGGCTTCCGGCCGGTTGCCCAGCACGGACACCGCTTTCGTGTAGAACGCGTTCGCCTCGGTCCCGTTACCTCGGCTGCGCTCGAGATCGCCGAGCCGGATCAGCCCGACCCCGTAGCTGACGCTTTGCGCGCTCGATTCTGCCGCGCGGATGTCGAGAGCGGAGTCCAAGAGACGGCGCGCCAGGTCGTATTGCTGTAGAACTTCGGCGGCTTTCGCGGCGCTCTCCAGCATCTCGTGATTTTTTTGCGCCGTCGCGGCCCGAATGGTGGCGTCAACATCCACGGGCAAAGCTGCTGTCCGGTCTTGCGCCTGGATTGCCGCGAACGGGGCCACAGCCGCCATCGCCAAAACTATCGCTAGTGCCACCGAGCCCCGCCTCGGCGCATTCCGGTTCATGCCGGAATCCAGGATGGCCACAACCCGGCCTTCCAGTTGCGACCCTCGCGCCATGGCCAGAGCAGCGGACCCCAGCCCCGGCGAGACTCGCAAAGAGCGCGCGATCTCGACCAGGTGCGCGGCATAGTCGGAAGGACGCGCGCCGGCGTTTAGCACCAGGTCATCGGCCGCGCGTTCCCGCTCTGTCAGAAATTCACGCCATGCGGCCCACGCAATCGGGTTCCACCAATATAGGCTCACCGCGATCCGGCCGACCCAGTGAGCGATCAAATCGCCACGCCGGATGTGAGCCAGTTCGTGCAGCAGCACCACGCGCCGGCGCTCGGCTGTCCACCCGCCGGCATCGGCGGGCAGTAACACGGCCGGTGAGAAAACGCCTGTCGCCATCGGCATGCTTCCGACTCGCGTCTCAAGCACCTCAATGGGCCCACCGATTCCAAGCGTGTGTGCCAGGGCCGGAATATCCGCGCCGCCGCACGGCCGGGCTCCTCTCCGGAGTCGCGCCACCCCCACCCAGTTGATAACCATCTGGGCGAGAGACACTCCCGTGCCGGCCGCCCACAGAAAAACGAACCACTGCAGCCAACTGCGCGTGCGCGGTGCTTGCCGACCGGAATGGGAGGGCATCGCACGAGCTCCGCGCACCTCCGCTGGTGGCTGCGCAGCCGTCTGAAAGACCGCTATCGGGACCACTAAGGGCGCGCGCACCGGCAAGGACGGCACCGAAACCGATAGTACAGGTAATGCCAGCAAGCCCGCGAACGCCGCCGTCCAGACCAGATGCCGCGCCGCCGCCGAGCGTCGCCGGGGCAGCCGGCTCATCAGCCAGGCAGAGGCAAGTACCGCGCTGCCCTTCAGGGCCATGCTCCCCATTTATTTGCCCTCCTTCCTGGCTTTCTCAATGAACTCGGACATGCGGTCCAACTCCTCCGGTTTCAAACGCCGCGAAGACACATCCAGGAGAGTCGCGACTGCCTGCTCCGGTTCCCCGTGAAAAAAGGTCTCCAACAGATGCTTCATCGCTGACCGCTTGGCCCGGTCGCGCGCCACCACCGGCACATACACGTACTTCAACCGCTCCGTCTGGTGCTTCACGTGCCCTTTTTCTTCGAGCACGCGCAGCATGGCGCGCACCGCGGAATAACTTGGTGGATCCGGCATGGCGGCCTGCACCTCGGCCGCGGAGGCCCGCCCCCGCAGATAGAGAATCTCCAAAATCTGCCGTTCGCGCCGGCTCAAGTCCGCAAATGCCATCGCCATCCCTTATGCTGGTTTTTTAGCATCTGCTGCCAAACTAGCATCCGAGTCAACCGATGTCAATGGGAATGCCTATAAGAGCCGGAAGCTCACTTCGATTTCCGCGATCACCGGCACAGGCCTGCCGTCCTTATATCCCGGCCGGAACTTCCACTTCCGGACAGCTTCCATCGCCTTTTCGTCGAGGCCGAGGCCGAGACTCCGAATCACCTCCGGATTCACCACCCGCCCTGTCGGATCCACCACCACCTTCAGCACCACGATCCCTTGGTATTTGGCCTTACGCGCTTCCTCGGAATACTCGGGCTCAACTTTATATAGCAGCACGGGTGCGCTCACCGCGCCTCCGATTCGATACGCACCCGAGCCCCACACACCGGCGCCCGAGTCCGACCCCACGCCCGTCGAACTGCCCGATCCCAGCCCGCCATGCGAACCCGGTCCCCCCGACAGCAAACCCAAATTGCCGAGCGGATCCCCATAGTTCTCAGACGCCGCCTGCGGAAGTGCCACATCCGGCGGTGCGAGAATCGACGGCTCGATCGTCAGCTTCGGATTCGGATTGGTGGATACCACCTCCGGCGGCGTGAATTGTCGAAGCGATGGTTTCGGAAGCTTTCCTTGGGAAGCCGGGAGAGGCGAGCGCTGGCCTCCTCCGCCACCGCTCTCTCGAACGATATCGACGGGCACATACAGTTCGAAAGCCTGGCGCGCGGCATGCCGCACCGTCGGGCTCGAGGCTGCGGCGAACAGAACCGCCAGCGCTAGGCTCTGCAAGACGAGCGACAGCGCCCACGATTTCTTTTGCGGCCGATAAACGCCCCAGATGTTCTTCAGCGATGCCGGACACGGCGGCAATTCCCGATCCCGTGCTCCCGGCTCACCCGCCCAAAACCGCACGGCCGCGCGAAATTCCGCAACCGCGGATTCGGCCCGTGCCACTTCGCCCCGGCAGGTTTCGCAACCCCGCAGATGCTCGACCTCCCGCGCTCGGGTATCGCCACTCAGATATTTCGAGATGCGTCGCGAAGAAAGGTGTTGAGTCATTTTCTTTGCTCCAGGCGGGCCCGCACGACTTGCAGCGCACGAAAGAGGTGCGTCTTCACTGTTCCTTCTTTCGTCCCAGTGATGGCGGCAATTTCCAGAATCTCCAGGTCCTCCACAAAGCGAAGTAGAAAAACCGTGCGCTGCCTCTCCGACAAGCTCGCGACTGCGCTCCAGATCGCTTCGATTTGTTCGCGAGCCAAGACCCGTGCTTCAGGCGAGCGCTGCTGATCGGGAATCCAGTTCCCGATCTCGCCGACATCCACACCGCCGCCCAAAGTGCGCCGCCAGAACTTCAGCCGATTGCTTCCCTCGTGATCGCGAATGAGATTCGCCGCGATCTGCATCAGCCATGTGCCCACGCTGGCACTCCCGCGAAATTGATCTCGGGCCCGGTATGCCTTGAGGAAGCAGTCCTGGGTCAGATTTTCGGCCGCCTCGCGGTCATGAAGTGACGCCAGCATAAAGCGAAAGACGCGCGGCCGATGCTGGCGAACGAGCGCATCGAAATCCCGGAGCCCCTCGCTCGGTGTGGCATCTGCGCACGGATCGCCGGCCAGCGTTGGTTCCATTCGCACGTGTAGACCGATTTCGTGCGCAGTAGGTTTACAGATCAGGAATAAAAATTGTCGGGCGTGCTCGACACGTCACAGGTGTGCCGATGCGGGGCAGGATGAAATCCTGCAGCAGACTGGCAGTCCGGCCCCTACGCCGGATTTTCCGGCGCGAACGGCTGCAGCAGCCAGCCTCGCCGATCCGGAATGGTGACGCTCAGCGTCATCTCCTTCTTATTGCGGACAACCGTCAGCGTGAACGCGGTCTTGGTACGGTCGGAGCGCAGCGCGCTCGTGATTTCGTGCGGGCTCGTGACCTTTGCGTCATCCACCTTCGTAATCACGTCCCCAGCCTTCAGGCCGGCCTTCTCCGCCGGTGAGTTCTTGATGACCGACTTCACCAGAACTCCATCCTGAACCCCAAAGAAATCCGCGAGCTGTCCCTGTGGCATCAGCGATTCGCCTTCGATCCCAATGATCGGGCTCTGCCACGACATTTCGAATCGCGGAATGTCCACCGATGGGATCGGAGCAATGGGCGGAATGGGCGGAATAGGCGGAATCGCCGGCAATGTAACCGGCCCGCTCGGCGTCTCGATCACCATATTCCGCCGCGCGCCCACCGTTACCGTGAGGTTTTCCGTCGTTCCATTCCGCCACACCGTCATCTTCACCTGATGACCAGGAGGCGTTTCGCGCACCTGTCGAATGAAAGCCTCCACTCCTTCCACCTTCTCGCCGTTGTATTCGAGGACTACATCGCCTTGCTTCACACCGGCCTTGGCCGCCGGGCTGTCCTCTTCAACACGGGCAACCTCGACGCCGCGGTCCTCGCTCAGGTTCAGCGCCTTGGCCCGTTCCGGAGTGACTTCCAGCGCCCCAATCCCCAAATAGCTCGTTCCCGAGCGCTGCACGGTCAACCGGTTGGTGCGGTGCGAATCCTGCGCCACCACTCCAGGTACCATCAGACCGGCCGCCACTAGGCCGATTATTGTTGCAATCCCCAATCTCATACTCACACCCTTATGGCTGACGCCTGATAAAAATCGTGCCGCCCATCCCGGTGATCCGTAGCAGCGGACCACCGCCGTTGATCGGTCCTTCCGCCACCACCTGCATTCCCCGCATGCGCACCGGCACTCCCGGGAAGTCGCAGACGATGCGCCGCGGTGAATCCGCCATATCGTTTTCAGCTCGAATCGTCACCCTTAGATTCGACGGAATCATCACCGTAATGTCACCATTGCCGGTCGCGAGGAACGAATCCGACAGCGGGCTGCTGGCCAATAGGCTGGCCATGATGCTGCCAACCGCGGTTGAGACTCGCATCGACCCGGCGATGTTGGTCAGGCGGATAGCCCCGGTGCCCGATTCACTGCGCACGCCGGGCGCGGCGCCGACTTGCACCGGTCCCGCCATGTTGCGCGTAATGACGATGCCTCCGGCTTTCCCGATCACGATCGGCCCCCCGCCGGTCGAAGCCGTCACCGAACCGCCCGCCGAATTGATCCGAACCGCCCCGCCGGCAGTGTCCGCGCGCACTGATCCGCCGGCAGAGTTGACTTCGATGTCGCCACCGGCCGTCTCGAGCACCGCATCGCCCCGAACGCTCTTAACGGTGATCCGGCCTCCTCCGGTCGCCCCCCGCAGAATACCCCCTGCCTCCCCGATCTGGATATCGCCCCCGCCCGTGATCACTCGGACCGCGTCACGAATGCGGTCGCATTTTACATCCCCGGCTTGCGAATTGATCGTGAGCGATCCATCCACGCCGTTCGCTTCCACATTGCCTTCCGAGGTCGTAATATCGGCGTCGGTCAAACGCGGAGCTTGTACCGACAGATCAACTGTCAGTGGACCGCCGCCGGCTGACAAAGTCGACCATTCTCCCGACGCAATCGCACGCACGCCCGCTTGGGCCAGAATTCGCCGCGCTTCCGCTTCAGTCCGCGCCGTCACGCTCAGGCGCGCTGTATAGGACAACCCGTTCGCGCCGCCCGCTTCGAGATGTACCGGCCCTTGACACGTCACGTGCAAACGAGCCAACGCCGGACCCGTACCCGTGATGGTCTGCACCCACCGGTTCCCTTCCCGAACCAGCGACTGCGCGGACGTCGTGCCCACGGCCACGGCGAGCAGGCCGGCCGCGAGCCATCCCGACCTAGAACGTGCCGACGGACGCATTCATCTCCTTCAGCGCCTTTTCCGACTTCAGACGCACGTAACTGTTATTCTCCTTCTGCATCAGATCCTGAAGCACGCCGACGATGGCATCGTCCCGGTGCTCTACCAGCAAATCCACCACCTGCATCCGAACCGCGGAGTTGTCGTCGGCGAGCAGAACTTGCGCCAGAACCTTCCGCACATCCGGGTCGCCGGCCAGCGGCTTCAAGCCTTCCACCGCTTTCAACCGCACCCCCGCATTGGGATCATGCGCCACTGCGTTCAGTAGCGCGTCGCGTACCTCGCTCGAGCTCGAATGGTTCTTCAGCACGTCCACCGATTCTACCCGCACCGCCGGATTATCCTCGCGCGCTGCCGTCAGAAGCAAGCGCCGGATGTTTGGATCGTCCATCGGACCGGTGACCATGCGCCGCTGCGTTTCATCGAATGAAATCTGGACGCCGCCGGCGGGATTCGGCTGGATCGACCGCACGGTTGCGAAAACCTGATCGGATGGCGCCGGCGCCACGGCCGATTCCGTGACCGGCGACTTCGTGGTAGTAACGCGCGCCGCGAAGAATCCGATTGCCAGCAGAGCCAGCGCTCCTGCCGTCTCCCGATAGCGAAACGAGTTTCCAAAACTGTGGGAGAGCGCATCCAGAAACAAACGCCACGGGCTCGCCGCCGGCCGGTCCAACGCTCCCGCGCCACCCTGAATCGCGGCCATCAAATCGGCGCGGCAATCTTGCAGCAATCCCGGTGGAATCTGGGCTTGACGGCGGTCCAGCATCCCGGCAAGCGCGCGCTGGCGTTCCATCTCGCGGGCGCACGAGCCACACCCGTGCAGATGCTGCTCGACCCTTTCCTCTTCCGCCGCCGTCAGCTCGCCGTAAAAGTAGAGCGGAATCATTTTCAAAACAGAATCGCACGTCATACCAAATCTCCCAGCGCCGAGCGCATTTTTTGGGTCGCGCGGAATAAACAATTCTTGGCCGCGTCTTCCGTCGTTCCGAGGATCTCGCCGATGTTGCGAAGCCGAAGGCCTTCGTAATGCCGGAGCTCGAAAACCATCCGCTCCCGCGGCGTCAACTCCTGCAAGCCTTCTTCGATCCGCTCTTTGAGTTGCCGGTTCCACAGCTTGCGTTCGGGGTTGGCCTGCGCCGAAGCCTCCTCGAAATTCTCCATCCGGTCCACCGGCCCTTCGCCGGTTTCCACCACCGCCGGCTCCTCTTTTCGCACGCCCCGTTTGCGAAGGTGATCGAGACACACATTCGTCACAATCCGGTACAGCCATGTGTGGAAGCTGCAGTCGAAACGGAATGTGTGCAGATTCCGGTACACCTTCAGAAAAACCTCCTGGTATACATCCCGAGCCTCCTCGGGCGAGCGCAGCAGGTTCATTGCGTGACGGAGCACACTCTGGTCATAGGCGCGGACCAGTTGCTCGAACGCATCCTGGTCGCCGCGCTGGGCCGCCCGGATTAGGGAATCAGATTGCGTTGTCAATCGGGCGCCTGCCGCTTCGGCCACGTCCTGAACCATTTACCCAGAGAATATGACGCGCTTGTTGAAAAATAGTAACGAATGAACCCCGGTACGCGGGCTGGCGCCTTCGTAAAAGCCCAGAAGTTTCAGCAGGTTTCCGCATGTAATGTAAGGTGGGACGCAAACTCTTCTGGTACTCGCATGACTTCACAGCGTCAGCCGCGGCCCACCATAATGGTGACACGGCCACCCTGTTCCAATCCACTCATCTGGAAGCCCGACGCCGCACCCTCGAAGCGCGTCTGGCCAAACGGCGTTCCATTGAGGCACTCCACCACCGGGGTCCGCGTGCCCATGGCCACGGTGACTTCATCCTCCAGCACGAACTCGTTCTCGCCTGGAGCATCAAGACCGCCTTGCAGGCCCTCGGCCTCTATCGGCGTGGACGCGCCAACGCCCTCCGGCCACTCGTTCGGGAGCTGCAGCTGAAATTTCCCAACCTCCCTTCCTCGCTCGAGGGTTTCCGCCTTCTCCACCTGAGCGATTTCCATATCGACGGCGTCGACGGACTGGCCGAAGTCCTGGCCGAATCCCTCGCCTCGCTTCCCGTCGATTTGTGTGTCCTCACCGGCGACTACCGCTTCGATGTCCGCGGAACTTGTGATGAGGTCTACCCGCGCATGCGGCGCATCCTGGACGCCGTCCGGTCGCGCCACGGCATTCTCGGCATTCTCGGCAATCATGACTGCGCTGACATCGCCCTCGAATTGGAAGGTATGGGCGTGCGGATGCTGATCAATGAGGCAGCGCCCGTAGGCTCATCCGGTAACCCGCTCTGGGTGGTTGGAGTCGACGACCCGCATTTCTTCGGCTGCGACGACCTCCAGCAAGCCGCGAAGGATGTGCCGAAAGAGGGCTTCAAATTGCTTCTCGCCCATACCCCCGAGATGTTCCGCGAAGCCTCCGCCACCGGCATCGATCTCTATCTGAGCGGTCACACCCACGCCGGCCAGATCCGCCTTCCCGGCATCGGCGCCCTGATGCAGCTCGCCGATTGCCCGCGCCAGTATGCCCAGGGCCACTGGTGCTATGAAGCCATGCAGGGATATACCACCGCCGGCGTCGGATGCTCCCTCGTGCCGGTCCGCTTCGGCTGCCCGCCCGAGCTCGTCGTCATTCAATTGGGGCGCGCCTGAGCACCCTACCACCTTGATGTACAATCCGCTGTATGACTCGTTTGGTACTTGCGTTCGCGCTTGTCTCAGCCATGGCCGTGGCGGCGGCGCCCGAAAATTTTTCGACCTCTGCCGGAACCCTTCAGTTAACGCCGATTCAGCACGCCAGCCTGATGATTCAAGCCGGCGGCAAGGTGCTGTATGTCGATCCGGCGCAAGGCAAGTATGACGGCCTGCCACAAGCCGATTACATCCTCCTCACCGACATCCACGGCGATCACCTCGCGCCCGCCGTCCTGAACAAGCTAAAAAAGGCCGACACCGTGATCGTCGCTCCGCCGGCCGTTGCCGCACAGGTCTCCGGCGCAAAGGTGGTGAGCAACGGCGAGAAAACCACGGTCGGACCATTTGCGGTAGAAGCGGTACCGATGTACAACCTCACGCGCGGCCCCTCGGCCGGGCAGTTGTACCACGACAAGGGCCGCGGCAACGGCTACGTGGTCTCCTTCGGCGGCAAGCGGTTTTATTTTTCCGGTGACACCGAAGTCACTCCGGAGATGAAGGCCCTCAAGAATATCGACGTCGCGTTCGTCTGCATGAATCTTCCTTACACCATGACTCCGCAGGAAGCCGCCGAAGGCGTCCGCGCCTTCCATCCCGCCATCGTCTATCCCTACCACTACATGGGTTCAGATCTGAACGCGTTCGCCAAGGCGCTCGAAGGCAGCGGCATCGAAGTGCGGATTCGAAATTGGTACTGAAACCTTGAATCGCTGGGATATCATTGTACGGACATGCTGGCTGAACTGGTAGCGGAGTTTCTCGGGACGATGGTCCTGATGATGTTCGGGAATGGCGTCGTGGCGATGGTCGTGCTCTTCGCCACCGGAGTTCCCGGCGAAATCGTCCATGGCGGCTGGACCAATATCAATTTCGGGTGGGGCCTCGGCGTGACCATGGGCATCTACATCGCCGGCCGCATCTCCGGCGCGCATATCAATCCCGCCGTCACGCTGGCGGTTGCTGTGTTTCGAGACTTCCCGTGGCGCAAGGTGATCCCTTATTGGATCGCCCAGGTTCTTGGTGGTTTCGTCGGAGCCGCCGTGGTCTATTGGGATTTCCGCCCCGCCTTCCATGCGTTCGATCCGGACCTGGTCAAAACCGCGGGCGTGTTCACAACGGCTCCCTATCAGGGACTGGTCTCAGCCGGACTGCTGGACCAAACCATTGGCACGGCGCTGCTGGTGTTGATGATCTTCGCGCTGATCGATGACCGCAATATGCCGCCGCAGGCAAACCTGACCCCGGTGTTGATCGGCGCCGTGGTGGTAGCGATTGGCATGTCCTTCGGCGGAATCAACGGATACGCCATCAACCCGGCCCGCGATTTCGGCCCGCGCCTATTCACGGTGGCCGCGGGCTTCAGGAACAACGGCCTTACTGATGGCGCGCCGGTTTTCTGGGTTCCGATTGTAGGCCCCTTGATCGGTGGCTTAATCGGCGCCGCGGCCTATGATTTCGGCGTCCGCCGCTTCCTCCCCTTAAAGAAAGCCTAGTGCCGCCGGCGATCTTGTCGCCGGCGTTTCGCTTGCGAAGCCCTTTCACCCCCAGCGATATAATGTCATTCATGATCAAGAAGTTTCTCGCTGCCGGCGTGTTGCCGCTCGCTTTCGCCGCGCTCGCTGCCGCGCAAACCGAAGGCTCCGCGCCCGCGGCGTCGCCCCAGCCCACGCCTCGGCTGGCCAATGGCAAGGTCGATTTCGGCGGCAAAGGTGTCTGGGCGCCCATCTGGGTTCTCGATTGGGCCGACAAGAAATACGTCGAGCACCCGGTCGACGTCCCGTTCACCGATCTAGGCCTCAAGCTGTACAAGGAGCGCCGCGCTAACGACTCCAAAGACGACCCCGAAGGCTATTGCCTCCCGCCGGGTGTCCCGCGCTACACCGGCACGCCCTATCCGTTCCAGTTCCTGCAAATGCCCGATCGCATAGTCATCCTCTACGAGGGCGCTTCCCATATGTACCGCCAGGTCTTCATGGACGGCCGCAAGCACACCCCCAAGGACCAGCTCAACCCTACCTGGCTGGGCGAATCCATCGGCTCCTGGGAAGGCAACGATACGCTCGTCGTCGATACCATCGGGTTCAATGGTCGCACCTGGCTTGATTACGTCGGCCATCCCGCAAGCGAAGATCTCCACGTAGTCGAGAAGTTCCGCCGTCCGGATTACCAGACCCTCGAGTACGAAGCCACCATCGTGGATCCGCAGATGTACACCAAACCCTGGACCACCAATTTTCGCGTCAAATTCCGCCCCGGCTGGGATCTGCTCGAATATGTGTGCCTGGAAAACAACAAGGATTTAATGCACCTGGGCACCAAAGAGCCCAAGTAGCGCCGGTTACTTTTTAGCTGAAGTTTGAGCCGGCGGTTGCAGGATAACGCTCGCCCCCTCCGGCACTCCGTGGATCTTCGTCCCCTTGGGCAATTCGAATGGATTGCGCAATAGGAACGGATGCGCGAATTTCGGCTTGTAGTTTTCGACCCAGACTAGCGGCTCCACCGAACCGTCCGGTAGCTCGACCGTAACCTGGCACGTTGCATTGTCCGGAAGCTTCTCGATCACCAGCGCATCCAGCATTAGATCGTGCGTGAGCTGCAATTCGCCGTTCACCGCGAGTTCTCCGTGTCGATGCTCGATAGCAGCGGCGGCCGGAAACTTCGGCTCGGGCGGCAGGTCTTTCGGCTCGCCCTCGGGCACGCCTCCATCAACCCAACTCGTGATGACTTCCAACTGCTCCGGTGTCAGCGCCTGGTCGTTTCGAAAATCTCCGAACCCTTTCACCGCGCCCCAGGGAGGCATGCGGCGCGCCAGCACTTCCTCCTTGATCGCCACTGCCCACGGACGCGCGTCCGAATACGTCATCAGCGAAAACGCGCTTCCCTCCGGATGATGGCACCGGTTACACCGGTCATACAAGATGCGCGAAATCTCCCGATCGAAGGTAATCGGGGTGGTGATGATGTCGTGAGCCTGTGCCGCGGTCACGCAGGCGCCGAGAATGAACAGGACTCGTTTCATCAGGGCCTCACCTGCATGATATCAACTTCGGCTATCGGGCAGCCGTCCTCGTCGGCTTCAGCTCGACGCGATACGCCTGGTACGTTTCCTTCCCGAGATTCTCCACTGAGTGTAGCGGCTGGCTATGCGCATCATAGGTGACCTGCATCGCCGTGAGCTCCGCCCGCGGCGTCTTCGTTCCATCCGGCGCCAGCCGTTGTGAAGGCGGCAAGTGGAAGTACACCACGACCGCCGGCCAGGTATGCGTGTGCCACGGCTCCTTCTCCCCCGGCGGCACGCGCACACTCAGCACCCGTACATATTCGTTTTCGAGCACCACCGTCATGTTCGGATCGTGAATCTTCACCGCGTCAGTCGCCGGCAGTTCCTCCAGCGGCGCGGGCCGGCAATCGGCGTTCTTCAGCTCGATCAGAAGATTGTGCCGGTCGCGCTCGCTGCGATCGAATCCTTTGCTCGGACCGCCCTGCGACCACCGGATCGTCACCGTCTTCCACGGCTCATTTTTCGGCGAAGTCTGTTCAAAGAATACGCTCGGCCAGAAATGCGTATGCGGCACTTCCCGGCTGTTGAGCGGAACCGTCGCTTCGAGGACGCGGACGGTATCGTTCTCCAGAATCACCTTATGATTCTGTGGCGCCGCAATCACCGCATCCGTGGCATCAGGCTCGACGTTCCGGCACCCCGCTGCCTGTAATCCCGTGGGAACCAAAACCGCGCCGGCAATCGCCAGCCACCCTGCACGAGTTCTCTGTCTCATAAGCAATGGCGCCGGCGATCTTGTCGCCGGCGAACGTCTAATTCAGAAAATACGTCCGATACAGCGTATCCCGCTGCTTGGGAACAAATCCCGCGTCCCGGATCAGACGCCGCAATTCTTCTTCGCTCGCGCGGTGATGCGTCCCCGCCGCCGACACCACGTTCTCCTCGATCATGATGCTTCCCACGTCGTTGCCGCCGAACCCCAAACCCAACTGGCAGGTCTTCAACCCCGGCGTCACCCACGACGATTGAATGTGCTCGATGTTGTGCAGATAGATCCGCGAGATGGCCAGCATCTGCAGATATTCCACCGCCGTCGCTTCTTCCTTCACGAACCGGCCGAGCGACGTGTGCTCGCGTTGGAAAGGCCATGGGATGAACGCCGTGAAACCGCCCGTTTCCTCCTGCAGGTTGCGCACGATGTCCAGGTGATTCATTCGTTGTTCGAATGTTTCGCCGCATCCGAACATCATTGTGGCCGTGGTCCGCATTCCCAACTGGTGCGCGGTCCGGTGGACATCCACCCACTCCTGCGTGCGGCACTTCAGCCGCGCAATCCGATGCCGCACGTCGTCATCCAGGATTTCTGCGCCGCCGCCCGGAATCGAGTCCAGCCCCGCATCCCGCAGCCGCGCGATGGTGTCCCGCAGGCCCAGCCCGCTCACTTCCGCGATGTTGGTCACTTCCGGCGCCGACAGGCAATGCAGGTGGATCTGAAACCGCTGCTTGATCCCCCGAAACAGGTCTTCGTACCATTCAATCTTCAAATCGGGATGCAATCCGCCCTGCATGAGCACTCCCGTGCCCCCCAGGTCGATCGTCTCCTGAATTTTCTGATAGATAACTTCGTTCGGAAGAATGTACCCCTCGGCGTGCCCCAACGGCCGATAGAACGCACAGAAACTGCAATATTCCGTGCAGAAATTCGTGTAATTGATGTTGCGATCGATGATGTAAGTGACGATGCCTTCCGGGTGCCATTGGCGCCGCACCGAGTCGGCCTCCATACCCAGACCCAGCAAGTCGTCGGAACGGAACATGTCCAGGGCTTCTTCGCGCGTAATCATTGCTAACAAGATATCAGAGCGGAAACGCGCGTGGGCTTGTGTGTGGCGCCGGTCTACGCCGCGCCCATGGCGACGGCTTGCGTCTTAAGCTCGCGGGCGAAAAGATATACGTCGAACAACGGCGTCGAATCGCCTTTGCCCCAGCGGTTCACCTGCCACTTTGCACGCAGATATCGAAGGTTGGGGCTATCCGACAGATCGAGCACCAGTTGGTAGGTGCCGCAATAGAACTTCTGCGGAAACGCGATCAGGGACTTGGTTCCCCATTCATTTCCATCCGCCGAACCCCAGATCGAAAGATCCAGGCTCTGCTGCTCCACGATTCGCGTGATGCCTAGTGTGAGCATCAGCTCACCACCCTGATTGGTGCCTAAAGCCATGGCAGGCCCTGCACCGGCTTCGCGGATCGTCGTTTCAGGCAATAAGAATTCCGGAAGCATTCGACCACCCACCAGCCCGGATTTATTTCTCGAATGGCGCTTCCCTAGGCTGTGTCCCCTCCAATGTCTCATATTTCGGACAAAAACAAAAG
>Ga0335079_10002795_pt1 | contig 20087 bp, 20 predicted proteins | sample Lox_Sample_33_FD_206719 | JGI IMG/M metagenome (GOLD analysis project Ga0335079, IMG submission 206719) | Soil microbial communities from Loxahatchee National Wildlife Refuge, Florida, United States - Lox_Sample_3.3 | ecosystem: Environmental > Terrestrial > Soil > Wetlands | place: USA... | reverse complement strand
AATGTCGGAAAATCAACTTTGTTTAACCGCCTTACGCGAAGTCGCGATGCGATTGTTGCGGATGTGCCGGGATTGACGCGCGACCGGCAATTCGGCCATGGCAGGGTAGGCATAAAACCATTTCTCGTGGTGGACACCGGCGGCTTCGAGCCCGCGGCGAAGGATGGCATTTCGGCTCAGATGACAAAACAGACGCAGCAAGCAATTGCCGAGGGAGACGAAGTTTTGTTCATGGTCGATGCGCGCCAAGGCTTGCAGGCAAGCGATAGATTGATTGCGGAGAGTTTGCGCAAGAGCGGTCGCCCAGTATGGCTTGTGGTGAACAAGGCGGAAGGAATGGCGCGCGATGTTGCGGCTGCGGAATTTTTTGAACTGGGGTTGGGTGTCCCCTTGCCGATATCAGCGGCGCACGGCGAAGGGGTGAGCGAACTCATTGAATTGGCGTTGGCGAACCTGGCACCCGCGCGGGCACCCGAAGTTAAGTGCAAGCATCCGAAGATCGCGATTGTCGGACGACCAAACGCGGGCAAGTCAACATTAGTCAATAGTCTACTGGGCGAGGAACGGGTGATTGTGTTCGGCGAGCCCGGAACGACGCGCGACAGCATTTATATCGAATTCGAACACAACGACAAAAGCTATACTTTGATTGACACTGCGGGACTGAGAAAGCGCGGCAAAGCACATGAACTGGTCGAAAAATTTTCGACGATCAAAGCCATGCAAGCGGTGGAGGATGCCGACGTTGTCGTGCTTGTGCTGGATGCTCAGCGCGGAATCTCCGAACAGGACGCACATATTGCAGGATTTATACTGGAAGCGGGCAGGGCAATGGTGCTCGCGGTCAATAAATGGGATGCGCTGAGCGTAGAGCAGCGCGCACAAATTAAATTCGAACTTCCGAGAAAGCTCGGATTTCTGGACTTTGTCAACCTGCATTTTATTTCCGCTCTTGAAGGCAGGGGCGTACAGGCGTTGCTGAAATCAGTGGATATGGCATACCGCGCGGCGATGGTGAAACTTCCGACTCCGAAACTAACTCGTGCGCTGCAATCCGCAATCGCCAAGCAACAGCCGCCGCGCGCGGGGCTCATTCGCCCCAAGCTGCGTTACGCGCACCAGGGCGGAGTGAATCCGCCGCTTGTTATTATCCACGGCAATGCTCTAGAGCGGGTTCCTAACAGCTACCAGCGCTACCTGGAACACGCTTTGCGCAAGCATTTTAAGCTGCAAGGCACCCCCCTTAGAGTCCAGTTCAAGCACGGCCGGAATCCCTATGCCGGTAAATAAGTCTGAAAACAAGGAGCTTTGCGTGAGCCGAGCGGCTGGCTTTAAGCTCAAAAAACGAGTAAAGTTAACTTGTGAATAACTAAAACCATGGAGTGAACATGAGTGCAAAAGGGCAATTATTACAAGACCCGTTTTTGAATGCTTTGCGCAAGGAACATGTGCAGGTTTCGATTTATCTAGTGAATGGCATCAAATTACAGGGACAGATAGAGTCGTTCGATCAATACGTCGTGCTGTTGAAAAATACCGTTACGCAGATGGTCTACAAGCACGCAATTTCAACCGTGGTGCCTGCCAGGGCGGTCAGCGTGCCCTTCGAGCAATCCTCTCCAGAGACCTAGCGCCGGTAATTAATGTTTGAGCGTCCCGACAGCGGGAATACTGGAGTATTAGTCAGTCTCGATTTTGGCGAGGCGGGCTACGCAGAAAGGCTGCAAGAGTCACAGCAGCTCGCCTTAAGCGCTGGAATCAATCTCAAACTTGTAATAAAAGGAAGGCGCTCCAAGCCTGACCCTGCGCTGTTCGCCGGAACCGGCAAAGTGGCAGAAATTGCACAAGCCTTGCGCGAAAACCGAGCTCAACTCGTTATTTTCAACCACGATTTATCTCCGGCCCAAGAGCGCAACCTGGAAAAGCATCTGCGATGCAGAGTAGTGGACCGCACCAGTCTTATACTCGATATTTTTGCGCAGCGCGCTAAAAGCCACGAAGGAAAGCTGCAGGTCGAGCTCGCGCAACTCGAGCATCTCTCGACTCGATTGGTGCGAGGCTGGACACATTTGGAACGGCAAAAAGGCGGAATTGGATTGCGCGGGCCTGGCGAAACGCAGTTGGAAACCGACCGTCGTCTACTCGCGAGACGCGTCAAGGTCCTAAAGGATAAGTTGGCGCGATTGCAACGGCAACGCGAAGTTCAACGAAGGGCGCGGCGCCGGGCCAACGTAATGTCGGTGTCACTGGTGGGTTACACCAACGCCGGCAAATCCACGCTATTCAATTGTCTTACACATGCCAATGCCTTTGCAGCCGACCAGTTGTTTGCGACGCTCGACACCACTTCGCGCAAAATGTTTGTTCCGCATCGCGGCTCAGTTGTGCTTTCCGACACGGTGGGCTTCATCCGCAGTCTCCCGCACACGCTGGTTGAAGCGTTTCGTGCGACACTGGAAGAAACTGCTCTGGCGGATTTGTTGCTGCATGTAGTCGATGCCAGTCATCCCAACCACGACCGGCAAATCATTGAAGTCAATAAAGTGCTCGCAGAGATCGGCGCGGACCGGCTGCCGCAGGTGCTAGTACTCAACAAAATCGACTTGTGTGGTTGGTCACAAGGCGTAGAGCGTGACGAATATGGTAAAATCTCCCGAGTTCGTTTGAGTGCGCACACCTCTGAAGGCATTGATCTTGTGCGGCTGGCGCTGTTTGAAGCGATGAGCGGCGAAACCCCGGAACCGGTTGCAGTAGAAGTTGCCTGAGCTTAACGCGTCGGCGACGGCGTTAGATTTTTTTTGGGATATTCCACATGGCATTAAACGATCCGCAATGGGGAAAGCGCGGCAACCAAGGCCCCCCCGACTTGGATGATGTATGGCGCAAATTCAACGAAAAGTTGAATGCGCTGTTCGGTCGCGGTCGCATTTCAGGTGGCGGGCCAGGGACCGCGGCTCCCAAACAATTTGGCGGCGGGCTCGGCTTGCTGATTGCGCTGGTCTTGCTGGTGTGGCTGGCAAGTGGTTTCTACATCGTCGATGCATCGCAGCGCGGTGTAGTATTGCGTTTTGGTAAGTACATTGAGACGACTCAACCGGGACCGCGCTGGCACCTGCCTTATCCAATGGAAAGCGTGGACCTCGTCAATGTTTCGCAGGTAAGAACGGTGGAAGTCGGCTACCGCAACAATGTGAAAAGCAAAGTACTCAAAGAATCGCTGATGCTTACCGACGACGAAAACATCATCGATATCCAGTTCGCTGTGCAATATGTTATCAAGAATCCCGAGGATTACCTGTTTAACAATCGTTCACCGGATGATGCGGTGCTGCAGGTGGCAGAATCATCAATACGTGAAGTCGTGGGAAAAAGCAAAATGGATTTTGTGCTCTACGAAGGGCGCGAGCAAGTGGCGGCTCAAGCGTCCCAACTGATGCAGCAAATCCTGGATCGTTATAAAACCGGAATTTTGATTAGCAAAGTAACCATGCAAAACGCGCAGCCGCCGGAGCAGGTGCAGGCGGCCTTTGATGACGCAGTAAAGGCGGGCCAGGACCGGGAGCGGCAAAAAAACGAAGGCCAAGCCTACGCCAACGATGTAATTCCCAGGGCACGAGGCGGTGCTGCACGACTACTGCAAGAGGCGGATGGCTACCGTCAGCGGGTAATTGCCGATGCCGAAGGCGATGCCAGCCGCTTCAGTCAGATTGAAGCGCAATACAGGAAGTCAGCGGCGGTGACGCGTGAGCGTCTATATTTAGACACGATGCAGCGCATGCTATCCAGCAATAACAAAGTCTTGATAGAGCCGAAGTCCGGAGCGAGTCTACTGTATCTGCCGCTCGACAAATTGCTGCGGAGCGAAGGCGTTGCGCCGACAACTCAGGAGCTTGCGCCGGGAGGCGTGACGCCTGAGACGGCTCAGCCATCGGAAACTCCGGAGCGTTCGCGAGATGCGTTCCGCAGCCGCGAGCGGGAGCCACGGCCATGAGGAATACCGGTGCGATCCTTATTGGCATAATCGCTGTGCTGGTAGTGGCTAGCCTAAGCATGTTTGCGGTCGATCAGTGGCAGAACGCCATCGTTTTTCGCCTGGGTGAAATTATTTCGATAAAAAAGCAGCCTGGATTGCATTTCAAGATTCCGATACTCGACAACGTGCGCTTTTTCGACATGCGCATACGAACTCTGGACACTCCGGAACCGGAGCGTTTCCTGACCTCGGAGAAAAAAAATGTGCTGGTGGATTGGTTCGTGAAATGGCGCGTCGCGGACGTTAGGCAATACTATGTCAGCGTTGGAGGAGACGAGCAACGTGCGGAGTTGCGGCTCTCACAAACCGTAACTTCCGCTTTGCGCAACGAATTTGGCAACCGCACTGTGCACGATGTCGTGTCGGGTGAGCGCGGCCAGATTATGGAGCAAATGCGGGAAAAAGCGAATCAAGACGGAGCCAACATCGGAGTGCAGGTGCTGGATGTACGATTAAAGCGCGTAGATCTGCCGCAGGAAGTAAGCGAATCGGTTTATCGCCGCATGGAAGCCGAACGCAAGCGCGTCGCTAACCAGCTGCGTTCGACCGGAGCTGCAGAATCTGAAAAAATCCGCGCGGATGCGGACAAACAACGCGAAGTCATTCTCGCAGAAGCGTACCGCGATGCGCAGCGCGCCAAAGGCCAGGGAGACGCCAAAGCCGCGGAGATTTATGCGGACGCCTATAACGTAGACCCTGAGTTCTACTCTTTTTACCGCAGTTTGGAAGTCTACAGGGACAGTTTCAGGGCTAAAAATAACTTGCTTGTGCTCGACCCCAATTCGGAGTTCTTCAAATATCTGAAACACGCCGCTAAGCCGGGCAAATAGGCGAACTATGTTCAAGCTTTTGCTGACAGCGTTTGCCTTGATGCTGGTGCTGGAGGGGATCCTTCCTTTTTTGTTACCGACAATATGGCGTGAGGCTTTCAAAAGATTAATCGAGATGACTGATGGGCAAATCCGTTTCATGGGGCTTACATCCATGCTGGCCGGTCTGCTGGTGCTTTATCTGGTTCGATGATGCGTAACTGGCTGCTCCCTGAATATATTGAAGACATTCTGCCGCCCCAGGCGCGACGCATTGAGGAGCTGCGGCGCGTCATCCTTGACCTTTTTTATGCGCACGGTTACCAGTTTGTGATTCCACCGCTGGTTGAATACGTCGAGTCGCTGCTCACGGGTACTGGCCGCGATATGGATTTGAAGACTTTCAAGCTCGTGGATCAGTTAAGCGGCAGGATGATGGGTCTGCGCGCCGACATTACGCCGCAGGTTGCGCGCATCGATGCACACCTGTTGAATCGCGAAGGCATCACGCGCTTATGTTATTGCGGCAGCGTGGCGCATACCCGGCCTTCGGCAACCGGGCGCACCCGCGAACCGCTGCAGATCGGAGCCGAGCTTTACGGTCACCGCGGATTGGAAAGTGATGCAGAGGTTCAGCAGCTGATGCTGCAGTCGCTAAGGCTCGCAGGCATCGCTGAGATACAACTCGATCTTGGGCATGTCGGCGTATTTCGCAGCATCGCTCGGCGCGGGGACCTGTCCGCTGAACTTGAAGACGAGCTTTTCGGGGTCTTGCAATCCAAAGACAGACCTGCATTGCGCGAGCTGACAAACGGGCTTGACCCTCGCACCGGTCAAGCGTTGATGTCATTGCCGGACCTTTACGGCGGCGATGAAATGCTGCAGCGTGCTGCGAAACGCCTGCCCGATTACCCTGAGATTTCCAAGGCCTTGGCTGAGCTGCAGGCGTTCTCAAAGGAACTGCGGGGAAAAGTAGCCGGCGTTAGCTTTGACCTGGCTGAAGTGCGCGGCTACCGCTATCACAGCGGCGTTGTGTTCAGCGCTTATGTCATAGGCTCGGCTAACGCAATTGCGGTCGGTGGGCGCTACGATGAAGTCGGCAAGGCCTTCGGTCGCGCCCGGCCGGCGACCGGATTCAGCATGGACTTGCGCGAGGTAGCTGCGTTGCTGCCGCGCAAATCCGTGCGTTCGGCGATACTTGCGCCATATTCAGCGGACGCGGCCCTGAACAAAAAGATAGCGAGCTTGCGCGAACAGGGGGAAATCGTGATTATTGACTTGCCTCATGAAAAGGCGGGCACGGATCTCAACTGTGATCGAATTCTGGTATTGCGCAATGGGGTTTGGGAAACAAGCGATTTAAAATAACCGGACCGGGTATGTCAAAGAACGTCGTCGTTGTCGGTGCACAATGGGGAGATGAAGGCAAGGGCAAGGTCGTGGACTGGCTCACCGACCACGCCCAGGGGGTGGTGCGCTTTCAAGGCGGACACAATGCCGGTCACACCTTGGTGATCGAAGGCAAGAAGACCGTCTTGCATCTGATCCCGTCGGGAATCCTGCGCGAAAAAGTAACTTGTTATATCGGCAACGGCGTGGTGCTGTCGCCACAGGCTCTGTTGGATGAAATGACCATGCTCAAAAAGGCCGGAGTAGAAGTTGCCGGCCGGTTGAAAATCAGCGATGCCTGTCCGCTGATTCTGCCCTACCACGCGGCTCTCGATCAGGCGCGCGAAACAGCGAAGGGCGCCCTCAAGATTGGCACCACCGGGCGCGGCATAGGACCGGCCTACGAAGACAAGGTGGCGCGACGGGCCATCCGTCTGCAGGATTTATTTCATCATGAACGTTTTGCATCCAAGCTTCACGAAGTGCTGGAGTACCACAATTTCGTTTTGAAAAATTTTTTCAACGTGAAGCCTGTCGCCTATCAAAGCACTCTTGAAGACGCACTCGCGCTTGCCGAGCAAATCAAGCCATTGGTTGCAGATGTTCCAAGCCTTTTATGCCAAGCGAGCCGCGACGGAAAAAATTTGCTGTTCGAAGGCGCGCAGGGAACGCTACTCGATGTTGACCACGGCACTTATCCCTACGTCACCTCTAGCAACTGCGTGGCAGGCGCAGCCAGCGCCGGAAGCGGCGTTGGGCCGCAAATGTTGCATTACGTATTGGGTGTCACCAAAGCCTATACCACGCGCGTCGGCTCCGGCCCGTTTCCAACTGAATTGAGCGATGAGGTGGGAAAAACGCTCGCGTCACGCGGCCAGGAATTCGGCGCAACCACGGGTCGCGCGCGCCGCTGTGGCTGGTTTGATGCGGCGGCGCTGAAGCGCTCGATCCAAATCAACGGCGTCTCGGGTTTGGGTGTTACCAAGCTCGATGTGCTTGACGGCATGGAGCGATTGTGCCTGGGAGTGGGATACAAGATTGACGGCGCAAAATGCGATATTCTGCCGGTGGGTGCGGAACTGCTTGCCAAGGGCGAGCCGGTGTACGAAGAAATCCCGGGATGGAAAGATAGCACGGTGGCTTTGAAGCGATTTGAAGACCTGCCATCCGCCGCGCAACATTATCTCAAGCGCATTGAGGAGATTTGCGATGTGCCGATTGACCTCATATCCACGGGCGCGCAGCGTGAAGAAACAATCGTCTTGCGCCACCCATTTGCCTGACGGGTACGCGGGTATTTGAAAAATGAACTGGGGTACTGATCAGCCCAATGGTTTTGACAAAAAGTTGAAGAATCACGACTCGGAACCGCGTCTGGCTGGTGCCGAGAAGAGGACTCGAACCTCCACAGTGTTGCCACCGCCAGGACCTGAACCTGGTGCGTCTACCAATTCCGCCATCTCGGCTTTTTGAGAAGGTGGAAATCTAATAGGAAAACATTTTCTTGTCAACGAAATCCAACGCGGGTTCCGGATCCTTTAACAAAACCGGCCGCAGCCACAAATCAGGAACTAAGCACATGCAGCGTGATCTTGACCCGCATAACAAGCGTGAACGACCGAAATACCGTACCGCCTTGCCGAGCCGTGAATACATATTGCAGGTTCTCGCAGAGCAGGGTATGCCGCTTCCCGCCAAAAAACTGATGCTGCTGCTTGACGCGCGCGGCCGCGATGAGGCGCTGGTTCAACGTCAACTGCGGGCAATGGAGCGGGACGGACAAATCATGCGCAACCGCAAAGACGCGATTTGCATTGTAGACAAGCTCGACCTCATCAAGGGAACGGTGCAGGGTCATCCGGACGGCTTCGGTTTTTTGATACCGGATGACGGGAGCCCTGATCTCTTTCTGGACCACAACGAAATGCAGAAAGTTCTGCACGGTGACCGGGTCATGGCACGCCAAATTGGATTCGACCGGCGTGGTCGCCCTGAGGCTGGGATTGTCGACGTACTCACGCGGGCCAATCAGCGCTTGGTGGGAAGGCTGCATGTAGAGCATGGCATTCGATTTGTGGTGGCCGAAAACAGGCGCATCAGCCAGGATGTCCTGGTAGCGCCCGGTGGCAAGGAGCCGGCAAAACCGGGACAAGTCGTCATTGTGGAAATCATCGAGCAGCCCAGCAAACATGCACAACCAGTCGGGCGAATAGTCGAAGTATTGGGGAGTTACGCCGACCCGGGGATGGAAATTGAAATCGCGGTGCGCAAATATAATCTGCCGTACTTGTTTTCGCCCGAGGCAAAGAAATCGGCGCAGCGCATGCCGGGCGCGGTACAGGAAAAAGACTACGCGGGACGCAAAGATTTGCGCGGTATTCCGCTCGTGACAATCGACGGTGAAAGCGCGAAGGATTTTGACGACGCGGTGTATTGCGAGTCGCGGGGCAAGGGTTTCACGCTATTCGTCGCGATTGCCGATGTTAGTCATTATGTGAAACCGGGCGACGCCATTGACCGCCAAGCGTTGCAGCGTGGCAATTCGGTTTATTTCCCGCTGCGGGTGATCCCGATGCTGCCCGAAGAATTGAGCAATAATCTTTGTTCACTCAATCCAAGAGTTGCACGGCTGGTAATGGTCTGTGAAATGCTAATCGCGGCCGACGGCGAAATCGAGAAATACCTTTTTTATCCGGCAATCATGTCCTCTCAAGCACGGCTTACCTACACTGCGGTTGCGGAAATTCTCGAACATCCGGATGGCGAAGCGGCGCGGCGTTGCCCGCAATTGCTGGCACATATTGAAGTCCTTCATACGCTATATAACGTATTGGCCAAGGCCAGGGAACGGCGCGGCGCAATTGATTTTGAAACAATTGAAACCCAGATGATCTTCAACGAACGCCAGAAAATCGAGCGCATCATTCCCGTAAAACGCAACGATGCTTACCGGTTGATTGAAGAATGTATGCTGGCGGCAAACGTATGCGCCTCGGATTTTCTCAAGACGCACGGCCAGCGGACGCTGTACCGGATTCACGAAGGTCCTACTCCGGAAAAGCTCGAGGCCTTGCGCGGATTTCTCAGGGAATTCGGATTGCATTTGGGCGGCGGCGACAATCCGCACGCTAAGGATTATGCGAAGCTGTTGAGAACAATTCGCGACCGCCCCGATGCGCAGTTGCTGCAAACGGTGATGCTGCGGTCCCTGCAGCAGGCTGTCTACAGCCCGGATAATGTGGGCCACTTCGGACTGGCCTATGAGTCTTATACCCATTTTACATCTCCGATCAGGCGTTATCCGGATTTGCTGGTGCACCGGGCAATAAAGGCGGTGCTGCAGGGCAAGAGCTATGATCCGGGCAACTGGCAACAGCTCGGTATCCATTGCTCTGTTACTGAACGCCGCGCAGACGAAGTGACCCGTGAAGTGGAATCCTGGCTCAAGTGTTATTACATGCAGGATAAAATCAATGAGTGCTTCGACGGAACGGTGAGCGGTGTGGCTGCATTCGGCATTTTCGTCGCACTGGATGACATCTACGTAGAAGGGCTGGTTCATATTTCTGATCTGGGGAATGATTACTTTCATTTCGATGCCCAGAAGCACCTGTTGCAGGGGGAGCGTACGGGCACACGATTCCGCCTGGGTGACCGGGTGCGTATCAGGGTAGTGAGAGTGGATTTGCAAGGCACAAAAATTGATTTCGTTCTCGATGTGACTGGTGCCGCATCGGACAAAAAAGGTAGGAAGGTAAAGAAAACAACCTTTCACACCGGGTGAGGACATGAGCCGGCTGATTTATGGCTTGCACGCAGTGACCGCGTGCGTTCGGCGAAACGCTAAAAGCATCAAAGAAATTTATGTGGACGAAATACGCCGCGACCGGCGTATGAATATTCTAATCGCCTTGGCTGAAAGTCGTGGAGTGCGCGTCATCGCGGTGGAGCGCAAACGGCTTGATGGCATGACGCGGCATGCGCGACATCAGAATGTAGTCGCCAAAACCACCGACGAATCCCAGCATCTGGATTTAGATGAACTTCTAGACGCGTTGACCGAACCTGCGTTGCTCCTGGTATTGGATGGCATTCAAGACCCGCATAACCTTGGCGCGTGCTTGCGCGTAGCGGACGCGTCTGGCGTGCAAGCGGTCATCGCCCCCAAGGACCGCGCGGTGGGTATGAATCCTACCGTCCTAAAAGTTGCCTGCGGCGCAGCGGAAACAGTGCCCTATTTTGCAGTCACCAACCTTGTGCGCACGTTGCACGGACTCAAAGAACGCAAAATCTGGATAATCGGCGCGGACAATAAGGCGAAGCAGGATTTGTTTTCCGCAAACTTAAGCGGACCTATCGCTTGGGTGCTCGGCGCCGAAGACGCGGGATTACGGCGCTTGACCAAAGAAACGTGCGATGAGTTGGTGCGGATTCCGATGGCCGGAAGTATTGAGAGCCTTAATGTATCGGTGGCAAGCGGAATATGTCTTTTTGAAACCAAAAGACAGCGGGCGGCAAAGAACGTAGTGCCCGCGTAGCGGGTTGCTGCGAAAAGCGATTGTGATGAGCAGCGGGACCGCTTATCTGTTAATCGCGGCAATAACCGCAGTTCCGTAGCACAGAACTTCGGTCAGTCCCGCCATTAACTCGGTTGCATCGTACCGCACGGCTACGATGGCATTCGCCCCAAGCTGGTCGGCGTGTGCGCACATCAGGTCAAAGGTCTCCGAACGTGCCTGTTCACATAGATTGCTATAGACGGATAGGTTGCCCCCGAACAGCGACTGCAGCCCACCAAAGATATTGCCGACGACCGAACGGGAGCGAACAGTAATTCCCCGCACCACGCCAAGATTCTTGGTAACGGTATAACCGGGAAGTTCAAGAGCTGTAGTTATCATTGAGTGCTGCATTTTTTCATCTCCTGGAATATTCAATATTCAATCTGTCTATCCCGGCGATTTGCGCCCTCGCCCAAAGCTTGTTCCCTCAACGAAAAAATTTCCACAGTAGATACATGATCAAAATGATGATGGCGACGATTATCGGCAAAATAACCGCCAACATCTTGCGCGCGCCGGTTACCAGCTGTGTACTCTTAGCCTGGATATATTCGGCGCGGTCTTGAATGCGCTCGGCTCGTTCGGATTGTTTTCGTACTAGAGCAAACTGCTCGCGCTGTAATTCCAAACCTTGAGCTTGGCGTTCCAACTGAAGCATCTGGTTGTCGCGAATTTCTTGCAGAACACGCAGAAGTTCTTGGTCGCTCATAAACCGCAATGTATGTTAGTTAAGCACTGTCAATGAGATGGCGGGTTGCGACATTTGTACGAGATAATATACCAGTTGCCCGCCTGGGCTGGGAACCTTATAATTACGCGCTTTCACTCCTTGCCTCATTGCTCAGGCATAGCAAGAGGCTCAATGGAAACCTTTTTCCATTTACCCAAAAGGACGTTACATGCGGCATTACGAAATCGTTTTTATCGTTCATCCTGACCAAAGCGAACAGGTGCCTGGAATGATCGAGCGCTATCGGGGCTTGGTGTCCTCCAAGGGCGGCAAGGTGCATCGTCTGGAAGACTGGGGCCGCAGGCAGCTCGCTTATCCTATAGCTAAAGTTCACAAGGCGCATTACGTGCTGATGAACGTCGAGTGCGATCAGGGAACACTGGATGAATTGGAGCACGCGTTTAAATTTAACGATGCCGTGCTGCGGCACCTGACCGTGAAAACGGGTAGTGCCGTGAGCAGTCCTTCGCCGATGATGCGAGAGGAAAAAAGCCGGTCACTAATGCAAACGGCGGACGAGGTCAAAACCGAGGCCGTCCCCGAGGAACCGGAAAACTAAATGTGGATTGCAATAGCGTCGAGCTATGCGGCAAGATTGTGGATGTTACACCGCTGCGTTATACGCCGGCAGGAATCGCGGTTCTGAATTTCCGGTTGATCCATGCCTCGTGGCAAATGCACGGTGGGAGAAAGCGCAACGTCGAATACGAAATTGACGCATTGGCGCTGGATGAAGTTGCAAAAACCGCAGCGAAATTGAAACTGGGTGCGCCGGTAAGATTGTCGGGTTTCTTGGCGCCCAGAAGCAAAAACAACGAGCAACTGGTGTTGCATGTGAACAACGTGGAACTGGAATAGTAAAGGACAGATATGCCGAGGCCTAGTTTTAAACGCAAAGACAAAAAAGACCGCAAGGACCGGAAAGAGGGAAGCAGCCGCCCCTTATTCAGACGCAAGAAATTTTGCCGCTTCACCGTCGAAGGTATAAAGGAAGTGGACTACAAAGACGTCGATCTTTTAAAGGATTTCATCAACGACAGCGGCAAGGTCATCCCCGCGCGAATAACGGGCACCAAGTCGCATTATCAGAGGCAATTGAGCACTGCGGTCAAACGTGCTCGGTTCCTGGCGTTGTTGCCGTATACCGATCTGCATTAAGGAATTGAGGCATGCAAGTCATACTCTTGGAAAAGCTGGTCAATCTTGGAAAACTGGGCGACGTAGTCAAGGTGAAGGAAGGCTTTGCGCGCAATTATCTTATTCCGCAGGGCAAGGCGAAGCGCGCAACACCGGCAAATATCGCTGAATTCGAGTTGAGGCGGTCGGAACTTGAAAAAACCGAGAGCGAGGTTCTTGCTTCAGCCCAAGAGCAAAGCGCCAAAATGCAGGGTCTAATGCTGCAAATTACTCAGAAGGCAGGTGTCGACGGCAAACTGTTTGGCTCGGTGACCAATGTGGACATTGCCGAGGCTTTGCACGCTCAAGGGTTTCCCATCCAGAAAGCCGCGATCCGCATGCCGCACGGCCCGTTGAAGCAGGTTGGGGATTACAATATAACGGTGGTGTTGCATACTGACGTGAAAGCGACTATCACGGTGTCAGTGCTCGGAGAGGCATGACTGTCAGCAAAGTCTTTTGGCGACGCATCTACGAACGTAAGATATAAGTTGCGGCAGTACCGTGTATTTGATCACCGACGAGCTAAAAATCTTGAAACAAAGTTATTTATAATACAAAGATATATACGCTTTGCTTAACGACGTACATTAAGTCATGATCCAGGCGGTTTCTGAAGTCGTGCATGATGAGCAGGTCGATGTAATTAAGCTACCGCCGCATTCAATCGAAGCGGAACAATCGGTGCTAGGCGGCTTACTGTTGGACAACGCCGCGTGGGACAAAGTCGGTGATTTGATAGTCGAAGCAGATTTTTATCGGCATGACCACCGCCTGATTTATCGACATATCTCCAAGCTTATCGAACGCAACAAGCCGGCGGACGTAATAACCGTCGCCGAATCCCTGGAAAACAGCGCTGAACTTGAGAATGCGGGAGGCCTGGCTTACCTCGGTGCGCTGGTCCAGAACACGCCTTCCGCAGCGAACATCCGTCGTTATGCGGAGATCGTGCGCGACCGCTCGGTGCTGCGCAAACTTGCCGCAGTAGCGACGGAGATCGCGGACAGCGCTTACAATCCGATGGGGCGGGAGGCCGTCGACTTGCTGAACGAGGCGGAAGCCAAGGTATTTCATATCGCCGAAGCGGGAGCGCGTGGGCAGATTGGATTTGCTGAAATCCAGCCGCTGCTCACCCAGGTGGTGGAGCGCATAGACATGCTGTACCACCGCGACAACCCGAGCGAGATCACGGGTGTGCCGACCGGGTTCACTGATCTCGATCAGAAGACGTCTGGCCTGCAGCCTGGAGATCTGGTTATCGTCGCGGGACGGCCGAGCATGGGCAAAACCGCGCTTGCGCTCAATATCGCTGAGCATGTCGGGATTGAATTGCGCCTTCCGGTTGCGGTGTTCAGCATGGAAATGTCGGGCACCCAGCTAGTGATGCGCATGATGGGCTCGGTGGGGCGCCTGGATCAGCACAAAGTGCGGACCGGTAAACTTCAAGACGAGGATTGGCAGAAACTCACGCATGCAGTGGGTAAACTCAACGATGCCGCGATTTATATAGACGAAAGCGGGGCCCTCACGGCGCCTCAACTGCAGGCACGAGCGCGCCGCCTGCACCGTCAGTGCGGCGGCTTGGGATTGCTGGTGATTGATTACCTGCAGCTGATGTCAGCGGCGAGCGAAGGCGAGAATCGTGCTACGGAGATCTCACAGATTTCCCGCTCGCTGAAAGCGCTGGCGAAAGAACTGAATGTACCCGTAGTTGCGCTTTCTCAACTTAACCGCAGTCTTGAGCAGCGTACCAATCGGCGCCCGATTATGTCCGATTTGCGCGAGTCGGGAGCCATCGAGCAGGACGCGGACTTGATTTTGTTTATATACCGCGACGAAGTTTACAACCCAGAAACCAAGGATAAGGGAATGGCGGAAATTATCATCGGAAAACAACGCCACGGTCCGATAGGCACGGTACCCTTAACTTTTCTTCCCGAATTCACTCGTTTCGAAAGTTACAGCCCCGGCTATTGAGGAGCGTCGGTCGAGCGTTCTGTGCAACGCCTACGCGCTCACCTGCAGGCCGCCAAACACACTTTGACCGGAATCTGCTGACACTACTTCGCCGGAGCGGCTTCGCCCGTGGACTCGTTTTTTGCCTCGGGCGATTTGGCTTTGCCTGACGTTTTGCGTGCCTTCATTGCGCCTCCTTCACCCGGAATCTTTACCGCCGGAACGTCGCGCAAATCCGGAATGATAATGACGGTCCCAGTGGGCGGCTCATCCGGCTTGCCATCGGGAAACACCTGCGGATTATATTGCACGATCGCCCACACCATTTTTTTCTGGTAGAACGGGTCCTTGGGGTAAATCTTCTGCGCAAGGCCGGGTAGCGTATCGCCGGCGCGCATGCTCCAGTAAACGCCTCCGCCTTTGGGCTGGCTGCCGGTGACCGGCGCTGCTTCAGTCATCGCAGTTTCAGACTGCGCCGGGATCGTCACCACGTTGCCGATGCGTGTTCCCAGCTGTACCGTAAAGTCGCGCGCGATCTGCAATTGGCCCGGACACTGAACTTTTACGAGCAGGTTAAAGCTGCTGTCGGTAACCGGTTGCGAGGTTGTGATACTTATGAACTGCTTGCCGTCACGCGTGTCCAGAGAGATGTTGGCGTCGGTAAGATACGGCAGCTTGTTCTCGGCTTCGGTATCAGGCTTGCCGAGCGATAGGCATTCCGAAGTGATGGCCTCGCCGGCTCCGGCCTGAAATTCAATATTGGCTTTAAGCGGCTCATCGCGCAATGAATCTACCGTCAAATTGCCGATAGTGACTACCGCAAAGGCGTTGATCGCCGCAAGCAAAATAGCCACGCCGCACAGCGCGGTTTGCAAAATTATCGAAGATTTTCTCATCACAGTATCCCCGCTGCGTAATCGGCCAATCGCGATCGCTCCCCGCGCTGCAGGGTGACATGCCCGCTGTGCGACCAGCCTTTGAACCGGTCTACAACATAGGTTAATCCGGAACTGCCCTCGGTGAGATACGGTGTATCGATTTGCGAGATATTGCCGATGCAAATCACCTTGGTGCCCGGTCCAGCGCGCGTGATCAACGTTCTCATTTGTTTCGGCGTTAAATTCTGCGCTTCGTCGATGATCAGAAACTTGCTGATGAAAGTGCGGCCGCGCATAAAATTGAGTGATTTTACCTTGATGCGCGAACGAATCAAGTCGCGCGTCGCCGCGCGGCCCCACTCTCCAGCCTCGTCATCGGTATTGTTGAGCACGTCCAGGTTATCTTCCAAAGCTCCCATCCAGGGCGTCATTTTCTCTTCCTCGGTCCCCGGGAGGAAGCCGATGTCCTCGCCCACCGGCACCGTGACCCGAGTCATAATGATCTCAGTATAGACCTTATTCTCCAGGGTTTGCATCAAAGCGGAAGCAAGGGTCAGCAAGGTCTTTCCGGTGCCGGCTTGACCGAGCAAGGTGATGAAGTCGATTTCTGGGTTCATCAGCAGGTTCAAAGCGAAGTTTTGCTCGCGATTGCGCGCGGTGATCCCCCACACGCTGTTCTTCTGGTGCGTGTAATCCCTGAGCGTCTCCAATACCGCGCTCTCTCGAGTCTGCTCCTTGACTCGGGCATTAAACGGTTTGCCGATATCCTGATACACAAATTCGTTCACTAGGAGGCTGGGACAGAGCGGCCCGCTGACTCGGTAGTAGGTATGACCGGCGTGTTGCCAGGATTCCATTTCCTTGCCGTGTTTATCCCAAAAATCTTCCGGCAATTGCTGGAATCCGGTGTATAGCAAATCGGTGTCTTCAAGCACCTTGTCGTTGTAATAATCTTCGGCCGCAAAGCCCAGCGCGCGCGCCTTAATTCGCATATTGATGTCTTTGCTGACTAAAATGACGTCGCGCGCAGGAAAAGTTTCCCGTAAATGCTTCACTACGCCAATCACCTGGTTGTCGCCGTTTCCACCGGGAAAATGCGCGGGAAGATCGCTGCTGATGGCCTTGGTCTGCAGGAACAAATGCCCGGTCGCATCTTTTCCGCCGTGCGTTTGGAGAGAAATCCCTTGTTCCACGTTGGTAAAGGCGTCACTGACGATTTCGTCGAGATAACGACTTGCCTGGCGCGCATTGCGCGCTACTTCGGACATGCCTTTCTTGTTGTGATCGAGTTCTTCCAGGGTGCACATGGGCAGGTAAACATCGTGCTCCTGGAAGCGAAACAGACTGGTCGGATCGTGCATCAGCACGGTCGTATCGAGGACAAACAGCTTGGTTTTGGCATGCAGGCTGGTAACGACAGTAGCTGATTTTCTCTGTGTCATTATGGTATTTTCCATTAAACGATATTTTCAATTCTCAATCGTGGTACGAAAGGCTGCATGCGTCAGCCTTGATGGTACGCCCAGCCGCAGAACCGTTTTGATGAAAATGAGTGATGAGAATTTTGCCGGCGGAAGAGGAGAGGTGAATCGCCTTGTTCCCGGTTGAGGCGAGATCAAAATCGGGGAAGACAACGTCAATCATTATCCTTTGGCGCAGTGTATAACAGCCGTATTTGCTTGGCAATCATGGTACAAACGCATTTAACCGGCAAGGAATTCCTTGGCTTGCAGCATGATCATGCTAGGGGTGCCGGGCCAATGGCCCAGTTCCACTTCGTGTCGCGGCAGCCTCCCGATCTCCAGCGAGGCATAAATCTCGCCAGCCGACACCAATTCATATCCCTGGGCGCGCCAGCCGTGCAGCAGCCGCTCGAAAACCGGCGCAAGTCGCATGCCCTCAAGTTCGGCACGCAATGTGTAGAGGTGACCGGTTGGAGGCGAATCAGTGCTGAGATTCAAAATATGCTCGGCACACGCATCCAACCCTGCGCTTTTGATCGCCTCATTGACAGTAGGAAGCGTGGTCGGAAGCTGCGGGCAGGCAATGATTTCTCCATGGTAAATGGGAATGAACGGGCCGCGGCCGCGGGTGTCGCTGCAATAGTGAAAACCCATGCGCTGGGTCAGCCGGTAAGAGTGTAGGTTCATCTGCCAGCCCGCAGCAGCCCGCGTTTTAGGAGGTTCCCCGAATATTTCGGCAAAGCGCTCGTAGCCAAGCCGCATTTGCTTTTCGCACCACGCTGCGTCACTTTGCGCCGCATGATTGCACCATGCAGCCGCGTCATACGCCTGCAGGCCGATCTCATTACCCGCGGCCCGCGCTTTGCTCATGATATCGCTGCATTGTTTACCAATGTCGGGCCCCGGAAGCACAGTGCCGTAAAGCATCGATGGCATGCCATAATACTTGAGAAGATTGGCACGCCAAAGCTGCTTTACAGCGCGTCCGGTGTGATCGGGCCCGACGCAGAAGAAAAAACTGGCGGAGGCATTATGCTTTTGCAAAAGCTCGATAAGACGCGGCACGCCTTGACGGGTACCGCGCAAAGTCTGCACGTCTATTTTAAGTGCCAGTTTCATTTTAGTCTTTTCCGCTCTCTGAAATGATGTTCTGCGCCAGCTGCCGCATTTCGGCATCGCCGGTTGCCTTAACGTTTAGAATCGGCGCATTCTGAAAGTCCGCATAATGTTTCAGGGTGGACTTGCTGTAAGCCGGATCATAATGGCGCTCCAGCAATTCCATTACCAGAGTGTCCCAATGCCCGTCCGCCACGTAGCTTTTCCAGCAATTGATCAGATCATGTCCATAGCGTGAATTCAGCAGTTCAAGCTTTTGAAACAACATTTCGGGATTGTGTAAGAAATGCTGGTATTCATCTTTGAGTAACGTCGCCCGCAAACTGGAGTTTGCTTCGATGCGGATGCAACGTCCGCGCCACATTGCGTCGAGCAACGCGTCCGGGAGGTGCAGGTTGCCGATTTTCTTGCTCTCCGATTCAACATATACCAGTTTTGCGGGATCGAATCCTTGCAGCTTCGCCCAGATCAGGCTTTCAAACATTTTTTGCGCGGGCTGCGGTTCACCGGGCAGGTCTCCCAGCACTGAGCCGCGGTGCGCCGCCAAGCGCTCCAAGTCCAGCACCTGCGCTCCGAGCAGGTCAAGCATCTGTATCAGGCGGCTTTTGCCGGAGCCGGTTGGACCGCAGATGACGCGGAACCGAAATCGTTTGGGCAGCTTCAGCAGCCCTTCGATCACTGCCGCGCGATACGATTTATAGCCGCCTTTAAGTCTTCCTGCGCGCCAACCGACTTGTTCCAGAACATGCACTAACGCGGCGCTTCGGTTGCCGCCGCGCCAGCAATAGACCAGGGGCCGCCAGTCCTTTTGCCGTGTGATAAAAACCTGTTCGATATGATGTGCAATATTACGCGCAATCAATGCGGCGCCGGTTTTTTTCGCTTCGAAGCTGGACGCCTGCTTGTATATGGTTCCAATCTGCTTTCTTTCAGCGTCATCGAGCACCGGGCAGTTGACGGCGCCAGGAATGTGGTCTTCCGCGAATTCAGCCGGCGAACGCACGTCGATCAACTCGTCAAATTCGCACAACTGTGTTACGTTAACTAAACCTCGAGCTGAAAAAGAAAGCATGTGAATGAATCAATTGGCTGAAATTGGCGATATCAAGTTGACCGCATTTTCGCACGGCGGCGGCTGCGGATGCAAAATCGCGCCGGCGGCGCTGCGCGAAATCTTGTCAAAATCCGCACTCGGCAAGTCCTGGCCGAATTTGCTGGTTGGCGCCGAAACGAGCGATGACGCGGCGGTCTACAAACTGAATGAAATGCAGGCGCTGATAGCGACCACAGATTTTTTCACGCCGATCGTGGATGATCCCTATGATTTCGGTCGCATCGCAGCCACCAACGCGTTATCCGACATTTACGCGATGGGTGGACGTCCGGTTTTGGCGCTCGCCATTGTTGGCATGCCAATCGGCAAGCTTCCGGTTCCGGTAATACAGCGCATTCTTTCCGGCGGCGAAGATATCTGCTCGCAAGCAGGAATTCCCATAGCGGGCGGACATTCGATTGATTCACCGGAGCCTATTTATGGTCTTGTGGGCCTGGGACTTGCCCACCCCGACAAAATAAGGCGCAACGACACCGCGCGCGCGGGCGATGCCGTAATTTTAGGCAAGGCGCTGGGAGTCGGCATCATGAGTGCGGCGCTGAAAAAAGGCAAACTGTCGGATCAGGGCTACCGACAAATGGTGGAGAGCACTACGCAGCTAAATTGCGCCGGAGTGGGACTCGCAGACATCACCGGCGTACACGCCATCACCGATGTTACAGGATACGGTCTGTTGGGACATCTGCTGGAAGTCTGCACTGGGTCCGGGCTTGGCGCGGAAATTAGCTTTGCTGCGCTGCCAATTTTTTCCGAGGCGTTGGGATTGGCAAAGCAGGGGTTCGGCCCCGGCGCAATCGAGCGCAATTGGGCGAGCTACTGCGGGCAGGTGGTTTTGCCTCAAGCTGTTCCCGAGTGGCA